>Ga0209330_1000121_pt1 | contig 37515 bp, 24 predicted proteins | sample JacPinW_OM2H0_O3_FD_187969 | JGI IMG/M metagenome (GOLD analysis project Ga0209330, IMG submission 187969) | Forest soil microbial communities from Algoma, Ontario, Canada - Jack Pine, Ontario site 1_JW_OM2H0_O3 (SPAdes) (version 2) | ecosystem: Environmental > Terrestrial > Soil > Boreal... | reverse complement strand
ATGGGGCAGGAACTGAATATTCGGGAGGTACATAATGACCCAAACTGGACAAGGAGCTGCTCCCCAGATGACTTTTACATTGCCGCCATTGCCTTACGCTTTCGACGCACTCGAACCATATATTGATGCGAAGACGATGGAGATTCATCACGACAAGCACCACGCCGCATACGTTACGAACCTTAACAAAGCCCTCGAAGGAAATGCCGATCTACAAAAGCTTTCCGTCGAAGATCTGCTGGCGCAAATCAACAAAGTACCCGAAACAATTCGCACCGCTGTGCGCAATAACGGCGGCGGCCACATGAACCATTCCATGTTCTGGAAGATTATGAAGAAGGGCGGCGGTGGCGAGCCCGGCGGAGATCTCGCCAGCGCCATCAAGTCCTCCTTCGGAAGCTTCGCCGATTTCAAGACGAAGTTTAACGACGCGGCCACCAAGCGCTTCGGATCAGGCTGGGCTTGGCTTCTCGTTCGCGACGGCAAAGTGACCATCGAGTCCTCGGCAAATCAAGACAATCCGATCATGGATGGCGGAAAAGCGTTCTTTGGACTGGACGTCTGGGAACACGCCTACTACCTGAAATATCAAAATCGCCGGCCGGAATATATCGAGGCTTGGTGGAACGTCATCAACTGGGCGCAAGTTGCTGAGAATTACGCCCACGCCAAGAAATAGCAATTGCAACCTGCAGCTTCATTTCAGCGGTTCTCCCAGCGACGTTCCCTGCGTCTTGCATGGGACGTCGCCGGGAGATTCCATTTCTTTGTCTCGCCTTCGCACGAACCAAAAACCGAAACCGCCAATGCAAAGCGAACGCCGCATGGAGCAGGCAGAGGAGCCCGAGCGATGACTCGCGGACTCGCAGTTTTATTGTTTCTGATCCCGACGCTTTGTATCTCCGCGCCTGCTCAAACCAAAATCCCTGCGAACCACGATCGCCTCAAAGCTCTGAAAAGTATCGTCATCGAAACCGGAGAAACCGCGAGCGACGTCCAGTGTTTCCTGTGTAACGTGCACGTCCGCGGCCACGTTACCGGTGATATTGTTACCTTCGGCGGCAGCATTTTTGTCGACGGAAGGGTAGATGGCGATGCGGTTGCATTCGGCGGCCGGATTGAGTCGAACTCAAACAGCAAAATTTTCGGCGATGCGGTGGCGATAGGCGGATATATCAGCCGTCAGGATAATTCGGTCATTGTTGGCGAATCGAAATCGATGCCGTATGTCCTAATCCCGGGGCAATATCGACCGACACTTCTAGGCAGCCTCGTGCTTGCATTTTTGAACGTGATTTTCGTGGCTTTGGGTTATTTGCTCGTTCGCGCGAAACGCGCCGAAACTTTCGCGCGCTCAATCGAGCGCCGCCCGACCTCGGTGTTCTTCTCCGGAATCTTTTTGCTTCTGATATTTTTTGGCCTCGACTGGCTAACGGGCTATCTCGGCCGAATGGAAACTCCGTTGGATGTCGTCTTGTTGATAGTCTTCTTGGCTATCGCTGCTGTAGGCGCTACCGGCTTGGGATATTGGGTAGCTCGCGTGGTATTTCCGGAAACCAGCGGAATCTGGGCCGCCATCGGCGGAGTCTTAGCGCTATCGCTGCTCGAACTGGTGCCTCTACTCGGGCTGCTGGTTTTTGCAGTTGGTTTGACAATCTCCGTAGGCGCTTCGGTCGCCACGCGCTTCGGTTCCCGTGAAGTTTCGCTTCCGAAACAGATAGCACAGGAACTCGAGCCTCAAGCTCGTCGTTATCTTTAGAAAATCTGTCCGCGCTGATTCTCCGCCTTGAACTTGCAAAATCGAAGAGATTCGAATATTACAGGGAGAATGAAGCTTTCTTTTTCCACTGCCGCCGCAGCGGCGGCGCCCGCGCTCGCCGCGCTCCACACCGCTGTTGCTGCCGAACTCACTCTCCGTTACGGGCACGGATTCTGGTCCTCGGTTGCGACTGAAAGAGGTGTGCTGTCTGGCATGCGGCACTCGCGCGTCCTTGTAGCCAAGAAAGGCAAAGGCATCGTCGCCACGCTGCGTCTCGCAACCAAGAAGCCCTGGGCCATTGATGTGTCCTACTTCACGCCCGTGAAAAAAGCTCTCTATTTGACGAGCATGGCCGTGATTCCCAAGGTGCAGCGCCACGGAATTGGCCGCCTGCTGCTCGATGAAGCCGTGAAACAATCTCGAGTCTGGCCCGCCGATGCGATCCGCCTGGACGCCTTTGACGCCAACGCCGGTGCCGGCGGGTTCTATGCCAAATGCGGTTTCCGCGAAGTCGGCCGCGTCATCTACCGCAAAAACCCGCTCATTTACTATGAACTCGTTCTGTGAGGTGCGGATTCACGAGACCACAAGCGCTTTGCGATGTTGGCAGTGAGTCTTGCCGATCTGAAGAAAAAAGCCCGGCCTCCCCAGGGAGGCCGGGCTGTACTGCTTCGGCCGAACTTACTTCCCGAAATAACCTCTGTCGCTTCCAACTCCGGTGCAAAAATCCCATCCGAAAACTGCGAAGCTGCCGATGTTCAGGCCGCAGGTTCCGAATTGGATATCGTTGAATGCAGCCGGGTCAAACACATTATTGTAGATTTCCGTATTTTCGGCCTGGCTCGAAGTGCGGAATCTTCCTGCCGCGTTGACGATTCCCGCCAGCGCCGGCGCTGCAACGCTGGTCCCGCCTACCACGAACCAGCCTGTGCCGAAAACCGGGTTACTGTCGAAAACCCAAACCCCGGTGTTGGGGTTCGAGTCAAAGGAAAGGTCCGGAGTGCCGCGGAAATTTCCGACAACGGACCTCACGATGTTCTGGAAGGCCGGGCGGGGTTCCACCTGGCTCGGGCCGCCACCGGCGTCCTGCCAGGTGTTTTCGAGTTCGAAAGCTCCGGTCGTGCTGTTGCGGGAAAGCGTCGTGCCGCCAGCAGAAATCACGTTCGGAGATGCGCTCGGATAAATAACGCCGGGACTATCTCCAGCCGAAGCGAAATAAACGACGCCGGGAGTTGTGAAGTCCACGTCAAATTCCGTTTCCTGAGTGAATTCCCCGGTTCCGAAACTCATCGAGACTTCACCGCCACCGTTCGCAGCCACAAGCCGGCTGGCCAGGATGGCAGCGTTGAACAAATTGCCAAGCCCGAGGTTCTTCGCTTCCACCAGAAAAATCTTGGCATTTGGAGCCATCGCATGCGCCCACTCGATGTCCAGCGAGGTCTCAAGTTCAGAGCCGCCGCTGGGGTCTGGACCTGGACTTGTCATCGTAGGTTGCGTCCCATTCGCGAACACAATCGTAAGGTTTGCAGCGGGCAATCCGAATTGCGCCGAGAAAGTAGCCAAATCGGCGGCCGCCGTTTGATCGTCAAAAGCTTCCACCAGGGCTATCGCGCCGCCTCCCCCGGTCGGGTTCTGTGTGGTGACGTTCGGATTGCAGCTATGGTCGAACGGGGGGGCATTTTCATTCACCAGGTGGTAGACGCACGCAATCGATGCCGGAGTTTCAAAGAAAAAGCCCGCGAACGGCGGCAACTCCTGTGGCTGGGCTGCTCGTCCGAATTGGCCGTTCTCCGGAACCCACATTCGGATGTTGGTATGGGCGTTGACGCCGGCATCGTCAGGCTGCGCGATACTGGAGCGCGGAATCATGATATGGCCGGTGTGGCTAGGCGCATTAGCTGTCTGAGCCAGGCCGGTCGTGGGCGACAACAAGAACAGCGTCAAGAGACACAACGTATAGACGAAGATTTTTCGCATGCTTTTATCCTTTTGCTGCATAAGAGGGTAGGGATGCACACACACACTGGGCCTGCGGGAGTTGTGTGGGCAAACAAACGCTGAAACGAAATAACACTGGCATTGAATTCTTGTCAAGAGCTAACTTCGCTAATTAGCACGCGGAAAAAGATCCCGGCTGCGGCGGCTTGGGGGTCCGAGCCCACGATTCAGACGGTTCTTCGCTTCGTTTTCGCGTCGCGGAGCCCGCGCGAACCGGAAAATGTTGGGTGGACAAGGAATTTGTGACATGCTGATTCCTTGCTGCTTCTTAGTTTTTTGTGAGGTCTCGCCGAATGAAGCGTTCATTCCTTTTGTTGTGTTTGGTTGCTTGTGTTTTGTCCCGCGGATCCGCGCAGAACGCAATTTCCCCGGAGTCCCGGCCGGCCGAGACCATTCAGGTGGACGTGCGAGCGAAGGGAGAGCCCTTTCCGCATTTTTGGGAGCAAATGTTCGGCTCCGGCCGCGCGATTCTGTCGCTGCGGGAAAGTTATCGAAACGATTTGCGGGAAGTGAAGGCGGCGACGGATTTCAAGTACGTCCGCTTCCACGCGATTTTTCACGACGAAGTCGGAGTGTACGACGAAGACCCCGCAGGAAAGCCGGTCTACAATTTTTCCTACGTCGACCAGATTTACGACGGTCTGCTGCAAGGCGGCGTGCGGCCCTTTGTCGAGTTGAGCTTCATGCCTAAGAAGCTGGCCGCGGAAAACGACGTTCATTCGTTCTGGTACAAGCCCATCGTTTCGCCGCCTAAGGATTACGGCAAGTGGGGCGAACTGGTGGGCCAGTTCGCAAAACACCTCGTCGATCGCTACGGCATCGACGAAGTATCACAATGGTATTTCGAAGTATGGAACGAGCCAAACATCGATTTTTGGGCCGGCGTTCCGAAGGAGCAGACTTACTATCAGCTTTACGACGCGGCTGCTCAAGAAATAAAAAAGGTCAGCCCGCGACTGAGAGTGGGCGGACCAGCCACAGCCCAAGCCGCGTGGGTCGATCGCTTCATTCAACACGAAGCGCAGGAAAGTGTGCCGGTGGATTTCGTGTCCACGCACGTCTACGGAAACGATTCGGCTGCGGATGTCTTCGGCACGCAGGAAAAGATTCCACGAACGCAGATGGTGTGCCGCGCGGTTCGAAAAGTTCACGATCAAATCAAATCCTCTGTTCGCCCTCGTCTGCCATTGATATGGAGTGAATACAACGCGAGCTACATGAACGAAACGGACGTGACCGATTCCATCTATATGGGGCCGTGGATCGCCGACACTATCCGCCAGTGCGACGGACTGGTGGACATGATGAGTTACTGGACATTTTCCGACGTGTTCGAAGAACAAGGCGTGGTGAAGCGCCCGTTCTATGGCGGATATGGGCTGATCGCGGAGGATAGCCTGCCCAAGCCGGCATTCAACGCTTTCAAACTGCTGCATCGTCTTGGTGACAGCAGAATCCCGGTGAACTCCGATGATGTTCTTGCAACGCGACGGGCGGACGGAGCGGTTGTGATGGCGGTCTGGAATTTATCTGCGCCAGGTGGCGCGGGCGAGTCGAAGGACATCGTGGTGCAATTGAGTTCTTTGGCGGGGCGGCGCCGAGCGTTGATATATCGCCTGGATGCTGACCACGGATCGCTGCTGAAAGCGTATGCGGCTATGGGAAGTCCCGAAGATCCCACACAAGCGCAAATTCAATCGCTGCGGCAAGCGGCTCAATTGCCCGCGCCGGAATCACGTTCTATTGAAAACGGCCGACTCGCGTTGCAGCTGCCACCCGACGCGCTCGTGCTTATCGAAGTTATCGACGTTCAGTGATTTGTAATATTTCTCGGTATCGCCGCGCTGAATGCTGAGGGCTTAGCCCAGCACGATTCGGATGTTGTGGACCGCTCCGTCGTCGGCCAGGGGAATACTGGCGGAGCCTGGCAAAAGCTTGCCGTCCAATTCTGTGAGAGCTATGCCGCGCGCGACATTCGACGGATTTTCGACCTTGATCTTGTAAATCGCCGAGTGGTAGCGGAAGTCGATCGAGTAGCCCGGCCAATTGCGCGGTATGCACGGATCGATATTCAGGAACATGCCCCGCATACGAAAGCCCAGTATCCACTCAATTCCCGTGCGGTAGAGCCATCCCGCCGAGCCCGTGTACCAAGTCCATCCGCCTCGCCCAACATGCGGAGGCTCGGCGTAAATGTCTCCCGCTACAACGTAAGGTTCCACTTTGTAACGCTGCACGTTGGCTCTCGAACTGGTGCGGTTAATCGGATTCATAAAGCGGAAGAGTTCTCCGGCCTTGTCTCCGTCACCTAGCGCGGCGAAAGCAATCGCAGTCCAAGTGGAGGCGTGCGTGTACTGACCACCGTTTTCGCGGATTCCCGGAACGTAGCCTTTTATATATCCGGGATCGTGGGGTGTCTTGTCGAAGGGCGGGGTCAGGAGCAAAATCAAGCCATCGGGATGACGAATGAGTTGTTTATCAACTGCCGCCATGGCTCGCGCCCCGCGGCCCGGCTCGGCAGCACCGCTGATAATTCCCCAGCTTTGGGCGATCGAGTCGATCCGGCACTCTGTGTTTTGCGCGGAGCCGAGGGGAGTGCCGTCGTCGAAATAGGCTCGGCGATACCATTCGCCATCCCAGCCATCGCGTTCAAGCGCAGCTTTTAACAAACTCACGTGAATGCGCCACTTTTCTGCGCGCTCGCGCTCTCCGCGCGCGTCCGCCACTTTGGCAAACTCCCAAAGAACGGTGTGGAGGAACCAACCTAGCCAGACGCTCTCTCCCTTTCCCAAATAACCGACGCGATTCATGCCGTCGTTCCAATCGCCGGTGCCCATTAAGGGCAGCCCGTGTGCGCCCACGGACAAGCTGCGGTCCAGCGCGCGGGCGCAATGTTCAAATATCGTCGCGCGAGTTTGTGAAACGCGCGGCTGGAAATAGGCTTCGAGTTGACCTTCCGCCAGGACGTCGCCTTCTATGAAAGGCACTTGTTCTTCGAGAACGGTCATGTCGCCGGTGACTTCAATAAAGTGAATCACGGCAAAGGGCAACCAGAGAAGATCGTCGGACATGCGTGTGCGTATGCCGCGTCCGGAGGGGGGATGCCACCAATGCTGGACGTCACCCTGGACGAATTGATGGGCGGCTGCACGCAGCAATTGCTCGCGGGCCTCGGATCTTTTCGAGACGATGAGTGCCATGACATCCTGGAGCTGATCGCGGAAGCCATAAGCCCCGCTCAACTGATAGAACGCTGCGCGGGCCCATACGCGGGACGAAAGAGTTTGATAAAGCAACCAACGGTTCAATATCACGTCCATGCTTTGATCAGGCGTGGTGACTTGTACAGCTCCCAATATGTCGTCCCACTGGCGAAGCACTTCACGGAGAACTTGGTTCAAGTCTGCCGCTCTATAGCGAGCGAGCAATTTACGCGCGTTCTCTCTGCTTTCCGCTTCGCCCAGAAAAAAAACAACGTCCACGCGAGCGCCGGGACGCAATTCGAACACTGTTTGCAGGGCTGCGCAGGGGTCGAGAGCGGCACCGACTTTGCGGCCGAGCGGTCCGTCGCTTTCCAGTGCCGCGGGCTGGTCCGGTCCGCCATTCCGACCAAAAAACTCGGTGCGGTCCGCGGTGTACGATGTTTGCCGTCCGGACATGTCCGCAAAGGCGATGCGGCCGCCAAAATCGCCGCTCCAGGCGCTGCGCGCAAAGAGCGCGCCTGACGACGAATCGATTTCGGAAATAATGTAAGGAGCGGTCGCGGTGCGAGAACTTCCGAGCACCCATTCGGCATAGGCGGTAACGGAGAGGCGACGAGTGCGCCCGGAATCATTCTGTAGGGTGAGACGCGAGATTTTTATCGAGTCTTCGAGCGGTACGAACTGGATCAAGTCAAGATTGATGCCGTGCGAACCGTGTTGAAAACGGCTGTAACCCTGTCCGTGGCGGCACAGATAACTGGCTGCTTCATCGCGAATTGGGAGGGCGGTGGGAGTCCAGACTTCTCCGGTACTTTCGTCACGTATATAGATGGCCTCGCCAGGTGTGTCGAATACGTGATCGTCCGACCAGGGAGTGAGTTGGTTTTCGTGGCTATTGATGGACCAGGTGAATCCGGAGCCTGATTCCGAAACCAAAAAGCCAAAAGAGGGATTCGCGATAATGTTGACCCAAGGCTCAGGCGTTCGCAACCCTTCGTTGAGGACGGTCACATATTCGCGGGCGTTTTCGGCAAACCCACCGAGGCCGTTGAAGAACTGAAGAGCCGGCTGCGGCAACTGCACGTCCTGACGTTTGCTGGCGCGCATTTGGCGAGCACCAGCCGGAGGCGCGAATTCTTTGTACTGCGATCTTATAATTTGCTCGGCCAATGTGCCGCGGCGGCTCAAGAGGACGGCCCTGGCAACCGCTTGGAGCTGTGCGCGCGTTTGCGGCGAGACTAGATCGCCGCGCAATAGGAAGATTTTTCCGCTGACTCCAGTTGTATCCGGAGAGAGCCTAAGTTGGCTGCCGCGAACGAGCGCTTCCAAAGAGGTCTGCAATTCCTGCACGTAGGATGGAGCCTTCTCATTAATAATCACCACATCCGCGGAGAGTTGTTTCATGCGCCAGTATTCGTGGGCGCGCAACAACTGGCGGATGATCTCAACATCGTCGGGATCATCGATGCGCGCAAGTATGATGGGCAGGTCGCCTGAGATCCCTTGAGCCCAGAGCGTGTTTATATCCAGAGAGCTTGCACTCAACACGTCAGGAGAAGGCCTAAGAGAGGAATCCGAATAGAGGACAGCATTGGCGAGCCTCTGAAATAAATGAGCTTCTTCGGCGCCAATGCCCAGATGGTGAAGTTGGACCTGGGCTTGGGTCCAAGCAAGGGTCAGAGTGCGTTCAAAAGTTCGAGCATCGCGATATTTATCGGCGAGATCAAGAACCTCTTCGCGCGTGGGAGCGACGATGGTTGAAAAAATAAGATGAGCCGTGGTTCCGGGCGGAATATGGACGGTGCGCCGGAGGCTAATTATCGGGTCAAGTACAGAACCGACTGAATTCGAAAGAGGGCGGCCATCAACGATCGATACCGGATTATGTAAGCTACGAGCGCGTCCCACGAATTTTGCGCGATCGGTTTCGAATTGCAAATCGCCTACCGTCGCACCGTCGACAACCAGAACGTGCGCCGCCCAGACGGCAGTATCTTCGGGCGAACGCTTGCGTCTGGTGGCGAGTATGGCGCCTAGATCGGCCACGAATTCAGTTTCAACGAACAGGTTGGAAAAAGCAGGCTGCGCCATATCGGCTGACTGCGAAGTAAGCGCGAGCTCCGCATAGGAAGTGACTTGGACATCCCGCGCACGGACACCTAAATTCGTGATCGTGACGCGACGAACTTCGGCATCGTCCTCGGACGAAACAACCACTTCGAGAGAGGTGGTGAGTGAACGGTCGCGCCGAACGATTTCAGCGTGGTCTTCATAGAAAGCCGCTTCGTAACTATCCGGTTCGACGCCGCTGGGCTGATAGCCGGCCGACCAGACATTTCCGGTTTGCTCGTCACGCAGGAAAATATAACTGCCCCAACAATCCCGGGTGAGATCTTCACGCCATCGAGTGATTGCAATGTCGCGCCAACGGCTATAGCCCGAGCCCGCCGCTGTGAGCATGACACCGTAGCGGCCGTTGGAAAGAAGTTGAGTCCGCGGAGTTGCGTCATGAGCCGTGGTGAAGCGTCGAACGACCGGAGGGGTAAGTTCGCGCACTTTTGCCGCAGCGGAGACTTCTTCGGCACGAGGACGCGCAACCAGCACGTCGCGAGGAGTGCGCTCCTGCAAAAGAAGTTCGGTAGCACGCACGATGGGTTCGGCGTGGAAACGCGTCTGCATTGCGCCATCATTCAAGACGTTGGCCGCGGACAGCAACGTCATACCCTGGTGGTGCGCCATGTAAGCGCGTATGACGGCAACATTTTTCCCCTCGGGCAGTCGAGAACCTGTGTAATCCAGAGCCTCATAGAATCCGAAAGTTCCTTTGCCGCCCGCCTGAGCGAGCCGTTCAAAATTTTCGACAGCCGCCGAGGGCTTAATCATCGCAGCCAGCGCCGTGGCATATGGCGCGATCACGAGATCCTCGCTCAGCCCACGTTTAAGGCCGAGCCCTGGAACGCCAAAGCTGGAATACTGGTAAGTGAAATCCAAATCCCTGGCGTTGTAAGCGGACTCCGAAATTCCCCAGGGTACGCCACGCTCTTTTCCGTACTCAATTTGCCTGAGGACTATTTGTTCGTAGGTTTGGCTAAGCAGGCTGTCAGCGGGAGAACGCATCACGAGGTCAGGCATGAGATATTCGAACATCGATCCCGACCAGGAAATTAATGCAGTGCCACGGCCGACAGGCGTGAGCGCGCGTCCGAGTCGAAACCAGTGCGAGGACGGAACGTCCCCTTTGGCGATTGCAATGAAGCTTGTGAGCCGCGCTTCCGAGGCGAGCAAATCGTAAAAACTTGGGTCCAAGCTTCCGTCGGTGCCCCGATATCCGATCGAAAAAAGCTTGCGCGAGTGATCGAACAAAAAGCTGAAATCCATGGCGTCGAATAATTTCCCCGCCATTTGCGCAATCCCGGTGAGACGGCGAACCAGCGAAGAAGCATCCGAGATTGAATCTTGCATCGCTTGTGTAAGCGCAGCCACTCGCGCGAGCGCGCTCTTATTCGCTACGGGATCGTGGGATAAACTTGCGCTCAGAGTAGAGAGTTCTCGAGTAGCCGCTTCGAATCGTTCCGGAGCGTCCGCCAGAGTGGGAAGACTCCGGAAGAAGGGTTCAATTGCCAGCCATTCGGGCGAAGGCCCCGCGGGATTTTCAGCCAACGCTACCACTTCAGGTGGATCAAGGCGAAGCCATGGCAACAGAATTTTTGCGTCTTGAATGTGAGATTCCACGCAGACTCTAGCGGCTTCGGCCCAAAATCGAAACTCCGAATTCGAAGAATCTCCGAGCTCCTGCTCGAGTGTTTGCGCGATGTCTGCAACGGTTTGGACTCGTTCTCTCAACCCAACGAGACGGACGGCCCAGTCCGCGGCATCTGCCGGCATCGGGTCACACATTGCGACCACGGAATCTATTGCGTTGGTGAGTTGCTTGCGGGTGACGCTATGCGTGCGCTTAGTATCCGCAATCCGAGCGACAGCTTCTCGCAACAACCGAAGCCCGTCTGCGACTCCCGTCAATACGCCAGGCGCTACGGATGATTGTTGGATCATTTCTCTGCAGCCATTTCCGAGCACCAATAAATGGCCGGCAATATTTCCGCTGTCGACGGACGACACGTATTTGGGGTCAAGAGGATGCAGGTCTTGCGTGTCATACCAGTTATAAAAATGTCCTCGGAACTGTTCCAATTTATTCATGGTGCGGAAGGTGTTTTCGAGCCGTTCTGTTGCGGTCTGAGCTCCAATCCAGCCGAAGTCACGCGCCGCGAGGGTGGAAAGCAAATACAGGCCGATGTTCGTCGGAGAAGTTCGGTGAGCGACGATTGGTCGAGGGTCTTCCTGAAAATTATCTGGAGGAAGGAAATTATCCACGGGAGTGACAAAGGTTTCGAAGAAACGCCACGTGCGGCGCGAAGCCAGGCGCAGAGTCATCGTCTCGGCAGCGGAAAGAGTCTGTAAGTCCGGAAGGCGCGGCGGAAGGCTGATCCAACGCGCCACGGCGGGCGCGGCAATCCACAGCGCGACAAAGGGAATGGCTGCAAATAGAGAATGGGGTTTTCCAAAAAGCACTGCGAGAAACACTGCAAGAGCGAGGAAAACACTGCCGAACATGCGCCTGTACATGCCGAAAATATTCAAGTCGACTGCAGACTTCGCCTGGGCGGCGGTGACCCACTGCAGCAAGTTTCTTCCCGAGATGAATATCCTGACGAGCGTGCGCAAAATCGCATCAGACATTAGCCATGCCTGGTACGCCAACAGAGTGATAGTCAAACCAATCTGATATAGACCGAGAGTGAGATCCGAAAGGACGCCGCGGACGTGGCTGCGTTTGGAAATTCCACCGAGACGCGGGTTCAATCCAATGAGAAATGGAATCAGCGAAGGAATGGCGACTGTTGCCAGGATGAACCGGGTCCACATCCAGGGAGAAATTCCGGGTACGAGCCAGCCGACAACCAGTGTAAGAAACATGCTGGGGGCCGAGAGCGTTCGGCGCAGATTGTCGAGCATCTTCCAGCGGCTGATCGCGGGAATTTTTGTCTTTCTACGCTCTTCTTTTGATAGGCCGCCGCGGCCGAAGATCCAGGGTAGAAGTTGCCAGTCTCCCCGCGCCCAGCGATGCTGGCGTGCTGCGGCGGCTTCATAGTGCGACGGAAACTCGTCGAATAACTCGATGTCCGTTGCCAGCGCGGCGCGAGCGAAGATGCCCTCGAGCAAATCGTGGCTCAGCAGCGTGTTTTCCTTCACCTTGCCTGCTAAAGCGGCTTCGAACGCGTCGATGTCGTAAATACCTTTGCCCGTGTAGGAGCCTTCGCGGAATAAATCCTGATAAACATCCGAGACAGCGGAAGCGTACGGATCGATTCCGCTTGGGCCGGAGAAAATTTTCTGAAAGAGCGAGCCTTCGCGCTCGGTCGGTAATGAAGGAGTAATTCTGGGCTGCACGATTGAGTAGCCATCCACGACGCGGCCCAAGTCCGCAGAGAATTTCGGCCGATTCAAGGGATGGGCCATGGTACCTACGAGGCGAGCGGCAGTGCCGCGAGGGAGCCGTGTGTCCGCGTCCAGCGTAATAACGTAGCGCACGCCTGCTACGGACTCCGGCGGATGCCCTTCGATCGATATAAAGGTGGTACCCGCTGAGCCGCGGAGAAGTTGATTGAACTCGTGGAGTTTTCCGCGCTTGCGCTCCCATCCCATCCACTTTTGTTCACGTTCATTCCAGACACGCTTGCGATGAAACAGAAAGAAACGGTCGCCTCCGCCCGGTGGCGGGCCGTGGCGCGCATTCAAGTTTGCAATGCTATCGACAGCGGTCGCTAGCAGATCTTCATCGCTCGGTAGAGTTTCAGTTGGGGCGTCGACCCAATCGGACAGCAACGCAAAACGCAAGTCGCCGTCCGGGTTTGCCAAGTAGTGGACTTCCAGGCGCTCGGCCTGTTCTCTGATTCCGTCCTCGGAGGTGAGCAGAGTCGGAACCGCGACGAAAGTGCGCAACTCTGTGGGCACTCCCTCTTTCAGCTCGAAACGGGCTAAGGTGCGCGGTCCGAGCAGATCGGTAACCGCGCGATTGATCAGAGCGATAGCCAAATCCGATGCAGGGATTGCCGCGAGGAGCCCTAACAACACCAGATAGCCAGTGTGCAGCCCCATCTCTCTGGCGCGGAACAGAGGGAAGGCAAGAATGACGGCCGTCAGGACTGCGATAGTTCCCAAAAAACCGGGAACCGCCGCGCGAACGTAGAGGCGTAGCAGCCACCTTCTCCAAGGGACGTGAAAATCCAGCTCTCGCTCGAAAGACCAGCGTCCATGCGATATGAGGTAGTAGCCGGGATCGGAGCGCCTATCGTCCGGCGGCTGCCCATCAGTTCGCTCCGAACGCGCCTTCTTCGCGCGATGCAAGGCGCGTTCAGCGACTTCGATTTCACTGTGTTTGGATCCGCGCGAAAGATCTTCGATGGCATGCCGGTAGTAATCACGCGTGGCGAAATCCATATCCGCAAAATTGCTTCCGTCGCGCAAAACCTTATCTACCAGGCTGACGCTTTCGAAGAATGCCTGCCAGTCGAACTCGGACATCAGGCGCATGCTGGTGATGATGTTGCGCACGGTAACGGTCATGGCCGCTTGTTGCTGGTGCTCCGCGCGAACAATTTCATCTGCGGTGGTGCCTTGGGCGGCCAGACGCTCGTCCAGCCACACGAGCACCGGGCCGACTTTCGGATCCAAGTCGCGCAAGCGCTGCACGAGTTGAACGGCGAAGGCCCTTTCGAGAGGCTTCTTTTCAAATTCCCGAAGTACGCTTGCGGGAGAAACCATGGCTTGTCCGCCCGTGCCGAGCAGGCTGTCAGCAAGCAAATCGGCCTCTTCGCGAGCCTGGCGGCTGAGCTGCAGGCGTTCCGCGATCCTGCGGAGGTTCTCAACGAGGACGACTCGCAGGGTGATGGCCACAGCCCAGAGTTCGCCGATGGTTAACGGCTGCACGCTCTGATAAGCGGTAACAAATCCGCGGAGCACGTCCGGTTCGAAGCGGCTATCCGTGTGGGCCACGAATGCCCAAGCCACTCCGAACACGCGCGGGTATCCCTGTAAATGACCGGAAGCCAATTTGGGCAGTTTTTTATAAAATCCGACCGGCAGGTCGTCGCGAATTTCGCGAAGTTGTTCCTCTACGATGTAAAAGTTATCGACTAACCATTCGGCCGCGGGGGTGATTGCATGTTCCTCTTGAATCGCCTTAGCGGTGGCACGGTAATACTCCAGCAGTACTCGGCCGTTTTCGGCTACACGTGGGATAAGCGGGCGGCCATCGTCGGAATCGGTTGTGACAGCCTGAGCGGCGGCGAGACTCTGGGCGTGCTGTTCCAAGCGCTCGACGCTGAATAGTTCCGCTCGAATCGGCTCGTGAATTTCGACAAAAATATTTTGAGGTTGAGTGGCCGTGGCCATGTCTTCCTTAAAATGGTCGCGATAACTCGACGGCTGCGAGTTAGTCCGACTATATACAATACAACCTAAACGGTGAGTCCGAGCACGCGAATGCGATGCAGGAGTGGTGCCTTAAATGGGCGTGAGAGCGCACGGGCACTTTGATAGTCCCGTCACCAGGGAATGATAATGAGATGGCAATGGCGGTCTGCGTTCAGCTTGCGTGCCGCAACCGAGAAACGTCCATTGCGGGTGCGGAACGAACAAGCGACGGCGCCCTTAAGCGCGCCGATCCGGCGTGCGCATCTATTGCCGAGCTTAGAATCCTTTCAATATCAGTCTTGCGGTAGGGATGGCAGATGAAATCGAACGCCCGGATGTTCAGGGCTGCCAGGTAATCTCTATATTCGTGCGGGCACGAAGGAGCACATACAATTATTCCCGGGACTTCAACCGGCTGCTGCTTCAGGTGTCTGACGACGTCGCGATAGGTTCCATCTACAAGCCAAAAGCCACACAAGCAGGCCGTGACGCTCTCCCTAAGGAGAACTGATTTCACTTCCTCCAACCCCTTGGCCCATATAGTCCTCAGCGGAAACAATTGGAGAACCTCTGCGAGATGTTCGCGAATTTCCAGGTCATTGGTGGCAACCAAGACAGTGGCTTGGGGCCCGTATAGCTCGCTAACTTCCAGTTGCTTGCGGGCGGCGGTCTCTTCGTTGGTGATCGCTGGATTCATAACATTCGTGCCTTTCGTTTTGCGTCGCGAAAAAGACTAGAGACCTTTGACCGACTCTGAGTCCGCTCTGTCTTCCTCAAGGAATGAGAGGATTTATTTAAACGAAGCAATAGTCAGTCAGATGGCCGCGTCCAACAATACAGGCAATTCGTTAGGCACATCCGGAACATACTGTAGGAAGTGCGCACGCGGACGAACGTTGGGATAACCTGCGATCGTTTCGAACTCGAACAGATTGCGCTAAGCGGGAACAGATTTGGACGGCGTTCTGCCGGAGTATGACGCGTCGAAAGCTATGAATCGAATCATTTACGGCTCAATAATTTGATTGCGCACTGCATAGCGGACCAGCTCACTTACTGTATGTAACTGGAGTTTGCGCATGATGTTGGCGCGATGCGTCTCAGCTGTTTTCACGCTAATATTGAGCGACGACGCCACTTCTTTGCTGCTCTTGCCTTCCGCCAATAATTGAACGATTTCGCGTTCGCGAGACGTAAGCCGGTCACGCATGGTCTCCGGAGGCTCGGTTCGAGTTTTTCCTTCGTTAAAATTCGTGAGCATGACTTCGGTGGCACGAGGCGTAAAAAAAGGCTTGTGATTTGCCAGGGTTTCGACAGCGATAATCAGGTCCCGATCCGAGTCGGACTTCACGATGTACCCGCGCACCCCGGCTTCGAGAATTTCCCGGATTAGCTGGTCGGAGTAATGCACCGAGAGGATCAGGACTTCGGTATCCGGCGACCCCTTTCGAATTCTTTTTGCAGCATCCACGCCGTTCAGATCCGGCATGCTGATGTCCAGGATCGCAATGTCGGGCTTCAGCTCTTCCGCCATGGCAACTGCCTCGCGTCCCGTATGGGCCTCGCCGCATACTTCCCAACCGGCGTGAGATAGAAGTAAGGCCCTAACTCCACGCCGCATCAGATCGTGATCATCTGCGATTAAGATACGCAATGTCTTCATGCTCTCTCCGACAAAGTGGGATTTTGACCGGGACCAGGAGCCCGTCTAAATTCAACATTCTGTAGTCGCATGATAGGACGCACCAGGGCATTTAATTCTGTAAAAGGCGTACAGTCAAGGGTGAAACCGCTGCAAGCGGCGTAAACGAGGAATTAGAACTAAGAATCAGCGGACTGGGTGTCAGGCGAGTTATTGAAATAAAATGGCGAGTGACACTAAAGGTTCGCCGACTATGCTCCGTCTTAGACTTCCCGAGATCTACACGCGTTCGGCTAGACATTCGCGCAATTGTTGTCGAGCGCGCGAAAATCTTGTCTTCACCGCCGATTGCGAAAGCTTCAATGTTGTGGCGGCCTCTTTGGCTTGCCACTCCTGCAGCCCCAGTAGCCGTACTACGACTCGGGACGTGCTACCTAGAGCATTGATGGCATCATGAAGAGCGCGGTGATTTTCACGCTTGGAATAAAGAGTTTCGGGGTGATAAGCGTCCCCTGCGCTCAATGTCTCGACTGAATTCAGTTCCTCGCCGGTATTGTTTTCATATAACAAGTAGTGATCCTCTGAGCGGCGCTTACGAACTTTTATTAAGGCTTCGTTCATGGCGATCCGCGTCAGCCAACTCGAAAAACGGGATTGTCCACGGAACTGATGGATGTGAGCGTAGGCATTTAGCAGACTCTGTTGCGAGGCGTCCTCGGCATCTTCGCGGTTGCGAGTGATCTTCAACGCGACATGATAAGCCTTGCGGATATATGGCTGGATTAAACTGCCAAAAGCAGTGTCATCTCCAGCTTGAGCGCGTTTCACCAGTTCCAACTCGTCGAGATCCTCCAGACAGTCCGTCTCTCCAGCGGGCAAGGGTTCCACTGTTTTGGACGTTCTCTGATCGCAATTCACGGATCACCTCGTAGCCTAAGGGCTAGAACTTCAATGAATTAAATAAATGAAAACGAACACTTTGTTGCCAGTCATTCTGTACGTGGTCAAAATAATCGAACCTGGCGGGCGGGTCTATCAGCGGCATCCTGTAACGTCAGCGGGGTATTCCTGTATCTGCTCAAAGACGGTGTTTGGCTGTGGCTCGGCTCAGCGGGGTCGCTCAAGTAACGCAGACAACTAACTTAAGTGCTTTAGTACCAGGGCAGAAGACCTGCGCTCTGTTTCAAGCGTTCACGGTATATGAACCCGCAGTTATTTGTGTTCTATTGCAGACGGAAAGCATTTTATGAATATGAATAAGAATGGGGATAACATGAAACCAGATACATTTTCGCTCTTCCTGAGTGCCTTGTTTGTGAGCGCTTTCCAATCGCGTACTGGGGGCACGGATGCGACGGCGGCCGGCCTGGTACCTACCCAAGTGGCTGACTCATTGCCATTTGCGGCCTTAATCGGCCTGATTGCTCTGGGGGCTATTCTTGTTTTCCGTAAGATGATTCGAGACTTGTTCTGATCTCTCAGGCTTTGCCTTTCTTCAGATTTTTCTCCAACTGCTCGACGGCGGGTTCTAACTTCTGCTTGTGCTTCCAAAAGTCGGCCCAGAGATCCCCTACTTTATCAGTGCGCTGACGTATGGAAGCCAGATTCCACTTCTCGGGAGACACTTTGGCAGTTAAGTCCCCGGAAGTTATTGGTGTTGAAATCGGGGCGTGCGGAAAGGCTCGGACTGAATAGACCGACGCGAGCGATTGTCCAGACGAGTTCTGGTGTGCATCGATGTAAATAGAGCCCTTGGGCCGATTTCGAACAGTTCTATCCGAGGTAATCAGCCCGGGGTGATGCTCCGCAGTGAGCGAGGCAATGGTTTGAACGAACTGCCTGGCCTGCTCGTAGGTGTAAAACCGCTCAACCGGGACAAAAATGTGCAATCCAGTTGCTCCGGAAGTCTTTAAGAAAACTTTCATTCCAATTTCTTGTAACTTCGAGGTTAATAATTTTCCGAGTTTGGCCACGGCAGCGAAGGGAGTTCCTTCGGTGGGATCCAAATCGAAAAATATGTAATCCGGATGTTCGAGGTCGTCGGCACGCGCTGACCACGGATTTTGGTCGATACATCCTAAATTCGTGAGGTAAAGGAGGCTCGCTCGATCGTTCGCGACAAAATATCGGATGGACTTCGATTTGTGGTCGGAGTCGATAGCGACAGTTTTGATCCACTCCGGGGCATCTTTGCCTGCATCTTTTTGAAAAAAAGCTTCCCCTTCGATTCCATTTGGATAGCGTCGCAATACCAGCGGGCGGTCCTTTAGGAATGGCAGGATCAAAGGCGAGATGTGAAAATAATACGCCAGCAAATTTCTTTTGGTGTATCCGTCACCTGGGAAATAAAGTTTGTCGAGATTGGTGAGACGCACGGATACACCATCGACCTCGATGAGAGCCTCTTTCTGTGAACCGTGATCCAGTTCATTCGCAATCGCGGCGTCAGTCTTGAGAACGGATAGTGAAGACAGCGGGGAGCTGACTTTCTGAATCTTTTCGTCGCGTGTTCCGGTACTTTCTGGATTTGCTGCGGGCCTTGTTTTTTTCTTCATGACGCTCGGCTTCACGGATTCCGTCTCTTTCTCGAAGGTGCAATCCTTCGGATCATGATCTTCTTGCAATCCTAGAAATGTAGGCTGACGCAAGTGCCGTCCGTCAGTCCACCCTCCATATTTCACGCGTGCCACAAGCTCAGGTTTCACCCAGTGGGCTTTCTCGCGGGTGACGGGCTTCGTCGCGAATGGACACTTTTCCGTTTGCAGGGCTTTAAGCTGCGAAGCGAGCCGTTTTTGAAACGCGCCGGAGAAACCACTCCCGGCGCCGCAAATAAATTCAAGCTCTTTGCCGTCGTATAGGCCCAAGAGAAGAGCGCCGAAATGTTGGCGGGTGCCGCGAGGTTCAGTCCAGCCACCCACGACCGCATCCAGCTCGCGTACTAATTTGAACTTCAGCCACGCAGTGGTGCGTCCTTCGGGATACGGGCTGTGGATCTGTTTTCCGACAATCCCTTCCAACTGCTTTTCGAGAGCAAGTTCGTACAGTTCCTTTCCTTTTTCAATTTCGTGATCTGAATAACGAATGGTCTCGTCCGAAAGAAGAAGTTGTCTCAGGAATGTTTTGCGTTCGAGCAGAGGCGACGGGCGAAGGTCATAACCATCGCAATAAAGGATATCGAAAACGTAATAGACCAATGGGATTTTTTGTATGAGTTCGGCGCTTGGATTGATGACGGAAAATCGCTGCTGAAGGCTCTCGAAATCGCTGCGACCCTCGTGGTCCAAGGCTACCACCTCGCCGTCCAGCCACACTTCATGCCCTCTAACGCTTTTTATCACTGGGCCGGTCACTTCAGGGTATTCGTCGGTCACTTCGCGGTGCGATCGCGACCACAATCGAACCTGACCGTTTTGCACGCGCGCGAGGGTGCGCCCGCCGTCCCACTTGATTTCAAACAGCCATGCCGGATCCGAAAATGGCCGGTCAGACAATGATGCAAGGGCAGGTTGAATCCAGTCAGGCATTGCCGCCCGCCGCGCCGATGGGGGAAACTTCAAATCAATTATTTTAAAATCGATCTTTGTCTTTTGGACGGCTGCCGGGCGATTAGAAATCCACTTTCTTTTTGGTCCTTTCGTCTCGGGAAGGACCGATCCTGCATGATCGTCGATATTCCACGCATCGCTGGCGGATGAATCGCGATGCTTGATCATCAGCCATTCTTGTTTTCCCGGCTGACGGCTACGGATCCTTACCAGCACAAAACTTCCGGTAAGTTTTTTGCCGTGCAGAATAAACTTTAGCTCGCCGCGCTCGAGTTGCTGTTGCGCCGGCAGGTTTCCTTCCACTTCGAAAGTGCCGTTGTCCCACACGATCACGTCGCCCGCGCCATAATTTCCCTGAGGTATCTCGCCTTGGAACTTTGCGTATTCGACAGGATGATCTTCGGTCTGAATGGCAAGCCGTTTATCCCCGGGATTCATCGACGGGCCCTTTGGCACCGCCCAGGATTTCATCACTCCGTCTACTTCCAATCGAAAATCGTAATGAAGGCGGCGTGCGTGGTGCTCTTGAACGACAAACGTTGCGCCGTGATGAGAACTGCGGCCGCCAGCCGGCTCGGGAGTAGCGTCAAACCGCCTCTTGCGCTTATATTCAGTGAGCGCCATCGGCCCGATTATACGGGCGGAGCGCCAACGGAAAAGCACTGAAAATCGGGGTACACCATCTTTTTCTAACCGCTACAGGCTTGCCCCTATGGGTTTGGCAAGGTGACGTCTGTATATAGGTACGTTACACCGGAGGTCTGAGAATAATGGCTTCGTCTGCTTGGAAGGGCTTTATTACTTTCGGACTGATTTCAATACCGGTCAAACTTTATCCGGCCGCGCGCAGTTCTAGAGTGGGACTTCATCAGCTTCACGCTGCATGTAAAACCAGACTTCGCCAGCCGTTATTTTGCCCGACGTGTAACCGAATTGTGGAACGCTCGGAAGTAGTAAAGGGATATGAATATGAGGATGGGAAGTATGTGGTAATCGATCCGGAAGAAATCAAGAAGATAACTCCCGAATCAGCGCGTGCCATGGAAATTCTCGCGTTCGTGAAAGAATCCGAGATCGACCCTTTGTTCTTCGATTCATCCTATTTTCTGGTTCCCGAGGACCAAGGCAAAAAAGCCTATAAATTGCTTTTGAAAACGATGGAGGACAAGAACCGCGTCGCCATCGCCAAGCTGACGATGCACCAACGTGAATACACCGTTTTCCTGCGGCCTTACGACCACGGCATCGCTCTCCACACCATGTATTTTGCCGACGAAATTCGCGAAGCGCCCGGATACGGCAAGACTGACAATGTGAAGCTCACGCCTCAGGAGATAAAGCTGGCCGACCAACTTGTCGATAATCTCTCCGAAGAGTTCCAGCTGAAGAAATACCATGATGAATTTGAGACGCGGCTTCGCGCTCTAATCGAGGCAAAACAGAAGGGGCGTGAGATTGTCGCCGCTCCTCATAAAGAGCGAGCCCCCGTGATTGACATGATGGCGGCGCTAAAGAAGAGCCTGGAAAGAACTGCGGCGGGCCGGAAAGGCCCGTTGCATTCGACAAGAGATGCGGCGGCGCACGAAAAAAGGACCCGGCGCAAAGCCAGTTAACTGGCGGATTCTCCGATCCTCCCGGAACGAACAGGTTCTGCTTCAACTGAAGCTGCGCTTATAGAAATGCTGTCTCCCTTATATGAATATCTTCAAAGCAACGACCAGTTTCGAAAGTTGGCTTCGCTCCAGAATTCCGGTCGTTGAAGCAGACCTCAAGCAGAAGCATGAACTGATGGCCAAGGATGAGTTCCGATTTTTCCGTGGAACTTTCTATCGCTGGGCCCAGCTTTGGCCAAAGCACTGTCGGGATTTAGCTTCTGCTCCCGCGGTGCTGGCGGTGGGCGACCTTCACGTAAACAGTTTTGGAACGTGGCGAGACAAAGTTGGCCGGCTGGTTTGGGGGATTGACGACTTCGATGAAGCCTATTCTCTGCCTTATACAAATGATCTGGTTCGACTTGCGACCAGCGCCCGGCTAGCCTACTCGCTAGACCATCTCCAGATCACGCCCAAGAACGCTTGTGACGCAATCCTGGAAGGTTACAGCGATTCGCTCAAAGCCGGTGGGACACCCATAGTGCTGGAGGACAAGAACGCGTGGTTCACTTCGATTGCATTAAGTAGGCTGGATAATCCGCCCTCGTTCTGGAAGAAGCTGGAGGGTAATTCGCCAGTGCGACACCGCATCCCTGCTACTCCCAAGAAAGTCTGGAAGGAACTTTTTCCAGACCACCATGTCCCTAATCGCGTAGTCAAACGTACGGCGGGCACGGGCAGCCTCGGCCACCCACGTATCGTAGCTATCGCCGATTGGGAAGGTGGGAAAATCGCGTTGGAGGCGAAAATCCTAGTTCCTTCCGCTTGTGCTTGGGCAAAGGGATCCCGGAGGAGCGGCTTGATTCACTATCAAAGGATAATGCGCGACGCTGTGCGGTGCCGCGATCCGTATGTGCGGGTTGAGAACAATTGGCGCGTAAGCAGACTGGCTCCGGATTCTTCGCCCGTAGACATTGAGACTCTGCCCAAGAAGAGAGACGAGGATCGCATGTTGAATGCAATGGGGTGGGAGGCGGGGAACGTACATCTCGGATCGAAGAGATCGGTCGGGTTCATTCAGCGTGACCTGCGGAAGCGCAGCGGAAATTGGCTGAGGTCGGCCGCTAAGGGAATGGCGCAAATTGTCTCTAAAGACTGGAAGGAATGGCGAGCGCAGAAGATGTAGTTTTGGCGGAGCGATCGGTTCACTTTATGGCAGCTAGAACAACCAGAGATTCAGCGGGTTTTCCTCCATTCGTAACGGGCGTGGTGTGCGTTGCGGCTCTCTATTTTGCCAGGTCCGTCCTGATTCCTATCGCTCTGGCAGTTCTCCTCGCTTTTCTTCTGGCGCCGCTCGTCAATCTCTTGCAAAAAGCTCATCTAGGGAGAACAGGGCCGGTAATCGCCGTCGTCCTGCTGGTGGCTGCGCTCCTGACGGGCCTCGGGTGGCTGGTCTTCAATCAGGCCATTAGTTTGGCGACTCAGATTCCAAATTACCGAACGACAATCTCCAGAAAAATCGAATCGTTTCGAGGTGCAAGAGAAAACGGGATCGGTAAAGCGGAAGCAACGGTAAAGGAATTGGGAAAAGAATTGTCATCCACGATCGAAACACCTTCGCCGGACGAAACAACGGACCAAAATCAACGAGGTAAACATCCCCTGCTTCCCGGCGGAAGCATTGCCCATCCTGTTCCGGTCGAAGTTGTTCAACAAAACAGCCCTATTGCGTCGGTTCGAGCGCTGCTAGGCCCGTTTCTGAGTCCGCTTGCAACGTTGCTCATTGTTATGGTTTTCACCGCGTTTATCTTGCTTCGCAGCGAAGATTTACGCGATCGCCTCTTCACGCTTGCGGGGTTGAGCCGATTTCATGTCACCACGCAGGCCTTCGACGAGGCCACCAAACGAGTGGGTAGGTATTTATTTCTTCAATTCCTGGTGAATCTTGGCTACGGCGCGGTATTCGGGACAGCTCTTTATTTCATTGGCGTGCCGAATGCCTTTCTCTGGGGAGTACTTGCCGGGCTTTTGCGATTTATTCCGTATGTGGGAACCATGGTGGGCGCGGCGATGCCGATTCTGCTGTCGCTTGCTGTTTTAGATGGATGGGCCAAACCGCTGATGGCGTTTGGTGCGTTCATGGTTATTGAGGTACTCACGTCTTACGTAATCGAACCTCTAGTGTATGCAGCCCAGACTGGAGTCTCGTCCTTGGCCATTTTGGTAGCCGCAATTTTCTGGGCTGCATTGTGGGGTCCGATTGGGCTGCTCCTCTCTACGCCCCTGACGGTCTGCATCGTTGTGATCGGCCGTTACATTCCGCAATGGGAATTTCTTAGTGTGCTTTTAGGCGATCAACGTGTTCTCGGAACAGAAGTACAGCTTTATCAAAGGCTCCGCAGAATCGACGCAGAGGGAGCGCGGCAGGTGATTGACGCCTTTCTCAAAGAGGGTTCGATCGAAAAGCTATACGATTCCGTTATCACGCCGGTGCTGATCTTTATCGAGAAGGATCGGGCGCAAGTAGGATTAGGCGAGGAGCGCGAGCAGTTTGTATTTCAAACCTTAAAAGAAATTGTCGAGGAACTCACGCTCCGGCCGGAGATCGAAACACAATCTCAGGAGATTAAGACAGAAACAGCACTCGAGTCACAACCACATATTGCCACAGCCAAGAATAAAGACATCACAGGTTGCACGATAACTTGCATACCTGCGCGTGACGAAGGCGATGAGATCCTCGGGATGATGCTAGCTCACCTGGCTGTCCGCGCAGGATACAACGGGCAAGCTGTGGCCCCGGCGTCGCCCGAAGATATGATCGAAGAAGCCGTCGAACAACACTGCGAAGTCGTTTATGTTTCGGCGTTGCCGCCTTACGGTGTTTATAACATGCGCAGACTCTACAAAAAGCTCCGCGTTCGGTTGCCGCAATCGAGGATTGGAATTGGTCTGTGGGGCTTCGCGGGAAATCTCGAGGCGATGAGGGCGCGTTTGGGAATCGCCGAGGCGGACATTATCGTCAGCAGCCTTTCCGAAGCTACTAGCCAAGTTCCTTCGCTTTCCGAGGCCGTTACTCAATAGCGCTTTCGTTCTACAGAATAGTTCTCTCTTTAACTACAGCGTTTGCCGGATGGACGGGCGTCTGATCGTCCACAATACTGCAGCGCGAAGCAGTTATAAAATAGGTGAGCTTTTTCGTGCATTAAGAGGGAGAAATCCAATGACAACACGACGTTCCGAAGATCTTAGCAGTGGACCAGGGCTCACTCCCGTCGATAGTTCCAACCCATCTTCACCCACGGATCGCAGAACAGAGCCGGATCGCACGACGGGTCGAATCCCAGCTCAGGACGACGAAGACGAGGCTTCTTCCAGGAATCGGAAATCAGGTAAGAACGAGAAGAATGCCGGGCGTGGACGCTAATCGGGATTGGGAGGGGGGCCGGCGGAGGTCACCATGGATGCACTCGCGATGTACAATTCAGCTCTTCAAGTCGCCGCTGCGTTTTTGATTTTTATCATCGGGTACCTCGCGCTGCTGCTCGTCATTGTCGTTTGCCTTCTGGCGGCGGAAGCCGTGCATCAGGGCGTCGCCTTCGCTCGAACCTCTCTTTCGCAACCTATAGTGGATCATAACGAGCCTTCACTGCCGATCGCTGTAGCCGCTAGCAGAAGTTCAGCCTTTTGGGGATGGACGCATAGGTTGGGCATACGGCATTGAAACTGTCGGGAAATGCCAGCAGAATCCGCATGGCCCAATGAGCCGCGACGAAACATTGAGATGTTTGTTTTGAATTTCTTGCAGTAGCTCTGATACTTTGAGATTCAAGTTCCTGTCCTTAATCAAGTTGCCTAGATAGTCGCGCCATTTTCCCGGCGGGAGAAAAATTCATCCGAATCCTGATAGCTGACGACCATGAAGCCGTCCGGCGAGGTTTGCGCTCCGCTCTTGCGGCAGCAGGCTGGGAAGTGTGCGCCGATGTGATGAACGGAAAAGACGCCGTTGAAAAAACAGCGGAATTGAAACCGGATTTAGTGATTCTCGATATCAGCATGCCGGTGATGGGTGGTTTGGATGCGGCGCGCCTGATCCGCAGGGCAGATCCGGACGCCAAAATCGTTATTTTCACCATGCATGAATCGCAGCAAGTGAAGGATGAAATCGCTCGTGTTGGAGCTCAGGGGCATGCAGTGAAATCCGCGCCGATGAAACAACTATTGGAAACGATCAAGTCTGTGATGGGAACGGATGAGCCCCGCGTGAATTAGGAACCAGCTTCTGCTATGCGCAGCCGGCCTAAAGCCCCTCAGTGAAAATCGTGTGAAGTGGTTTCGGCCCGCGTGATACGCAATGGATGAATGCTCTCCGCTTTTACTGAAATCACTCCGTCTTGATTTTGCAGCTTTCCCTCGACAAGCAAAAATTGCTGGTGAATTATCACCACACGATATTTCTCGAATAACTGCGGTGTAATAATCGCATTCGAGATTCCCGTTTCATCTTCCAGACTTAGAAAAACAAAACCTTTCGCCGTTCCTGGACGCTGGCGCGTAATCACTCCCCCTGCAATCCGAACGTGCATACCATCGGGCAGATTGGAAAGTTCAATGGCCGAGCGAACACCCCGGTTCTTCATTTCCACCCGATGGTGGCCCATCGGATGAAGGCCGACGGTCATTCCCGTGCCACGGAAATCCGCAACTAACCTTTCTTCTCCCGTCATAGCCGCCAGAGGAGACTGCATCGCCGAATTTTTTAGTTCTTCATCCGCTCCCTCCTTCTCTTCGAGCAACGGTCCCGGCCGTCTGGCTGCGCGTTCAATTTGCCACAAGGCACTTCGCCGGTGAACTCCGTTCTTGCCAGCTATAAAATTTAAGGCGCCGATTTCCGCCAGGGTTGTAAGTTCCGTCTTCTGAATCATGGGGACGCGAAGCTTTAAATCCTCGATAGAAAGAAACGGGCGTATAGCGCGCTGTGCTACAAGTTCCAAAGCCACATCGCCGCGCAAACCTTTGACGTAGCGCATCCCGAGACGAACGCACAAATCCTGGCCGTTTTTTTCGAGCTGGCACAGCCAGTCCGAGCAAGTCACGTCGATGGGTTTCACTTTCAGGCCGTGCCGCTGAGCATCTCGAACGATCGTATCGGGTTGATAGAATCCCATGGGCTGGTTATTCAAAATGGCGGCGGTAAAAGCTGCGAGGTAGCGGCACTTCAAGTAAGCGCTGGCGTAGGCGAGCAGGGCAAAACTTGCGGCGTGGGATTCAGGAAACCCATACAAAGCGAAGGAAGTAATGGACTGAACAATCTTTTCTTGTGCTTCGGATGTAATTCCATTTTTATCCATCCCGCAACGAAGTTTTACCTCTATTTCCTTCATGCGTTTTTCTGAACGCTTGAAGCCAAGCGCGCGGCGCAATTCTTCGGCTTCGCCTCCGGTGAATCCCGCGGCAATCATGGCCATGCGCAGTAATTGCTCTTGAAATAGGGGCACTCCTAAAGTGCGCTCGAGAACAGGTTTTAGCGAAGGATGAAGAAAATCCACCGCCTCGCGTCCCTGGCGGCGCTTCAAATAAGGATTGACCATTTTTCCGACAATCGGTCCTGGCCGGATAATCGCCACTTGCACCACAATGTCGTAAAAACATTCGGGCCACAGGCGCGGCAAACAGGCCATTTGCGCGTGGCTTTCCACCTGGAACATCCCGATCGTATCGGCTTTTTGCAACGTGGAGTAAACGACCGGATCATCGGCAGGCAAATGTCCCAAATCTATTTCTTCGCCGTAGTCCTCACTGATTATCTGCAGGCAATCTTCCAGCACGGCCATCATGCCCAGCCCGAGAAGGTCCACCTTCACGATACCCATGTCGGCACAATCATCTTTGTCCCATTGCACTACCACGCGGCCGGGCATGGTCGCCGGTTCCAGCGGAACGATCGAATCCAATTGGCCCTGGCATACCACCAGCCCTCCGGAATGCTGGCCCAGATGGCGTGGCAAATCCTGAAACTGAAGACACAGTTCGAAAAATTTGCGAATCTGCGGATGGTGTATATCAAATCCCGCATCTTGAAATTGCCGCGCGAGAGTATCTTTGGCATCCTTGTATTCCCAGGCGCTTACCAGGCTGGTCAGACGATTCAACGTTTCGGGATTAAAAGATAGCGCCTTGCCGATCTCGCGTGCGGCGGAGCGCCCGCGGTAGGTGATCACGTTAGCGGTCATTGCCGCGCCCAATTTTCCATAGCGCTCGTACACATATTGAATAGCCCGTTCCCGCTGGTCCCCGCTCGGAAGGTCGAGATCGATGTCCGGCCATTCTCCGCGCTCTTCGGAAAGAAAGCGTTCGAAGAGAAGACCCATTTTCACCGAATCGACTGCTGTGATGCCCAGCGCATAGCAGACCGCGCTATTTGCAGCAGAGCCGCGTCCCTGCACCAGAATGCCGCGCTCGCGGCAAAAGCGAACAATGTCCCAAACGATCAGGAAGTAGCCCGCAAGATCGAGCTTTTCGATCATGTTCAATTCACGCTCAATCTGCAGCCGAGCTCGTTCGTCATTCGATCCATAGCGCGAAACCATGCCTTCATAAGCTCGCTGCCGCAGAAAATGGATTTGCGGCTTGCCGTCGGGCACGGGATATTTTGGAAATTCATAACCCAAATCTTTCAAAGTAAATTGCAAGCGCGAAGAAAGGAGTTGGGTATTGGCTATAGCTTCAGGAATATCTGAAAACAATTGCGCCATTTCAGTTGGAGTTTTCATATGAAGCTCGGAATTGCGCGCCAGCAGACGGCCGGCAGTTGCAAGCGTGCGGTGATGCCGAATGCAGGTGAAGACGTCCAGCACTTCGCGCCGCTCGGGCAGCGCGTGGCGCACGCCATTCGTAGCGAGCAGCGGAAGGCCTAGCTTCTCCGCAATTTCGATAGCGGCATGGTTTCTTGCTTCTTCTTCACGCAGGCAATGGCGCTGTAGCTCAACGTAAACATTCTGTTTGCCGAATGTTTCGCATAATTCTCGAACGCATTCCATTCCGCTTTCGATTCCCCCTTCTGCCAAAGCATGCGCCAGCGGGCCTTCTTCCCCTCCTGTGAGGCACACTAGTCCGGGAGCGAATTCGGCCACTTCCGCGCCTGAAACATTCCCTTTGCCCTTCGGCGCGCGTAATTTCATTTTCGTGATCAGGCGGCAAAGATTCTGGTAGCCTTCGCGCGATTCCACCAGCAACGGATAGCGCCAACCGGCAGCAGAGGTAACCTCGGCGCCAATGTGAGCGCAAATGGAACTTTTCTTCGCAGCTAAATAAAAGCGAGGCGCGCCATAAACGCCATCCCGATCGAGCAAAGCCATGGACGCCATTTCATATTCCTTGCACACCGATGCCAATTCTTCAGGCAAGGAAGCTCCTTCGAGGAAACTGAAAGCGGAGCGGGCGTGAAGTTCTATGTACATCAATCGTATCTTCCTCGCGCAAACCAGGCGGCGCGAATCGAGTCGTAATAGATGCGATAAAGCCCGTCTTGCGCGCGCGGATTTGGAGTTCGTTCGCTGCGGCTGCTCGCAGAAGAATCAAAGCGGATATCGACCTCCCATTCATCCTGCTGCCACAGGTCCTCCCGCCACCAATCGCCGGAAGTCCGCCACGGCCCCGAAGCCGCAACGATATTCCCGCGCATGCCGCGAAAATAAATGCGCACGGGATAACCGTCTTGCAGCTCAACCTTCGCCTGCACTTCCGGCCTGAACATACGGAATGCGGTTGCAGCGCGGCGTGATGTCGATGTGTCTTCCTTGCGGATATGTATCGAGGCAGCAGCTCCGTTCTTTTGCGAGATTTTTGACTCGCCCACCGCGGGAAGGAACCGGCCCATTCGAAAGTCTCCGGGACGGTGAGTGTCAACCAATTCGGGCGAGCCGATATTCGAATTGCCGACTAGATTCGCGAGCCGGCCGATCGTCAGTTCTAATTTTTCCGGATCCGGCGAGCTCGGAAGAAATAGCCCGCCTTGCGCCGCGCGCGGACGAGCGGGCTCGGCAGAGAGAATAATTTTTACGATCGATGCGTGCGGAGGATCAGCTTGCAATTGCAAGCGAAGCAGCTTCAAAAGCATTTTTGAATTCCGCATGGGCACGGGCAAGCCCAAAACTTTCTCGTAAGTTCTGGGAGCGAGTTTGGGAGGCGAATTTTCACTCAGGATTTGAAAGTCTTTTTCGAAAGAATCTTCCAAATCAAATCGCAAGCGAATAGCGCACGCCGCTAGTGCGCGAGCTTCCAGCCGCGCGCACAATTGATCGAGCAACCGCCCGAGCAGAAATGCAAGCGGCTCCAGTTCCGCAACGGCGAACTCGAGCGCCATTTCCTCCTCGAAATGCACGCCAAGCTCTGCCAGCACAATCGAACGCAAACTCGCGCCGCGCGCCAATTCGTGAAGACGAACTCCTTCCTGTCCCAGCCGTTCTGATAATTGCAACAAAGGCAGTGCCGCCAGCGTTGCACAATCGCGCACACCCCATCGATCCAGCGTTTCAAGAATTTCGGCGCAGGGCAAAAGCGCTCGCAGCGGCAGCGGGCCCAAACAACTCGCTTCTTCCCCTGGAGGAATTAAAGTAATTCCTGCAAAACCGCGCGCGGCGTGGACGGCAACTTCCAGGTTGGAAGACACTGCAACATGCGCGACCAAGCCCAGGCCGGCTGCGCGCCGCATCAACTGCGTAGCGATATTTTCCTCATTTCCAAATAAGGAAGCGAGGCCGGCAATATCGAGAATGATTGTGTCCGACGCCGTGTCTTCCACGCGCGGCGAAACGGAGGCTCCGAGATCGAGCAAAGCTGCATGAGCGGATTTTTCCTGTAACCGAGATCGACGACGAATTTCCACGGCAGAAAATTGCGCTGCCTGCGATTCCGCCATGCCCAATTCGATCCCTGAGCGCAACGCTGCTTCGTTGGCCGCCACGACGTTCCATATCGGAGGGGTTCCATCCACAAGCGCAACCGCCCGATCGCGCAAGTTTGGTTCCGCGCGCACTACCGCTTGCACCAGGAAATTGGGAACGTGAATGGAAGCGAATGCCATAGAAATTCAATTTCAGTAGCGGCAAAATTCTCCCGGTACTTCTTGCGTTCATTTCGGCGCCGGTTCAATTCGCGCAACGCTTAGAAAGCCTGGCATGGCGTTTGTTTCGAAGGTTTCAGAGCGGCCTGCCGAATCGAAATGCTTTTTAAAACCATTGGGAGCACTTGACTGCATGTGAGAACGAAGCAATTCGGCGCGAACGCCGAAACCCTCAAGCAGCCACGAAGACGGATATCTGAAAAAATCGGGAGCGCGAGTTTCCAGTGTGGTTGACCATCGCGCCGGCTCCGCTTCCATTCGCAGAACCAGTGAAGCGCAGGTCTTGGCATTAGACTCCGGTTCCAAAACGACCAGAATCGTCGGCGTATCCTCCACCGCGCGCCGAAAACGAAACCAAGCATCCAACGGAACGTGGCGCAGCACTTCCGCGCGCATATCACTTAGATCGAGCGCGATGAAACCGAAGCCGCCGCCTTGCAAAAGCAGATCCGTAGCGCGCAAAGTTTGATCGATGCTCCGGCACCGCACCCACAGCAATTGTTTCAGTTCCACGCCCGCCGCTTCCGCGGAGTGCGGATCGAAAGCGTCGCATCCATCGATCAGCGCGCATGCTTCCGCGTGTGCGGTTCTTGCGGCTAAAGCGGAGAGCAGCAAACTTGTCCGTCCGGAACAAGCGGGACCAAAAATTTCCGTCAACGCTCCGCGCGGTAAACCTCCAGCCAGCGAATCAATTTCCGCGATGCCGGTGGAAACAGTTTCAACCGCATGGCGGTCGCGATACGTAAATGGAGCGACGACACGCCCAGCCAGGGCGAGTTCGACTTTGGAGCGCAAAGTAGCGAGATTTACAGCCATAGAAGCGCTAGTGGGAAGAAGTTGGCGGTTATAATTTTCGCTTTTTCTTCGCCTATAGAAATTCTCTATGAATCTTCCGCTGTTGTCAACTCTCGAGTTTCCGCGGAGTCCACTCTATGTGCTAATCAGAATCAATTCTGCATCTAACGAGCATGGCAAAACGCGTTACAGATGACTCGATCAATTCCTTGTTTCCATTGCATGCGTCATTGGACGAGCTGCGAGAGGCTTCTAAGAACTGCAAGGCCTGCGACCTGTGGAAACTCGGCACGCAGACCGTATTTGGCGAAGGCATGCCAACGGCAAAAATCATGCTCGTTGGCGAGCAGCCAGGAAATCAGGAAGATCTCGAAGGCAAACCGTTCGTTGGCCCGGCTGGAAAATTATTGGACGCAGCGCTGGTAGAAGCCGGGGTCGATCGAAAGAAAGTTTACGTCACGAATATGGTAAAGCATTTTAAATGGGAGCCGCGGGGGAAAAGGCGCATTCACAAAAAACCGAATGCGGCAGAAGTCGCCGCTTGCAGGCCCTGGCTGGACGCTGAAATCGCAGCCTTGCATCCAAAAATAATTGTCTGCCTTGGCGCCACTGCAGCACAGGCGCTATTAGGGCGGGATTTTCGCGTCACCCAGCATCGCGGTGAATTCCTGAAATCGTCTCTTGCTCCGTACGTGATGGCCACGGTTCACCCTTCTTCGATATTGCGCGCGCCAGATGAAGCGACGCGGCAAGAAGAAACGAAAAGATTCATCGCTGATCTCAGGAAGATTCATGAGGTTACTAGATAAGTCCCAGGCTTCGATTCTTGACAGCTCAGCAATTGGCAAAGCTCAGCGCCCCCGGAGCTTTTTGCATCTGAATTGAATTTCAAGCACAATATATCGGTATTTGTTTGGCAGCCTTCCTTTCTTGCAGGCATATCATGAGTGAAACCGCTTTCGCCGTTCCGTCTCCAACTGGCCTCGAATGGGCGCATCCCCTCGTTAGGGATTGGTTCGTCTCAAAGTTCGGCACACCGACCGAGCCGCAGGAGCAGGGTTGGCCCCATATCCTCGGAGATAAAACCACGCTCATTTGCGCTCCGACAGGTTCAGGAAAAACGCTGGCGGCATTTCTGGCTTGCATCGACCGGCTAGTGCGTAAAGCGCTTGCGGGAGAACTGGAAGACAAGACTGAAGTTTTATATATCTCGCCGCTTAAAGCGCTTAGCAATGACATTCAAAAGAACCTCGACACGCCGCTCGGCGAAATTCTCCAACTGGCTCAACAGCGCGGGTTCCTAATGCCGGAAATTCGCACGGCGGTGCGAACCGGCGACACGCTGATGCACGAACGCCGCGCCATGCAAAAGCGCCCGCCGCACATCCTGGTGACCACGCCGGAATCTCTTTATATTTTGCTTACCGCCGAGAAGAGCCGCGAAATTCTTCGCACGGTCAAAACAGTGATCGTGGATGAAATCCACGCCATCGCCGACGACAAACGCGGTGCGCACCTTTCTCTTTCACTAGAACGCCTCGACGCCCTCACCGGCAACCGTTCAACTCGTATCGGCCTCTCCGCCACCCAGAAACCGATCGAGCTGATCGCGAATTTCCTTGCCGGCAACGACCGCCCAGCCCCGGCAATCGTCCAGGTCTCGCAGCGGCGACATTTAGATTTGGCCGTCGAAGTCCCCGCCAGCGAGCTTGGCCCGGTAGCTTCGAATGAGATGTGGGAGGAAATTTACAAGCGCATCGCGGATCTAGTGCTCGCCAATCGCTCCACGTTGATTTTTGTTAACACGCGGCGGCTGGCGGAACGTGTCGGCCATCATCTCGCCGCGATTCTCGGCCAAGACGCAGTGGCTTCGCATCATGGCAGCCTCTCACGTCTCCGGCGGCTGTCGGTGGAAGGAAAGCTGAAATCCGGAGAAATACGCGCGCTGGTGGCTACAGCTTCTCTTGAATTAGGCATCGATATCGGAACAGTTGATCTCGTCTGCCAAATCGGCTCGCCTCGCTCGATTGCAGTTGCGTTGCAGCGTATCGGACGTGCCGGACATTGGCGCGGCGCCGTGCCCAAAGGCCGGTTGTTTGCTACAACTCGCGACGAACTGATCGAGTGCGCCGCGCTGATTCGCGCGATCAATCGCCTGGAGCTGGATCGCATTCTCATCCCGGAATGTCCGCTCGACATTCTCGCGCAGCAAATAGTGGCGTCGTGCGCGGCTGAGGATTGGCTGGAAGACGATTTATTCGCGCTCGTTCGGCGCGCCTATCCTTATCGCAATCTCGCGCGAAAAGATTTCGACAAAATCATCGAAATGCTTTCGAACGGCATCGCAGCTCGCCGCGGCCGCTATGGCGCTTACCTCCATCGCGATCAAATAAACAATCGGCTGCATGGCCGTCGTGGCGCCAGACTCGCTGCTATTACCAGCGGCGGCGCGATTCCCGATAACGCGCTTTATACCGTCATCGCGGAGCCGGAACACATCGTCGTAGGCACAGTGGATGAAGACTTCGCAGTTGAAAGCCTGCGCGGCGACATCATTCTTCTCGGAAACACTTCCTGGCGTATTCGCCGCGTGCAATCCGGTTCTGTTTCCGTCGAGGACGCAAAAGGAGCGGCTCCCAGCATTCCGTTTTGGCTGGGAGAGGCTCCGTCACGCACCATGGAGCTTTCCGAGGAGATCGCCTTCGTACGAGAAAAAATCAGCTCGCTCACTGAAGGTGTGTCTCCGGGTTTTGTTCGCGGGACCCTTCCTCAGGCTACAGCTGCAGTGGATTGGCTAAAACACGAATGCGGACTCGACCGGTCCAGCGCCGAGCAAGCCGTTGAATATATTGTGACGGGCCGCGCCGTACTGCGCGCTGTTCCTACGCAGGATACCGTTATCGCGGAGCGCTTTTTCGATGAGAGCGGGGGTATGCAGCTCGTGATTCATGCGCCTTTCGGCGGGCGAATCAACAAAGCCTGGGGGCTGGCGCTGCGAAAACGATTTTGCCGCTCGTTTAATTTCGAATTGCAAGCGGCTGCAACTGACAACGGCCTGAACATCTCTCTCAGCGATCAGCACAGCTTTCCTCTTGCCGATGTGTTTCACTTTCTACAGTCCGCCACCGTTGAACCTCTGCTGGAACAGGCTGTATTGACATCGCCGATTTTCACTACCCGATGGCGCTGGGTTGCCGGCCGCGCGCTTGCGCTGCTTCGTTTCATGGGTGGGAAAAAAGTTCCGCCGCAAATTCAACGCATGCGTTCCGATGATCTCCTGGCTGCCGTGTTTCCCGAGGCTCTCGCTTGTCAGGAGAATATTCAGGGAGAGATTGTCATCCCCGATCATCCGTTGGCTCGCGAGACGATGAAAGACGCTCTCACCGAAGCCATGGACGTCGAAGGCCTGAAGAATGTTTTGGATCGAATCGCTTCAGGCGGTATCCGCTGCATCGCGGTGGAGACTCCCGTTCCTTCGCAGTTTTCCCATGAAATTCTTAACGCGAATCCGTACGCGTATCTGGATGATGCTCCACTCGAGGAGCGTCGTGCGCGCGCAGTCGAAATGCGGCGCATGTTGCCCGAAGCTGTTCTCTCCGAAATTGGCCGCCTGGATCCCGTCGCGATTGCGCAAGTCCGCGAAGAAGCGTGGCCCGACGTGCGCGATGCCGATGAACTCCATGATGTGTTGCAAACTTTGATCGCGATTCCAGGACCTCAAATTTCAAGTTCCAATTCGTTTGAGACAAACGGTCCCGCCACGTCGTCGTTACAACAGCTTGCTGCCAGATCAGCTGCGCAGTGGATGGAATATTTCGATCAATTGAGGCAAGCCCGCCGCGCCGCGAAAGCCTCCGTTGGCGATCGGGTCTACTGGCTCGCTGCAGAAAAAGCGGCAACATTTGCAGCGCTGTTTCCCGAGGCGCGCGTGGATTCTCCGCTTCCGGAAATCGAAACTAGCGTGATTTCGCGAGAAGATGCCCTGTTCGCGTCCATCACTGGATGGATAGCTCACGTTGGCCCGATCACGACCGCGGCTTTAAGTGATTTCCTGGGCTTCGCCATTTCCGACGTCGACAAAACCTTCCTGCGCCTGGAAGCCGCCGGATCCATATTGCGCGGCCGCTTCACGGACGGTTCGAGCGAAGACACGGAGTGGTGCGAACGGCGCCTGCTCGCGCGCATTCACAAGATGACGCTCGGAACGCTACGCAGCCAGATTCAACCCGCGACTGCGGCGCAGTTCATGCGCTGGTTATTGCGCTGGCAACATGTCGCGCCAAGCAGCCGGCTTTTGGGCGAACGCGGCACTTTGGAAGTCTTGCAGCAGTTGCAAGGTTACGAAGCGCCTGCCAACGCGTGGGAACGGCAAATCCTAAGCAGGCGAATCGCGGACTACGATCCGCAATCTCTCGATCGCCTTTGCCTCACCGGAGCGGTCGGCTGGGGCCGCCTTTCTCCGCATCCTGCAACTTACGAAGATCAAAACAGCATTGGCCGCCGCGTAATTCCCACAAGCGTAGCTCCCATCGCATTTTTTGTGCGCGAAGATTCAGAGTGGATGATTCCGCAACATCCAGATGGAGACGCGCAGGAGCCTCGCGGCTTGAGCCAGAATGCTCGCGATGCGTTGGGCTATCTTCGCCAGCGCGGCGCTTCATTTTTCGCAGACCTCGTTCGCGGCACGGGGAAGCTGAAATCGGAAATGGAAACGGCTCTATGGGAACTTGTCACGGCAGGAATGATCACCGCCGACGGTTTCGACAATATCCGCGCACTGATCGATCCCAAGCGCCGCTCCGGACAAGGCCGCGGTCACAGCTCGCGGCCGCGCCACAGCGTTGGCCGGTGGTCGCTGTTATACGCGCAGGAGACCCCCGATCGTATCCGCATCGCCGAAGCTACGTGCTGGATGTTGCTCAAACGATATGGAGTAGTCTTTCGCGAGGTGATTGCGAGGGAAACGATTGTACCGCGCTGGCGGGAGCTGCTGATTGCTTTCCGCCGGCTGGAAGATCGCGGTGAGGTGCGCGGTGGGCGCTTCGTCAGCGGATTCATGGGTGAGCAATTCGCGCTGCCGATGGCCGTCGAATCGCTCCGCGCTATGCGCAAGAATGAACCTGGCGGTGAAACTGTCACGATTTCCGCGGCCGATCCATTGAATCTCGTCGGGATTCTATTGCCTGGCGATCGCGTTTCCGCCGTCTCAGGAAAAACTGTTACATTCCGAGATGGAGTGCCGCTTGAGACAGACGACTCGGCGGCGCAGTTCACAAATTCCATCGCGGTCTAATTCCAAGATTCATGGCATTTAGACTGGACTCGCAGGGAAATGAAAAGGAAATCGACAAGCGCTCTCTCCGCCGGTATGGTTCGCATCGGCATTTCGGGCTGGAGATACGTTCCTTGGCGCGGAGTGTTCTACCCTGAGAAATTGACGCAGAAGAAAGAGCTCGCCTACGCTTCCGGAATTTTTCGTTCGATTGAAATAAACGGGACGTTTTATTCCCTGCAGCGGCCCGAATATTTCGAGGCTTGGGCTGGTGAGACGCCCGACGATTTCGTTTTCTCGGTAAAAGGTCCGAAGTTCATCACTCACGTTCGACGCCTCGCGGATGTCGAAGCCCCCGTGGCGAATTTCCTGGCTTCGGGCATCTTGTGCCTTGGTCCGAAGCTTGGGCCTATTCTGTGGCAGCTCCCGCCCAATTTTCGTTACGAGGCGGAGAAACTCGAAACATTCCTGAAAATTCTTCCGCACGACACAGAAGCAGCCTGCGCGCTCGCCCGGGGTCATGACAAATTCTTGAAGGGTAGGGCTGCGGTGAAAACGGACGCAAAGCGCCCGCTTCGTCACGCAATCGAGGTCCGGCATTCCAGTTTCGCTGTGCCGGAATTCATCGAAATGCTGAGGGCTTACGATGTCGCACTCGTTTGTGCCGACACAGTCGAATGGCCGCGGATGATGGACGTCACCTCGGATTTCATGTATTGCCGCCTGCACGGCTCGGAAGCTCTGTACGCCAGCGGCTACACGGATGAGGCGCTTGATCAGTGGACCATTCGCGTCGCTGCCTGGGCACGCGGTACGGAACCTGCGGATGCCGAACGCGTAGTCAAGTGCGCGGGCCCCAAGCTGGCAACACGGGATGTTTTCGTCTACTTTGACAACGACTTAAAGGTGCGCGCGCCTTTCGACGCCCAGAGCCTGATGGCCCGCATCGACAAACTGCTCGCGCGTTAGGCGAACTGGTTACCACCACGTAAGAAGCCCTAGCAACTACAGCGTAACTCTTTTAATTTGTGTGGTGCCCAAGAGAGGACTCGAACCTCCACTCCCTTGCGGGAACTAGCTCCTGAAGCTAGCGCGTCTGCCAATTCCGC
>Ga0209330_1000120_pt1 | contig 37580 bp, 28 predicted proteins | sample JacPinW_OM2H0_O3_FD_187969 | JGI IMG/M metagenome (GOLD analysis project Ga0209330, IMG submission 187969) | Forest soil microbial communities from Algoma, Ontario, Canada - Jack Pine, Ontario site 1_JW_OM2H0_O3 (SPAdes) (version 2) | ecosystem: Environmental > Terrestrial > Soil > Boreal... | reverse complement strand
GCAAACGTCGGAGAACCGAACTCTTTCCAATGATGCCCTGGAAACCGGTTCCCGAGTTCAACGTCTCCTCGGTTAGGTCGATATCAAGCGTTCTCTCCAGACCGGTTCTTGGCCTCGCGTCTTCGTAGTGCAACGGATAAATAAGACTATTTAAGCCCATTGAAATCCTCCTTTCCGTACTGCATGTCGCTGTGACTGTTCATTGCCTTCGTCGCCTCGCCGGCCGACTTTCTCGCCCAATCCATTCACGGATGTATGCCGGGCAATTCTGAAGCTCAATGCCATCCACTTCGCAAACGGCTAGAAACTTGACTCCATCGCGGTCGACGAGGGTGACGTCTCTCAAATCCAAGGCGATCTTGCGGCTGGCGTCTTCCAACTCGAAGAGCCTTCGCAGTTCGTCAATATCCTCTGCCTCGATTCGACCGCTCAGACTAAAAATGACTTTTCCGTTTGCTTTCCTCTGGATTCTTAGCATCTGACGCCCTTTTGCGAGACAGACAACGGCTTGTTTAGCAGGTGGCTGTCCAATCGCAAACTCCTGAGGAGGAATGGCTTGCGCGATAATTGAACGTCGACTTTTCGCCAATTGGCGAAATTCTGAACAACAAACCACCGCAAGTTTGCGTTGTATCGGGATTCACTTACAGCCCGGGTTTTCTGCCATAACAGGAGGGCTAATGGGAGACCGTTCTAAAACGACTTTTGTCGATTTTGAGCGTCCGAATTTTGGATTCCAGGGTGGAGCGCGGCATGCCCAATCTAGCCGCAGCCCCAGTAGGTCCGAACACCCGCCCGTGACTCTCTTTCAGGGCAGCCTCGATCATGGTCTTCTCTTGTGCCAGGAGGCTTTGTGAGAGCTCAGTTTGGTTTTTTGGTTCTGTCGAAGGCGGCTGCTGTGGTAACCAGCTTTCGTCGATCGAGAAAATCTCTGTTTCGCAAAGCAGTACGGAGCGTTCGATAACATTTTGTAATTCGCGTATGTTTCCGGGCCAAGAGTAGGACTGAAGCAACTCGAGTGCCTTCTTACTAAAGCCCCGTATGCTCTTACCCGCTTTTCGCGCATACCGATCGATAAAGTATGCAATCAGCAGTGGAATGTCCCCTCTTCGTTCTCGAAGAGCGGGAATTTCAATCGGAAAGACATTCAGGCGGTAAAACAGATCACTGCGGAAAGAGCCAGCGTTGATAGCGGCCGGCAAGTCACGGTTCGTGGCTGCGATCACTCGGACGTCCGCGCGGATTCGACGAATGCCGCCGACGCGTTCAAACTCATGCTCCTGCAAAACACGCAGCAGGGCAATTTGGGTCTCAACTGGAAGATCTCCGACTTCGTCAAGGAAGATCGTGCCGCCGCTTGCCAATTCAAACCTACCTACGCGCTGCTGAGTCGCGCCCGTAAAGGCACCCCTCTCATGGCCGAACAACTCCGAGGCGATCAGGTCACGCGGTATCGCTGCACAGTTCACGCTCACGAATGCGCGTGAGGTGCGGTTTGATCGTCGGTGGATGGCGCGGGCAACAAGCTCCTTGCCTGTTCCGGTCTCACCGGTTATGAGGACTGTCGAATCACTTGGCGCAACTTTGGAAATGCGCGATAGCACTGTTCGCAAAGCCGGAGAGGCTCCGACAATCTCTTCAAACATCGAAGTTTTGTCGATTTCTTCCCGAAGAGCAATATTCTCGCGCCGAAGTCTGTCTTCAGCCTGCTTGCGATCCTCGATGTCGGTACACGCGCCATACCAACGCGTGATCCGACCGTGCTCGTCCGTCACAGGGTTATAGCGAGCCAAAAACCAACGATAACTTCCATCCCGCTTGCGAAACCGCAACTCCAAGTCGAAAGCAGGGGCACCCAGCAAAGCACGGTCGAGGTGCTCCTTGAACCGCTTCGAGTCGTCTGGATGAAGCCGAGCGCCCGCGCCTTCCCGGCGCCATTCGTCAAGGGTCAGCCCCAGATAGTCGAGCGCGACGCTATTAATATAAAGACGTTCCCAATTCGGTCCGAATACCGCAATAAGTTGGGGAGCGAGGTCCAACATCTGCTGGAGCTCCATTTCACTTCTGCGCCGTTCCTCCTCGGCCCGCTTACGCTCCGTGACGTCGATCACAGTGCCCACAAATTCCACGAGATGGCCCGACGAACTCAGAACGGGATGACCTACGACGTGAATGTCCCGGACGGGGCCATCCGGATGCACGATGCGGTAGTCCACCTCCCACTCTGCCTTCTCGCAGATAGCCTTCCGAACTAGTTCCCTGAAGCCCGGTTGGTCGTCGGGATGAATCCGCTGAAAGAATTCTTCGAATCGGGGCAAACCGTCCCGTGGATCGAAACTTAGAACCCGGTAGCATTCCTCTGACCAGTACCTGATATCCTGGTGTGGGCTGGAGCAAAAATCCCCGGTCAAGTCAGGACTCCATGCCCAACTGCCTGTTTGGCTGAGTCGCTGCGCTTCCGCCAAGTACGATTCACTTCTTCGGATCTTTTCCTCTGCGCGCTTTTGTTCGCTCAAGTCGAGGACGAACACGACGCCTTCGTTCGCACTTTGATACCGCGCGCCTCCAATGAATACCGGCACGCGGCTGCCGTCTTTCCGGAAATACTCCTTCTCGTATGCCTGAAAAGCCCCAGTTGCCAGAAATTCTGCCAGGGAACGTTCGTCGCTCTCGCGCCATTCGGCCGGCGTCAGATCCGCCCAGCGCAATCGACCCGATACGAGATCCTCACGGCCGTATTGCAGCATTTGTAGAAACGCCTGGTTGGCCTCGACAATTTCGCCCTCGACATTCGCAACGAAGATTCCCAGAATGCCGGCTTCGAACAGGCGCCGAACTTTGTCTTCAGTGGTTTTGCGTTCGGTAATGTCGGTCACAGCCCCGATAAACTCGCGATCGCCGGATGGATTCTGTACCGCGCGAGCTATCGCTTGGACGTGCTTGACTCGCCCATCAGGCAGGAGCAGGCGATACGCATGCTCGAATTCTGGCTCTCCCGCAAACGAGCGATTAATGACCTCTCCGACGTCGGCGCGGTCCTCGGGATGGACGCGCTGCACCGATGAATCGATGGTTGGCTTGACAGAACGGTCGTACTCGAAGATACGGTAGGTTTCATCTGACCAGACAATCTCTCCGGTATCAGGTTTCCATCCGAAGCTGCCTGTGTGACTGAGCCTCTGTGCTTCCGTCAGGTACGCTTCGCGGCGTCGGAGTTCCTGGGTAAGGAGCTCGTGCTCCGTAACGTCTATGGCGCTGCCAACGTACTTTTTCAGGCTTTGGCTTTCGAGAACAGGAACACCGACGCAGCGAATGTAGCGGACCTCGCCGTCGGGTCGCACGATGCGTTTGATGGCATCGAAGGGCGAAGCATTCGCCAAGATTCCCTTGATCAGGTCTGCCATGGATTCGCGATCCTGTGGGTGGAGAGAATCCAGGTATTCCTGAAGACTAGGCGGTTTACTGGCCGGATCGAGTCCGTGCATTCGAAATAACTCAGGAGACCAATAGTCGAATCCGTCAGGACCGAAGGCCCAGCTCCCCATGTGGCCAAGCCGCTGCCCTTCGGCAAGATAAAACTCGCTTCTTTGCAACGCTTCAGTATTTCTACGGACTTCTTCTTCCGCGGTTTTGCGCTCCTCAATATCCAGGCTCGATCCATACCACTTGACGATGTTGCCTCGCTCATCGTGGAGCGGCACCTTACGATGGAACATCCAGCGGTATTCTCCATTGGCTCTGCGGACGCGCGTTTCGTATTCGAAGATTTCTCCGGTCGCTAGGGAGGCTCGCCACTTAGCGACAATTCCGTCAAGGTCTTCGGGGTGAATGAAAGAGGTCCAATTCCAGCCGCTCACTTGTTCCAACGTGGCGCCCAAGTATTCCAACCAAGGCTTATTGAAGTAATCAAGGTGGCCGTCGGGCCTGGAGGTGTGTATCAGCGCGGGGATCGAATCAACGAGAAGCTGAATATTCAACGACTCCGATTCTCGTTTTGGGAAGGCCATGCCGGGCATTATATGCCTTTTGGCCCTTTTCCAAACCTTTCTGAGGTCCTGCCCGGGGCTCGTTCCTGTCAGCATCTTGGCAACTGCCGGAATGTTGGCACTAACGTTCAACGACTATGAGCTTTCAGCGGCCGCAAGCTGCTTTTTTCCATGGAGATCGGAGTATTGCAGGGCGGAAGCCGGAATGCTCAATGCGGAGCCGGAAGACCAAAGGTAGTTCGACATAGCGTTGGCGAAGTGTGGACGCTTAGTTGAGGGCGTCAGAGCGGCCGCGAAGCAATTGCAAAAGGAGCATCAAGGATGGCCACAGCGGGCACGCCAGCTCCGGCAAGGGCGCCGGAACCGGAGCAGTCTCACGAACAGCCTAAAGCTAAATGGCGGAAATTCGTGGTGCCGACGATGATCGTGCTGCTCGCCATTGTGATCCTCGCCACGATCACTTGGAACTGGAACGCCTGGGAGGGTGGACGGCTTGAACAGGTCACCGATGATGCCTATGTACGCGGCGACCTGACTCCCCTCAGCACAAAGGTTGCGGGTATCGTGCGGGACGTGAAGGTCTCGGATTACCAACAGGTGCGCAAGGGAGAATTGATTGTCGAGTTGGACGATGACGATTTTCGGGCGCAGGTGAATCAGGCCACCGCTGCGGTTGAGGCTGCGAAGGCTGCAATCGAGAACAATGTCCGACAGCGCGAGCTTCAGGACACCAAGATTGAGCACGCGCTCGCCGGCGTTGATCAGGCAAAGGCACAGATCGTAGCCGCCCAGGCAGGTATAGAGGCCGTGCAGGCGGACGTGGTCCGCGCGCGCGCCGAGCGTGCCCGCCAGGAGGCGCTTTTGCAAACGCGCTCAGCCACGCAGCAGAAAGTCGAGCAGGCAGTCGCCGATGACGAGCGGCTTGCCGCCCAGCTCGCAACTCGCCAGGCGGATCTTGAAGAGGCTAAGACTATGCTCCGCAGCAGCGAAGACTCGACGGAAGCCGAGAGGCGCACGAAGAAAGTGTTGGAATCTCAGGACCTACAACTCATCGCCGACTTGCATGCGAAGGAAGCCGCGCTCGATGCAACACAAGTTAACCTCGGTTACACAACAATCGAGGCGCCGGATGACGGCACTGTGGGGGAGAGGCAAGTGCGGCCCGGACAACTTGTATCGCCTGGAACACAAGTCATTTCCTTCGTGCCCCGCATCAAGTGGGTTCAGGCGAACTATCGCGAGACGCAACTCACCAATGTAAAAGTTGGCGATGCAGCGGAAATAACCATCGACGAGTATCCTGGCCGCGTGGTCCACGGCAAAGTGCTCGAGATTGCTCCGGCCAGCGGCTCGCAGTTTGCGCTTATACCTCCCGATAACGCGACCGGGAATTACACCAAGGTCGTGCAAAGGATTCCCGTGAAAATAGCCCTCGAGGATTCGAGCTTTGCGAATAGCTTGCGCCCCGGACTTTCCGTAATCGCCACTGTCCGGACGAGCCGCTGAACGGAGCGTAGAGTGTCTGCTTCCTCGATAGCAATACCTCAGCCCAGTCCCGCGCAACTCGCACGCGGAATTGCGGGGGCCGTGCCGGGCACCCTTTCCAAGAGTCCATTGCTTGGAATCCTCGGTGTCGTTACAGGCGCGGGGGTTGTCACTCTCACGAGCCGAATGATCTCGCTCGGCCTTCCCGACCTAAAGGGCCACCTGGGGTTCGGTTACGACCAAGGCGCATGGATCGGTACGGCCTTCGACGTCGGCCTGATGTTCATCGGCCCATTCACTGTCTTCCTCGGCGGGCTAATGGGGCCGCGGCGAATTCTGTTGACGGCCGCGACGATCTTTACGGTCCTCTGTATTCTTTTGCCTCTCATTCACAGCTACGGTTTGCTCATCTTAGCCATGGCCTTGGCGGGAATGGCATCCGGCACCTTCTATCCTCTTACTCTCACTTTCGCTCTGCGCAACATTCCTCTCCGCTACCTGCCGTTTACGATTGCTCTTTACGCCTCGTTCGTGGATGGCGCTGTGAACATCGCCCCATCGCTTTACGGCTGGTATAGAAATCATCTCTCCTGGGAATGGATGTTTTGGAATTCGGCGGTGATCACGCCGCTGATGATGTTATGCATCTACTTGGGAATACCAAAATCCCCTCCCGCAAAAGAGCACGGCGAGGCGCCGAGTTTCGCGGGATTTTTATATGCGAGTGCGGGTCTTGCATTGATTTTGGCTGCGTGCGAACAGGGTGAAAGGCTCGACTGGTGGCACTCCGGGGTGTACATCGCGCTTTTCGCCAGTGGCTCGTTCCTCTTGTTGTGCGCTCTCGTGCGTCGCCTGCGCGGCCCCAATCCTCTTGTTGACATGCCTTACCTCGGGCAGTGGAACACGATTCTGCTGGGCACCGGACTATTCTTCTTTCGCTTTTTTCTAGTGACAACAATCATCTTGGTCCCGCAGGCCCTGGCCATCCATGGATTCGAGCCGGACCAGATCGGGCCGGCGGTGATTTGGACGGCAGCTTCTTTCGTTCCTCTCGCGCTTGTCGCTGGCTTCCTCCTGCTTTCGAATGCGGATCCGCGCTTGCTCCTCGCATCAGGATTCGCGGCAATGGCGGTTGCTTCTCTCATGAACGCTGGAATGACCAGCGCTTGGGCGGCAGCGAACTTCTACCGAACCGAATTTTTAATGGGCTTTGGGCAATGCTTTGCCTTCATCGGTTTAGTCGCAGCGATCATTTTGCAGGGGCTGTTCTCGGGCGGATTGGCGAAGCCTCAGCGGATTCTCACATTTTCTGCCTTCTTTCATACCGTTCGAATTTTTGGAGGAACGGTTGGAGCGGTCCTTATGGGACGGTTCATTGCTGAGCGGGAAAAGTTCCACTCGAACGTGTTGGGGTTGCATGTACAGCATGGAAGCTGGATCACCGACGCAAACATCCGCCAAATGACGGCAGGTCTCTTTGCCAAGTCATCGGGATTGGCAGATGCGGCGGGCCGCGCTTTGGATGTGACGGGCGGGCGGCTTCGGCTTCAAGCCTATACGCTGAGTTTGATTGACGGATTCTACTTGGTCGCTTGGGTCTCCGTGATCGCTTTGATCCTCGTAGCTCTCTTGCGAGAGACGCCGCTGAAATACGGCGACCTCTACGGGATTCAACAGCAACAGGCTGCGGTGAAAGGAGAAAAGTGATGAGATTCCGCAGTCGTGGTCTGGGCACCGTATTGTTTGCATCTGGTTTCGCGCTTTGCGCTCAAGCGCAGAACGCAGAACCGGCTCCGCGCCACATTACTCTTTCCGAAGCGGTGCAGTTGGCTCTGAAGCATAACCATGTGGTGCGTATCGCGGGACTCCAGGTGCAAGAGAAACAGCATGCGAAGGAAGAGGCCCGGAGTGGATATTTCCCAAGCATAACGAACGAGAGCCGGGTTTTACGTGTTACCGACACACAGTTCATCCAAATTGCTGCGGGGAGCTTAGGAACTGTAGGTGGCACCCCAATTCCAACGGAGCCGGCGATTCTGAATCAGGGCGAGAAGACTTTTATCACGAGTGGCACGGGTTTGGTGCAGCCGCTCACACAGTTGTTCACAAGAGTCAAACCGTCAAATGACCTTGCGCGCGCTGACTTGGACGCCACCCGAGCGAACGAGAAGGAAACAGAGAACGACGTCGCGTTGCGGGTTCATGAGATTTATTACCAAATTTTGGTCACGCAGCTGCACAAGAGCGCCACCGAAGCGAAGATCCGGGCTGCCCAGGACGTGGAAAGTGAACGCGCGCAGCAAGTGAAGTATGGCAGCGCGCTCGACGAACAGTTGATAGATAGTCGCGCGCAAACTCTCGAAACCAAGCACGACTTGCTCACCATGGAGATGCAACTTTCTGACCTGACCATGCAGTTGAATGACGTGCTGGGATTGCCGATAACCACCCAACTCGAACTCGATCCCACCGTTCCCGAGGTTCAGGAACCCTGCCGCCGGGAGGAGTGCGTCAGTACGGCATTGGCATCGCACCCGGAAATTGTCGCGGCAAAGGCCGAAGTGGAGAAAGCATCGGCGGCCCTTCGACTGTCAAAGGCTGATTACTACCCCGATGTCTCGGCGATTGCCCGCTACAGCTACCAGGACAATGTGCCCTTCCTCGCCCGCAACTTTGGAACCTTCGGAGCAGAGCTGACCTACGATTTGTTCGACGGCGGGCGGCGAAAAGCCAAGGTGGGCGAAAGCAACGCTAGTCTCGGACAGGCGCGCGAAAACCTCGCCCGGATAACAGACGAAGTTGAGCGCAAAGTTGAGACTGCCGCCAACAAACTGGCACGGACGCGAGAAATGATCGAGGTGTCGCAAGAGCTTCTTACGCTACGGACAGAATCGAGCCGGGTTGCAGCACAACAGCTTGAAAGGGGGGAGGCTCTCCCATCGCAGGCCGATGGCGCTATCGCTCAGGAATTCGACGCTAAGACCATGCTGCTTAGGTCTCAGCTTGAATACGTCCAGGCGAGAGACGAAATGATCCATGCAATAGGGCGCACTCCTTAAATAGGCAGAGCTGTGAACTCGGGAACCAAAATTGAGCCGCTTGTTTTAGAACGCCATCGACGCGCCTGCCTTGATTTATACCCACCATCATTCCTGCGGCAAACCGGATCGATGTCTGCAACTCGCCAGGAAATATTGAGCGAGTGTCAATATCTGCGCACGCGTGAGCATGCTGACGGCAGAGTTCGGCCGCATTTCGGCGAGGGCAAGCTAAACCGCCTTTTTTCAGCCGGCTAAACGAACGCTTAATTGGGCGATGAAATGCCTAACCGACCCGCGGGGCGACGCGTTGGCGGTCGCACTGAGGACGGAGCCGAGGATCGATCGAGGAATCGTCGCCTTTGACGATTCCTTTCATCTCCTCGCGGAGAGAGGTTTCAGAACCATGGCCACACTTGCGTTGGACCAAAAACAGGCCGGGACCCAGACACGTGCATTTCTCGTCGCTTGGGGTTTCACGGTGCTTTTCTATTTCCTTGAGTATGCGGTGAGATCAAGTCCGGCCGTGATGATTCCAGAGTTGGAAGGCTCATTTCACACCACGGCGCTCGGCCTCAGCGCGATTTTGGGGGCCTACTACTACACCTACTCCACAATGAGCTTGGTCGCCGGTGCAGCCCTTGATCGTTTGGGAGCCAAGCGCACTGTTCCGGTTGGCGCTGCCATCCTGGGTATCGGATGCCTCTTCTTTAGTGGAGGTTCCGTGATGGCAGGTGACGTCGGCCGATTGCTACAAGGAGCAGGCTCAGCCTTCGCGTTCACGGGCGCTGTTTACCTTGCCGCGCACGGATTCTCCGCGCGCTACCTTGCGACGGCGATTGGCGCCACGCAATGCGTGGGAATGCTGGGCGGTTCGGCTGGACAGTTCGCTGTCGGACCAATTATCGAGCATGGATTGGGCATACACACAATCTGGATCGCTTTCGGAGTCATCATTCTCGCGAACGCCGTGCTCTTGTACTTGGCCACACCCAAGGAGCAGTCTGGACCCCACGCGCAAGAAGGCGGCTTTGCTTCGGTCCTGAAGCCGTACAAGATTGTTTTCTCGAATCCCCAATCGTATCTCTGCGGAATAATTGCCGGACTGATGTTCGCACCTACCACGATTGGGGACATGATTTGGGGCGTAGCCTCATTTCAAAAAGATCTTCAACTTTCCTTTCACAACGCAGTAGTCATCGCCTCCATGGTTCCCTTGGGCTGGGTTTTTGGGTGCCCGCTGCTTGGATGGCTTTCGGACCGCATAGGAAGGCGAAAGCCGGTGATCATCGGGAGCGCGACTGTCATGATTTTGGCTGGCTTGCAGCTCGCGCTTAAACCCTTCCCAATTCCGCCGCACGTCGCGATGTTCGTATTCGGCGTCGCATCGGGCGCGGCGATGATTCCTTACAGCGTCATCAAAGAAGTTAATCCGGACAATGTGAAGGGGAGCGCGACTGGCGGGATCAATTTCCTCGTCTTTGCGATTACCGCATTCCTTGGCCCGGTTTATGCAAGGCATATCGGAAAGGGCATCGGAAACTCGATGAACCTGCACTTGCATTTTCAGAAGGGCGCATTTTTTTGGATTGCTTGCTGTGCGGCCGCGATCGTGGTGAGTTTCTTCCTCCGCGAAACGGGGCCAGCCGCCCACGCGCCAGTGCAATCGAAATAGCCGCAAATTGCGGCACGGCTAAAGGTGACTTTGCCGCTTTAGTTCGAATTTCATCTTGTTTCAAGAACACGGGACAAATAAAGGAGGCAGAAAAAATGGCACATAGAGTTGCAGATGAATTGGTTCGCAGACTTGCCGAAGCGGGCGTGGAAAGGATTTACGGTGTAGTCGGCGACAGCCTGAATCCTGTGACGGATGCGCTACGGCTGAACAACAAAGTTAAATGGATCCATGTGCGCCACGAAGAAGCCGGCGCTTACGCGGCCGGCGCGGAGGCACAGCTCACCGGCAAGCTGGCCGCCTGCGGGGGGAGTTGCGGCCCCGGCAACCTGCACATGATCAACGGCCTGTTCGACGCTCATCGAAGCAATGCTCCGGTGCTTGCAATCGCATCGCATATTCCCACCAGTGAGATCGGCACGGGATATTTTCAAGAGACCCACCCGGAAATCCTGTTCAAGGAATGCAGCCACTATTGCGAGATGATCTCGAACCCGAAGCAGTTTGAGCGCGTTCTTCACATCGCGATGCAAAACGCGCTCGGAAAAGGCGGGGTAGGCGTGATCGTGCTCCCCGGCGACATAGGTGGTGCGGATATGCCAGCCGAGGGGACGCCCCGTTCTTTGGTCGGACGCAGGCCGCCCGTGCGGCCCGGTGATAAGGACCTGGCGCGTTTGTCGGAGCTGATCAACTCAAGTAAGAAAGTTGCTCTCTTCTGCGGAATTGGATGCGACAACGCTCACGATCAGGTGGTCGCACTCGCGGAGAAAGTGAAAGCTCCGGTTGGGCATACCTACCGAGGAAAGCCGTTCGTTGAATACGACAATCCTTATGACGTGGGAATGACCGGCATGATTGGTTTCGGAATGTGTTACGAGGCGATCCACGAATGCGACCTTCTGATTCTCCTGGGAACTGACTTTCCGTACGACAAATTCCTGCCGACAAAGGCCAAGATCGCTCAAATCGACATCCGGGTCGAGCGTCTGGGACGGAGAAGCAGACTCGATCTCGGAATTTGGGGCGACGTGCGCGAAACCTTACAAGCGCTGCTGCCCATGCTGGACACAAAGTCGGATCGAGAATACCTGGATACCATGGTCCGCAAACACAAAGAGAAGATGCGAAAAATGAATGTGTACGTTGACCACGTGGGAAAACGCACGCCCATGCACCCGGAGCCCGTGGCAGCAGCGCTGAGTGAACTTGCAGCGCCCGACGCGATCTTCACAGCGGACACTGGCATGTGCAACGTCTGGAATGCCCGACATGTCAGGGCGACCAAGGACCGGCGCATGCTCGGCTCCTTCAACCACGGGTCCATGGCGAACGCGCTCCCCCAGTCCATTGGCGCCCAATGTGCCTATCCCGGACGCCAGGTTATCGCCATGTGCGGCGACGGCGGTTTTGCGATGAGCTTGGGCGACATCCTGACCATTACGCAATACAACCTCCCGATTAAATTGGTGGTGTTCGACAACGGCGCTCTAGGGATGGTGAAACTCGAGATGGAAACCGCCGGACTTCCCGACTTTCAAACGGACTTGAAGAATCCAAACTTCGCGAAGCTTGCCGAAGCCATCGGCATCATGGGTGTAAGGATCGAAAACCCCGCCGATTTGACCTCCGGCGTCAAGAAGGCGCTGCAGCATTCGGGGCCCGCGCTCATTGATGTAGTGACCGATGCGAATGCTCTTTCTATACCTTCTCATGCCGACCGGTCGCAAGCCGTGGGTTTCGCGCTGGCCATGGGAAAGATGGTGCTCTCCGGGAACATCGAGGAAGTAGTGGCCACGATCGAGGGCAATATTCGACATACCGGCGAGGCGCTGGACTCGCTCTAGACCGATATTCGAGATGGCTGAGGCCGCCTTTTGCCGAGGCCATCTCCATCGGACTGCAATTACCGTCGGATTGCCACACGCCCATGTGGGTGTGTGGCAATCCCGGGGAGTGATGTGGGTAACGAGTCTAGGCCAGGGTCAGACAATTAATAAGAGTGAGGTTTGCGATGCGAATCCGTTTACGAAGTCTATGGCTCCTGTTAATGATACCTGGCCTCGCGTATGGCCAGACTGCCACGCACCCGGCCGATTCTTCTAGGAACCCCTCAGACGTTGGCGCTCAGCTCGACGCTCTTCGCGAAGCACTTTTGCGAACCCAGCAGCAACTAGCGGCACAACAGCAGGAAATCCAAGTCCTGAAGACGCAGTTGAAAGCCGGCCAATCTGGCGCTGGTGCCACACTGGTATCCGCTGCCGAGGTAGTTCGGCCCAATCCGACGGAGCCCACTGTGAATCCGTCAGACTTCTCGCCGGAGATCCACGGTCGCATTGCCAACCCCGTGAGCGGATCTTCTGATCAGCAGACGCAGGGTGAACAGCCACCTCCGCTCGGAACCATCAAAATCGGCGATGCTGTTCTGACGCCCGGAGGATTTGTCGATTTCGAGAATATATTTCGAACCACAAACACGCAGAGTAATATCGCTACCAGTTTCGCCACCATACCTTTCAGCAACACTGCTCTAGGACGCGTGACTGAATTCCGCACCACGGCGCAGTTCTCCCGCCTCAACTTTAAGATCGAGGACAATTTCAGAGGCACTGACTTCCTGGGCTACGTCGAGGGCGACTTTAGCGGGAACAGTGCTCCCAACGTGTACCAGAGCGTGAACGGCCTTACGAATCGTTTGCGGCTTTACTTTGGGTATGCAAGACGCGGCAAGTGGGAGATTTTAGGCGGACAAACGTGGAGCTGGCTGACGCCGAACCGCGAGGGCATTGGCCCAATACCCTCCGATTTGGCCATCACGTACAACGAAGATCAGAATCTCGGTGTCGGACTGCCTTACACGCGAGCGGCAGAGTTTCGAGTCGCTTACCATGTCAATGAGCATTGGGCAGTCGGAGTAGGTATCGAAAACTCTAACCAATTTATCGGCAACTACGTCGCTCTTCCGGCGGGCTTCAGCTCGATTGGTTCGCAATTCGATAACAATGCCAACGCGGGAGCGGCGAACCTTATGCCGGATATTCTCGCCAAAACCACCTACGACACAAATCTCCTCGGCAGGCACTTTCATGTGGAAGCTGCCGGATTTTTTACCGGCGCACACGCCTCGGTGCTGCCGACTGGATCGACAGATTTCAGGTCGCGTACCGCTTATGGCGGTGGTGGTACGATCGCCGGGAACTACGAACTGTTGCCCAACAAACTCGTTTTCCTCGCAAACGCTTTTTGGAGTGATGGTGGTGCTCACTACTTGGTGGGAACGGGACCGGAACTCGTTGTTCGCCCTAACGCTGCTGGTACCAACGTCAGCCTTTCAATGGTGCATGCTGGAGCGGGTTCTGCCGGTTTCGAGTGGAGAGCGAGCGAAAAGCAGGCATTCGCGGTTTATTACGGCGCGGATTACTTCGGACGCAATTTCTTCCCCGACACGACGAACACCACAAATCCCGGCACGATTATCGGCTTCGGTGGTCCCAGTTCACCTAATACGAACAATCGGGTCATCCAGCAGATCACGTTCGATTGGCTGCTGACTTTCTGGAAGAGCCAGAGATATGGCGCCGTGCAGTATTACACACAGTATTCCTATCTCACGCGCGCGCCCTGGTTTGTGGCTCCCGATAACCCCAAGAATGCGCACCTGAGCATGGTTTACGCCGGCATCCGGTACGTTTTGCCGTCAACTTCAGGCACCCTGCTGCGCGTGCCTTACCCCAATTGAGGATCTGGTAGAGGCTTCTTCACTACCGAAGCCCGCTGGCGACGACATTCAGGTGCGCACATGAGGCAACAACTCCAAGTCGTGAGGGGGCGGGTCGACTGCGCCAGCCCATTTGCCCGGGTTGAGGATGCCATAGCTGCCATACGCGCAGGCAAAATAGTGATCGTCGTAGACGATGAGGATCGCGAAAACGAAGGCGATCTGACTGTCGCTGCTGAGAAGATCACGCCTGAAGTTATCAACTTCATGGCTCGGTACGGTCGCGGGTTAATTTGCCTGGCAATGATGCCCCAGCGGCTGGATGAACTCGAAATTCCACTAATGGTGCCAGAGAATAGCTCTCGGTTTGAAACGGCGTTTTGTGTGAGTATCGAGGCAAGGAACGGTACGACAACCGGAATTTCGGCGGCCGATCGTGCAACAACAGTGCTCGCAGCAATTGACCCGCGAACCAAACCTTCCGATCTCGTTCGCCCAGGTCACATATTCCCGTTACGCGCGCGGAATGCCGGAGTGCTGGTGCGAGCCGGGCAAACCGAAGCTGCGGTGGACCTCGCTCGCTTAGCTGGCTTGGCCCCTGCCGGCGTCATCTGCGAAATCATGAACGAGGATGGCACTATGGCGCGCGTGCCCGACCTCAGCTCATTCGCAAGCCACCACAATCTGTTGATGATCACCGTCGCCGATCTGATTACCTACAGGACTCGCACGGAAACGCTGATCAAATCCGTCGCCTCCACGAACCTGCCGACCGACTACGGTGAGTTCCGACTGCACGCATTCGAGAATCAGATCGACAAAAAAACGCATGTCGCTCTGGTCCGCGGCGATATCGGAGATGGGGAAGACGTACTGGTGCGGGTCCATTCGCAGTGCCTCACAGGGGATGTATTTCATTCGGTGCGTTGCGATTGCGGTGCCCAGCTAGACGAAGCTCTCCGGCGGATCGCCGGCGAGGGACGCGGTGTGCTGCTATATCTGAGTCAGGAAGGGCGAGGAATCGGTTTGGCGAACAAGATTCGCGCCTACGCACTACAGGACGAAGGGTTAGATACCGTGGAGGCCAATGAGCGGCTCGGATTTAAGGCTGACCAGCGGGACTACGGTATCGGCGTTCAGATCCTGCGCGCGCTGGGTGTACGATCAATGCGACTGTTGAGCAACAATCCCCGCAAGCTCGTGGCCATTGAGGGATACGGGCTCTCTGTAACGGAATGGCTGCCCCTCGAGATCCCCGCGTCTACTTCCACGCTGCGCTATCTAACCACGAAGAAAAACAAGCTCGGTCACGCCTTGACTGGGCTCTGACTCTTTCACTTCCGAGAACTCCAGTGATTTGTGCGCTCGCTTCGACCCCAATGGCAACGACTTCACACTTGTCAGCAGGTTGACACCCGACTGTTGGCACAGTTCCGTAACCGCGAAGTAAGTCGCGTCACATCAATACGCTAGGCGTTACCGGTTTGGGTTGAGAAGTGCCCTGTGTTCTTCGTGTCACTTCGGATGAGGCTAAATATCTGATCGTCATGGTACGCTCCGAACAAATTCGAAAGCTGCTAAGCAAAGCCGCAGGAATAGCGGTACTGCTTGCGGGAGGCCTGCTTGCGGCATCGCTTTGTTTTGGCGCTTCCGACAATCCTTCTCAACTTCCCAGCATTTTTGACGCGCGTTCCACGCCGACCAAATGGATCGGTCATCTCTCATATTTCGTGCTTTCGATAACTGGTCTGATCTTTGTGGTTGTGTTCAGTTTATTGGCCTATGCGGTCGTGAAATTCCGCAAGCGCCCGGGAGATGACGGTCGCGAGCCTGCCCAGGTGTACGGAAGCAACCAGATCGAACTGGCATGGACCGTGATTCCGATTCTGATCGTAGTCGTTTTGTTTCTCGCAACCGCACGGGTAATCCACTCGATTCAGGACGCACCGAAGCCTGAGAATGCTGTGGAAGTCGCCGCCATCGGGCATCAGTTCTGGTGGGAGTTTCGCTATCCACAGCTAGGAGTCGTCACTGCGAACGAGCTGCACATTCCGGTAAGCGCGGCCGCGCACCCTATGCCCACTTTTCTGACACTGCTTTCCGCTGACACGGACCACAGCTTTTGGGTTCCTCAGCTGGCGGGAAAAACAGACCTGATACCGAATCGCGTGAATCACATGTGGATGGATCCGTACCAGACAGGCATTTTTCTCGGCCAGTGCGCCCAATATTGCGGCACGCAGCACGCGAAGATGCTGTTACGGGTATATGTTGAGAGTCCGCAGGAGTTTGCCACCTGGATCCACGCCCAGCAGCAGCCGGCAGTGCTTGACGAGAATGTGGCCGCCGGCAAGCGCGTTTTCGAAACAACAGCTTGCATAAACTGCCACGCGGTTGGAGGCAGCGTCGCTGACGGACGCTTCGGTCCGGACCTGACGCACTTGATGAGCCGCCAGACAATCGCGTCGGGTGCGGCTGAGAATACAAAGGAGAACCTTCGCTTGTGGATTCAGAAACCCGATGCCATCAAGCCGGGTTCGCTTATGCCTGCTATGCAACTGAGCAACGCTGACCTGGATGCGCTCGTGGACTATCTCGAGACGCTTCGGTAGCCGAAGGATTTGAGGAGTACTTATGTCATCGGACGCGATAGCCATTCCAAACGCGGGAACAGAGGCGCGTCCTTGGGTCGAAGTGGTGCATGAATGGGTCACCACAGTCGATCACAAGCGTCTCGGGATTCTCTATATGGTCTATGCGCTCATGTTTCTCGTGGTCGGAGGAATCGAAGCCACCATCATTCGGATCCAGTTGATGCGGCCGCATAACGATTTTGTTTCTCCGCAGGTTTTCAACCGCATGTTCACCATGCATGGCACAACGATGATTTTCTTCGTCGTGATCCCCGTCGTGTTCGGCTTTGCGAATTACCTGGTGCCATTGATGATCGGCGCGCGGGACATGGCGTTTCCGCGGCTGAATGCCTTCAGCTTCTGGCTGACGGCGTTCGGTGGATTTCTGCTCTACTTCAGCTTCCTTGGTGGAAATGGACTGTACGGGGCAGGCAACGCACCCGACGTGGGGTGGTGGGCATACGCTCCTTTAACGTCTCGGGCATTTTCGCCGGGTCATAGCTCCGACTATTGGACGATTGCTCTTCTTGTCGCGGGATTCGGCAGTATCGGCACGGCGGTCAACATTATCGCCACTGTTCTTTCCATGCGATGCCCCGGGATGACCCTGGGCCGGATGCCTCTATTTGCATGGTTAAACATGTTTATGGCCGGCCTGGTCATTTTAGCCATCTCCCCGCTCACGGCGGCTCAGGCCATGCTCTGCGTGGACCGTTACCTGGGCGGGCACTTCTTTGACACGCAAGCTGGAGGCTCGGCAACTCTCTGGATGCACTTTTTCTGGATTTTTGGCCACCCGGAGGTTTACGTTCTGGTGATTCCCGCCTTCGCGTTTGCATCAGAAATTATTCCGGTATTTTCTCGAAAACCGATTTTTGGATACCCGGTTATGGTGGGCGCCACGGCCTGCATAGTGTTCCTAAGCTTGAGTGTGTGGGCGCACCACATGTTCACCATCGGGATGAACTCCTACGCCAACAGTTTTTTCGCGATAACAACGTTTGCCGTCGGCGTCCCGACGGGAATCAAAATCTTCAACTGGCTTGGCACGATGTGGGGCGGGAAAATCCAGTTCAAGGTACCGATGCTGTTCTGTATTGGATTCCTGTTCCAATTCTTGATAGCCGGTCTCACTGGCATCATGCAGGGCGCCGCGCCGTTCGATTGGCAGCTTACCGGTTCGTACTTTGTCGTCGCGCACTTTCACTACGTGATCGTTGGCGGGATTCTGTTTGCGCTTTTCGCCGCATTTTATTACTGGTACCCAAAAATCACCGGGAGGATGCTGAACGAAACCCTCGGCATACTCCATTTCTGCCTTTTCCTTATCGGCTTTCACCTGACGTTTGATGTGATGCACATTCCTGGAATTCTCGGAATGCCGCGCCGTATCTACACTTACGAGCCCCGACCTGGTTGGGGAACACTCAACTTGATCGTTACGATCGGAGCATTCATCCAAGGCGTGGCCATGCTCGTGTTTGTCGTCAACCTTGTTTATTCCTATTTTAAAGGACCCAAAGCTGGTAACGATCCGTGGGACGCCTGGACTCTGGAATGGTCCGTAAGTTCACCGCCTCCGCCTTACAACTTTGCTTCGATTCCGGTCGTTGCGAGCCGCCGGCCCCTGTGGGATCTGAAGCACCCGGAAGATCCGGACAGTCGCTATGAGTAAAAGGATTGAGAAATGAGCGCCGTCACGAGTCCAATCCCCCAGAGATCTCTCGAGTGGAAGCTTCCATACAAAGGCAAGGTCGGGATGGCCAGCCTCATTTTCGCAGAGTCTGCGATCTTCACCATTTTTGTCGTTGCGTACCTCTTTTACTTGGGAAAGAACATCACCGGGCCGACTCCCCGCGAAGTGTTGGAGACGCCAATCTTCTTCACCGTCTGTCTATTGTCCAGCAGTCTTACGATTCATCTCGCAGGCAAGGAGCTTGAAAACGGGCATCGCAAGACGTTCCTCATTCTCTGGTCAATCACCATTGCTCTCGGTGCGCTCTTTCTATTCGGCACAGGGCTGGAATGGCACCGGTTGATTTACGAACGCGGACTCACCATTTCTACGAATCTTTTTGGCACAACGTATTATTCACTCGTCGGCCTGCATGCCACGCACGTGACTCTGGGACTAGTCATGCTCACTATTGTGCTGCTATTCGGTCTCGCCGATCGAGTTGGAGTCGATCAATCAGCCCGAATAGCAACGCTTACCATGTACTGGCATTTTGTGGACGCAGTATGGGTCGTGGTTTTCACCGTCGTTTACGTTGTGGGGCGCTGAGGAGACAGATGGGGACGCAATCATCTGCGGAACAGTCCGGCGAAAGGTCACAGCTCCCTGTGATCGAGTTGCCCGCGCCGACGGCATGGCCTCTTGTTCTGGCTTCTGGTTTCACATTACTGTTCGCCGGCCTGCTGACGAGCGCGTCGCTCAGCGTACTCGGCCTTGTCCTTGCGGTGGCCGGATGCGGCGGCTGGTTCAGGGAAGTCTTGCCTCACGAGAAGGAAGTGGCTGTTCAGGTGGCCCCGGAGGAAGTCCGCTTTGCGACCGAGCGAAGAGTTGTTGAGCGTGTTCCGGTCGCTCCAGAACTCGTTCGAGCCTGGCTTCCAATCGAGACCTACCCAATATCGGCCGGCGTAAAAGGAGGCTGGGCGGGCAGTGTGGCGATGGCAGTCCTGGCATGCACCTATGGGCTTCTGAAGGCTGGGAGCATCTGGTATCCAATCAATCTTCTTGCTGCCACCGTGTACGCGCAATCGTCAAAGCTTGATCTCTCACAACTGTATTCATTTCACTTCGACAGCTTCGCAATGGCTGTGCTTTTGCACGGTATCGGGTCCACCCTCGTGGGCTTGCTCTACGGTGCCATGCTACCCATGTTTCCGCGTCGACCCATCCTGCTTGGAGGACTGATTGCTCCGGTGCTCTGGTCCGGCTTGTTGTATTCGATCTTAAACCTTCTCAATCCACTGCTCGCGAGCCGCATCGACTGGTTTTGGTTCATTGCTTCCCAAGTGGCATTTGGCGTGGTTGCGGGTCTTGTCGTCATGCGGCACCAACGGGTCTCAACGCGCGAGAATCTGCCGTTTGCAATGAGGGCGGGTGTCGAGGCTCCTGGAATTATGTCGGAAAAGCGCGGGAAGGATGAGTCCAGATGAAGATCACCTTTCTCCTTTTCGCGGCATTGGTACTGTTCGCGGTCATTTGCGGGTGCGCTAATGCACCGGGGAAACAGATTGCCGCTAGCACGCCGATTGTCCCGGACGAGATTTCGGATTTCAACGTTCTCTACAGTGAAAACTGCGCCGGCTGCCACGGATCGGAGGGGCGGGGTGGCGCTGCGATCGCGCTGGGTGACCCAGTGTATTTAGCGATTGCAGACGACACCATCCTGCGTCGCGCCGCGTCGAATGGGATTCCCGGGACATCCATGCCGGCCTTCGCGCAGAGCGCCGGCGGAATGCTCACGGAAAAACAGATTGATCTGATTGCCCGCGGAATTCGAGAACGTTGGTCGAAGCCGGACGTTCTAAGTGGCACGAACCCACCGCCGTATTCGTCCGCAAGTCCGGGCGACGGGTCGCGCGGCTTGCAGGTGTACGTCACCTTCTGCTCGTCCTGCCACGGCGTTGGCGGCAGAGGAGGACCGAAGGCAAGTTCCATCGTCGATGGATCTTTTCTCGCGCTTCTCAACGATCAGGAGCTTCGGACAATTGTGATCGTGGGCCGGCCGGATCTGGGTGCTCCGGACTGGCGAAATAATGTCCCCGGCACATCGATGTCTGCGCAAGATGTCTCCGACGTTGTCGCCTGGCTCGCTTCGCAGCGCTCCAAATTCCCCGGCCAGCCTTACCCAAGCACACCGAAATCGTCAGGAGAAGTTCGATGACTTTACCAACAGGCCTCAGTAGGCGCGGCTTTCTTATGAAGCTGGGAATCTTCTTTAACAGCATTGTCGCCGTCATTCTTGCGGTGCCGGTCGTGCGTTACCTTCTCTCTCCGATCACTCGCGGTCGAAAAGACGGCTATGACGCCTGGGTTACTCTCGGCAATCTAGATCAATTTCCTTCCGGTCAAACTCGCCTGGCGACGTATAGAAACCCGGTAGTGAGTTCCTGGGATGGTGACACCGCGGATATTGCCTGCTGGGTCCGCAACGTGGACGGACAGAATTTTCAGGTATTCGCAATCAATTGTGCGCACCTCGGATGTCCGGTCCGCTGGTTCCCGCAATCCAGTTTGTTCATGTGCCCCTGCCATGGAGGAGCCTATTACCAGGATGGCGCCCGCGCCTCTGGCCCTCCAGAACGTGGACTGTTCGAATACCACTACAAAATCGACGGCGGAAAGTTGTTCATCCAGGCCGGCGAGATGCCGACGCCCGGGCAGGCCTCAAATATCGTCCAAGGAATACGGCCATGCGCCTGATTTCATCTATCGGCGAATGGCTGGACGAGCGCTTGCAGATTGGCTCCACCATCCGTGAGACCGCGGAGCATCAAGTTCCACGAAAGACCGCCAGTTGGTTCTATGTTTTTGGCAGCGCTGCTTTCGCGGTGTTCATGCTGCAAATCGTCACCGGCATCCTGCTGGCTTTGATCTACGTGCCTTCCGCCGGACAGGCGTGGAGCAGCCTGCAGGCGCTGAATCAGAATGTCGCGCTCGGCTGGTACATCCGCGCGCTCCACGGATGGGGCTCGGATTTCATGGTCGCCCTCGTCCTGATCCACATGGTGCAGGTTTTTCTTTTCGGCGCTTACAAATTCCCGCGCGAGCTGACTTGGATTATGGGTGTATTCCTTCTGCTCGTCACACTCGGCATGGCCTTCTCAGGCCAGGTTCTTAGATTCGATCAGGACGCCTATTGGGGGTTGGGAATTGGAGCATCGATTGCGAGTCGCGTTCCCATAATTGGCCCGCTAGTGGTCAACCTACTGCTAGGTGGCCCGATTATCGCTGGAGCAACGCTTTCGCGTTTTTTTGCTCTTCATGTTTTCGTTATTCCAGGACTCCTCATCGCATTTCTCTGCATTCACCTGCTCATGGTCGTGAAGCTTGGAATCAACGAGTGGCCGATGCCCGGACGTCTGGTGCGCAAAGCGACATATATAAAGGAATACCACGAGCTGACGAAGAAGGACGGACTGCCATTCGTACCTGGTGCGGTTTGGAAGGATCTTTTCTTCTCTTCCCTGATTCTTTTCTCGCTTGCCTTCTGCGCCTATCATTTCGGTCCTTTCGGTCCTTCAGGTCCTCCGGATCCCACGATCATTCAGACAGTGCCGCGCCCGGATTTCTTCTTTCTGTGGCTTTATGCGATCCTCTCGTACCTTCCGGCCTCCATGGAAACGCCGGCCCTATTGATCGGCCCCGTCATTGGGATTCTTGCTCTCCTTCTGTTGCCGTTTCTCTCTGGCGAAGGTGAAAAAAGCTGGCGCCGCAGGCCCCTCGCAGTCCTAACAGTCCTCTTGGCGGCGGTAGCGCTTGCAACATTCACGCATCTGGCGCAGCACACGCCCTGGAGCCCGGTGATGGACGCGTGGAGCGGGATTCCCATTCCCAACCAGTTTCTGAAAAACCGAACAGCGCTCGAGCGGCAGGGCGCCCTGGTATTTCAGGTCAAGCAATGTCACAACTGTCATTCGCTCGGAAACGAGGGCGGAAAGCGCGGTCCCGCCCTTGATTCAGTGGCCGTACGCCTTACTCAGGACCAGCTCATTCGGCAGGTGATCCAGGGAGGCGGCAACATGCCCTCGTATGGCAAGAATTTAAGTCCCGCGGAAACGACCGCGCTCGTCGCATTCTTGGAGTCGTTGCATCCGCCGGGACAATCGCCAGCGCGAGACGCCTCGCGCACGATCGCGTCCGGTGCCGAGACAGGCGGAGCGGCTTCATCTTCTCCATAGGCCTCTTTATGAATTCGGATGCTCAAGTCGTCTTGCAATCGTGGTCCGCTCCAGTCGCGGTAGATGCATCCCTTTGTCTGGCCGCGCTGTTCTATGCGAGGGGCTGGAATCGCCTTCGGATTGTAGCCAAACGCCAATTTCCAGTCTGGCGGCTCGCCGCCTTCTTTGCTGGACTCGTGGCAGTCTGGATCGCAATTTGCTCACCGCTGGAAGCGTTGGACGATGTGTCGCTCACTGTTCATATGGTGCAGCATCTGCTGCTGGCGGTCGTTGCACCTCCTTTACTTTTGTTGGGTGCTCCGGAGCTCCCGCTCCTTAGGGGACTTCCGCAATCGCTCGCCCGAGGCGTGGTGAGCCCATTTCTTCGGTTGCCTCTCACGAGGAAGTTCGGCCACCTGGTCTCCAATCCTGCGGTTTGCTTGCTAGTCGCCACGCTTGCGTTGGTCGGATGGCATATACCTGCGGTGTTCGAGCTGACGTTGCGGTTGGACTGGCTGCATAAATTGGAGCACGCTTCTTTTTTGGGTGCCGGCCTCATGTTCTGGTGGCCGGTGGTCCAGCCCTGGCCGAGCACTCCGAGATGGCCCGAGTGGGCCATTCCTTTGTATCTTTTCGCCGCGACGCTGCCATGCGACGCGCTTTCCGGTTTTCTCACATTTTGTGAGCGGGTTGTCTACCCGTCCTATATTTCTGCGCCCAGAGTTTTTGCTCTTTCTCCGCTTGAAGACCAAGGGTGCGCGGCAGCACTGATGTGGGTTTCCGTAACGATTATCTTTCTCGTCCCCGCAATGCTTGTCACACTCAAGCTCCTTTCGCCGAGCAAATCGGATTTGACTGATGATCCCACTGTCAAGCCGCAGAACCTCTTAAGAGAGTCTCTGCACGATTCGAATTTGGAGGTGAGCTGATGGCAACAGAGCCGACAATTGCCATCTTGAACGGAGCGTGCAAGGCTCAAGAGAATCGCGCGGCCACTTTCTTTTCGGCAGTGTCCGATTATTGGGGACTGACCAAGCCGGAAGTGAATTTCCTAATTCTCGTGACGACCTTTGCAGGCTTTTACCTCGCGTCCTCGGGCGGTCCTGTAAATTTTCACTTACTTCTCGCTTTCCACACACTTCTGGGCACGCTGCTCGTTGCCGGTGGGACGGCGACGATTAACCAAGCTTTGGAATTCTCGTTCGATCGGCAGATGCGAAGGACAGCGCGCCGGCCGGTGGCTGCGGACCGGATTCAACGTTCCCACGCTTTCGTCTTTGGAGTCTCACTCGCCTTGGCCGGCGCAGTATACCTGCGCATCGAAGTCAATGGTTTGGCGTGTTTGTTGGCGATTATCACGCTCGCGACCTATCTTTTCGTGTACACGCCGCTTAAACGCGTTACGCCTCTCTGCATTCTCGTCGGCGCGTTTCCTGGCGCCATGCCTCCACTGATCGGCTGGGCCGCTGCGCGTGGCAGACTCGACGCGGAAGTCTGGGTACTCTATGCAATCGTTTTTCTCTGGCAATTCCCGCACTTTATGGCGATTGCCTGGATGTATCGCGAAGACTATGCCCGCGCCGGATATTTAGTTTTGCCGTTGAACCAGCAGCGTGACCGCTATCTGATCTGGCAGTCTTTCGTCGCCTCGCTGCTTCTCTTGGCAGTCAGTTTGCTGCCAGCAATCTACGAGAAATCAAGCCTGGTTTATTTCGCCGGGGCATTGATGATCGGCACAAGCTTCAGCTACTACAGCGCACGGCTGGCTTCGCGGAAATCAAATGCGTCGGCGCGGCAACTGCTCGTTGCTTCGATCCTCTACCTCCCCGCAATTTTTGTTCTGATGATGCTTGACCGGAAGTGCCCTTGATCGCTCCAATGACGGAAGCTATCGATCGCAAATGCCTCCAGCTGCATGATGAAGCGAGCTCCCCAACGAGTCCCATTTGTTTATTGCGCGTTTACCCACGTGTCTGACCCCGTCAGCTTGACGGCCACGTCTGTAAACCAGAGGTGGAGCGGCTTGCCGTCCGCTGTCCCGCGGTGTTCCGTTGAGACAAGGAGAGGGCCGGCCTTCTTGTAGCCTGCCCATGTCGCGATGACGAGACTCGGCTTTGCGTTTCCGCCATGGCGGAAGAGGAGTGCTTCGACTCGGTGGTCGGCGCCGAGATAGAGTTCCCATGTATCTCCCGGCGTAAAGCCGCCAGCCTCGGCAGGATATTTCACGATGACCTGATCTGCCGTGCCCTTCCCCAATGGCAGTTTCTGCTTACCCTTGTCTTGCACATCGGCGCTGGTATCCCAGATGGCATGGAAGGGGAAGATCAGCCAATACATATCGTTGTTGAAAGCCGGCTCAACTTCGTCTTTCACGTTGGCAGGCTGGCTGCTGACTTGAGAGCGAAGGTAAGTAACTTTTACGGGCTTGCCGTCCTTACCTTTTCCTTCAAAGGAGACTTGGCCGGTCTTGGGTTCCCATTCCCACTTATGAGACACCTTAAGGTTAAGCGCCGGTAGGTCTATGTTCCAAGTATAGCGGATGCCTTCGATCTGTCCCCACGAATCCAGACCAAAGGTCTTCGCCATCTGTTCGACAGATGGCGGGCGGGTCTGCGCCCGAGAGGTTGCAGCAAGGAGTAGCATGGCCACAGCCAGAAGACCGATCATCGTTATACGGCACGGATTTCTCATGGAGTTCGCTCCCTTTGTGAATTGAACGGATGCTGCGTTGGATGATGGCAAATGTTTCGGGATACATGAGAGTACGTCAGCACCGTAACTTTTGCCCGCAGCCATTCGCACCGGTTGCTCGGTAGGCGCGCATTATACAGTACTACCGGCCCGCCGTCTTCTTGCGCGCTGTCCCCCCACGCCCGTTATGTCGCAAGTTCGCAGCCGGCACAGGCAAAGCGCAGCTAGTCCGTTGAGTCTCGCGTTACCGCGGATCGTGTGTACCTGCGAAACAAGATAATCGCGCCGGCCATTCCTACGGATCCGTATTCAAGCAGCATAATCCACCAAGGAACCAACCACGGAAGGCCAAGCGTCCGCAAATGCCAGACGTAATAAGTCGGGATAATGCTAACTGTCCAGATGATTAGCGGCACCGTCGAGGCCGACCGCGCGAACGGCAGCATCCAGAGCAGGTACCACGGATATACGACCGGTGCGCATAAAAGCGACGCCGCCATGGGCCATGCAAACGCGTCCGAGGACGCCAAAGTCTTTCTTCGCAACCAAAACGCAGTAAGCAAGCCGACGAGCGCTGCCAGCCCAACGACAAGCTGCGGAGTGGCCACATGCTCTAGTGTTGCAAACACCGGATCGTTGAAGCGGAATCTCTGCACGTAACTGCCAAGCGAACCGATCGGAATCCGCCCGTGGTTCAAAAATGGAATGTATAGGAGCCCGACCACGACTGCCGCTAGCGCGGCGTCGCGCACACGAACGTACTTCCAGTAGAGCGGCAGCAGTACAATCGGAAGCAATTTCACTGCAACTGCCAAGCCGAATGCCAAGGCAGCAACCATGCGCCAGCGCCGCCCCAGCGCCGCGGCAGACACCAACAGCAGCAGCACCCCGACAATATCGACGTGACCGCTACCTGCCACTTCTGTTGCCAGCAGTGGGTTCCAAGCGTAAGCCAGAACCCAGTGCGCGCCCTCTCCGCTACGACGCAATATATCGAGCAAAACAAGAACGATCGCGAAATCGCAAAGTACAAATGCCACTTTCAGCGCAAAGACAGATTCATGAATCGCTGTCACCCCGCGGAAAAAAAGCTGAGCTCCCGCTGGATATGGGCTGGGGACTTCCGGATTGTTCAGCGTACGAGTCTCGGGCGTGTGCAACCCGGCGAGCGCCGGGTCGCTGGGAACGACGATATAGGGGTTATAGCCGAGTCGTTGCACGCGTCCATCCCAGAGATAACGGTGAACGTCATCATCTACACCCGGCGCCTTGAATAGAAATGGAAGTTGCCACAGAGCAGCCGTCAGGAGCCCGATGAAGATGACGCGACGCGGGAATTTCGGCGTGGAGAACAACTCACGAATGGTGAGAAAGTACGCAACGCCAGCAACCGCTAACGGAATGATGAAGGACAGTTCACCCACGCTTCCGAGCTTGCGTGAACAAATCGTCAGGGACACGAACAAGAGGGCGCCGCACCCGTAAAGTCTGTGTGATGGAGTGATCTTCACGGTTCATCCGTGTCCGATGGCAACCGCGCCACCACTTGTCCCCACTGCTTCAGCCAGAGGGCTGTTCGCGGCGCCTTGGCGGGAGCGAGCCGAAGTTCCGCGGCAAGCCGAGCTAGATCGTCCTGCTCGTCAATGTCGTAGAAATGATCCGTAAAGGTAACGGAAAGCTGCAGTGCTTGAGCGCGCGCCAGCAGTGCCTCCAGCGCACTCTTAGTGCCCATGCCGTCGCCATAGAAAAGCGTTGGATGTGCGACCTTGGCTCCTACCAAGTAATAGCCGCCATCATTTGTCGGTCCAACAACTACGTCGTGATTGGTGAGCGCTTCGAACGCTCTAGAGAGAACCGAAGCCGGCAGATGCGGGGTGTCGCTGTTGAAGGCAATGACGCGTCGTCGGGCAGACGCAGCGAAGTGTGCAAATACCGAGGTCAGCCCTGCCGCTAGGCCTTCTCCTTTTTGTGCCACGACAGTCACCACACCTCGCGCCAGCCGCATTAGCTCTTCGACATCCGAAGCGGGGCACATAATGACGACCTCGACGGTGCCCAACGAGCGCGCTAGCGCCATCGTGTCGTCCAAAAGACAGCAATAGAGCTCGGTGACCGCTTCAACTGGAAGGCTCTGAGCCAAACGGGTCTTGACCATGCCCGGCCTGGGTGCTTTCGCCATCACAACCAGCGTGCGGCTGCTAGGCAAACGTTCTGTAGTTTCGCTGGAGGATTCCATAGAAGATCGCTTTGCGAACACTCACGCTGGCCGCGGCATTTCGGCCCTTCGATGCCGAAAAGAATAGCGCACTATTAAGAAGAGGATGAACCATGCCGCTCCGACCGTGCCCCTCAACGTACCGCTAATCTTTGATTTTCCAATGCGTGGATAATAGCTGACCGGCACCTCAACAATGCGAAATCCTGCGAGCGTACCTTTAAGAATTATTTCAACCGCCCAGCCGTAAGTGTTCTCTTGCAGCTCAAGCCGGCGAAGGACGTCTGCTCGCCCGGCCCGGAACGGCCCGAGGTCACTGATTCTTAGACCATACAATAGCCTGATCAGGGCAGCAGCCAGCCGGTTACCAAACGCGGCGTGCCAAGGCAATGCCCCCGGAATGCTTTGCGTCCCCAGTCGCGAACCCAGCGTTATATCGGCACGGCCCTCAATGATTGGAGCCAAGAGAAGCGGCAGTTCATCTGGTCGATCGCTGTAATCGCCGTCTAGGAACACTACAACATCAGGGTTACTTGCACCCGCCAGTCCGGTCAAGCAGGCGCGACCGTATCCGCGACGAGGTTCGTGGAGTATACGGGCTCCCATCTTTGAGGCGATCTCGGGAGTCCCGTCGCTTGAATTGCTATCTACAACCAAGACCTCGGTAACAATATCGGCCGGGATGTCAGCTAACACGCGGCCGATGGACTGCGCTTCGTTGTGCGTAGGAATGATGACCGAAACTCGCACCGGACCGCGGCTCGACTCAAAACCACGGAGAGGAGGGCGAGCGACGCGCTAGCAAGGCGTCAACGCCCCAAGTTCGACCGGCTCGCCCTACCGCAAGCGCAAGCGATGCGAGCACCGGAACCAGGAGTTCCCAAATCCACGATGTGCCCCACTCAGACACCCAAAGGCTGGTTAGAAACAAAAACGCTACAAATGCGACCGGTCGCGTCAGTAGTCCGATGACGAGCAGGATCCCAAGAGAAATCTCGGTTATCCCTTGCAAAGGAGCCGCCATCGCGGCGTGACTCGCCGCTGTCGCCATCACTGCCTTCCACGCTGCCGGAGCGTGATCATGCTGGATGTAATAATTAATCAGTCCGGAATAACCCGCTGGCGTGTAGAGACCCTTTCCCAGATTCTCAAAAAATACCCACACGAGCATCGCACCAATCGTTAGCCTAACAATTGCGAGTCCTATCCGTGCATCAAGTTCTTCCGGCATTTGATGTCTCCTCTTGGTTATCTCAATCGCGCGCAATCACGATCGTCGTACATGAGCTTTCGCCTTTGGGAAGCTCACGAGCGGCAGCCATTCGGGTCTCAAGCTTTTGTACTTCTCCCCGAACGACAGGGCAATAGAAATCCGGCTTGTCGAGCGCATTTTGGAGGCGTCGCCGCCCAGCACATCCACCGAAACAAGATTCCAGATAAACGCAGGAACGGCAGGCTTCCGGCACGGTGCGCGCTTCTACAAAGGCCGAAGTTTCTACAATTCCCGAGCGGAGGGAGACAAGAAGCGAGACGGGCTCCCCAGCTCCCGGCCAATAGACGCAAGGCTGCGTGGTCGCGCGCGGAGTAACTCGCACGGTGCTCACCCCGCACCCGCCGGTCCTAGGAGGCAGACCGGCCATGGCACGAACCAGCGGCTCGCCAATGGTGATCACATCAGTCTTCGCGAACAACGCCCGGAAGCCCTCCCAATATTCCTCGTAACTCAGCGCGTAGACGTCAGACCGGACCGCTTGATAAACATTGACGCGCAGCGGCGCTTGATAATGGCCGGCCACGCGCGCCACTTCGGCAAGGCGCAGATAGTTTGACTTCATCATCACCGCAATGAAGGTGACGGGGATTCCCAAGCTGACACAGCGTGCTGCCTGTTCATGGACCAGCGCCCAATTGCCGCTGCCGCGTTGGTTGTCCTGTTCGAGCTCGTTGGAATAATCCAATGAGAACTCGACGTCGTGGAAGGCGCGGAATTCGTCATCAGCTAGCAATGCCGCGCTATGGCCGTTAGATGTGATGGTGAGCTTCACCGGCAGATGGCGGAGGTACCCCAGAATCTCGCGGAATTGCGGGTGCATACCATTCTCACCGGTGCCGAGATTGACGGACCGTATCGGCAGACTTTCCATCACAGATCGCACCTGTTCAAGGCTAAGCCGGTCCATCCGCGCCGGATCGCGGTAGCAGAAGGAACAAGCCAAATTGCACTCGTTGGTCAGTCCGAGTCCGAGAGAAAATCCTCCAGTCGCAGCGGGCCGGACCGAAGCGGACACCGAAGTGGAATGAGTGCTCGACTGTGTCATGGGCCAGTCACCTCGTTCGAGGACACCCCGAAACGGCGCGCTATTACTTGTATGTAGCGCGCAATCGCGGCGAACTCTGGACGAACTCCAAGGGCCGACTCCAATTCGAATATTTGCGAGAATGCTGCATCCGTCAGATTTTCCAGATCGACATAATCGGAAAACACCCGGACACCACGTTCGACGACGACTTCCAATCCGGCCCGGGTGAGCAAATCGAGTACCTCTGTGAGCGCGAATACGCGCACGGGCTCGTCGTAAAGGGAATCCACCACTGTTTCCGCGGTCAAATTAGCAACTGCGAGTTTCCAGTTGCGCGATTTGATGGCGTCTTTTAGCACCTCTCCAGCGCGATTGCGGACCAACACCGAAAACACGGCGTCTTTCCGTAGGACATTAGCGATATCCCGAACAATTACAGAGGGATTATCGGAATACTCCAGCAGGTTGTGGCAAACGACGACGTCAAAGCACTCTGGATCAAATAATTCAGGCAATCGGCGCGCATCGCGGTGGCAAAACGAAATTCGCTCTGCCACGCTTCCAGCCTGCTCGCGTGCGATACGGAGCATCTCTTCGGAACTGTCAAGCAGCACTACTTCATAGCCCATCCGCGCGAGTTGAACACTCGCAAAGCCAGTGCCACCGCCCACGTCCAGAGCACGCCGCTTCGATGTGTTAGAGGGCAAGACGCTGCGCACGTTTTCCCACGCGAGCTCGGAGCGCAGTCTGCCCGAAGGTGTCTTGAGGTAAGCCGCGTATTTTTCTGCGTGTTGGAACCGCGAAGCATCCAGCATCCGCATCTCAAACTCCATGGCGCGGCGGAAAACGTTGTCTCCGATTCCGGCAAATTCAGCGGCAGGTTAGTCTGTACGTTGTTCCTTGTCAAATTCTAGGTTTTCGTTGAGGCTGCGCAACCCTTAGCTGACAAATTCGTAAGCTCCCAGCGTCACCGCGGCGCTTATTGATTTGGGACCGCGAGCTGGAGATGACAAAGTGCAAACCATCACGGTAGCTGCGAACCCGTTTAATGGTGGAATGGAGTTGGCAAGGGAGAGGCCCCGATGTGACTGCCGGCCCTCGGCTTATTTCGTTGCCGGAACCGTAGGGGCGACAGGCGCTTTGCGTCCCGCATCCAGATGATCGTAGTTGAGCACGGCATTCAGCACGAGCATGAAGCTGCCCTGCGTTTCCTGGCGCCACATCGGATTGTTCGCAAAAAGCACTACGTGGCCGCGGCCAAGAGGCACGTCGACGATCGCAGGAGCGCCAGCCAGTTCCGAGCCTCCTGCCAACATGCCGCTAATCCATAAATCCTTCTCCTTGGCAAAGCGCAGAACGACGCGAGGATAAAGCGAGGGCGGCGGAAGTTCGCTGCTGTAGAACACGCGTAATTGCGGTTCGACGAAAAGCTCCTTTTCCGCACGACTGCGGTCCGGCGGCGGCTCAGGCGGCGTCCAGTTGCGGCCTTGCGGAATGTCCGGATCGCTGGCGGAGCCACGACCGCTGGGGCGCGCGGCAGCCTCGCCGGAAAAATCGTTATCGCCGGACAGAGAGACTCTAAAAACTGGCGCTTGGTTGAAGTACACGCCGACGGAGTCGTCATAGCCGTAGGCAATCGGGCTTTTGGAGTCTTCAACGTTGGCGCGAAGTATTGATCCACGCGCCTGAAGCTGGTGGGTTTGCGTGATGGTGACAGAGTCAGTAAGCCCTAGTTCCACCGGCAAACGCGTACTCGAACCAATCGGAATGAACAACCCTCCGTCTTCCACGAATTGCTTTAGGTGCGCGACGCCCTCAAAACCCAGGCCGCCGCGGATGTCCGGAGCTTCGTCGACGCCTCCCCAATTAGGAGTAACGTCAGACTTTTGCCACGGAATGGGACCTGAATCCGTGCCGTCAGGAAGAATGCGCTTAGGAATGCCCTCCAGGAGCCCGCGCAAATCGGAAAAGGTAGGCGGAAAAAGAATCACGTCGAATTTTTCGCGCAAGTTCGGCGTGGTGCGCACCACTGTATCCGAAATATACGAATAAGGAACGCCACTCTCTTCCAGCGCCAGCCTAAACCAACCTTCATTTTGCGTGCTTGTCCATGTGTGCAGGACAGCCAGACGCGGTACAGCGAGCTCGTGTCGTGCCACCGTGAGGTCTTGCGGGGCGCTCAGGGCCGAGAGTCCCAGATCGCGCACAGCCTGTTGGAGCTGCGTCGCCAGATCGGACGAGTTGCCTTCTATCGGAAGAATAAAAGAGCCTGCGGCAAACTTCTTGTCCGCGGCGTCAAAGGATTCCTCGGCGACGAAAATCTTTGCATCTTTTAGGCGATATCGCAGAGCTGCAAGGCCCGGCTCGGCATTCGCTTGAATGATATAGCACTTCACCGCCGGCGATTTGCCCTTTGCAGCGTGCGGAGCCGCAATACCGGAATCGGCATTTTGCGAAGGCACGTCGACGAGCTTCATGGGCGCCTTCAAAATTGCTACGTCGGTGATTCGCAGAGTTTTGACGTTGCGCAGCGGCCCCAGCGTCCATCCGGTGTCATCATAAGGACGCGGATCGGAGGTCGAGTAGTACTGCGTGTCCAAAAACATGTCGACAACTCGACTGTACGGCTGATCCATGCGGATGATGTAACTGCCTGCCGGAACCTTCGTCGTTTTTGCTTCAGGTTTCTTGGCGCCGGCGTCTTCCTTTGTTTTGTCCGCTGCGTTGTCAGATTTTTCGGTCTTCGAATCGTCCGCGGGTTTCGCTTCGGCCTTGGACTCGCTTTCGGCCGTCTTCGGCGGCGCAGCAGGCAGCTTGACCTCAAAGTCCTGGTCGAGCCTTTGCACTTCGGCGCCTTGTTTTTGCAGCAGATTCGCGAGCTGTGCGGCGAGCGCCGGTCGCCGGCCATCGTTCAAGATCGCCCAAGCCGCCGGGCCCTCCGTCGTAGCTTTCGCGACAGACCGTTTGCTCTTGAGGTAGAAATTGCTCAGAAACTCCTGAGGATGCTGCGCCATGTAGTCGAGAGCAAGGATTACCCCGCTTTCTTCAAGATTTGTGTTGTTGCGCAGCGACCACTTTACTTTGGGAAGCGGCGGATTCGGCCGGAACCACGCGCGCGATGTTTGCGACTCGTTCAACGTGCGTTCCTCGGTCAGTGGGTACAAATTGCCGAACGTTTCGTAGAAGCGGCCAATAGAGTTGTGGCCGTTGGCAACGTAAAACATGTAATTGGGCGCCCAGCCATCATAAAAACCATGCGTCCATACTCCGACGACGCCGCGCTCCGTAAGTTGTTCAACCTCGTAGTACGCCATCTTTTGCCATTCGCTCACGACGATGGGATCCAGCCAAGCGTTATAGGGCCCTGTGCCGGTGGAGATGTACAGATAGGGAATTGATTCGTGCAGGTCGTGAAGCACCTGCGGATGCCACTCGAGAAAATTCTTCATCATCACTTGTGACAGCTTGAGGCCCATGGCGATCGAGTCGCGATTGTTGTCGTGCTGGACGTAGTGCCCCCAATAAACCAGGTCGGGCTGCGGCTTGTCGGGATATGCCTTACGGTAGTTGGCCCAGTCCACCATGCGGTCATGGCCGTCCACTTCCACCACCGGCGTGATTAGGAATACGCTGTTCTTGCGGATGCTTCGAATCATCGGCGTGTCTTCCACGGCCAAACGATACGCCAACTCCATCAGCATTTCCGGCGAGCCGGATTCCGGCGAGTGAATAGATCCGGAAGCCCAGTAGATCGGCTTGCCCGAAGAAATAAGTTGCTGAGCCTCCGCGTCCGTAATTTTTCGCGGGTCAGCCAACTTCGCGGTAATTTCCCGAAGGTGGTCGAGCTGAGCGATGTTTGCTTCGTCGCTCACCGCGATCAGCAGGAAGTCCCGGCCTTCCTCGGATTTGCCAACGCGGAAAACCTTCACGCGCGGGGAAGCCTTGGCCAGCTCGTCATAGTAGTGGTAAATGTCCTTCGAGTAGGTCAGAACGTCGGGGGCGCCGACGATGTGCCCGAGGATTTTCTCGGGAGTGGGAACCGTCGCGGAGGCGGGAAGATGATCAACCAGGTTGGTAAGGAAGAACGGCTCGGTCGTGTACTCTCGAATCTTTTTCGTGTATCCCTCGTCATTCGCGGAGTCGGTTTGGGCGTTCACCGAGATTGCGGTGAGGCTTAAACACAAAGCCGCGCCGGCAAGAATCCGATAACCTGAACGCAAGCTCCGAACCGTCGCGATAAACGCACGCCGAAATCCAAGTCGATTCATCATCGTGAAACCGCCTTTATCGGATCACTCCAAACCGTGCGCAATCCGCTCTAGCGGGCGGCATCGTCGCATTGTAGCCCCTGTTTGTGCAACACACTTTCTCGTCCGGTCTTTCTATGCGGTAAATCGCCAAATCAGTTTTCTGTCCTCAAACGGCAGATTAACGCGCAAACCGGAGCAGTGAATTCTGAGTTTTCCGCAACGTAACGCCCCATTTTGGTCAGTAACCCGCCGCTTCCGCGATTAGTACTTCGGTACCGGTAACTCACAGAGTGTATGCGACAAGCGAGCTATCGACAGCTGCGGCAGGGGTCCCTACCTTAAGAATTGAAGCCACTGCTGAAGCTTCGTCAGGGACAAGTGCGAAACTGGCGCCGAATTACGCCTCGATTCGTCACTGGCGGCTGGGTTGACCGAGTTGGCTGCACACGGTGCATTTCGGACGGATAGGATGCAGACACTACTGGCAGTGAAAAATTTGAGCGTCTCCTACCGTTGTGCTGACGCGAGTCAGCAGCGCGCGGTAGACGATGTGAGCTTCGACATTGGTGCCGGAGAAGTGCTGGGACTTATGGGGGAATCGGGCTGCGGAAAGACCAGCATTGCGCTGACAGCGGTCGGCTTGCTTTCCAAAGAGCAGGCGCGCGTTTCGGGATCGATCCAGTTTCTCGGAAAGGAATTACTGACCATGGACGAAAGCGCCCTTCGCGCGATCCGTGGAACCGGAATTTCGATGGTGTTTCAGGAGCCGGGCATCGTGCTGAACCCAGTGATGCGGATAAGAGATCAAGTGGCGGAGGTAATTTACGCGCACAGAGATTTGAAATGGGAACAGTGTTGCGCGGATGCGGAAGTGGCGCTCGCTCGTGTGGGTTTGCCGAACACCAAGCGGATTTTTTCCGCTTATCCGCACCAGTTGAGTGGAGGGCAGCAGCAGCGCGTGGCATTCGCGCAGGCGTTGGCGTGCGAACCGGCGCTACTGATCGCGGACGAACCTACGGCCTCACTCGACGCGCGCAGCCAATACGAACTGCTGGCGCTATTACGAGAACTACAACGCGAGTTGCATCTGTCTATCTTACTGGTAAGCCACAGCGCAGAAGTACAAGCCCGCCTTGCGGACCGTCTGATGGTAATGGCGCGGGGACGGATTGTGGAGCAAGGGCGATTCGAGGAGCTCTATCGGAATCCATCCCACGCCTGCACGAGGGCGATGCTGGGGAACAGTACCGGAGTGGACGCGGTCGAAAATTTGGATTTCGAGATGGTTACCTAGGCGATTGTCGCGGCGCGATTCTTGCGAAGCTCGGAGCGAACGTCAGCTTCGGCATTTTAATTTAGCTGTGATCGTTCGAGAGAGACGGAACAACAATGAAGTCCGGTCCGAAATTTGATGCGAACCGAATCGAGCCGCTATTGCGTGTCACGGGCTTGAGCAAACAATACGTCCAGCGGCGCACTTTTTCGCGTACGGAATTTACGATCAGCGCGTTTCAGGATGTGAACTTAGCTCTCTCTCTCGGCAAGACGTTGGCGCTGGTGGGAGAGTCAGGCGCGGGAAAGTCGAGTCTGGCGCGCTGCGTTGCTTTGCTCGAACGTCCGAGCGCAGGAAAAATTGAACTGGAAGGCGAGGATTTGCTCGCGCTCGGTCGAAAGGCTCTTTTTCCGATTCGCCGCCGAATGCAAATGATTTTTCAAGACCCGGCGTCGGCGTTGAATCCCGGAATGACCGCTTGTGAAACCATCGCGGAGCCGCTTGCAATCCAGCGTGAAGGGACGAAGTCGCAACGGCGCGAACGCGCGCTGGAATTGATGGAGCAGGTCGGACTGGACGCGGACTGGGAGAGAAAACTGCCGTTTGAATTCAGCGGCGGGCAACGCCAGAGATTGGTAATCGCCAGAGCGTTGGTGCTGAGGCCGAGCGTGCTGATTCTGGATGAGGCTTTGTCGAGTCTCGATGCGTTAAACCAAGCTCTGATTTTGGAATTGCTGGCGGAGCTGCAAGTCTCGCACTCGCTCACCTACTTGTATATCTCGCACGATCTGCGATTGGTTTCACAATTTGCCGACGAAGTTGCGGTGATGTACCAGGGCAGGATTGTAGAGCAGAAAAAAACGCCGGCATTGTTCGATTCTCCTGAGCATTTTCACACTAAGGACCTTCTGGCCACGGTTCATTCAGTGGAATCGATTCTGATGGAGCGATCTGCCTAAGAGGCCACGATGAAATACCTCGCGCGACGACTGGCCCACGCAACCCTCCTGCTACTGGCAGTGTCGATTTTTTCTTTCGGGATCCTACAATTGGCACCGGGCGATTTTTTTGCGCCGATGGGGCTGAATCCTCAGATTTCTTCGCGAACCATAGCCGGACTGCGTTCGCAATACGGATTGGATCGGTCCTTGCCTGTGAGGTACGCAAGCTGGCTGCGCGCCGTTGTCAAAGGAGACCTCGGGCTATCACTCGCTTACAACAGTCCGGTGGCTGCGCTTCTCGGGGTCCGCGCGCGCAATACACTTCTCTTGACTGGAACGGCAATGCTTCTCGCGTGGCTGATCGCGATCCCGCTGGGGATGTGGAGCGCAGTGTACCGTGGAAAATGGGGCGACCGAGCCGGAGGGGTGGTGACGTCGGGGTTCCTGACGGTCCCGGACCTGGTGTTGTTTCTACTACTGCTGTTGGTGGCCGTGCGCACTGGGTGGTTTCCCACCGGAGGCATGGTCTCGGCGGCGTTCAGCGACTTGAATGTGTGGAACAAAGTGAAAGACGTTGCGACGCATCTATTTCTGCCCGCTTTGGGATTGGCAATAGTCACGTTACCCCCATTAGTCCGGCACGTTCGCTCGGCGATGATTGAAGTGCTGGAAGCTCCCTTCATCCGCGCAGCGCGGGCGCACGGGATTGCTGAGCGGCGCGTTTTGTTTCGTTACGCCCTGCCAGTTGCTGCCAATCCTTTGATCTCTCTTTTCGGCCTTTCCGTGGCAACCATGCTGAGCGCTTCGTTGCTAGTAGAAGTCATCCTGAGCTGGCCAGGGATCGGTCCGCTGCTAGTGGATGCGATTCTGGCGAAGGACGTCTACGTGGTAATTGGCGCAGTGATGCTCTCGTCTGTTTTCCTGGCGGCCGGAAATCTGTTCGCGGACTTGTTGCTTTTTGCGGCCGATCCAAGGATGCGAGTGGAGTGACAAGTTGACGCACCGGCAAAAACTCGCGGGGGCATTGGTCTTGTTGACGGCGTTCCAGAGTCTCATTCTGTTTGCCGGCTTTTTTGCCCCGTATAATTTCGCGGTTCAGGACCGCGAGCGGCCATTTGCGCCTCCGACCACTCTCCATTTCGTGGATGTCCGCGGAAATGTGCACATTCGTCCGTTCATTTATGATCTTGAGGACTCGGGCCAAACCGCCGGAACTAGCCCGTCGGATTCTGGACATCCATATCCGGTGTATTTTTTCGTAAGTGGCACACCCTACAAAATTGCGGGCGTATCTACGTCACACGTGCATCTCTTTGGTGTCGAAACGCCAGGTCACATTTTCCTGATGGGCTCGGACGCTTACGGCCGCGATCAATTCTCCCGATTTCTTTTTGGCGGCCAAATTTCCATGCTCGCCGGCCTGATCGCCGCAATTCTTTCGGTGTCGATTGGAATTATTGTGGGAGGAATTGCGGGCTATTACGGCGGC
>Ga0209330_1000119_pt1 | contig 37769 bp, 36 predicted proteins | sample JacPinW_OM2H0_O3_FD_187969 | JGI IMG/M metagenome (GOLD analysis project Ga0209330, IMG submission 187969) | Forest soil microbial communities from Algoma, Ontario, Canada - Jack Pine, Ontario site 1_JW_OM2H0_O3 (SPAdes) (version 2) | ecosystem: Environmental > Terrestrial > Soil > Boreal... | reverse complement strand
CTGGCGCCGCAACGCGATCGAAGACGCCGGAGGCTGGCAGCACGACACGCTAACCGAAGACACCGACCTTTCTTATCGCGCGCAGCTTCGCGGCTGGCAATTCCTCTATTTGCCGGACATCGAATGTCCCTCCGAGCTTCCCGTTGAAATGAACGCGTTCAAATCGCAGCAAGCTCGCTGGGCCAAGGGTTTGATGCAGACCGCGAAGAAAATCCTTCCTCGCGTTCTGCGTTCGAACGAGCCCGCCGCGGTGAAAGCCGAAGCGTTTTTTCATCTCACCGCCAACATCAGCTATCCCCTGATGGTGCTCATGTCCATCATTTTGCTTCCCGCTATGATCGTGCGTTTTTATCAGGGATGGTTTCAGGTGCTGGTGATCGATTTGCCGCTCTTTTTGGCTTCCACTTGTTCGATCTCTTCGTTTTACCTCGCGGCGGAACGCGCGTTGTACCCGAAAACGTGGACGCGCACGTTTCTGTACCTTCCCTTTGCAATGGCCGTGGGCATCGGACTTTCCGTTCGCAACGCCCGAGGCGTTCTGGAAGCCATCTTCAACGTTAAATCGGAATTCGTGCGCACGCCGAAATATCGCGTCGGAGCTACTGCCCACGGCACCGCTGACTGGTCAAAGAAGACTTATCGCAAGAGCGCGGGCTTGTTGCCGTTCGGCGAAGTCGCTCTCGGAATTTACTTTTTGCTCGCCGTCGTCTACGCCCTGCAAAACGAAAACTACGCCACCGTCCCGTTCCTCCTGCTCTTCGTTTGGGGCTATCTTTACACTGGCCTAATGTCTCTCGCCCAAACCTATTTCGAGCGCCTCCGTTTCGGCGTAGAAACAGGCGAAGTCCGCCCCGCCTCCACCGGCGCCCCAGGTTTCTAACCGCGATTAACTTTTTACGTTGTCATCTCTTTCGCGTTCTTAGCGAAAGACCCTGAGCGGACTGCCTCTTCGAAGGGCGCCCTGACGCAGGAAGGGAGCGAGGCCGCTTCTCGCAGACGAGGGACCAGCTGTTGCCTTAAGTTTGATTTGGCGAATGGGAAATCACTGGCGACGGCTAGCGAAATAAAGGCCAAGTGTTATCCTAGACTAACCGCGGGAAATGCAAACGCCGTGAGTAAAAAAAACCGATGCCCATTCGCGATGTTACGCCCCAAGACATATCTTTTATTTCTGGCCTCGACGAAAGAGAGTTCAGCCAATACAGCGGTCCTGGCCACATGACCTGTATGAAGTATATGAACGAGCCGCACACACTTACGTTGATTCACACGAATAATGAAACTGAGAATATTCCGACCGGGTTCGTAATCGTGCAGTGGAGTACAACGAAATCATGTTCGTATATTATTGCGATCGCCGTCGCGCCTGAACAGCGCAACCGAGGCGTAGGCAGTTCGCTCCTGAAAGAATGTGAATGCAGGATGCGCGAGGCACTCGGACCCCACGGAATGTTTCTTCACGTCGGAGAGCACAACTCTGCCCGAAAACTGTTTGTTAAACATGGATTTCAAGATTGGAAATATGACCCGCACACGCCGGAGATGAGGGTGTCTCTTTACAGGTACAATAAAGAAAAAGCGCTGCCGATGGCTAAAGTCATAACGTGAAAGCGATTGTTGTTGGTCGGACACGGAATTAGATCAACCGAAACGTGGCCAAAGATAAGCTACGCCAATGCAATGGACGGAGCTTGTGGCATGACCGAACGCAGTTGTTACGATTTTCATCAGCTTGGCGAAGCCTTCCTCTACAGTCGGTCCTTCAAGGTGCCGCATTGTCGCCGCCGCAGCGATTTCACCAGCAAAGTGAAGAAACATGTTTCCTTTTTCGTTTACTTCCATTTTTAAGGGGGTCAAAGGATCCGCTTTTGCGATTGCGTATTCCGCCGACTGCAGTCCGAAGTGTCCTCCGATATCGTTTCTCACAAGTTTCAGGAACGGTTCCTGGTCGCGGAAAAATCTTACGGCGCTGTCCCAGCACTCAATCATCGAAGGAATAAAATGTGGTTTAACTTTGCAGGCAAATTCATTACTTCCGTTGAGCAATCGCAATGCCTCGGCAAATTCGACAACCGTTGCAATACTTCTGCGAATAAAGTAATGACGACGATAGGTTTCGTCAGTTACATCAAGGCAAGCAATTGATTGTTCGGCTGTTGCCAAAACTTCGATTCGAAGATCCTCATAAAGGACAGACAGTCTGGCGATGTGCGCGGAAAGCACGGTTCCTTGCCCCGCAAAGACATGAGGTAATTCGCGCATTCGAATTCGAGTCGTCACGCACCGAATCATACGCCGTTTCCATGTACAAGAGCGCGAGACAATGACAGCCACCTCTTTAAAGAAGTACATGCTCGACACAAACATTTTTGATTCGCTCGTGAAAGGGCGACTTGCTATCAGTAGGCTACCGTCAGACGGGGAATTCTGCGCGACCGCTATCCAATTGGAAGAGCTGAAAAACATTCGGGACAGCAGGAAAAGGTCACGACTGATGGAGAAATTTACGGAAATCATAGACGCTCGCGGAACGATGCTTCACACCGCGTTCGCATTTGACATTGCAGGTGCCGGTTTCGATCAGGGTCACTGGCGCTCTGATGGGTCCCTCTACTATGCACTCAAGAAAGACCTCGATGACGCGTGGGATAGGAAGCCGAAGAAAGAACAGAGGAGAAGCAAGAAACAAAACAACGCAAAGGATGCCTTGATCGCGGAGGCCGCGCACTTCAACGGATGCACGTTGTTAACATGCGATGGAGATCTCGCCGAAGTCGCCGCAAAACACGGAATCAACGTGTTGCGCTTTAGTTATGACGCAGTAGATTGATCCGTTACGTATTTTGAAATAGCATCTCACTGCCGCTGCGAGGATTGACTCCCCGAAAAGTGCAGAGTAGATTACTCAAACGTGAAAGAACTGATCGCAATGTTCGCGGTTGCTTTATGCGTTGCGCCTTCACTGCGCCCTCAGACTCCAGAAGAGAATAAATTCACGATCCGCGTTACCGCGATAAAGCGAGATACCGGCTGTACTGTGAAAGCTACATCCGAAAAAGTGCGCTACGAATTGACATCCAAGGTCTCGGCCTCGTGCGCGATGCTGGTTGCAGGGGAAGAATATAAAGCCTATCGAGCGACTGCCGCGAACGATCCGAAAAACGAATCGAAGGACACGACAGTCCTAATCGTCTTAAATAACGTGGGCAATAAACGAAGAGCCAACGCGGTGTTTGACATCGCTTCGGAACAAATCCTGAATTCCAAGCCATGCCCGAAGGAGGATCCTCTAGGACTCTACGCTGCCGATTCCTGTCAGCCGTTGCCACCTAAGCGAGACAAACAGTGAAACTCTCGATCGTTCTAGTAGCTGTTCTATTGCTGGTAAGGTGTTCGAACAGGCCGCGATTCCAGCCGATTCCGGGCAATTTTCGCCTCGCGCTTGATACTAAGACCGGCCAGCGCTGTCTAACGGCGACGAAGCCGCAAAGTGATTCTTTGAATTCCGCAGAGCTAGATGAGGCTAACCGCGCAGGATTTCCGGGTGAGCTTATTCCGTACTGCTCCGATTTAGCACGAGACTTCCGACAGCAATGAATCGCCACGCTCAGAAGCCGAAAATTAAAGTCGCAAAGACCCGGGATCTCAGGATGTACGTCGAAATGTGGGATGGTTCAGCAGCTTTACTGCGGCGCGCGCAATCCGACGCGATAGGCAGCGATTGGGTGCGGATGTCCGCACTCTTACTCACCGCATTCACTTTCGAATCGTATCTCAATCACATCGGGCCGAAATTGTTCAAGAGTTGGAAAGTCTTGGAATCCCTGGGGCCATTGGAAAAGCTGGAGGTCGTGTGCGAAAGGCTGAAACTATCATTTCCGCGCGGCGAGCGGCCCGCCCAGTCGATAGTAACGCTGTTCAAGTTCCGCAACGCCCTAGCCCATGGGAAAAATGAAACGCTTGAGGCTAGTGTAATCCGAGATAACACCGAAGGTTTGGACGTGTTCCTCGGCGAACCACTAAAAGCCAGGTGGGAGAAACAGATAAGTCACGCTAACGTCGAGCGGGTGCGGGGCGACGTAGAAAAGATAATTCGCAAACTACACGGAGTCGCTGACCCCGAGGGCGATTCAGTTTTCTCACCGGGATTGACTGGTGGCTACTCGAAAATCATCTGATTTCGGCGGGTGGCCGGCCCTTCCGCGCGGCACCGGAGTGAACCTATGCACGATTGAAACTCGCGGGATGCCGAATTTCTCTGCGGTCTATGGAGGAAAGGTTCGGGTTTTGACGTTCAAGGCAGCGAAATCATCCACAGCAGTCTGTATCTACTTAAGCAACGAAGTACTATTGCCCTACATGCCAGACCGCACGTAGCCTTAAACCAGCGCCAGTTTCTTGGGTAACTGAGGAGGTTCCGATGGTAGAGCGCCGTCGATGCAAGCGCTTCCCTTTCACGATTGCCGTCAAAGTTTACGGACGTACCCCCCGAAACCATCCCTTCCGCGATGTAACTGCCACCATGGCGGTCAGCTTATACGGCGGGCTGCTCGACATGAAGCCCCGCGTAAAACTCGGGCAAAAGATCCTCATCGTCAACAGCTTCACCGAAGAAGAGCGCGAATGCCGCGTAGTCTATGTCGATCCGCAACCCCGCGGCCGCAGGCGAGTCGCTTTCGAATTCGCCAATGCAAACGCGGACGGTGATTTCTGGCACGTCTATGGCGCTCCCGTGCCGCTGAAAGCCGTGTCACAGTCTGCGAACCCAGCGGGCCACACCTCGGCTTGACGCGGTCCGCTGTTTCAACTCATTCCCAAAATGGGAATAGAGACGCAGCAGAGTTATGCTCACACATCCACGTCCTTGAGTTTCGCGGAATCACGTGCTAGCGTTTCGTGTGATTAAAATTGAATATCGTCGAGCGCTGCACAAAAGCTCGGGGAAGCTGCACCTCCCGGAGCTTTCCCGCCTGCATAAATTTATCTCTGCGCGCGTCAAATTAAATCGCCAAACTCACGAAATTAAATGTCCCGTAACTGACGGAAAACAAACAACAGCGGGTCGCTCAAATCGCCAAATTTTTCAAAAAAGCGATGCTCGGATTCCCAAACCTCCAGGCGCGTACTCGCCCCAAAAACGCCCATTTCTAACCGGTTCTGCCCCACAAACAGAAATCGACGTAACTCACTCAAAACAAACGTCGGAAAAAATTCTAACCGGGGCCAGAACGCACATTAGGCGATCGCTACGTTTATCAGAATTTGGCCCAAGTTCCGGTGAAAGGAAACTGATGAAAGTTCGCAGCTTTGCTACACGCTTTGGCCTCTTGTTTCTTGTTCTTGTGTGCGGTTCGTTTCTTGCTCAGGCGCGGTTCCGGCAGCCCAACTCGGAATACGCCGCCCGGCGTGCAAAACTTCGGTCCACGATCAAGGGGCCAGTCGTGCTGTTCGGCTACACCAGCCGTCAGGACGCGGGCGAGCTCGCCGTTTTCTTTCAGGAAGAGAATTTTTACTACCTCACGGGGCACAGTGAACCCGACGCCGCCCTCCTTCTGATCCCCGATTCTCCCGACGCCAACGCCCCCGCGGGGCCCCACGAGATTTTCTATCTTCCTCCGCGCAATCCCCTCGAAGAAAAATGGGGAGGGCCCAAGATGGGTCCCAATGATCCGGGCATCGCGGAAAAAACCGGGTTCCAGGCCGTCGAGCCTTTCGCCAACCTGCGCGCGGATCTGGTGAATCTCGCGAAAACTTATTCCACGTTCTACACCGAGCTGCCTACCAAGGAGGAAAAAGGCTACCCGCACCTGACCACCTGGAGCGAATGGGTGCAACACAGCCTGCCTCAAACAACCATCGAAGATATTTCTCCGGCGCTGGCCTCTCTGCGCCAGATAAAGTCTCCCGGCGAAATCGCCCTGATTCAAAAAGCGGTGGACGCTTCGGTGGACGCGCACATTGCCGCCATGAAAATGATGCGCCCCGGCCTTTTCGAATATCAAATTGCCGCGCGCATGAAGGAAGTTCATGAAATGGAGGGCTGCTCGCGCGAAGCCTATGCGCCCATCGTCGGAACCGGCTTTTATTCCACCGTGCTGCATTACGACGCGTTGACCAACGAAATAAAGGATGGCGATGTGGTTGTGATCGACGTAGCCGGCGAATACGGCGGTTACGCGGCTGACATTACGCGCACGCTTCCGGCCAACGGCAAGTACACCGCTCGCCAGCGCGAGATTTACGAAATTGTTCTAGGCGCGCAGAACGCCGCGCTCGCCGCGATCAAGCCTGGTGTGATGCTCATGGGAGCCAAGAGCGTTCATCAGGTGGCTTTCGACTACATCAACACGCACGGTCACGACCTGCACGGCAACACGCTCGGCCGCTACTTTTTCCACGGCGTGGGACATCATCTCGGCCTCGACGTCCATGACGTGAACGACCGCACCCTGCTTCAAGCTGGCATGGTCATCACCGACGAGCCCGGCATTTACATTCCCGAAGAAAATATCGGCGTGCGCATCGAGGACGACGTCCTGGTCACACAGGACGGCAACCAACTGCTCTCCGCAAAACTCCCGCGTTCCCCCGACGAAATCGAGAAAATCATGGCCGAAGCCCGCGCACAAGCACAGTCTCAGCCTCAGCCATAAAAATTCCGGACGATTAAGCGAAACAGGAAGAAGTCGCAGCTGACACCGAAGCCGCGGCGCGCGGAAAGTGCGGCGAGAACTTCTAATCGAGCTCAAGCTAACGACAAAGGGGCACAGCCGGTCGCCCGGCCGTGCCCCTAAACGTCAGTGAATTAGGTTGTCATTTTTTTGTCGTCTTGGCTGCGGCCTTCTTGGCATCCCCGCCTAACGGAAACGACTGCTGCTGGATCTGCCCGTTAAACACGCTGCCCTGGCCGTCGGCTCCATCTTCCAACCAGAACAACTGGCCGCCGCTAGCCTGATAGACGACTGCCAAATACGGGATGGGGGTGGTTACCGAATCAACCGTCACGCTAAACGGACTTATCGCGTAACGCCCGAGATTTCCTCCGTCCGGCACGATGGGGCTTGTGAAGGTCCCACTCAGCGAAAACGATGCTCCTCCAAGTAGGTCGAAGGGATCGCTCACTGTCCCATTCCCGGTCAAGAGTGTGGGAGTGACGGATGTAGCCGTGGCGTTCCCTACGAAATCGAGCTCGCCGCTCTCGGTACCGGTGTCGATGAAGTCCTGAAATCCGAGCGCGTAGTTGCCGGAGAAGCTCAAGGTGCTGTTGTCCGTCTGAGGAACTAGAACCCCAGTGCCGGCAAGGTTGACGTCCAGATCGGCGACCAAAGCGCTAGCGTTTCCGCCGGGAGCAGGTGGGCTATTCGGATCACTCAAATTTAGATTCGGGTCCGTCGCATAGATTCCCAATTGGCTGACGTCTCCGAAATTTCCAGCCGGCAAAATCATCAGGTTCCCGTATCCGTTAGTAGCGACGGTATAGGTGCCGGAGATTACCTGAGCATCCAGGAAGCCGACTTCCTCCTCATTGACGTCCGCGACGCCGTTGAAGTTATTCGTGACACCGGTCGTACCCTCCGGCTGAACAGCACCCGACTTATCCGCCGCAGCGCCGGATGGAAAAACCTGGCCGACCGAGGCATAGAGGTTTCCAGCAAAGTTGCTCTGCATGCTGAAAACGGAATTACCTATGGACGCGTTGGTGAAATTGCCTGCGCCTTGGCCAAACGCCGAGCCTATGGCGGTGTCCGTCTTGTCCATGTCGATAATGCGGATAACTTCCGGACCAACTATGTAATACACAATGGAGCTGGAAAGACCTCCGATGGTGTTGCTCAAGGTGCCGGTGCCGCGGCCGAAAGTGTCTGCGGCCATGAGCGTTCCGGTGAAAGATTTGTCGGTGGTGATCCCGCCATGCCCATCGTTCGCGTCCATGGTGCCGGCACTCAGACTCGTCCCGGACAATGAGAAGACGCCTCCGTAAACGAACATCTCAGCAGAGCTACCATGCGTACCCGAGAGGGTGAAGGAATATCCGCCCGATAGCGTGCTCGGCAGGGTTTGCAGGTCCATGCTTCCACTCGATGTTGCGAAGCCGTCAGCTTCAACGATGAGGGCATGGTTGTTGTTTACAAAATTGAGCGCAAAAATTTCCTGGCCGAGACTTGTGGCGTTCAGGGTCAGGGTCCCCAATCCAGTAGTGGGATCGAAAGACAAGGCTCCGCTCATAATCGGGTCATTAGGCACAGTGGTCCCGTCTGCGTCATTGTAGTCCTGCTCGCCCGTGAGAGTGCCGTTGGAGGCAATCGTCACCGCACCTGCAAGACAGTAGACCGCGTTGGCATCCAAGCCGGTGACGTTGAAGGAGAAATTGCCTGTTATGCCACCTGAAGTCGAAATTTGGGTGTTGGCGCTCGCGAATGCGGCGGTGTTGGTCACAGAGGTCGCCGTGATCGTCACGGTTCCAACCGCCGTGGGTGGAGGCGAATACATGGTCGCGGTTCCGCTTGGGGTCGCCGGGGGATCAAACGAACCGCAAGTGGCGGCGGAGTTGCCCGGAGTACAGCTCCACGTAACTCCCGCTTTCTTGGAATCCCCGGTGACGGTTGCGGTGACGGACACCGCTGGTGAACCAGGCGCTAAGAATCCTGGGGGCGGCTGAGAGATGAAGACTTGAATATTATTATTGTTCGAGCCGCCTCCGCAGCCAGCTACATACGTTGCGCCGAGGGCGAGTAGAACGATCCAGAGAGCTTTGCGATTCATAGCTGGCCTCCTTTCGACTCGGTTGCAGTGACGAGATTTCGTGCCGGATGCGCCAGTGGGAAGCCGCGTTCGTTCCGGATGGCATAAGTGTGGCCATTCATTTGAATGGTGCGAATCAGAAACACTTGCTTGTTCTGCAAGGTGGTGGTCATCACGCCAGTGACTTGAAGCTGTTCGCCTGCGGAAATAGAAAGGCTGTCTTTTCCGCTCAGAGTGAACTGGGTAAGTTTGCCCTGTACGGTGCCGGAGACTGTCTGGAGCATTAGTCCGGGGGTGGCCGCCAGCCCATGAGAGGATTTTGCAGGGATACTTTGAACGGTGGCGCTGAGAGTGACTTCCTTGCTCACGTCATATCGCAGCGGAATGGTGGATGTGGTGGCTGTCGCGGTGTTCTGCGCGTCCGCCGGTCCCGCATACAACGCCAGGGCCAGCAGGGTTACGAACCCCAAGCTTTGCAGCATTCTCTTCATTTACGCCTCCAATTAGGTTCTCTTTCGATTTGAGTCACGACAAGATTGTGATTTGATTCCGTAAACGATTTATAGTTGCTATATATTAAGACGGTATACAACTGACGCCTTTCTTGCGTTGAGCACGAAGAATCGCCCTTCAATGGAAGGATTCGAGCCAACTCAACCACGCACTAACACCTCCGGAAGACAAAAGTCGCGGCCTACCTCCTCCAGTTCAGAAGGATAGACGCGCAGTCGGATGCAATTGTTACGATCTTGGGCAAACGAGTGCCGTTAGCGTTAATGGGACGAGCAGAGTCGAAACAGCGTTAGGCTGGGGGAACAACACTATCGCACACCTGCCTTCGAATGACGTTTTTTTCGGTTGGACGTCCGTTCACAGCAACAGTCAAGGATTACCAGGTTAGTGGCCTTCCAGTCGTTGAATCTACTTTCTGACCGGGTGCGGTCAATCCCGTTTCCTCAAAGCCGCAGCGACCGATAGATCACACTCTGTCGGAAAGTTCCTTAGAAAACGGCAAAAAGTTCCCGAATTTCGGGATAACCCAGCGCGGCCCAACTTTCGGTCTTTTTTCACACCAGTCCGGAGCTTCGATTCAGAGGAAGAGTCGAAAACTGATCTTCCGCAAGCTTGTGACCCGTTTGACCAATGGCTGCACAGGCCGCTATAATCGGAGCTTCGGCGGGATACAGGATGTACGCCGAGCAGGGTTTTGCGTCGTTCGCTGCCCCGATTGAAATACCTTCTGCCGGCTTGCATCAGGCCGACGTGTCCAAAGCGGCGGGAAAAGTCCGAAGAGAATCCAGGAGCAGGCATGCTAAAGTCGACTCAATTGCGCCCCGGTATGATCATCATGCACGAAGGCGATCTTCATGTGGTTTATAGCGTGGACCATCGCACGCCCGGCAACAAACGCGGCTCCATGCAAACCAAAATGCGCAACCTGCGCACCGGTTCGATGATGGACTATCGCTTCCGTGCTGAAGAATTCGTGGACAAAGTGACGGTGGACGAGATCGACTTCGAATATCTTTACAGCGACGGGGACGGGCACCACTTCATGAATTCTCAGGACTACGAACAGCTTGCGCTGCAAAATGACATTGTGGGCGACACGAAAGACTACCTCATCCCGAATTTGTCGGTGAAGATCGAATATTACGACGATAAGCCGATTGGCGTCCTGCTACCCGACACCGTTGACCTGACCGTCGTCGATACGGAGCAGACGATTCAGAAAGCGACTGCCAGCGCGGTGATGAAGCCGGCCAAGTTGGAAACCGGCTTGGTAATTAACGTTCCGCCTTTCGTCGGCAATGGCGACAAAGTGAAAGTGGACACCTCCGAAGCCCGCTACATCCAGCGCATCCAATAACACGCCGGTAACCTGATTACGGGCTATGAACGAAGGGAAAAAGCGTGGCAAAACTTTTCCGAGTCGAGCGTGTTTTGATCTGCGTGCGCGGATGTTCCGATGAAGCTGCGGCCCTCTAATCGCAACAGAGGTGAGGGAGTCCCGGCGGCAATGTGCCGTCCGTATTTTACTGTTGCTCTGCTGTTTGCTTTCTCTTCCACTTGCCTTGCTCAAACGCCGCAGAAAATTATCAATGAATATCTACGCGCGGAAGGCGGCGGGAAGGCGCTGGCGAAAGTTCAGACGCTGGCAATCGCGGGCAGTTTGCGCGAAGAATCGACGGACACGAATGGTTCGTACTCCCTGATTACCAAAGCTCCGAATAAATTCTATTCGGAGATAGTTATCGAGCCGCAGCACACCATCGCTGCTTACAACGGCATGTCGGCGTGGGGCCAGGATTCAAACGGAAGCCCTCGCACGTTCACCGGCGCGGAAGCGGTCGAATGGGAAGCTACCTCACGATATTTGAATGGCCACCTGGCGAGCGCAAAGAAAGACAACCTGGGAGAGAAATTTGCCGGCATCGAAAACATCGCCGGCCGCCCGGCCTATCATGTCGAATTATTGCTCGCGCCTCACGTCAGGCGCGACGTTTTCTTCGATGCACAGACCCATCTGATCGTTCGCGAAGTTGTTCCGGCGTCAGAACCGAAGCTTACGTCCGCTAGCAAGCAGCCGAACTCACAGCTGAGCGACGGGCAGACTGCGGGCGCCGCGGAGGAAATCGACTATTTTGACTACAAACCTGTAAACGGCATCGTGGAACCCAATCGCATTGAGCTGCACCGCGGCGGCCACGTCTATACAATCACGGTGACTAGGGCTGAGGTAAATGCGCCGGTACAGGACTCCATTTTCGATTTTCCGCGCGCGGAAGGCCGACCTCTCCCGGATGTCACCAAGCTGTTGCTCGACATCGATAAGAATCAAAAAGCCGTCGACGAAATAATAAAGCACTACACCTGTCATTTGTCCGAAGAAGAAGAAAAAATGGACTCCAACGGGCAGGTAACTTCGCGCTCCGTGAAGGAATACGACATTTTTTACGTGGGCGAAGATGAAGTACGCCATCTGCTCGCCAAGGACGGCAAGCCACTCGAAGGCGACGAAAAGAAAAAAGAGGACGATCGATTCAGCAAGGATTTCGACGAAAAGAAAAAAAAGAAAGCGGCGCTCGATAATGACCCCAAGAAACAGGCCAAGCAGGATGAAGAAGAGCAGGCTCAGATTTCAGACTTTCTTCGAGCCGAGCGTTTTACAAATCCGCGGCGTGAACTGTTTCGCGGCCAGGAAGTGATCGTTTTTGATTTCGGGCCGAACCCTGATTACAAGCCGAAGAACCTGGCTGAGAATCTAGTGCAGAAACTCGGTGGAGTGCTCTGGGTGGATGAACAGGCCCGCGATGTTGCTCGTCTGGAAGCGCGATTCAACGACAATGTGAAGATTGGCGGCGGACTGTTGGGTTCACTTTCGAAGGGCTCGAATCTGGTTTTCGAGCAAACCATGGTCAACAATGAAGTATGGCTGCCGTCGTATTCCGAAGTGCACGCCGCAGCTCGCCTCGTGTTCCTCAAAGTGAAAGAGAACGAGATCGATCGCTACAGCGATTACAAGAAATTCTCATCCGAAGTAAAACTGGGCACGTCCACGCCGTTAGAAGAACCTCCCAAACAATAATTGGAAATATCCGTAAGGTGGAATGGCGAGCGAACTTTCAGGATGCGACGTAGGATTTTGCGTCGAAAACACGGCGAAAAATCGCATCCACGGCACGCAATTGGCGTTTCAGGTCGAAAGCGTGAGCCAGGGCTTTTTCGTCGAGAAATTTGCGGATGTTCGCGTCCGCAGCGATCTTGTCGCGGAAACTCGTGTCGGACTCCCAAGCAGCCATGGCATGGCCTTGCACCCATTTATAAGCATCTTCCCGCGGGGCACCATGCTCCACTAAATCCTGCAAAAGCTGACCGGAAAAGATTAAGCCCATGGTGGAATCGAGGTTGCGCTGCATGCGTTGTGGAAACACTTTCATATTGCTGACAATCTCGGTTGTGCGGTGAAGCATGTAATCCACCAGGATCGTGGAGTCCGGCAGAATAACGCGCTCGACGGAGCTGTGCGAAATATCGCGTTCGTGCCAGAGAGCGACATTTTCCAGCGCGGCCATGGAATTTGCACGCACTACTCGAGCGAGGCCGCAAATTTGTTCGCTTGAAACCGGATTGCGTTTGTGAGGCATGGCCGAGCTTCCGCGCTGTTCGCCGCCGAACGGCTCCTCCACTTCGCGCACCTCGGTGCGCTGTAGGTGGCGAATTTCCAGCGCAACGCGTTCGAGCGACGCAGCCAGAATCGCAAGCGTGGAAAGATATTGCGCGTGACGGTCGCGCTCGATCACTTGAGAAGTGATGGGCGCAGTGGCGAGTCCAAGGCGCTGGCAGATTTTCTGCTCGATTTCCGGACCGAGATGAGTGCAGGTGCCTACCGCGCCCGAAATTTTTCCCACCGCCAACTGATGCGCCGCAAGCTGGAAGCGAGCGAGGTCACGACGATTCTCGGCGTACCAATTGGCGACTTTGAGGCCAAACGTGATCGGTTCGGCATGGATACCGTGGGTGCGCCCGATTTCCGGAGTGTCTTTAAACTCCCAAGCGCGACGCTCGAGCACTTCGCCAAATTTTTCCAGGTCCTTCTCGATGAGGTGTGACGCCTCGCGAACGAGAAGCGCTTGGGCGGAGTCCACTACATCGTTCGAGGTGAGTCCGTAGTGCAGCCAGCGCGCCGCTTCGGGATCGCCGACGGATTCCTGAACTGCAATCGTGAATGCGATCACGTCATGCTTAACTTTCGCTTCAATCTCGTTGATGCGCGCCACGTCCACGCGCGCTCGTTCGCGCAATTTTGCAGCGGCTTCGCGCGGAACGATGCCGGCATCCGCCAACGTTTCAGTGGCAGCTAGTTCGACGTCGAGCCACTTCTGGAATTTGTTTTCTTCGCTCCAAACGCGGCCCATTTCCGCGCGGGTATAACGTCCGATCACATTCGCCCCTTTTGCATCGTTATGTCTTCGCCCAATTTTCCCACAAAAGCCCAGCCACGCGGCCAAACTCTCTCACATTAGCCGTCACGAGCGTCAGGCCATGGCGGATCGCCTGCGCGGCGATGAGCAGATCATAGGCTCCAATCGGTTTTCCAGCGGCCTCTGACGCTGCCCGGATGCGGCCCGCAATCCGCGCGTCTTCGTCGTCGAAGGACTGCAGGTCCACGGGACCGGCAAAGAATGCTTCCACTCTTTGCATGTTCGATTGTTGATGAGCGCTCTTTGCTACGCCATACCACAGCTCGAAGGCTGCGATTGCAGGCACCGATACTTGCGCGCCCGCGTCGAGCGCCTTTGCGAACCGGGAGCGTACCGCATTAGGCTTGCCATTTATCAGCGCGATGCAGGCGTTTGTATCGAGCAGATAATTCACGAGAAGATCTTTCGGCGCGGAGTGATCGGTTGCTTTCGTCCGCTTTTCATAAAAGGTTCGGAGTCGAAGCGATCGATCTCAGCAAACCACTTTTGCGCATCGGGGATGAGCGGCTCAAGCAGTACACCCTCAGCGATCTTGCGAATCCGCACCTCATCACCCTCGAAACGAAACTCCTGTGGGAGCCTAACCGCCTGGCTTCGCCCGTTCCTAAAAAGTTTCGCGACCACTTTTTTGCCCACGGCTCGTCTCCTCTAGGTGATATATATCACGGATATATATCATTTCGCAAGGCGCATTTCCTACAAGTTGCTCCATATTGCGGTGCCCTGGAGCATAGATCAGCGCTAGCTAAGCTGCTTCTATTCATCACTATGGCGGAAATTAGCGCGCCAGACGACACAGATCATAGCGGCACAAATTCTGCGGCGAGGAGAACGCGATGAAAGTTACAGTTTCGTGGTTCAACGTGAAGGACTTTGGGCAGGCAAAGAAGTTCTACGGTGATGTGCTGGGGTTGAAGAAAACATTTGAGATGGAACAGTGGGCGGAGTTTGCCGGAGCGGAAGGCGAAGCCTCGATCGGCGTGGCCGCGAACGGGCGCTTGGGGACCGAACCGGGTGCCACGATCGTCCTTAGGGTGGAAGATATCGAGCAGGAACGCAAACGCCTGGAGTCGCGCGGCGTTTCTTTCGAGGGGAAAGTCGAAGAGATTCCGGGCGTGGTCAAGCTGGCGACGTTTCGCGATCCTTCGGGCAATCGCTTGCAGCTTTGCGAAGTACTGATGCATCCGTAACTCGGTAGGGCCGCAGCGGCGGAACAGACGGTGTAAACCGTCGCGGCTCACCTCACTGAAGGGGAACACTCGATGTCAGTTCATCTTCTACCGCAAATTCCGCCAGAGGAAGAAGCGGCGCTGGTCGATCGGGCGCGCCAGGGCGATCACAGCGCTTTCGGTTCGCTGCTCGACCCCTGGCGCAAGCCGCTTTTTGGGTACATCTATCGCATGGTGACGCTTCGTCAGGATGCCGAAGACTTGCTGCAGGACGTGCTTGTGCGCGTGCTCGAAAACATTCGCGAGTATCGCGGAGAAGCGCGATTCAAGAGCTGGGTCTTCGGCATCGCAACGCACGTCTGCCTCGATCATCTGCGCAGCCGGAAGCGCTGGCGCGTGGAAGCGCAACTGTTAGGCGAGAAGGAAACCGATGCCGATCCGGTACGGCTCGAAGGATTGCGCCAACTGATGCGCGGGCCCGAATTTCACTACGAGATTCGCGAGCACATCGCGTTTTGTTTTTCTTGCATTTCGCGCACGTTGCCGCCGGAGGAACAAGCGGCCGTGATGTTGAGAGAAGTACTCGGTTTCACCAGCGAAGAAGCGGCCGGAGTCCTTGGCGTGTCGGAGCCTGTATGCCGCCACCGGCTCTCGGCTGCGCGGGCGAAGATGATTCAGGATTACGACGGGCTATGCGCGTTGATTAACAAGTCGGGTATTTGCTACCAGTGCCGAGGTCTGCAGGAAGTCGCCGGAGAGGGCCACCGCGGCGCAGATCTGGTGCAGATTGAAGTTGCGCCAGGAGTGGCCGTCAATTACGAGAATCTGTTCGATGCGCGGCTCGCGATTGTGCGCGATGCGGACCTCGAAGGCGGGCGCACGCGAGCGATGCATGACCTTTTTTTCGAGAATCTTTCGGAGCGCGAAGAATCGCGTTAGAAGATTACAGGTCGAAGGGGCCGAGAGGGACGCGCTGCGAAGCAACGTGCAATGTGCCGTGGAAGGCGAATTCGCCGGGGCGGCGACCGAGGGCTTCTTCCGCGCAAATGCGCGCGATGTCCGGAGAGTTGTTCTGCTCGGAGAGATGCGCGAGGACAAGATGTTGCGGGCGCGCATCAAATAATTCCGTGTCGGCGAGGAAGTCGCTGACCACCGCGTTGGAAAGATGCCCGGTGCGGCTCATCACGCGCTGTTTGATGTACCACGGATACGGTCCGACCTTGAGCATGTCGAGATCATGATTCGATTCGAGAATCAGAAAATCCGTTTCGCGCAGGTAGTGCTTCACGAGCTCGGGCATGTAGCCAAGATCGGTGACGATTACAACCTTGATTCCGTTCGAGCGAAAACAGTAGCCGACTGGGTCGGCAGCGTCGTGGGGAATGGTGAAAGGCGTTATTTCGATGTCGCCAATTTCGAATCGAATGCCTGGGCGGACGTATTCAATCCGTTGAATTTTTCGTACCGGGCCGTCCTCACACAATCTCAAAATTTCGCGATGGGTCAGCTCGGTCAGATAGGCTGGACATTTCCACTCGCGCGTCATTTGCGCCATGGCGCTGGAATGATCGCTATGCTCATGGGTAATCAGGACGGCGTCCACATGCTCGGGACGCTGGCGGCCCAGCGCTTCGAAGCGCCGCATCATTTCCTTGCGGCCAAGGCCGGCATCAATGAGGAGAGTGGTATGGCCCGTCTCGAGCAACGTGCAGTTGCCCGTGCTTCCCGACGCCAGAATGGATACTCGAAAGGAGATCGCGTTCCTCAGTCAGGCTCCGCGCTGTAAAGATCTGCGCGCAGAAGCCGCGAAGATGATGGCAAACTGCGGCGTTCACGTCAACAACTGCAATTGAGTTGATGAATTAAAGAACAAGCTGGTCGCGAGTGAGCTCGAAGCCGTCGAGGTTGCCGACGACGGAAGCAGCGACGCGGTCGGACCGAAAAAACTCCTGAGCCAGCCGTTGGACCTCGGCGGAGGTAACTTCTTCCAGCATGGCAATCAATTCTTGGGCGGTGTAATGCCGGTCGAAATAGATGTGATAGCGAGCAAGGCTGTTCATGCGCTGGCCGGTCCCTTCGAGAGCGAGGAGCGTGGCGCCTTTGAGATGGTCTTTCGCGCGACGCAATTCCTCTTCCGGAGGTGGTTCGTCTTTCATACGGCGAAATTCATCGAGGACGCAACGCACAAGCTGCCCGAGCGTTTCCAGCGACGTTCCAGCATAGACGGATAGGACACCCGCATCGCGATAGGAATTCAGTTCGCTGAAAATCGAGTAAGCGAGGCCTTTGCGTTCGCGGATATTCTGAAAAAGCCGCGAGGACATGCCACCGCCCAGGATGTTGTTGAGCAAAGACACACCGAAGCGCCGCCGGTCGGTCATAGGCAGCGCCGAAACTCCGAGACAAAGATGAACTTGTTCCAATTCATGCTTGGTGCGCATGGTGATGTGGGGGGCGGCAACAGGAACGGACTCAGGTGTCCAGGGATTTCCGGCCGGGCGGTTCGCAAACCGTTCTGAGACAAGATCCAAAAGTTGGGCGTGGCTCAAATGTCCGGCGGCAGTAATCACCATGTTTTTCGGCGAGTAGCGCTCCTGAAACCACGAGCGGAGAGTGTCGCGCGAAAATGCAGCGACCGTTTCTGGAGTGCCGAGAATGGGTTTACCAAGCGGGTGCGGGTACCAGAAATTCTGGGTAAAGAGCTCATGCACCAAGTCTTCAGGATTGTCCTGAGTCATACGAATTTCTTCGAGGATCACAGACTTTTCGCGCTCGATTTCGTCCTGCGCGAATTTAGGCTCGATCACCATGTCTGCAATCACATCGAACACTTTGGAAAGATGTTCGTCGAGAACTTTGGTGTTGAAGCAGACCATTTCCTTCGAGGTGAACGCGTCCAACATGCCACCTACGCTGTCAACTTCGCGTGCGATATCCTCCGCGGAACGGCGATTGGTGCCTTTGAAGACCATGTGCTCGATAAAATGAGAAATGCCATTCAGCTCAGCCGGCTCGCGGCGCGATCCTGAACGCAACCAGATTCCAACAGACACCGAATGAACATGCTCCATGGGTTCGGTAATGACCACGAGACCATTGGGGAGAATTTCTTTTTGCACTTTATGCGGTGTATCGACTTGCATCGTGTTGGGCATATTTTTATCTATTCTGGCATGACGCGGTCAAAAATGTTATGGGAGTAGCACGAATGTTTCTAGGCGATTTCCGAGAAATGACTCGCCGCACAATTTCTTTACAGCAATCGTTTACGCTTATATCAATTTTTCGTCCGGAGAAAGCTTGCCGTATTCGCTTGAATAGTGCAGCGGAACGTCTGCGTAAGCTCCCTTATCAATCGAATATACTTCGCAGGATGAATAGGGATACGAGTAGATATGCACGCTCGCAGCTCGCTGTCCGAATTCCGGGAGATTCAGCACTTGATGAACGGGTTCTTCGGGCTGAACCACCGCGGGATGTTCGGGGTCCATGTCGTAAGCTTCAGACGGGACGAGATGGCACGTAGAGTGAGCGGCGTCGCGATTATCAACGCGGAAGTTTTGCACGCGCAGACGACCGATGGGCGTCGCCATCCAGCAATTCTGGCCGCGATGATTGTGAATGCGGCTAACCTGTCCGATATCCCAGCAGATGGCCATGACTTCGAAGAGCTCACATTTGTGAATCAGGTTTCGTGTGTAGTGGCTCTTCGCATAAAAGAGATACGGCGAGAGTGTCTCGGGTTGGATCGCCCTTTGCGCCGTGAAATCAAACACGCGTTTGATGGAGAATTCGGATTCGGGAACAGCACAAAGTTGCTTTACCCATTCGTCGATCGATAGCATTTGCATGGGCATGCCTCCCGGGCGATAAATCAAGGCTCAAACTGAGTTTGCTAAAGACATTATAGCAACGCGCCGCGAGCACGGCAGCAAGAAACAGCGCTGAACTGCGTGTTATCATAAGATTTAGAATGTCTTCTCAGACAGCGAGAAATGCCACAAATTTGCTGGGGAAATCACCCGAAGAGCTCCGCTCGTTTTTGCAGAAGATGGAAGAGCCGGCGTACCGGAGCGCGCAAATCTATCACGCGCTCTATGCCGAGAGACGGTCGCAGTTCGAGGCAATGACGAATCTCCCCCTCGCACTGCGCGACCGTCTAGCGCGCGAAGCGTCGATTGAATTGCCCAAGATACTGCGGACGTATCGCTCCGATGATGGAACGGCGCGATACGTTTTGGCGCTCGGCGCAGCCGAAGCAGGAAACGAGAATCACACTACGAAGCGCGCAACGATTGAAACTGTATTCATGCCGGAAGAAACTCGCCAGACAATTTGTATTTCGACACAGGCGGGATGCGCGGTCGATTGCCATTTTTGCTTGACGGCCACTCTTGGACTGATTCGCAATCTGAGCGCGGGCGAAATGGTCGGCCAGGTTCTGGTTGCGCTGGAAGACAATCGCGCAGCGCTGAAACCGCAGACGAACGTGGTTTTGATGGGCCAGGGTGAACCGCTGCTGAACTACGACGCGGTGCTCGCCGCGTTGCGAATTTTACTTGACCCGAACGGAATGGCATTCTCTCCCAAGCATACGACACTTTCAACCAGCGGAATCATTCCCGGAATTGAGAAATTGGGACTTGAGAAGGTGCGGCCGAAATTAGCGATTTCGCTGAACGCGTCGTCGAACGAGCAGCGCGACAAAATCATGCCGATCAATCAAAAATATCCGATTGAAAAACTAATCGAGGTTTGCGAGCGATATCCGCTGCGGCCGTGGGAACATTTGACGTTTGAGTATGTGCTGCTCGGAGGGTTCAATGATTCTGCGCAAGATGCTCGGCGCGTTGCGAGACTGCTGGCGAATCTTCGCGCCAAGGTGAATCTGATTCCGTGGAATCCGGGCGAATTACCATTCGAGAAGCCTGACCCGGCACGCATCGAGGAATTTCGAAGGATTCTTGGGGAGAAGGATGTGCGAGCTTTCGTTCGTTACTCCCGGGGACAGGACGTGATGGCAGCGTGTGGGCAGCTTGCGCTGCTGGAATCTGCGGGACGCTCAGAGAGTGAAACGCTCTCGCAAATTTCGCCCGGGAATGCCTGATGGTGCTGTCCAGTCAGGCGAAAATGACTCAGGGCTGATTCGATTGCAGAATATTTTCAGAACTACGATCGCCGAATGCCGATGGCTGCCATCATCCTGCCCGTAGCGCGCTCGCGACGATAACTGAAGAAGAGATCGGTGCGGCAAGCAGTGCAGAACCCCGAAGAAACAATGTTGCCCGCGGGGACGCCGGCTGCAGCCAGAATCGAACGATTGGCGAAAATCAGGTCCAGGTGAACGCGCGGTTCGGGTGGTTGGTGGCCGGGCGGGCGCATAGTTAGCCATGGGAGCCAATTCGGATCGTTGTCTCCTCGAGCGAGCGAATCGAAAGGGCCTTGAAACCACTCCCGCGCATCCGGAAATTTGGCTGCGTACTCCGTCGCGACTTCGGGACCTACCTCGAAACAACACTGGCCTATCCCAGGCCCTAGCGCGGCAATCACATCGGCCGGGCGCGTCCCAAATTCCATTTGCATGCGTCCGAGCGTCTTTTCGACAATGCGCTGCAACGTTCCGCGCCAGCCGGAATGAACGGCTGCAACCGCACGGTGTTTTTTGTCGGCAAGAAGGATGGGAACGCAGTCAGCGACCTGGACCAACAGCAGAAGGCCGGGTTCGTTCGTAATCAGGGCATCGGCTTTGGGTGCTTCCACCGATGAGTCGAGCCTCGCGGAATTCGCGATATGAACAATGTCCGAGTGAATTTGGCGCAGGCAAGCTGGAAGCATATTGCTCGCGTTTAATGCGGCAAAGAAATTTTGGCGATTATTGAGGACATGCCGGCGGCTGTCCCATTCGGTGAAGCCGAGGTTCAAGACCTTTTCAGTGGTCTTATGGCCATCGCGGTTCGCTCCCAGTTCGCTCGCGCCGCCGGGTCGCGTGCTGAATCCATGGACGACCCAATCGAGTTGGGCGAGCGGAAGAGCTTCGAGGATCTGCAAACCACGTGTTTGCCGCAAACTCCATTGAGGAGCTTTCCGCGAGCGTTTCCGCGGCGACGATTTTGGTTTTGCAAGTGCCGGACTCATTGAACTTGCCTTGGCTCGGAGTAAGACTGCGACGCCAAATCCATTATAGGTATAATCGCGAGTTCATGCAGGTTCGCATGGCAATCAAATTTCCTCGTGATCGCTCAGGATGCAGCGGAAGGGCAAATTGATCGTCGGCCTCGGATTGGATATCGCCGAAATTGATAGGATTGAGGCGGCCATCGTGCGGCACGGCGCGTCCATCCTCGAACGTTTGTACACTCCGAACGAAGTGGCATATTGCGAAAGCCACCGAAATAAATTCGAGCGCTACGCGGGGCGTTTTGCGGCCAAAGAAGCGACGATGAAGGCTCTCGGGACGGGATGGCGACGGGGCGTTCGTTGGCGAGATATCGAGGTAGTACGAGAGCCGAGCGGAAAACCGTCGCTGAGTCTGAGAGGCGTCGCGAAACGAATCTCCGAGGAACTCGGCGTGAAAAACATCTCCCTTACCATCACACACAGCGGGAACCTGGCGCTTGCCGAAGTTATTCTGGAAAATTGACTCGGACTAAATCCACTACTCAGGCGGCTCCAGAAGGCAGGCGTGTTTCGTACCATTGATTGGCGGGCAGGCGGCCGGGAATTCGTACTTTCAGGTAATTTGCAGTCATCGCTGGAGTCCAAGTGTCACCTCCGCCGACGAGCGTAAGCGCCCGAAAAGTGCGGCCGGTTTGCGAAGCGCGGAATTCAGACGATTTTCTCTGCGCGAGAGCGCGCAACGAGCGAGCGCGTTCGCGAATGATCGTGGCGGGAACGGGTGCCGCAAGGTGGGAACCTTGCGTGCCGGGCCGAGCTGAAAACGAAAAGACATGGAGGTAAGTGAACGGTAGGCATGCGATCAATTCTGTAGTTTTCTGAAAATCTTCATCCGTCTCTCCGGGAAAACCGACGATCACGTCCGCACCGATCGCCGCGAACGGCAAGGTTTGGCGAATGCGTTTCACACGCTCGGCGTAATGATCGGCGCGATACCAACGATGCATGGCGCGAAGGACCTGGTCGGAACCGGACTGCAGTGGCACATGAAAATGAGGTGCCAGGCGATTCGAAGAGGGCACCATCGATATGAGTTCCTCGGTGACGTCCTGTGGCTCGATGGAACTCAGCCGAAGCTGTTCGAGAAGAGTCTCTTCCAAAATGCGATGAACGATCTCGGAAAGACTGGCGCGCGGCGAGAGATCGCGACCGTACGCGCCAAGGTTGATGCCACTGAGAACTATTTCTCGTGAGCCGGAGGCAACGAGTTTGCGCACCTCCGCGATTACCACGTCGGGCGGAAGGCTGCGGCTACTTCCGCGAACGAAGGGAATCACGCAATAAGCGCAGCGGTTGTTACAGCCATCTTGAATTTTCAAGACTGGCCGCGTACGGTCGCCTTCGCCAACCGCCGCGGGCGCGAGCTGCACGGAAGTCTGGGCAAAAATGTCGCCGGTTAAAATCTTAGCAGGACCGCGAGCAAGCGACATTTCGCCGGTATCAAGCGCTGACGCAGGTACGAAGTCCCTTTCAGTGTCTGGTGGCGAAAAAGAAGCCCCTGCGCTCGATTGGCCGATTAATTCAGCAGCGACGCCTGGAATTTCAGTCTGATGCGAATTTCCGATCACCCAGACCACACCTGGGAGCGCGGCAATTTCGTCAGGAGCGCGTTGCGCGTAACAACCAGTGACGATGATGCGCGCGTCGGGGTTAGCACGATGAATTTTTCGCACGGCGTCGCGCGTCTGCGAGTCTGCTGCAGCTGTGACGGTGCAAGTGTTAAGGACGACGAGATCGGCAGAACGGTGATCATCGACGAGGGCGAGCCCGCTTGCGAGCAAGCCGTGGCGAAGCGCGGCGGCATCAGCCTCCGTTGCGCGGCATCCAAAATTTTCAATGCTAAACGTAGCCATCGGGGTACAGGGGTCTCCACAAGGCAAGAGCGAACTCGGAGATTATATCAGCGATCGGTGGTTGCATCGAATTCAAGCGGAAGAACCAGAAGCGAGGGAAAGTTCTGAAGCAGAGGGATGAACGGCTCTAGGTCCCCACGCCGCGACGCTGATAGCAGAGCAGTATCAAGTCTGCCCGGCGACGCACTCCAAATTTGGCCAGCAAATTCGAGACGTGGAATTTGACGGTGCGTTCGGAAATGTGCAAACGATCGCCCACTTCCTTGTTGGCAAGGTTTTCGAGCAACGCGCTGAGGACTTCCTGTTCGCGGCGGCTCAACTCGGTGGGCGAATTTCCCCGTAAGCGACGCCCCTGAGTGGAATTCAGAATTGAATCCACAAAACGCGAAAGCACAGTGCGGGGCACCCAGAAACCACCCGAAGCGACCAGCGGCAAAGCACGTGGAAGCTGTTCGCGAGCTTCTTCGTAATTCAAAATCCCTTTTACGCCTTGACGGAGCAAAGTATGGCTCTCGGCTTCCTTAAGATTATCTCCGACGACCAATAGTCTGGCTGTGGTGTTGTGGTCCAGGATATTTGCAAGAAGCGCGCCTGTTGCTTGGCGCGCAGCGTGGGCGTCCACAACGTACACAGCCGCGCGAGGAACCTCGAGATTGCGGAGGTCCGGGGCCAGCATGGATTCAAGTTGGCGCGCGACGATCTGATAGCCGGCATCGGCGAGTACGCGGCGGAACTCGTCGAGCACCATGGGATGCGGCGACAGAAGACAAACCTTTAAATTCTGCTTGGCGGGAGCTTTTGCCATCGTGTTCAGGCTAGCGGAATTGTCCGCCAGGGGCAAGACGGAGAGTACAGGCGATTTCATAACAGATAACGGGGTAACCAATAGGACGAAACACCGCGTTCGCTGCAGCTTGGCAGGAAATCCGGTACCGAGCGACTGCAAACTGTTGCCAGGGCAAGCACTTTGTCGAATGAGATCAATAGCGGGTTAATCGAGGAGGGACGATTCTTCGATTCGAAGCATGTCGAGATTTTCAGGATCTGAAACCTTGCGTAGGGGGCGCTTGGCCGGGATGCCTGCCTGGCGGACCTTGTAGAGCAGAGCGCGATAACTGATTTTCAAGATCTCGGCGGCTTTGCGGCGATTCCACTGATTCGCTTGTAGAACCTTGAGAATTACATCGTGTTCCATACGGCGTGTTACCTGCTGGGCGATACGTTTCAGGGGAATATTACCGTCTTCATTTAATTCATATGCGAAGCTTAAAGGCTTTTTTTCCTGGTGCTGGTGCCGGTCGGAATGGAAGGCCTCTTCCGACCCCAGAATTACATATCGTGCCATGCAGTTTTCCAATTCTCGAATATTGCCTGGCCATTCACGCTGGTGCAAAAGATGGAGAACTTCCTTGGAGACTGGACCAGCTTCGCGCTTGAAACGACGATTGAATTGCTGGCGGAGATATTCGACCAAATAGGGAATATCTTCGCGGCGATCTCGAAGCGCTGGAAGCGTGATACTGATTACATTGATGCGGTAGAAAAGATCGGCGCGAAAGCCGCCGCCTTCTATTTCCTTTGCGAGCACTCGATTCGTGGCACAGATTACGCGCGCGTCCATGCGGCGCTCTTCGTGATCGCCGATGCGGGTGAAGTGGCCGTCCTGCAGAACATGCAATAGCTTTGCTTGAAGGCTTGCATCCAATTCCGCAATTTCGTCGAGAAAGAGGGTGCCGCCGTGAGCTGTTTCCATGCGCCCGGGTTTCGAAGCGTCCGCGCCGGTAAACGCGCCTTTCTGGTATCCGAACAGTTCGCTCTCGAGCAGGGTTCCCGGGATGGCAGGACAATTCACTTTGACGAACGGCCCGTCGTGCCACGGCGAACGGTTGTGAATGAATCGCGCGAGGACTTCTTTGCCTGTTCCGCTCTCGCCTAAGACCAGAATTGGAACATTCAAGCCGGCGGCGCGATCAATTTTTTGCCGGACGGCCTGCATCGTTTCCGAAGGCCCGAAGTACACGTGATCGGGTGGAAGCTCGACAGGATGAGTTTGGAGTGGAGTTCTAGCTTCCGCAATAGATGCCATTGACGTCCAAGTGTTCGAGTTAAGACCTAGATGAGTATTCGGCCCCGCATCTACTTTGCACACGAAACGCCAAACATCGACGGACAGAGAATCTTGAGCGAAAGGACGAACACGCGTATTCGCGAATTCAATCCTCTTGTTTTCAGAGCGTTGCCCCAAGAAACGCGGAGATCGCGGCCGATAAACGAGGGGACGTTATAGTACTTGGCCGAGCGAAAAATTAGAAAACCTTGGGCACTTTCGGGAAGGGCATTTCTCAATTCGTGCCCTAACGGTGCAATTCAGCGCGGTTTCGGAGAGCTAAAGAACGGCCAAAGATGTCGCAAATGACGTAGCGGACCTGGCTGCGATGAGCATTCTTGCAAGCCTAGGACGTATCGGTTCGGGGCAGAAGACCCAGGGCAAAAAGTTGGTGTTGTGGGTAAAGGTATCGAGTCAACGCTGGGGAAAGATCAACGCTTCCAGCATATCCGCGCGCGCCTTTTGGTCGGAGGCAAACAATTGAAGCAGGTCGGTTACCGAAATCATTCCGCGATAACCTTTTTGATTGTCGAGCACGACCAAATGATAGATGCCATGCTGCTCCATCAAACGGAGGCAGTCTTCCAAAGAAGTGTCCGGAGTGGCACTTATCAGCTGTCGCGTCATGATTTCAGAAACGCGCATCCAGGCAGGGCATTTATTTTCCGCGGCGACTTTATCAGAGACGTCGCTTTGCGATATCACTCCCAGAAGCACGCCCTGTTTATCGCAGACTCCGACAGCACGAACCTGACGCTCGCGGAGATAGCGAGCTGCGTCGTGGACAGTGCTTTCTTCAGAAACGAAATAAACATCGCGACGAGCAGCGATCAGGTCAGATACTTTCATGGGCGCTCCTCAAGCATCGATTCCCGCATAAAACACTGCAAGTGCAGCTTGGCCGAGCCTACTACCGCGCGCGGCACAATTGCAAGATGCAACATAAACTTGCCTGACGGGCGGTTAATACGATGTGCAGAATCGTTGATTGCGAGGGATTCGTTAAGCAAAAAGACGCAACTGCGATGGGATAGACGCCCTGGCAAAAGTGAGAAATAGCCAAGCGAGACAGGAGCGTGACGTTACTACTCCCGTTGCCAAAAATCAGTGGTTTAATTCGGAGCTGTTTCGCCGCGAATGATGTCGTATCGCTCGATCACCGCAGCGACTCCGATGGAATCCCGCTGATCGTCTTTTTGCTTATCAACGCGAACAACGCGTCCGTGTGCGCGCACGAAGACCTCGGTACCGCGAGTGATCTCCGCCGGCAGCGTGAGCGTGAAGTCAACTTCCGTGCCGGGAGCGAGATCCTTTTCCATTATGAAGTAAACGCCGCGCGTTGAAATGTCCCGGGTTTGACCGTCATGGGCACCGGGTTCTCGATTGATGGGAAGCCGGACACTTACAGGCAGCGAAAGGTCGTACCGGCGTGCTGTGCGACGTTCCGTCATGCGCAATGCTCCACCAGGCCTAGTTTGGTTTTCACAGCATCCCCCGTCGGTGAGAGTAGCAATCCCTCTTCCAAAGTCACTAAGTGTTTTTCTTTGAATATGCGCTGTCGCCAGCGACAGCTTCTCTTCCGGTAAGTGCGCCAAAAAGTGGCGACCGGAACAAAGCCTTTGAAAACAGCAACTACCATTTCCCGAAAATCTCGGCTGGGAGGCGAGATCTCGTTAGCTGACACCATCACAATGGCGAAAGCTACTGCCGGAGCGGAATACTAGACCAAGCAGCGTAAAGGTAGGTAGTGGTATTTCTTTGGATGTGCCCTACATATGCAACATTTTGGCGTAATAGGACTAGCGGGTTTTAGTACGAAATCTATTCACTTCGCCTCGGGGAAAAAGCTTGCGACGCGATTTTAAATCGCGTGTGATAGGAGAAATCACAGCGTCCTTGACACCTCGCCCGCTGAATGGTACGCCGCAGCCTTGAAATCTCTAAGAGCGAATGACCGGGGCATTTTCCTTGGCTTCAGCTTCTTTCGCGGCAGCCTCCCGGGCCGCCTTGGCTGCAGCCGAACGCGCGCCACGTCCGGAATCCAGATTGAATTGGCGCATTTTGTAGAGCAAGGCTTTGTAACTGATGCCCAGCATCTTGGCGGCATCTTTGCGGCACCAGTTCGTCTTCTCCAAGGCATCGGCAATCGCTTCCATTTCGGCTTCGTCCTTCAAACCACGCACGAGCGCTTTCAGGCCCATTTCTTTGGGCACAGGGGACGCTTCGCGCGGAGTCAGGCGCTGCTGCTGCCCGGTCATTTCAAGCAGCTCGCGAAAACTGCCTTCGTCATCTTCGAGAATAACGTAACGTTTGACGAAGTTTTCCAGTTCGCGGAGATTACCGGGCCAAGGATAACGCAGCGCAGCTTCGATCAAATGCTTTGATGGGTCAGGCGCGGCTTTCTGATACTTCTCGCTGTACTTCACCAGGAAGTGGCGGAACAGCAGCGGAATTTCCGCGGTGCGTTCGCGCAGCGGCGGAATGTGAATGGAGAGAACGTTCAAGCGGTAATAGAGGTCTTCGCGGAAACGGCCGGAACGCATCGCCTCTTTAACATCCATATTAGTGGCCGCAAGGACGCGAACATCGACATTCACGACAGCTCGCGCTCCAAGGCGCGAATACTGACCATCTTGCAAAACGTGAAGGAGCTTGGCTTGAAGATGGGGGCTCATCTCGGCGATTTCGTCGAGAAAAATCGTGCCTTTATTTGCGAGTTCAAATTTCCCGGGCTTGGAGCGAACCGCGCCGGTGAAGGCGCCCTGCTCGTAACCGAAAAGCTCTGATTCAAGCAGTTCGCCAGGGAGTGCGGCACAGTTCACTTTCACAAAGGCCTGAACGCGGCGAGTAGAGCGAAGATGAATCATACGCGCAACTACTTCCTTGCCTACTCCGCTTTCGCCGCTGATAAATACGGGAACGTCCACGGGGGCAATCTGCAATATCTGCTGGCGGATCTTCAGCATCTGCGGGCTGGCGGCGAGGAAGGACAGATCCTCGGTGAGAGCTTCGCAATATTCCCGCAGGGCCTTGTTTTCGGAACGGAGTTGTTGCTTCTGACGGCACTTCAGGAATGCCGCGTCAAGTTCCGGCTTCTCGAAAGGCTTGGTAAGGTAATCGAGCGCTCCCAAGCGAATGGCTTCCACCACGGTGGTCACTTCGTTAGAGCAGGAGAGCATGATGACGTTGAGCGTGCGATCCACTTGCATCAATTGGCGCAGCGTCTCGAGGCCATCGATCTCAGGCATCAAAACGTCAAGGATGATGAAGTGGGGCCTAAGGCCAGCTCCCACCTTTTCCAACGCGTCTTTGCCGCTCGGGACCGTTTCGACGTCGTAGCCGTCGACTTCAAGCAAGGTTTGAAGATATTTGCGAATACTTGGTTCGTCATCCACTACCAGAATTTTTTCTTTTTCAACCATCGGTCGCATATTCCTGGGAACGAAACTAGTCCGCTCCTATAAATCACCTGCCGGATCACTCCACGTTGATTGGGAGCAGGAATGAGAAGGAACTCCCGCTTCCGAGCACGCTATCTACCCAAACTTTTCCACGATGAGCCTGGATCAGGCGCTTGGTTATCGCCAAGCCTAAACCCATTCCGGAAGAAGACGGATCGACTCGCACGAATTCCTCAAAAATTTCCTGATGAAACTCGGCGGCAATCCCACCGCCGGTATCCGTGACCGAAACCAAAACGCTGTTTGCTCGCATGCCCGTATTGCGGCGGCGATCGGTCGAAGGCGAAGCCTCCGAAACTCGGCGCTCCCAAAAATGCGGTTCAGCGACGAGCGTGACACTGCCTTCCGCCGGAGTATGCTTCAATCCATTATCGAGCAAATTCGCGACACACTGTTGAACTTTCTGATAGTCGAACTTAAACGAAGGCAAGTCCGGATGAATTCTCACTTCCAGATGTATCTTGGCGCGCTGGAAAGCATCCTGCCAGCGGCAAGTCAGGTCATTGATGCAATCGCGAAGATCATTTTCGCGTAACTGCAACATCAGTTTCCCGCTTTCCAGGGCGGAATAATTCAGGAACATGGAAACAAGTCTGACGAGGCGGTCGCAGCTCTCTTTCGATTCCTGCAGCATTTCACGCTGCCGCTCAGTAAGTTTTCCAAGCGACCCGGAAAGGAGAAGATCGTAATAGCCCTTCATAACAGCCAGCGGCGTTTTCAGCTCGTGTGCGGCTGACGCGAGAAAAACCGTTTTCTGCCGATTCACTTCCTGAAGTCGTAGATAAGCGGCGAGCAGATTTCGGTACGTGATCTCCCGCTCCTGCATTAGTTCTTGAACGGTCTGCCGCATCTCCGCTTCATTGGCAAGCGCCTGAGTCTGGACTGGTTCCACATAGACGACGAGCCAATCCGGTTCAGGCAACCAACGGACTCGCGCGCGGCTTTGCCCGGAAGGAGAATCAATCTGAAGAGTTACTTCCTGCTCCCCGTTTTCAAGTGGGTTAACGATCGTTTTGCGGTCCGCATGCAAAATGTCACTGAATAAGTTCGGTTCCAGTTTCGAAGCCGATTTCTGGGAGTTGAGCCGATCTTGGGCATGCAGGTTCGTGAACAAAATTCGTCCAGCGCGGTCTGCGACTACCAAGGGACGGTCAAACGCATCCAGCAAGCTTGCAACGAGATGAAAAACCTGCTGTCCGGTCGCTAGCTGGTCAGTCGTGAGGCTGTTCGTCAATTCCTCTCCCGCGAAAGCTGAGCAAAGACACAATTCTTGAGCTTCCGCCATGAAGAAGGGACTGGGCTCAAGGAGATTCATGCTCGCAAAGGGCTAAAAAGGAGTCAATGGTAAATGCGTCCTAGTTTGCACAAAGTTGGAAAAGGAGTGGAGCAGATTGGCCCAATTGACCAATAGTCAATCCGATTCCAAAATAAATGAAAAATCCAAGGCATTGATTATAAGACAGTTAGATATAGGACAGTCTCAATAAGAGACTTGCCATCAAATTGCGAGCTAATGTGAGTACTAAAACTGGGGTACTAATGAGCTCGGCCGAAAATGTTCTGCATCACAGGGTAAGTATGTCGCCTCTATATGAAGAGCGAAGGCGATTTGCGCGGATACACCTCCAAGTGCCGATGTTCATCCGGGGCAAGGACGCCCATGCCGAGCAGTTTCTTGAGTTGACTAAGACATTGGATATAAGCGGTTTAGGAGCTTTTATTACATCTCCAAGGTCATTGTCCGTGAACGAAATTATCACTCTTACTATCCCGGCCCCGTCGATTACCTCGTCCGGTTTGATCCCTGCCGGGATGGCGCCGATTCAAGCGCGAGTCAAAAGGCAACAACAGGCTGGCGACGTTTACCTGATCGGCGTTGAGTTCCTGAAGCCGATTGGCTAAAGATTTTCCACTTGGTTTTCCACACCGATTGCGAATTTCCACATGCCTCTGTGCATTGAGAAGTAGCGTTGCCACAAAGTGGAATCTGTTTTGCTGGGCAACAGTATCTTCGTCCGCAATTCGCTATTGACCTTCATCAGAAAGCATGTAATTTTCACTGTGGCAGCAACTTACAGATTTCGACGTCTTCATTATTCTTTGTCAGGGATTGGACTGTCCCTTGCAGTAAGTCTTCTGCCCCCGCAGTGGCCCCGCAGTCAGGGAAGAGTATTACCGTATTTCGGAACCCAATTGATGCCCCAACCCGGCGAATCTTTGCCTACACAGCCCTCGGCCGAAGACTCGTACTTGGAGGTTCTCGCGGAAACTCTCGAGAGCCTCGAAGAAGCTGTTCGCGGTCAATTTCTGCGAGAATTTTTTCGGACGATAGCGCAATTAGACCTCACCGAAGCCCAAAGCAATGAGTATTGGGAGCGGATATTGTTGCGTCGCCGAGAGCTGGGCGAAAGTATCGGCAGAAAAATCTCGTTGAAAACAGCGATGGTGGATGTGTTGGCTTCCACTAACTTTCTGCGTGTCCCCATCCTGATGGAGTATGAAGACTTTAAGAAGCTGCAAATCAATGCCGCGACCGACCCGCTTACGGGTCTCTATAACCGGCGGCTATTCGATGAATATTGCGATAAAGAACTAAATCGCGCGAAGCGATATGGGCACCAACTGGCGGTGGTGATCCTCGATGTCCATAAACTAAAGGAAGTGAATGATCACCACGGCCATTTACAGGGCGATCAGATATTGCAGCTCGCCGCCGCCACACTGAGGAAGACTCTGCGCGCCTCGGACTTCGCGTTCCGCATCGGGGGCGACGAGTTCGCGCTTCTCTTGCCTCAGACAGATTCAGAACAGGCCATTACACTTTGCCGTCGCGTTCGCGCCCAATACGAGGGCGACGTTCATTCTTTGAATTTAGATCCTGGGGTCACGCTGGACTTCGGCGTCGCGGTCACACCGCTGGACGGCGAACAGAAGAGCGTTCTGATGAGAGTAGCTGACGACCGCCTCTACGAATTAAAAAATGCAGGGCGAAGTGGTACGTCGCGCGCGCCAGCAACCTTTCAGCCGCAGCGCGGAGGCCCTGGCGACGAAGCTGCACAGCAGCAAGATCTAACTTCCCGTTCCTCGACGGAAACTTTCGCGCGTCGGCGACCAGAGGAGTTTTTCCCGCGGCGCAGGGACGCTGCCGCCTCGGAAGCGGAATCCGGTCCGCTTCGCGAGAATCCAACCGCGCAACAACGTCCGGGACGAACAGCGCAGGCCCAACCACCGCAATTGCAGAGCGTCGTGGTCCCGGGCCAACCCGATACGAGTCCGCAGGGGCCCACCTCATCTCGCCCAGAGCAGCGTAAATGGGAACGTGTGTCGCTAGCCGGAACAAAAGCATATGCATTGTTGACGGAATCTGACAAGAAGACAGCAACCTTGATGGACTTGAGCTATGGCGGCGTTGCGCTCCTAGTCGAAACGGGTGTTGAGCTCCCCAACCAGTTCAGCGCAATTCTGCACGTTCCGATCCTGCCACCGGTACGCGTGATTTTGCGCAAATCCTATACGCAACGGGTCGGATCCGATCGCGAGCGCGTCGGATGCTCGTTCGTTTCTTAGCCGCTCAGTCAAGCATTCACAACCACTTGCGCGTCATCTCGCTGCCTGGCGCAACTGCGTGCGGGTTGGCAAAGTTGCGCTAATGCCATATAATTGACGCACCTGCTGACCTAGCGACGTGACCGTGTGCCTGAGCTTCTTGGGTCCCGCAGACCGGCCAGCTGAGAGGAGCGTCCCATGAAAGAAGGAATTCATCCCGATTATCACGCCGTGAAGGTGCACTGCGCCTGCGGCAACACGTTCGATACGCGCTCGACGATCAAGGGAGCAATGATCCGCGTTGAAATCTGCTCGAACTGCCACCCGTTCTTCACTGGCAAGCAGAAGCTAATCGATACAGCCGGGCGCGTGGAACGGTTCCAGAAGAAGTATGCTGACAAAGCTGCATCCCTGAAAAAGTAGTCGATCTTTTTCTAATTCGTAGCCGCATTTAAGAGCCTCTGGGTTGAACCCCAGGGGCTTTTTATTTTCAGCCGAACTGAATCGGCTCCCGCGCGGTGTTACAATACCAGAAAGTGGCCACGCAATTTTATCCATCGTCTGATGCGTCTGCCGGATCCCAGGTGGAAACCGCTGCGCCTCGGGTAACGCTGCGAAATTATTTCGCTCATCCGTTCGATTCGGCGATTGCGGCTGCTCGCACATGCTATTCGTCACGCCTTATCGGTTCCGAGGAAATCACTGACAAGCAGCGCGTGACGATCGGATCCGCAACTTACTATGGCGGACATCACACCGTATTTCAGCACGCCCATTTCGAATTCGGACTGGAAAATATCAGCCGGCAATTTGTGTGGTCGTTGCTTCACGCGCATCCGTTTTATAACTCCGAACAGCAAAGTCAGCGCTACGTGAAGTTGGATCGTGCGCAGGCCTACGTTCCTGCGGAGAGCCCTCGTTTCGGCGCACCAGAGCGCGCGATCTACGAAAAAGCTATCACTCGCGCATGGGACTATTACCGCGAACTCACGCGCGTACTGCAACCAACCGCTCGCGAGATTCTGGGAGACATCTGGCACGTAAGTGGAATGTCTCATCCGAAGCGCGTGTTAAAAGTGGAGCGTCAGGCGGAGAAACGCGCCATCGAAGTCGCGCGCTACGTACTACCGGTGGCCGCTTTCACGACGATGGTGCACACGCTGTCGGGTATCGTGCTGCACCGGCTCTGGCGAATGCACTGCGCGAGCGACACGCCATCCGAGGCTCGGCATGTGATTGGAAAGATGGTAGCGCGCGTTCGTGAGGTGGACTCGCAATTTTTCGATCGTTTTGACAACGCGCCTATGGATGAACCGCCCGAATGGCATCAGCCCGTTCGCGATGGCGAGACGTTTGCACGCGAGTTTGATGCAAAGCTGGCGGGACTGACGTCGCGCCTCGTCGATTATTCGCCGCGAGCAATTCCGGTGATGGCCGATGCCTACCGGGCTGTAATGGGACTTACGATTGCGGAGTGCGGAGATACTGAAGCGCTAGACCGCATGCTGAATCCGGCGCGCAATCCGTACCGTCGTGAAACGCTAGACATTGGTGTGCATGCGCCCATGATGCGCGCGCTGCAACACGCCAACTTTTCTTTTGCGAAAAAAATCAGCCACACTGCCGACAGCCAGGATCAGCGGCACCGCATGGTTCCAGGTTCGCGCCCGCTGCTGACTCTCGCCGACACACGCTCTCCTGATTACATCGCGCCAGCGTTGATTCGCGATAACCCGCGCGCGACGGAAATTTACCAGCGCGCGATGGACGAGGCGTGGGCGGCCAAGAACGAGTTGCTTGACCTCGGCGTGGCGCCGGAATTCGCGCTGTACCTGTTGCCGAATGCGAAGGCCATTCGGCTGGTTGAAACCGGATCGCTGCTGCATTTGCTGCATAAATGGACCATGCGCACGTGTTTCAATGCGCAGGAAGAAATTTATCAGTCGTCGATTGAAGAGGTAGAACAGGTGCGCGGAGTCTTACCGGAGCTGGCTCGCTACATCGGCCCGCCGTGTCATCTTCGCGCGGGCATTTCAACACCTATCTGCACGGAAGGCTCCCATTTCTGCGGCGTGAAAGTCTGGCTCGATTTCCCTAACATCCAGCGCCGCATATGACGCGCAGCGGCAGCCTGGCGTATTACCTAACCGCATGGATTTGCGGATGCTTCTTCATGAGCCTCTCTGTTTGGACTAGGGACCTGTTCGGAGCTGCCGCGAATAATGCAATTTCAACGCGCTCCATATTCGGGCTCATCTTCTTTTATTTTTACGCTCTCGTTTTCGGCGCGGTCGCTGCATTCGCCGGGGGATTTCTTCTGCGGCGCGTTATGGCAGGACTCAAGTGCAAAACGCCAAACCACTGGGCGGTCGTTGGAGCGATTTTGGCTCCAGCAGTTGTTGCGTTACTTGGGCTGTGGGGACGGCACGCCGGCATAGGCGAACAGGGCGCTATGCGTGTGATCAGAATCATCACGTATGGACCAAAGCTTGTCGTGGAGGCGGGATGGTGGCTGGCGATTCCAGCGGGCGCGGCTACTGCGTATCTGTTATGTCGAGTCCAGCGCGCGTTTGGAACGCAACAATGGCCGCAAACATCCTAAGGTCGCGCTCTGAGCTGAGCTAAAAAAGCCACGTCGTTTAACGCTTGATAATGCGGGTCATGTTGGGCGAGATGAGCTCATAGCGGATGCCACGCCAGCGAATTCTTTTGGTGAGTAGCGAAACAAAAAAATTCCATGCAAAAAGAAACGGGACGATTGGCTCAAGAGCCAGGAACAGCCAGCTCGTTTCCTGCAGCTTGCCTTTCCATTCCGGAATAGCCTCATTCATAGCCACGATACGCAACACGCCTTTCATCGCGGCAAGCAAGGGAACTGCGAGGGCTACGAGCAGCAGCTGGCTCCATGGATCGCCGTCAATCATCAAATAAATGATCGTGAAAACTGCATAAATCATGGTCAGGACATAAGCGAGGTGGGTAAGTCCCCCCAGCAGCCATCTGCGGTTTGAATATACTCGCGTGATCAGCATCTGCCGATTCGTAAATTCGAGCAGGTCCGCCCAGGACCATGGATGCAAAGTGGGGGCAAAACACTCTGGACAGAAAACGATGGGCTTCGCTGTTTGGTCGAGTGCAGAAGTCAGAGCGAAGTCGTCACTAACAGCGCCCTTCCATGCCTCGAGCACATTTGCTTCTTCGAACGTCTTGCGGCGAATCGCTGTGCCGCCGCCCCAGCAGAAATTGCCTTTGGCTGCACCCAGCAGCGTGGCCACCGACGCATTCCACACCGAAGCCAGTCCGCTGGCTAACAAATCGCCTCCGGACGCACCGGGAAATATCCAGCGATACGCGGTTGTGGCGCCGATGCGGGCGTCTTGAAGCGGAGCGATGAGCTTCGTGAGCCAGCCACGCGGCAAGCGCACGTCGGAATCGGTGAAGACGATGACTTCGAATTTTTCGGGCAGCGCCTCGACGGTACGGCTTAGATTAAATACTTTCTCGCCGCAATCTTCCGGAGGGCCAGCGATCAGTATATGCACGGTGCGCTGGCTCGCAGCCTTGACGCGTTCAACCACCTTCAGCGCCGGATCAAGGCTCGTTGCCAGCGTTAGATAAATCTCATAATTCGGATAATCGAAGCGCGTGAGAGCTAGGAGATTATCTTCCAGGCCGCGTTCGTTCCCTTTGCAAGGGCAAATCAGCGCTGTGAGCGGCGTGTAGAATCCTGCGTGAGAACCAAGCCTCTGCCGCACCATACGCATCCAAACGAAGCCGTTCCAAAGTGAGTACACCCCTAGGGCAATTTGCAGAATCACGAGGACGTAGAAAACTTCTTGCACGGGCGCGAGGATACCAAAATTGACCGGCTTGTTGCACGATATCGCGGATTGACTTGCTTGAACCCGCAACGATAAAATCCGCTCAGTTCTCAGGCATTTCCCAACCTACTTTCTTCTTGGAGGTCACCTCATGTCCACGTCCGCACAGCCCATTAACGAAGCTAAGCTTCACGAATTCATGATGAAAGCTGTTGGAGAGATGGGCGCCGCGATGAACGCAGCTCTCATTCTCGTCGGCGACAAACTCGGGCTTTACAAAGCGATGGCTGGAGCCGGCCCCATGACTTCAGCCGAACTCGCTGCAAAGACTAAAACTACGGAGCGCTACGTCCGCGAATGGCTTTCGGCGCAGGCTGCCGGTGGATTTGTCACCTACGACGCATCGTCCCAAAAGTTCACGCTGCCGCCGGAACAAGCTATGGCGCTCGCCGATGAACAGAGCCCCGTTTTCCTCCCAGGCTTTTTTCAGGCTGTAAGCGCTTGCATAATAGACGAACCGAAAATTTCAGAGGTCTTTCGTACCGGGAAGGGCGTCGGCTGGCATGAGCACCACCATTCACTCTTCGCGGCCACCGAGCGATTCTTCCGGCCCAACTATCGCGCGCACCTGATCAGCGAATGGATTCCGGCGCTCGGCGACTCGGAAGCAAAGCTCAAAGCGGGCGCAAAGGTGGCGGACGTCGGCTGCGGTCTGGGTACTTCGACCATCCTCATGGCTCAGGCCTTCCCCACATCGACATTTGCGGGTTTCGACTACCACCCGCAGTCGATCGAATTGGCCCGGGAGGCGGCTGCCAAAGCCGGCGTGTCCGACCGCGTGAAATTCGAGATCGCAAAAGCGAAGGACTTTCCGGGAAAGGGCTATCAACTGGTAGCGTTCTTCGATTGCCTGCACGACATGGGCGATCCCGAAGGTGCTGCGCGTCACGTGCTGGGATCGCTCGATGCAAATGGCGCGTGGATGATCGTGGAACCGTTCGCCAACGACAAATTAGAAGACAATCTGAATCCCATTGGGCGCGTCTTCTATGGAGCTTCCACTATGCTTTGCACTCCGGCTTCTCTCTCGCAGGAAGTGGGACTTGGACTGGGCGCACAAGCCGGAGAAGGACGGCTATCCACAATCTTAAAGAATGCAGGGTTCACTCGTGTACGTCGTGCAGCCGAAACGCCGTTCAATATCGTTCTCGAAGCGCGGCCGTAGTCATGGCCGAGACGAACTAATTTCTGCGGCGCTGCGAGAATACTTTGTGAAGTACGCGATCGGCAGCGGTATTCAATTCGAGTTGAAATTTTCCGGCCGCGCGGCGAGCTTGCTCCATCAACGACGGATCGAGCAGCAATGCTGTTCGATCGACAAACGGACCTGAGGCGACGGCTCGTGTCGTGCGTCCGACCTGCCTGCGCGGCTCTTGTTTCGTAAGGCTTTCGTAGAGTTCGAGGTCGTGCCAAAATTCCTGCGCGTCCTCGTCGCTCCAATTCAGAGCCTGCCCCAGCGCCACAAAAAACTCTTCACGGAAAAGGTCGAGCAAGGGAATGGCTAAATCCAAGCTGGGCTTGGCCCGCTTTGTTTTCGCGGCTTTTCGTCCCTTTTTAGGTTTTTTCTTCGAGGCTCGCTTTGGTTGGCGGACGTTTACGCGCACTTTCAATCGCGCGGGCAGAACGTCCGCTGCGCGCAGAACCATAGCCAGAATGGCTTCCCGCCGGATGGTTTCGAGTTGCTCGCGATAATGGGAGGGCTGGTCGGCGCGCCCTGGCCTGCGGTTTTCAGCCGCATACATATCAAGGAAACGCGGGACCATCTCGTTGCGATCGAGCGTGGCCAGCAATAGCGCCGCAGCTTCACGGGCGCGCACAACAAGTTCTCTGGAGCGGTAGGGCATTAGGAAG
>Ga0209330_1000118_pt1 | contig 37908 bp, 25 predicted proteins | sample JacPinW_OM2H0_O3_FD_187969 | JGI IMG/M metagenome (GOLD analysis project Ga0209330, IMG submission 187969) | Forest soil microbial communities from Algoma, Ontario, Canada - Jack Pine, Ontario site 1_JW_OM2H0_O3 (SPAdes) (version 2) | ecosystem: Environmental > Terrestrial > Soil > Boreal... | reverse complement strand
CACAGTGCAGGTGGAAGGAGGCCGGCTGAAGGGTGCAACCATCGCAGGATCCGACACCGCTGCGCTGATCGACGAGCTCCCGGTTCTGGCCGCGATCGCGCCTTATACGGAGCAGGGAATCGAAGTCCGGGACGCGACAGAACTACGGGTGAAGGAGTCGGACCGCATCGCATCCATCGCAAGTAATCTTCGCGCCATGGGCGCACAGCTGGAGGAGCGCGAAGACGGTTTGAAGATTCCCGGCGGGCAGTCCCTTCATGGCGCCGAACTGCAATCATTCGGCGATCACCGCATCGCAATGGCCTTCAGCATCGCCGCCCTGCGAGCCCGGGGCGAGACATTGATTCACGGCAGTCAGTGCGCCGCGATTTCCTACCCCGATTTTTTTTCCGTGCTGGAGAGCTTGGTTGAGTTCTGATGGTCGGCCACTTCTGTCGGATCTCCCGAAGCTGGCCTCCATCACCTTCCTTGGTTACTTCGGTTCGATGACTGACGTGATCTAACGACGGCCAGCAAAATTAGAAACAATTCAGATTGAACCAATGTCTGCCCTGGACGGCGCGATCGTTCGGCCAGGCATCCGAATCACTTTCATACTCACCGGAGGATTTCATGGGCTCGAAATCACTTGTGCTGGCATCGCTTCTCTTGGCGGCAACAGCGTATGCCAAAGAGTTGAAAGCTTATCAGGATGGCAAGTTGTTGCAGATGGATTCGGTGCAATGTGGTATGGACGACAACGCCAAGAAGGGGAAGACTCACGATCTGCTCTGCCAGGAATATCTGGTACAGACCGATCAAGTGATCTATCGCATACGCCCCAAGGACGACAAGCATGCCGTGCTGCTGCCGATCGGTCAGAGCGCACAGTTCCGCCTAGAGAAAAAAGAGAAAAATAAGATGATGCTGCGCATCGAAGGTATCGACAGCAAAGAACGCGAGTACTTTGTAGTCTCGATCAAGCCGCGGGGCGATAGTTCCGCCGACGCCAGGCCAGTCCGCCTGAACCACTTACAGTAAATCATCGGCCACTCTCGGGAAGTGTTGTAGTTAGCGATTACGCCCGGAAACCCGCGTCCAGCAACCTTCTTCGACCGGTCCTCATCTGAATTGCACGTCCCGCCACGACGTTCTCCGCATTCTCTGCCAGGGACTAGTAGCGGGAGTGCAGGAGGACGTAAACCACCCAGGGAGTAAACCTAAATATGAAACGCTATCTAGGATATGCCGTCATTTTGTGCTTGTTTGCTGCACCCGCGCTTCGGGCGCAAGACCAATCCGACCACGTCGAAATCGGAGTATTTGCCGAATATTTGCGAATGACTGATGTGACGCCTACAGAGAATTTTGTTGGCCTGGGAGGCAGGGCCGCGTTCAATGTTCATCCCAGCATTCAGCTGGAGGGGGAAATGGGTTACGATTTCAAGCGGAGCTTTGCGCAGACCTTTACCAATGGCGTCTCCACCGAGCTGGTGACGTCACACGTGCGAAGGCTGCATGGGTTCTTCGGACCGAAGTTTCAAACTGGGTCGGGACCCTTCCGCGTCTTTGTCACGGGTAAGGTCGGCTTCGAGAATTTCAGCGTCACCAACGATGACGCGACCACCGGCTTCACCAACTCAGTCGGGCTCACCAGCGGCACCACGCGATTCGCGGTATATCCTGGCGGAGGTTTCGAGGCGTTCGCCGGTCCGATCGGAGTTCGAGCCGAAATCGGCGACGACATTTACTTTCTGAATGGCACGCACAACAATCTGCGAATCAGCCTTGGGCCGCAGTTCCGTTTCTAGCTGTTGCCCATGATTTTGCCCATGTGGCGGCCTTTCGAGGCCGCCATTTGGGTTTCGTCGCCGCCCCACCCGTGGCGCGCAAAATCAATTTCCTTTCCCCAGAGCATTGGCGGCTGATCCCGAGAGTTGTGTGATAAAGTAATTTTCGCCTGCGAATTTGCCGGGCCGCCTCGTTCTGCACCCGCTGGAAATCGTTAAAGGAGCGCTCATGCTTACACTCCGCGAGCTTGTGAAGGACCGCAAAGTTTATTCCATCGACGCTGCCAGCACCGTGCTGGAAGCCGCCCGCTTCATGATGGAACACAACATCGGCGCTTTGGCTGTGCTTCGAAATGGAGAACTGGCGGGAATCTTTTCCGAGCGCGACGTCATGAACCGCGTAGTGGCGGTTGGGCGCACACCGGGCCACACCGTGGTTTCTGAAGTAATGACGGCCAATCCCCGGGCCGTGAATGTGGACGAGAGTGTGGACGAGTGCCTTTTCATCATGCACGAGTTTGGCTTCCGCCACCTGCCGATCGTGGAGGGCAAGCAGCTACGGGGTTTGGTCTCGCTGCGCGATATCGTGAAGCATCAAGCTGCGGAACTCGACCGCCAAAACCGCCAAGCGGCTTCTTAAGTTGCACGGGCTTCGGCCTTGGGCACCTGGTTCACTCCCGTTTTCGCAGCAACAGTTCTCCGGCTTTGGGCGGCAATTTGAAGGGGAATTCAAAGATTTTTCCATCCATCGGCAAGCGCAGGACGAATTCCTCTTGCGCCTTCCATCCTCCCAGCCACTTGTTATCGGTATTGAAGAACACCCACCCGCTCGCCTCCGGATTCCCGCGGTCCAGATGTCCCGCGCGCAAACTGTTTTTACCCAGGAACTCGATCAATTCGCTCACTGATTTCTGATAGTCCTGCAATCTTCGGTCGCGGACCTGCTTTTCTTCGGGATGCTTCGCGACGATCCGCCGGGTTTCGTCGTCGAGTGCGTCGGCGTCCCCCTGAATCTTCTGCGTGAAATCATCAGGGTCGATGGACGTCCTCACGACCTGGAAGTGCTTCATGAACTGCAGCGAGATTGCATCGGGATTCACATCCAGCCCGCCAGTTCCGCGGTAACGGATCGTCAGCAGGACTCCGAAAATCGGCTCGATGCGATGGTGGATGATCTGCACCTCGCGCGCATCCACCGACACGATGATGCCAATATCCCCCGACCACAGCCCGTAGCGATACTTGCCATCCTCGCTGGTGGAAAACGTGCACCCGGGTTGAGTTTCGCTCCAGCGCACCGTGGGAGAACCAGGCTTGTCGTTCGTTTTGAGGGGACGGGCGGAAGCAGACGAGCACAATATATTGGCCGCTAAGAGAGCAACCAGCGTGATCAATTGCCCAGGCCAGCGATCTCGATCTGCAAGAGGAACGGTCCTGGAAGCCGCGCCGTACATTGCGGGGTGCCTCAGTCCACGGTGAGGGCGACGGTCGCCTGAGCGCTAGTGGTTGTCGTGTTGCTCGGAGTAACGCCGTTCGCGTCCACGCCCGTCAGGGTAAACGTGTAGGTATTTTTTGGCGTGGTGAACCCGTTGGAGTTGTTCAAATGCGTGCTGGCGGCGCTGCATGACGGCAAAAACAGTAAGCCGCTCGCGGCGGCCATAACTAAGAGCAGTCCCATCCACTTTTTTCCGCGAGTACCGCTTGCACCGGCTGCGATGAGCGCTAGCGCCGGAAACGCCATCCAGAAACCATAAAAAATGCGAGGTAGCGTCCAGAGGTTGCCAGTCCCGGTTGTTCCGTAAGTGCTGATGGTGAGAACCGAAGTGGGTCCGGCGCCATTCGTTACGGCCACAGTGGGCGGGTTGAAAGCGCATATCGGCGACGCGATCACGACCGGAGTAACCGAGAAGCAGGAGAGCGTGACATTCCCTGTATAGCCGGCAAGGGGGGTGACGGTCACGCTCGCTTGCGCTCCGCTTCCCGCAGTAACCGTTCCCGGACTGATAGCTTTGGTGATGCTCAGCGTGTAATCCTGAGGGACGGGTATTACACTGAGGAACAACGTGGCGGTTTCCGTCTCGGAGCCGCTCGTCCCGGTAACGGTGATCGTATACTGGCCCGCCGGAGTGGCTCCCACGGTTGTGACGGTGAGAGACAGAATGGCGTCGGGGATGGAGGGATCAGGGCTGGGCGGGGAGCACTGCGGCAGATCGCTGGTGACCTGAGTCGAGGTCGCGGTGCAGGTGAATGTGACCGGGCTGGAAAATCCCGTAGTCGTGTTCAGGGCGATGGTGGCGGTCGCATAGCCGCCCGGGTCAATGCCTGCGGAAGGTGATAGTGCAGATGCCGTAAGCGTGAAATTCTGCGCATGGGCGAAGGTCACGTGGGCTGCGGCGAACAAAGATACCAACAGAGCGAAGATGGCTGCGCGTAGAACCTGCCTGGCATTGAACATGAATGGATAGGAACTCACTACCTTCGATTCCTCCAACGGCGCAAACGCTGCCCGGCTGGGGGACGAAAGATCGCCACCCGCGGATATCGGTACAAACCATCGCTGGGAAAGCAATGTTATGTAAGTTCGGTTGTGGAATGCGCCAAGCAAGAATCTTAGACTAGAGAGGCCCATCGCGCCAATCGCAGGTACCGAAAAAAACAAGGGCCGCCTCCGGTGGGAAGCGGCCCTGGTCTTTCGATTTCGCGTTAGTTGACTGTTAAGGTGAGCGGGGCGCTATGCGTAACCCCACCAGCCACTCCTGAGACCATAAGGGAGTAAGTGCCGGATGCAGTATTGTTGCCCCCTCCGCCCCCTCCACCACCGCCGCTGCTACTGCTACTGCTGCCGCCGCAGGCAGGAAGAACAATCAATAATGCCAGCGTCAGGGTGAGAGCGATGATCCCGAGATATTTCTTATTGCGATAGCCAAACCCGGCGCCTAGGAAAGCGAAGCCGCAAATTGGCAGCAGCATCGCATAAAACACTGAGCGGTGACCCATGGGTGGGGTCAATAAACCGTTCCCTGTACTGCCGTTAGTCGAGATCGTGAGATTGGAAGTCACAGGGGAGCTGCCCGGCGTAACCGAAAGCGTGCTGAAATTGCACGCAGCGTTTGCAGGCTTTCCACCACAAGAGAGAGCGACAGCATTGGTGTAAGCGGCGTTGACGGAAGAAACGGTTACCGTGATGGTTGCAGTGGTCTGTCCGCTGGCTATAGAGATGGTGGCGGGTGAAACAGCCACTGAAAAGTCGGCAGGGGCGGCTCCAACTTTAGTTACGAATCCGTCTGCAAGGCCGCCGCCGAACGCGGATTGCAATGCGGATGGGGACACCGGGAATCCGGTTGTGCTATCGGTTGACCCTGCCAGATAGGCGTTACTCGTGGAATCAACCGCCACAGCACCTAAGGGGGCGAGGACTGTACTGGCACTCACGCTATTCTCATCACCCGTGCCGCCGAGAAAACTTGAGTAGACAGGAAATCCGGTATTGCTCAATTCGGTCACAAAAGCATCTGAGCTACCGCTTAGGCTCGACTGAAACGGCGTTCCATTCGTCGGATAGTCGGAAGATAATGTTCTACCCGTAACGTACACGTCATTGAAAGCATCAATTGCGATTCCGGTTCCGGCTTCGTCCAAAGTGCCGCCATAATAAGTGGAGAATAAGAGCCCCGAACCGTTGGCTTGCACCTTGGTGATGAAAACGTCGGTTGCGCCCTTGAGAGTGGCTTGCGTGGCGTTAAGCACAGGGAAGTTTGAGGAATTTGTATCTCCAGTGACGTACGCTTCACCGGCGGAATCCACGGCAATTGCCAAGGCGTCGTTCGTGCCGCTCCCACCCAGGTAGGTCGAGTAAATCATAGCAGAGCCATCCGCCTTAATCGCGGCGACAAAACCATTGTCGGCAGTACCCGACTGGGCAGTCTGGAAGGCCCCGGAGGAGGTAGGAAAGTTGGCGGAGAGGGTAATGCCGGTAACGTAAGCGTTGCTCGTGCCATCCAGCGCAATGCCAGTGACCAGATCCTCACTGGAACCGCCGATGTAAGTGGAATAATCTAAAACGGCGCCGTTGCTATCGAGTTTGGCAATAAATCCGTCATCCTCTCCTGCGTTTGCCGTTTGAATGGGCGGACCTGCGATGGGAAAGTTTGTGGAATCGGTTTCGCCACCGATGTAGGCTGCCCCGGTACTGTCCACTGCGATTCCGTTTCCGGAGTCGTTACCCGTGCCGCCGATTTTAGTTAGTTGTGACGCGACGCCGGTGCTGTTGTCGAGTTTTGCTACGAATACGTCCACGCCGCCTCCCGGGCCGATTGTGACAGAGGCTGGAAAATTGGTTGAGCTGGTATTTCCGACGACGTACGTGCCGGTGCTATTGACTGCGATCCCGAGCCCAAAGTTGTCCCCATTTCCTACATTGCCTCCAACAAATGTGGAATAAAGCAACGCGGAGCCAGCCGGATTCAGCTTGCTCACGAAGACATCAAAATTTGCACCCGCTGCGAGCGGTCCTGGAAAGTTCGGGGATTTCGTCGCTCCTGTGACATAGGCGTTCCCCGAGGAATCCACCGCGACGCTGTAGGCCTCGTCCTCGGCGCTGCCTCCCAAATAAGTCGAGTAAGTAACCGTCGGATCAATCACCAGTTCGCGGCTGCGATCGTAACTGCCTAGATCGAAGCTGACCTGATTCTTGCCTTTTACAACAAACCTCGCATCCACGAGTTGACGACTGCCATGCTCCTGCTGGTAGGCGACAGGCTTGTGGAGCACGACATCGCCTGCGGCGGAAGAGACGATCAGATTGCCGGATGCGTCGGTGGCCACCTGTTGCGCTCCACTGAATGCGAGATCAATGGAAGCAGGATCGGAGGCCGGGGCAACCATGAAATCGAACTCCAGTTTGCTTTGCTCGCCATAGTAGGCCAAATCGATACCCGGATAAACACTCTTATAAGCGACGCGGGCATACTGCGAAACATTGGTTTGCCACTTATTCGGATCGTTTCCTAGATAATAATTGCTCTTTCCCGGCAACTGATCAGCCGCTGTAATCTGCGTACTGGAATTCGCGCCAACCAGCTGCATACGAACGACGGCTGGCTTTTCGGAAATGCCGGGAGCAGCGTTGACCTGCAATTTCGGCACGCGGCCGCGGCTGAGCCTGGCGTTTGCAGAGGATTTGGAGTGAAACGAGAACACCGCATCGCGGCTGGTCAAAAACAGAGTGTATCCATTGGCGCGGGCCATGTACTTAACTTGCGGATCGGTCTGCCCCTGATTCTGCTCGAAGGCCAGTGGGAGGCTGGTGAAGCTGGTTTGAAGGCGCTCGCGCACTGCCGGGGAAACCGTTTCCGGCTGGGAAGTCAAGGAGAAAGACAAATCCGTATGCACGGCGCGATGATACCTGGAGGAGAGCGCCATCAGCGCGAAGGCTAGAACGGCGAAGACAGGGACGGCGCAGAAAAAATATATCCGTCTCTTAGAGGCAGATGGTTTAGACACAAGAATCCTCCTGTGATCCTAGGGTGAAACCCGACTCGCCGCAAAAACACTCGGGACGTGAGCGAACTACGCCACAAATCTCAATAGGCCCCAATTTGAGATCGATAAGCTCGAGGCTTGTTTCAGCTTGCAGCGGAGTATGGTCTGGAACGCTGGCGATTGTCAACGAGGTTTAACATAGCAATTCACCTGCCACAGCAGGCAAGTTACTTAAGTCACCTGCCGCTGCCACCGGCGAATCAGCGCACGGTTGGTTAACCCTCGTGCGTGGCGTCTGCTGCAGCCCGCAGGGCGAAACCGCCCGGCTACCGGGGCTTTTTACCGAGCAGTCCAGAAGCTCCGCTCAACGGATTCTTTGCTCCGTTCTTACTGCCTCCAAGCGCATTGTTTAGCATGCTGCCGGCAATGCCTTTCACGTCCGGAACGATCTTTGGATCTGCGGTTGTTCCTTGGATAAGGAAAGGGATGGCATCGGCTTTCATTTTGAAATCGAGCGCGTTGCTAGCACTTACGGTGCCCGCCCCGGTGACCGTCGCGAGTGAGGGGACGGTGAGATTGATGTTATCGGCGCGCGTGCTCTCCGGCGTCGCGTGCACGTCGGCGCTGAAATTCTGAATGGTTGTATCGTTCGCTCCCGCACCCTTCCCCCCGAGCGCGGAGAGAGCGGACATCTTCGAACCCAGGCTGAAGCCGGCAAGCGCCGAGTTCTGCATGCGGATGGTCCCGGTCTCGACCAGTTTATCCACCGGGCCGACGATCGAAAAATTTACCGTGAGCGTGCCGCCTTTGAGTTGCGAACGAGGCGGCAGGATCACGCCCACCGCCGGCAGCACCGCTTCCAGATCGTCCACCGGCATGCCTTGTCCGTCCAGTTTCAGATTCACGGTGGTAGTCGTTCCGTGCGTATCGTAGTTTCCCGAGAGGTGGGACACGGCCTTGCCCACGGTGACGTCGCCCTCAGTCAGAGTTCCAACTTGCTTCACCAGATCGTGGGCGACAGCGTACTTTACTTGCAGCGGCTTTCCCGCGGGTGATCCCTTGCGCACGACCTGTAGCTTCTCGGCACTGAGGGTGCCGCTGGTCTTCGCCTCGTGGCCGTCGGACGAGATTGTGCCGTCAAAATCGGCGATGCCTGAGATGCCAGAGGCGGGGTCGATGAAGCCCGATGCAGCCAGATTCATCTGGTGAACTGTAACCTTGGCCTGCAAAGGAGTGAGCTCGGCATTGCCCACGTTGATGGGGCCGGCGGTGCCGTCGAGTTTGAGACTGCCTCCGGCCGGCAGACTGGCGGTCATCTTGAAAGGAAAGGCACTGGTGAAGGAAAACTTTGTCACCACGATATCCACTTTGCTGTAAACCCGCGGCTGGTCGGAAGACCCGGCGCGGTTGATGGTGAGCTCGCCGTCGCGCATGTTGAGCTTGTCCACTGACAGATTCGCATTGGCGTTGCTCGACGATGATCCGCTTGCAGCCGGCTGGGCCGAACTCTTACTGCCCAGGCTGGAAAAGTTCCACTTCTCCCCATTCTGCGAGCGAACCAGATTGATCTGCGGTTGATTGAGCGTCAGCTTGGTAACGTTGAGCGCCCTAGAAAAAATCAGCGGCATCAGTTCGACGCCCACCTTGAGCGATTTCGCCTGCACGAAAGCGCTCTGGCTAAATGCGGGATCGTCGGCGATCGAGATATCGTCCGCCTTCACCGCGCCCGAAAATAGCGAGAGTGATAAGTTGCCGACTTTTACCGGCCTTCCCAGGGCATCGCTCAACTCGGATTCCAGCTTCGGCCGGAAGGCATTGGCGTCGATGAACAAGGGAATAAGGATTACGATCAGGATCAAAACTCCAACGACGATGGCCGCGATCTTCAGATTGCGATTCATGAGAATTCTCCGGAGCACGTACCCACGATTGGTTGGCACGATGGGTTGGAAAGTTGCACTATTTGAGCATTTTATTGGTCTTCTTAACCGGTCGTTATTGATCTTTATCAATATCAATCAATATTGATCGTCAATCAATATTGATCGTCCCCAAGAAGTTCCGGGGACGGTACCGCACCGCTCTCGACCTGTTTCTGGCGTTGGGCCCGCCGTTCGTTGTCGATGCGGACCGAGGCCTCCAGCTCCTTCTTGCCTTCTTGGTTGCGTCCGAGTCGGAGCAGAATCTGTCCCCTGAGGTAATGAATGTCGGTTCGCACGGGATCGAGCTTGCCGGCCGAATCAATCGCGATAAGCGCCTTCCGATAGTTCTGCGTCCGTTGGTAGACTTTGGCGAGCCCTACATAGGAATTCAGTAGGCGCGGATCGCGGCGTAGCGCCTCGCGGTAGACTCTTTCCGCGTCGCTGTATTGCTCCATCTGCGCGTAGACGTCGCCAAGTTCGTCATAGTTGAAGGCGAGATCGGGCTCTACCGCGGCATCTTTCAAGAATTCGTCGCGCGCATGTTCGTAATCCTGCTTTTTCAAATAAGTCAAACCCAGGTTGAAATGAACGAAGGTCAACTTCGGATTCGCTTTTTCCGCAGCCTGAAAATCGGCAAGCGCCAGATCGTATTGTTCGAGATTCAGATGCGCTTTACCCATAAATAAATGGAACTCGGGCGAGCCCTCGCCTGCCTGGATGAGCTGTGCCGTGGCTTTTTCATCCCAGTCTTTCTGGCCTGCACGATGAGCAGCGATCGACAGCACGTAGAGGTAGCTCAGTTGGCCGGATTCCTGCGCCCAGAGCGGTTCCAGCGTGTTTGCAGCATCCGCCCAGCGCTCCGTGAAAAAGTAGCAAAGTCCCAGAAGGTGTCGCGCCTGCACTGCCTCCGGCTGATCATGCACGGCTGATTCAAACGGCGGTATAGCTTTCAGAAATTCACTCTGCCGGAAGTGGACGAGACCAATGTTCAATCGGATTCCCGCCACTTGCGGCATTAACTTCTCCGCTTGACGCAGGGATTCTAAAGCTTTCGACCACTGTTTGCGTCGCATATAGACCACGCCCAGATTCGCGTAAGCGCCGCCCGCCTGCGGGTCCAGTGAGATCACTTGTCGGAAATCGCGTTCCGCCTCGTCCAGACGGTGTTCGGTCAAAGCTTCCTGGCCCGATTGAAAAAGCTGTGCCGGATCCGCACCCACGCCAGAGTCGGCGACAGGCGCGGCATTTCGTGGTGTGGGGACTGCTTGTGCTGATAAGATCCGTGTCCCCATGGCCGCATTCGCACAGCTCAGCAGCAGGCCCAGCAGAATTCTCAATCGTAAGTGCATGCTTGACACAGGTCGTACTCTTACTGCTGTAGTGTCCGCCAACCTCCGCAGAAAATTCAAGCGGGCGGGATGCGGTCAGGAATTTTGCCGTGCGCCAGTCCAAGGGCAATGCCTCGATGGTCACTATTCGTGATGTAGCGAAGGAGAGCGGGTTCTCCTCCACCACGGTTTCGATCGTGCTGAATGACGCTCCGCTGGCGCGCTATATCCCGCCAGTCACCAAGAAGCGCATTGAGCGTGCCGCGGAAAAGCTGGGGTATCGTCCCAATCAGTTTGCCCGTTCGCTGCGCAGCAAGCGCAGCCATACGGTCGGCGTGATGGTATTTGACATGACCGACCCGTACTGCACGCTGGTCTTGCGTGGTATCGAAAACACGCTTTACCAGGCATCTTACTTGCCGATTCTCACCGACGTGCACAACGAGCGCAGCCGCTTCGAACGCTATCTTGAGATGCTGCTCGACCGCCGTATCGAAGGTTTGGTCGTCCTGGCCAACTGGCTTTTTCTCGATATCAATTTGCTGGCGGACCTCGAAAAGAACAGCATTCCCACGTCCATCATCGGTTGCGAACTCAAAGGGGACGCGATGAGCTCGGTCATCGTCGACAACGAAGTTGGCGGGTACCTAGCGGTCGAACATTTGCATTCCCTCGGTCATCGCAAAATCGCCTTTATCCGCGGTCCCAAGGCCTTGTCCGACAGTTCTCCCCGCTGGCGAGGGGTTCGCAACTGCGCCAAAGCGTGCGGCCTGGAAATCGATTCCCGGCTGATTGTCGACTTGCCGGAGTCGCGAGACCCTCTTTCCAGTTTTGAGGCAGGTCAAAAACTCACCGAGGATTTGATCAAACAGAAGCGTGCATTTACCGCAATTCTCGCCTTCGACGATATGACCGCCTTCGGTGCAATCCGCGCGCTGAGTAAATGTGGTCTGCGCGTGCCGGAACATTGCTCTGTCATTGGCTTCGATGACGTGGCCGCATCGGCTCTGTATACGCCGCCACTCTCCACCGTGCGCCAGCCCATGGAAGCGATGGGCGCAGGAGCGGTAGATATAGTTCTTGCGGGTATCAAGTCGGTGCTGGAGAAGCGCGAGGTAGGCGCTGAGCACCGCAAGGTGGCGCCGGAATTAGTGGTTCGGGAGTCGACCCGAAGCCTGCTGTAGGTGCCCAAAAGTAGCCGCAGTGGCTTTTTTTTCTTGACATCAGATGCTCAATAAAAGCACTATTCATACGTTTTAATAAACTTTCCGCGGCGATGGGCGACTTGCTGGAATCGGAACGTTCGAGCAAGCGCCGTTTACCAGACGTGACTGAAGCCTTGGGACGCGCAAACCCTATGCGCATGGGGAGAAACCCGACCATGAAATCGAATCGAATGCTGGTGCGAATGTTATTTTTGATGGTGACCTTGTGTGGCGTGGCTTTGGCCCAAGACACCGCTTCTCTCGCCGGCACGGTCAGCGACGCCTCAGGGGCGGCAGTGCAAGGTGCTCAGGTCAGCCTTACGAACTCCCAGCATGGAATCGAGAACACGACCAGTTCCAACGGCAGCGGCGATTTTCTATTCGCCTCGCTGCCCATCGGTTCCTACGATTTGAGCGTAACGGTGCAAGGCTTCAAGAAATACGAAGCCAAGGGCATCATCCTGCGGGTCGCCGAAAAGGCTCGCGTGAACGTAGCTCTGCAAGTCGGCGCCATCAGCACGGAGGTGATCGTGCAAGGCGCCGAAGTCGCTCAAGTCGACACTCAGTCCGCCGAACTAGAAGGCACGATCACGGGCAAGGAAATCTCTCAACTTGAACTGAATGGGCGCGATTACACGCAATTAGTTGCGCTGTCTCCGGGAGTGACCAACCAATCCGGCCAAGACGAGGGCGGGACCGGCGCTGTTACGGTAGCCTACAGCGTCAACGGTGGCCGCACGGAATACAACAACTTCGAAGTGGATGGAGGCGATTCCCAGGACAACGGCAGCAACACCACGTTGAATGTTTACCCTAGCATTGACGCGATTGCCGAAGTGAAAGTGTTGACTTCGAATTTCGGCGCGGAGTACGGCCGCAACAGTTCGGGAACCGTAGAAGTCGAAACCAAGTCTGGCACCCGTTCGTTCCATGGCGACTTGTACGAATTCATCCGCAACGACGCCTTCAACGCCACCCAGTTTGGCGCAACTTCGGTTCCCGCTTATAAGAAGCACGATTTCGGTGGCACCATCGGCGGCCCCGTATTTATTCCCGGCCATTACAACGTCAACAAGCAGAAAACATTCTTTTTCTGGTCGGAAGAGTGGCGTCGTGAACTGGTACCCGCCACCAACTTTTTTGGCACAACTGCCGTCCCTACCATGGCAAACCGAAGCGGGGACTTCACGGATCAATGCTCCGTCCCGAATAATCCCGAGTGCCCTGTCGTGCCCGCGGTGATTAATGGGGTTGCTCAACCGACGGGGAGCAATCCCGGGGACGTGGGGCAGCCTTTCGTAAATAATCAGGTTCCGATTCAGAATCCCACCGTTGCGACAGCCCTCACAGCAATGATTCCCCAGCCCAACCAGTCCTCGGGCAATTTGGGTGCTGGTGTTCTCGATCAATGGTACCTTCCCCCCACGCTGCCCACGCACTGGCGTCAGGAACTTTTCCGGATCGACCAAAACATCAACGACAAAGTCCGTGCGAATTTCCGCTACATCCACGACTCGTGGGACCAGCAATATCCTGTTCCTTTATGGACCAATGGCACCAGCTTTCCTACGATTCAGACCAAGTTCACCAATCCTGGCGTGAGTATGGTTGCGCGATTGACGGCCAATATCTCGCCAACTCTGCTGAATGAATTTGTGGCCAGCTACACCACCGACCACATCGGCACGACCCTCACGGGCCCGTGGCAGCGTCCTTCGGGATTTCCTGCCATTGGTTTGTACAATAATGGTTTTGGCGGCAAAGTGCCGGGTATCAGCATCGGCGACTCTCTGTATTCATTCTCGGAAGATCCCGGCTACGTTCCCCAAGGCCCGCTGAATTCGAATCCGACGTTCACCTACCGCGATAACCTAACCAAGGTGGTGCGCAGTCACAATATTCAAACCGGCGTCTACGTGGTGAATGCCCACAAGAATGAGGTTCCCCAGCCGGGGGAGGGTGTGAATGGTCAATTGTTTTTTTCCAACACCGGCAATACGGTGAGCAGCGGAAATGCCTACGCCGATCTGCTACTGGGCAACATTGGCAGCTTCACCCAGGAGCAGAATGCTCTTAAGATGCACGAACAATACAACATCTACGAAGCCTATGTTCAGGATGACTGGCATGCCACGCGTCGGTTGACGCTGAATCTGGGAGTACGGATGAGTTTCTACGGTACTTATAGCGAGAAGAACAAGCTGGCATGGAATTTCGATCCCGCATTCTATGTTGCAGGCGCCAGCAGCGTTGATCCAGTCTCAGGATTGGTAATTGGAAATCCTTACAACGGATGGGTGGATTGCGGAGTCGCGCCCGGTGTTCCTCAGGGTTGCATGAAGAATCACTGGTGGAATCCGGCTCCGCGCATTGGTTTTGCCTATGATCCCAAGGGGGATGGAAAGTGGGCGATCCGCGGCGGATACGGCATTTTCTACGAACACACGAACGGCAACGAAGCCAATACCGAATCACTCGAGCCTTACAATATCAACACCCAGACCACGAGTGTTGTAAACGTTTCCGGTTACAACAATTTGAATCCCAGCCAACTTGGCGCTGGCACCACGCCTCTGAGTTTTGTGTCGCTTCCCAACAAGGCTACCTGGCCCTACGCGCAGCAGTGGAACTTCAACGTGCAGCACGACCTTGGTAAGAGCACAATCGCCACGCTGGCCTACGTTGGCAGCGCAGGCGTCCACCTCACCCGCTCCTATCAGTACAATCAGATGCACGCGGTTCCAGCCAGCTTGAACCCATATGCTCCCGGGCAGGTCATCACTCCAACCGATTGCGGAACCGTCGCCATTGATCCCGTCAGTGGACAGGCGTCAGCGACCGTTAACGGCAATGCAACGACCGGCAGCTGGGCCAATAATCTTGCTGTCGCCTGCGGCAACAATGCCAATCCGTACCTGCCGTTCCTGGGAATTGGAAGCATTACGCGCAAGGATCAGACGGGATCTTCCAACTACAACGCTCTCGAAGCGACAATCCGCCACGATATCGGTGGACTAGAACTGAATGCTGCTTATACCTACAGCCATTCGATCGACGATTCCTCGGACTACAACGATCTGGGTTTTGTAGATTCCTACAACCTAAACGCTTATCGGGCGAGTTCGAACTTCGACCAGCGCCATAACCTAACCGTTGCTTACGTATATGACTTTCCTTTCTTTAAAGAGAAGGGACTGGCACACTCGGTCCTGGGTGGTTGGCAGTGGTCCGGGATAACGCTAATTCAAAGCGGCTCGCCTTTCAGTGTGTACAACCAGGGAAATGGATCGATAGCGCCCGCCGACAATGCCGGCGTCTCCAACAGCATCGCCACGGGATTTTCCTACCCCGACGTTGTCGGAAACCCGAAGTCGGGGGCCTCCAGCAGTCCACTCGCGGGTTCGCAACCTGGTTTCGGACCGTTGCTTTACAACCCGGGCGCCTTTGTCGCTCCGACCGGCCTAACTTTCGGAGACGCGGGCCGAAATATCCTCCGAAATCCATGGCGGGAGAACTTCGATATGGCTCTGATTAAACATTTCAGGGTGACTGAGAGCAAATACTTCGAATTCCGCGCGGAGGCATTTAACGTATTTAACCACACGGAATTTTCGTACCTGGGCGGAGACGCTGGGTCGGCCTCCAATAATGCGAACGGTGCGAAAACCAATGCCACTCAGGTCACGTGCTATGGGGGACCCGACAATTCGGCGGGGGATGCCAGCTGCGGCGGTCAAGGCCTTCCAATATTTCGAGCCAGCTCGGCACACCTGGCCCGCATACTGCAACTGGGCTTGAAATTTATCTTCTAGTCATTCATTCATCTTGCAGCCAACGATCAGGAATGTGAACTGTAGACGTGCAAGGGGGCTGAATGTTTCACCCTACTGGCACCTGCTGCGGTGCCGCCACACTTGCCAGCGCCCGCTCCAGATCAGAGATCAAATCATCCGCGTTCTCAATTCCTACCGAGAGGCGGATCATCTGGTCGCTCACTCCCATCTTTGCACGCTCTGCGGCGGGAATCATGGCATGCGAGGTCAGCACCGGGATTGATACCAATGACTCGACTCCGCCCAGGCTCGGCGCGAGGGTGAACAGCGTCATGGCCTCGCTCACTTTTCGCGCATCGTCCCCGGTGCCTTCGACCTCAAAGCTGACCATGCCTCCTCCGCCAGACATCTGGGCACGCGCCACGGCATAGTGTGGATGTCTCTCGAGAAAAGGATAATGTACGCTCCGCACCTTGGCATGCTCAGCAAGAAATTCCGCGACGCGCTGCGCATTCTCATTCTGTCGCGCCACACGGACAGCCAGCGTCTTCAGTCCGCGCACCAACATCCACGAGGCGTGGGGATCCATGCAATTGCCGAGCGTCGTGCGCGTTTCCCAGATTCGTTCTATCAGCTCGTGGCGGCCGGCGATGGCGCCGCAGATCAAGTCGGTGTGCCCGCCGAGGTATTTCGTTCCCGAATGCATGACGAGATCAATGCCAAATTCCGCCGGATGCTGGTTGATAGGCGTTCCAAATGTGGCATCCACCATGCTGAGCAGCTTGTGATGTTTGGCCAGCGCGGCAATCTTTCTGAAATCTACGACGCGCAGAGTCGGATTTGTGGGCGACTCCAGATAGAGCAACTTCGTGCTGGGACGAATCGCGCGCGCGTGCTGATCGTACTCTGTGGTATCGACGAACGTGGTTTCGATGCCCATCTTCGGAAGCCACTGCGAGAGAAACTTGTTCACGCCGCCGTAGATATCGCGCTGCGCAACAATGTGATCGCCGCTCTTCAGCAGCGCCATCAGAGTCGTCGTGATCGCGCCCATGCCGGAGGCGAATGTGAGCGCGGCATCGACACCTTCCAGGGCCGCAATCGTTTTTTCCGCAACCGTATTGGTTGGATTGCCGTATCGCGTGTAAAAGTGATCGGTGTGGGTAGCGCGCAGCTGCTCGTCATTGTCTGTGACCTCGAAGGTGGAGGTCTGATAAATCGGCGTAGCCAGCGGCCCATTTTTCTTGTCCAGATCCGTTGCGCCGCGCACCGCCTTTGTCTCGGAATGATTGCCGGAGTGCCTTTTCATAGAATTCCTCGTCGCTTCCAGATTAATGGTGGGCAGGAACTCCGGCAAGTGAAAGCCTTCCACTGCGTACCATTTATAAATTCCTGCTTCCTGAATCTTGGACTGAAAGATCAAGTCGCGCGGGTCGCAGCCTCGAGTCAAGGGATTGGTCGGGCCACGGCGGAAGCGTTCACCGCGGAGGGTTGCCGCGTCGGCGTGTGCGCGCGCAACCAGCAGATTTTGCAGACCTCGGCGCAGCAGATCCGAAAGCAACATAACGTGGACGTTCTTGCCGAGGCCTTTGACGTGACCGACGCGGCGGCCGTTGGCCACTTGGTCGCCGCTGTCGGCAAAAATTCGGAGGCATCGATATCTGCGCCACCAACGCGGAGCCCCGCCTGCCAAAGGGTTTCTTTGCCGCGACCTCGCAGAGTGGCGGCGCGCCCTCGAAACGAACTTTCTCAGCAGCGTATATTTTTGCGCGTGAAGTGATACCGCACATGCAGAAGAAGCGCTGGGGCGCATCTTCGCTCTCACATCCACCGAACTCCTGCTGCGATCTCCGCGAAATCCCAGCCGGTGCGCCGCATGAATCCGCAACCGGTTCCGTGAAGCGACGAGAATTCGGACTGGGCTGAGACCTCGTCTCCTAAACATTGTTCCGGTCGACAATGGCCGACGCGATTGAAAGTTTCTCGGACCTGGGCCCGGGCACTTTCATCCTGTGAAACTTAGAAGCCAGCATGTGTTAGAGATTTGAAGGAACGAACATTTTCCGCTTGACTTTGCTCAATGGTGAGTTAAAACGATTCACTACGGGCTTTTAGTGATCTTTTCGTTCGCGCTAAAAGGTTGCTGTCGCAGAGATAGAGACATAGAGACAAAGAGTTGTCCTGGAGTTTTGTCATGTGCAGAAGTCCACGGTCCCTGGTTATCCGTTCTTTCTTCGTCCTTTGCCTCGCACTGGCGTCTTTCGCCCTTCCCGTCAGCGCCCAACTTTACGCCGGTTCAATAGCCGGCGGCGTGACCGACCCCTCGGGAGCCGTCGTGCCTGGAGCGCATGTCATCGCGACGGACGTGGACAAAGGGTTCGCTTTCTCGGGCACAACTGATGGCGCGGGCCGGTATCTGTTGCGCAGCATCCCGCCGGCCACGTACTACGTATCGGCCGAGGCATCCGGTTTTGAGCGTCAGCGTAAAGACGGGGTCGTGATTACAGTCAATCTAAACGTAGAGGTCAATTTTTCTTTAAAAGTGGGTGCGGCCTCGCAGACCGTCGAGGTGCAGGCCCGCGGTGTCGAGTTGCAGACTCAGGATGCGACCACCGGCCAAGTCGTAAACCGGAGATTCGTGAATGATTTGCCGTTGAACGGTCGCGAGTTCACCGATCTCGCGTTCCTGGCGCCCGGTGTCGTTGAAACCAATGCACCGGGTACCAGTGGGCCAGGATCGGGAGCACCAATCAACTTCAATTCCAATGGCAGCCGGAACTCCACCGCCGACGTTCTGATCGATGGGGCGAGCGCGACGAATTTCGAACAGAACAGCGGTCTTAACAGCGTGCCTTACACTCCTTCGGTTGATTCGGTGGAAGAATTCAAAGTCGAGCAAGCCAATTTCACCGCCGAAATGGGTTTCGCGGGCGGAACCATCATCAACGTAGTGACCCGCTCGGGGACCAATCACTTTCATGGCAGCGTTTACGACTTTCTGCGCAATTCCGCCGCCGACGCCAACAGCTGGTTCAATCCAACAGATACACCGATTGCAGCTTTGAAACAAAACGATTTCGGGTTTACCGTCGGCGGTCCAATCAGAAAGAACAAGACATTTTTCTTCTTCGACTATGAGGGTGTGAGAAGTACCACGGCCACTAGCTCGGGAGACCTGGGCGTACCCTCGCTGTGCGAGAGAGGAGAAGGCCCTTGTCCGGCCGGCAATCAGGGATTGGGTAACTTCAGCGAGCTTTGTATCCTGCAAGGTGCGACGTTTAACAGCGCCGGGCAATGTTCCAGCCCAAGCGGTCAGTTATGGGACCCTTACTCCGGAGTTTTCAGCTCAGATCCTGCCGGAGATGGCAGCCTCGGCGCTGGAGCAGTGCGTTCTACATTCATTCCCTTCAACGATCTCTCGTCATACACCAGTTCAGCCACTCTGCCGGGGAACGTAGCCCTCAGAGGAACACCGTTTCAGCTGCCCGCCGGCCCCGGCAACCTGATCAATCCCGCCGCCAAGGCTATGTTCTTGTTGTATCCTCGTCCGAGTTTTAACGCTGCCGATATCACTACTTTGCAGAACTCGAACTTCTTCGATTCGGGTGCGAATACAAGCTCAAACAATCAGTTCGACATCAAGATCGATCATCGCTTTAGCGACCGCGACCTGCTCAGCGGGCGATATTCGCAGGAGTGGTTCAACTCCACGAGTTTTAACTGCTTCGGGAACATCGCCGATCCCTGCACCAGTGGTCCTTCTCATTTCGATGCTCACACGGTTTCGATCAATCACACGCACACCTTCAGCCCGAAGAAGGTCCTGAACGTTGTCTTCGGCTACGTTCGCCGGTTTGATAATGCGCCTGGCATAAAAGGTCAGTTCCCAAACATCGGCTCCTCTTTCAGCCAGCTGGGACTTCCCTCGTACCTGAACAACGGTTTTGGAGTTCTTCCGAATATCCTGATCGCCGGCTACAACACTGGAAACTTCGGTAACAATCTCGGAACTCAGTCCTTCATCATTACGCGTGAAGGGCAGGACACCGGTCATCTGGGCGGGGCTTTCAGCTGGCTGCACGGCGAACACGAATTAAAGTTCGGCGGCGAAGGCCGCCTGCATCGCATTAACCATGGAAACCCGGGCTGGCCTGCGGGTTCTTTTCAGTATGATTTTTCGAGCACTTCTCAGTTCGGGACCCAGTTCGATACCGATGACAATGGATTGCCTCTTTCCGGCGGAGATGGGCTGGCCAGTTTCCTCACCGGGGTTGGGTCTCCCAACAATAGCGGCGGCGGCTGCACTCCCTGCCAGCAAGGGTTTGACAATTTTGTCAGCACGCAGAGTTTTCAAGTCGCCGGCTTTGTTCAGGATAACTACCGCGCCACGCCCAAGCTCACCCTGAATCTGGGAATGCGCTACGAGTTGAACACGCCCCGGACAGAACGCTTCAACCGGATGAACTCGCTCGATCCCAATGCTCTATCGCCGCTGCAAGTAGCGGGACTTCCGCCGTTACAAGGCGTTGAGGTTTTTGCCAGCCCGGGTGATCGCTACACCTACGACACCGACTACAAGAACATCCAGCCGCGTTTTGGCTTTGCCTATCAAATGCTACCCACGTTTGTGGTTCGCGGCGGCTACGGCATTTATTTCTCTACCCCGCGAAGCGGCGCCTCGGGCACCGGTCCGTGGGGCTTCCAGGGTTACAACATCCAACCGCCTTGGCTCACGACGCTCAACATTGACCACGCCACCCCCTGGAATACTCTAAGCAACACTTCGTGCAATTTCGCCCCTCCCTTCAGCTGCGGTGTTGCCCCAGCTCCCGGCAATTCCTTGGGGGCCTTCAACGATATCGGATTTGCGGCTGTGGGACCGATCAAGACTGAGAGCCAGAACACTCCCTATGAGCAGACCTGGAGTTTCGGATGGCAAAAGGAGATGCCCGCGAAAATCCTGTTGGATGTGACCTATGTCGGTAAGAAGGGCACGCACCTGTATCTTGGTGGATTCCGCGAACATAACTATGTGCCGCCATCCGCCATCGCAGGCATGACCCCGAATCAGATTGGAAACTTTCTCACCGCGCAGGTTCCCAACCCATTCTTCTTTAGCGGGAGCGGCACCTGCGATCCCACAAAATTCATCTGCGATCCGACCAGCGGATTGGCCGGACCCACGATTCAGCAGTCTCAGCTCCTGGTGCCGCACCCCCAGTACAACGGTTTCCAGGGCGACTCTCCCCCCATCGCTAATTCCACCTATGACGCCCTCCAGGTACGGGTCGAGAAGGACTTCACGCACGGTCTGCAATTCCTGGCGACCTACGCCTGGTCGAAATCCATTGATGATGCTTCGGCCAGTGATGACAGCTTCGTGTTTCTGGGTGGCGGAACGATCGGTGGGTCGACGTTGAACGTGCAGAATCCATTTAATCTCGCCGGCGAGAGGGCGATATCCGTTTACAACATCCCTCAAGTCCTGCAGTTTACCTACGTGTACCAGTTGCCTGTGGGGCGTGGAAGATTCCTGGGAAATAACATGAACCCCATCCTTGACGCCGTCTTTGGGGGATGGCAGACCAACGCGATCATCCGTTTTAACGACGGCAGGCCTATCATTCCATTGCTGGTCAACGGCGGAACTCCGATACCCACCTACAACCAGAGACCAGACTTGACTGGCACGCTGGAACGCGCATCGGTAAGACCCGAGGACGCTGTGATCAACGGACCGTTCACGGGAACCAGCTACTTCGCGAATCCGAATGCGTTGTCGGCACCCGCCAACTTCACTTTCGGCACCGCGCCCAGAACCATTGGCACCGCGCTTCAGCCGGGCGCCAGAAACTTCGACATGTCGATCTTCAAGGAGTTTCCCCTATCCAAGATCAGGGAAGGAATGCACGGGGAATTCCGCGCCGAGGCCTTTAATGCTTTTAACCATCCCCAGTTCCAGGGGCCCGATGCGACCGTGGGCGCAAGCGATTTCGGCATGATCACATCCACGGTCAACAACCCCCGGCAACTGCAAGTGGCTTTGAAAGTGTACTTCTGAGGATTGGTCGTTTTCTGGTCCGAATAAGTTGTTTGCTTGGCTCTCTCATCGCGACCGTCATAGCGCCTGAGCGACAACACACGGCTATTCTCACGTTATGGTTTGGAGGCGCTTCAATGGTGCCGGGCACGAAACATCAAATTGTTGAAGTCTGTGTGGTCATTTGCGGCTTTCTCTTCACAGCGAACCTTACGATCGCTCAGACCGTCACCGTCGATGCTGCTCCTTCCCACGCCGCCAACACATTCAGTCCCGTCCGCTCTCTAGGCGCGGCGATTGACCGGCTCAGGACTGGAACCCCCGACCATTTGCTGACTGATCCGGTTCTCAAGGAGATTCTCGGCGCGGGATGGCAAACCGTGACTTATCGCCAGAACACAGAGCTCATGGTCGAGGCCTGGCACTGGAACCCTCACGGTACCTGGAGTGACGCGGAGAAACAGCAGGGCTACTTTGTGGGGAACGCCGAGCCCACCACCGACATGATTCGCCATTCGTGGGCGTCCCCGCTCCCGCACCGCGGCTTCAGCCGCGGCGACGGAAACGGGTGGTCCCGGCTCACCGACGGCGACCCGAAATCGTACTGGAAGAGCAATCCCTACCTCACAAAAACCTTCACCGGGGAGGACGACTCCCTGCACCCGCAGTGGGTGATGATCGATCTAGGCAGCAAGATACCCGTCAACGCCATTCGAATCGCGTGGGCCGAACCTTACGCGAAGCACTACTCGGTCCAGTTCTGGACCGGCGAGCTAGAACCTTTCTATGAAGGGACCACCAAAGGTACCTGGCAGACTTTTCCCTTGGGCGCCATAACCGAAGGCAAAGGTGGGACCGTCACCCTCAAGCTGGTTTCCTGGATGATCCCCGTCAGGTACCTTCGTATCTGGATGACGGAATCGTCCAATACCTGCGACAGTCATGGTTCAGCCGACAAGCGAAACTGCGTAGGATACGCCATCAATGAACTCTACGTCGGCGCACTCTCGGGGGATGGCCAGTTCAACGACTACGTCACTCACTTCCCCAGCCGCAATCAAACCGTGACCTGGCCTTCTTCGGTCGACCCATGGCATGCGGCCTCCGACATGGACGAATCGCGAGGGGACCAGGTCGGATTCGATTTCTTCTTCACCTGCGGCGTTACCCGCGGACTTCCCACGATGGTTCCGATTGCGATGTTGTATTCCACACCCGAGGATGCGGCGAATGAGATCGCCTATCTCTACAAACGCCACTATCCCATCTCCTGGATCGAGATGGGAGAAGAAGCCGACGGGCAGCACATGCTGCCCGAAGACTACGGCGCGCTATACTTGCAATTCGCCACTGCGATTCATCGGCTCGTTCCCGAGGCCAAGCTGGGCGGTCCGCCCTTCGAAGGAACGTTTGAGGATGTTGAAGTGTGGCCGGACGCGGCCGGGAAAGTCTCATGGCTCGGAAGGTTCATCGACTACCTCAAAGCCCGCGGCCGTCTGAACGATTTCACCTTCTTCTCTTTTGAGCACTATCCTTACCAGGATAAGCCCACTTATTCCTGGGCCGACCTGTACCCGGAACCGGAATACGTCAGACACATCGTTCAGGTCTGGAAGGACAACGGCTTGCCGCCGAATATTCCCTTCTTCATGACCGAGGGCAATATCGGCGGCGGAGCCGGGCCATCGACCGTGAAGAGCGCGTTATGGCTCGCCGATTATGTTGGATCGATGATGACCGCCGGCGCCGGAGCCACTTACTTTTTTCACTACATGCCCTATCCCGGCCAGTTTAACGGCTTTCTCATGCTCGATGAAAACTACAACCTGAAGGGCTATCCTCCGCAGTATTTGGCCACCCAGGTGATCACGAAGGAATGGGTCCAGCCCGTTGATGCTCAGCACAAACTCTTCAAGGTTTCAAGCGACGTGACCGATGCTGCGGGGACGCTCCTGGTGACGGCCTATGCCCTCGAGCGTCCGGACGGACTGTGGTCCGTAATGCTGGTCAACCGGGACCAATACAACGATCATGCGGTAAAGGTGGTTTTTAGCGATCCGGAAACCAGGCGCGACCGCCATTTCTCCGGCCAGGTTGATCGCATCACTTTCGGACCCGCCGAATACCTGTGGCACCCCGAAGGAGAACGCGGCCACGCGGATCCCGACGGCCCGCCCTCCAAGTCGAAGATAAGCGGCGGCCCAGAAATGTTCTACAAGCTTCCGATGGCGTCCATCACGGTGCTACGCGGCTCCATCGGAAAACAGTAACCGGCCTGTGGAACCGAAGGCACGAGCTTCTGGGCGAATGGGCGGCTTAACCTTAACCGGCCAATCTCTGTGAAGCAGCAAGTCCCTCTTCGTGGGAGATTTCTTCCCTGCCCAAGATTTCGAGAGCTCGCGCCAAGTCCAGCATCTCCGCAATCGACGGAGGTTTTCCATGTTCCAGCCGCGCAGCGCGTGCGCGAGCCCGGCGAGTTGGCCGCGCAGTCGCGAACTGTCGCCTCCACTGCGGACACTCAGGATCTCGGTTCCCCGCTCGACCGTGGGTATTCGAACCGCAGGCAGATCGATATCCATGGTGGCGCGCGATAGGGGCGCTCTCCAGGCAGTCAGCAAGAGCGCGCTTTTTTGAATTCCTACAGATGAAAAGTTAGCGGGTCAGGGTGAGGATGGCAGGAATTAATGCTGTGCGGGAACTCCGGCAAGTGAAAGCCTTTTACTGCGTACCATTTATAATTCCAGCTTCATGAATCTTGGACTGAAAGATCGAGTCGCGCTGGTCGCAGCCTCGAGTCAAGGAATTGGTCGGGCCACGGCGGAAGCCTTCGCCGCGGAGGGTTGCCGCGTCGCCATGTGCGCGCGCAACCAGCAGATTTTGCAGACCGCGGCGGAGCAGATCCGAAAGCAACATAACGTGGATGTTGTTGCCGAGGCCTTTGACGTGACCGACGCGGCGGCCGTTAGCCGCTTCGTCGCCGCAGTCGCGCAAAAATTCGGAAGCATCGATATCTGCGTCACCAATGCCGGAGGCCCGCCCGCCAAAGGGTTCCTGGCCGCGACCCTCGAGGAATGGCAACGCGCCCTCGAACTGAACTTTCTCAGCAGCGTGTATTTTGCGCGCGAAGTGATCCCGCACATGCAGAGGAAGCGCTGGGGCCGCATCATCACTCTCACATCCATTACGACCAAGCAGCCCGTGACCGACCTCGTCCTCTCAAACGCCGTGCGGGCCGCGGTAGTTGGACTGGTAAAGAGCCTGGCCAACGAATTTGGCAAGGACGGAATCCTGGTGAACAACGTGGGTCCCGGCTTCACGGCAACCGATCGCCTGAAAGAATTGGCTGCGGCGCGATCATCCGCGTCGGGAAAAAGTGGCCAGGAGATTTTCGACGCTTGGGCCGCCGATGCCCCGCTCAGGCGATTGGGCGAGCCGCGCGAGGTTGCCGAGACCATTGTCTGGCTGGCCTCCGAGCGCGCGTCATACATTACTGGACAGACTATCCTCGTCGATGGCGGCATGTATAAAGGGTTGTAGATTGTTCGTTGCAAACTTCGTGGAGAGTGCATGCGATCCATAGCATCCCGGATGTCAGTTATGAGTGGCGAAGGCGCGCTGTCAGTCTTTGCTCGCGCCAAGGAACTCGAGCGACAAGGTCACTCCGTCATCCATCTTGAGCTGGGCGAGCCGGATTTTCATCCGGGTGCATCGGTCGTCGAGTCAGCCGCGAAGGCGCTCGCCGACGGCAGAGACCGTTATTGCGCCGTGACTGGAGTTCCCGCCCTGCGCGACGAGATCTCTACCTACTTGCAGAGGACCCGCAATATTAACGTTTCCGCCGACAACATCGTCATCGCGCCGGGATGCAAGGCTGCTCTATTTTTCACTATGATGGTGCTGCTCGAACCGGGTGACGAAGTTCTCTATCCGGATCCGGGCTTCCCCGCCTATCCCTCGATCACCCTTGGACTGGGTGCAGTGCCGGTGCCTTTCGAACTATCGTCCCGCAACCATTTTCAGCCGGACCTCTGTGAAGTCGCGGCCAAGATTACGCCTCGCACGCGCATGCTCATCACTAATTCGCCCAGCAATCCGACGGGCACGGTGTACACCGACTCGGTTCAGCAAGGACTGGCCGAACTCGCGGTCAAGCACGATTTATGGGTTCTCTCCGATGAGATCTATGCGCGCATCATCTACGGCGGCGAATATCTGTCCATGTTGCGTTACACCGGCATGAAAGAGCGCGCTCTGATCATTGACGGCTTCTCGAAGAGTTTCGCGATGACAGGATGGCGGCTCGGCTACACAGTCGCGCCACCCGAAGTGGCACCCGCGCTCGCGATGATGGCCGTCAACAGCTACACCTGCGTGGCAGAATTCACTCAATACGCCGCCATCGATGCGCTTCGGGATCGTGATCGAAACACTCCCCGCATGGTTGCCGAGTTTGCTCGGCGCCGGCAACAGTTCATCCAGGACTTGAATGAGATCCCAGGATTTCGCTGCGAACATCCCGAAGGCGCGTTCTACGCCTGGGTCGACATTCGGGGTACGGGGGCCAGCGCCGAAGAGGTCTCCCGTATCCTGCTGGACGATGCCGGCGTCGCCGCCATCCCTGGCGCCGCCTTCGGCCCATCAGGACAGCATTTTGTGCGTTTCTCATTTGCTTCGTCGGTGGAAAACCTGCGGGAGGCTGCGGCTCGCATCATGAAAGTCTCCGCGACATGGCAGGGAACTCTGGTGGAAAAATAAAGATAGTGAGCAAATGCCGAAATCACGTTTGCCTAAGAAACCTAGCGACCTTACCCGGAGACCGACGGTGTAATTTTGGGGTGGCGCCGCGTTTCGAGCGCTGCGATAAACAACGGCTGCGAGGATTGAGCTAAACAGCCCGTGAGGGAATCATGAAACTGGTAAGTCAAGTCTGGCGCGCTTTCCTGCTCTGCGCCATCGTTTTTCCGGCATCTTTCGCTGCCGGCCAGGCCCGTCCCTTTCCCGGGCCTGACGTGCAAGAGATCTATCAGCGCCTGCTCCCGCAGATTGAAAAAATTCCGGCCTTTGATCACCACGCTCACCCCGGTTTTTCTGACGACCCCGACGTCGATGCCATGGCCGCACCTCCGGACGCCAGCGAAGCCCTGCGCACGCGCGACGATAATCCCGAACTCATTGCCGCAGCCAAGGCTCTGTTCGGATATCCCTATGCAGATTTGTCGCCCGAGCACTCCAAGTGGCTGGTCGCGAAAAAGGCTGAGCTGAAGAAACAATATGCGGGCACGGCGTACTTCAACATGATCCTCGACAAAATCAACACCGAGAGCTCCGTGGCCAACCGAGCCATGATGGCGGACTATCTCGATCCCAGGAGGTTTCCCTGGGTATTTTTCGCCGACTCTTTCATGTGGCCTTTCAATAACGAGCGGGAAACTGCGCGCAATCCTGATGAAGGAGTCTTCATCCCGCTGCAGGAAAAAATGCTGCATCGCTGGATGCAACAGGAGAATGTCGCGAAACTCCCCTCTGATTTTGAGGGCTATCTAAGATTCATCAGCCACGTGCTGGAAGAGAATGAAAAAAAAGGCGGGATCGCCATGAAGTTTGAGGTGGCATATTTTCGGCCTACCACCTTTGGCGACCCTACACGAGCCCAGGCCGCGGACCTTTATCAGCACTACGTCGCCAGCGGTGCTCCCAGCGAAAAGGATTACCGCACCTTTCAGGATTATATTTTCCGCTATCTCATTCAAGAGGGCGGGCGCTTGCATCTTCCGGTTCACATTCACACCGCCATTGGCATCGGCGACTATTTCAATCTCTCGCAGAGCAACATCATGAATCTGGAGAGCGTGCTGCGCGATCCGCGCTATCGCAGCACAACCTTCGTAATGATTCATGGCGGCTATCCCCTGGAGCGGGAAGCGATCTGGCTTGCCGCCATGAAGAATGTGTACCTGGATTCCTCGTTTGGCGAACTCGCGCAATATCCGTCGGCTTTCAAAGATACCCTCAAGATGTGGCTTGAAACTTTCCCCGATAAGATCACTTTCGGCACAGACTGTTTCCCTTACAATGAAGTGCTGGGGGCCGAAGAGAGCTACTGGCTGGGAGCGGAATCATCGCGTATGGCGCTGGCGGCGGCGCTCGCCGAGATGATCTCGGAAAACGAAATCAGCGAAGCCCGGGCCCTCGAACTGGCGCACGGTTACCTGCATGACAATGCGGTAAAGTTGTATGGTGACAGGGTTCATTAATTATGGCGAAAAAACCTAAGACCAAACAGTCGTCCGGCAGGAAAGCAAAAGTAAAATCAAAGACCGCGAAGCCTCACTCTCGCGCGCAACGTGCCGTAACCAAGCACGCGGCTAGCAAAGCCCCACTGCAATACATCCCGTGGCACACAATTCCACTGGAAGAGCTGAACCCGCTTCTGCAGCGGCAGTTCGTGGTCGGTCAGGAAATCATGGTCGCGCGCGTGCTGCTGAAAAAGGGATGCATCGTCCCCGAGCACAGCCATCACAACGAACAACTCACGTACATACTGGACGGCGCGCTGAAGTTCTGGATCGACGGCCAGGAAATTGTCGTCCGCGCGGGCGAGGTTCTTTGCATCCCCGCCCATATGCCTCACAAGGCCGAAGCGCTTGAAGATACGGTTGATCTCGATGTTTTCAATCCTCCGCGCGCCGATTGGATCAACAAAACTGACGAATATCTGCGGGGCGATCGGTAGTCGTCCACTTCATGCCGCTCTCCGCCACGTCTGATCGAGGTTCTCCCGTTAGCAAGGCCCCGGGCACTTTCGGCTTTCGCTGCATCGGTTGCGGTGCGCTCACCCCGGATGCTGCACAGGATTTTCGCTGCTCGCAGTGCCAGAATTTGCTGGAGATTACCGATTCGTCCTGGACGTCGTCCAGCCTTTCCGCCGCGACCCTAAAATCAATTTGGCACGCCCGCCGTTGCTCGAATGAATTGCTCGATCTCAGCGGTGTGTGGCGCTTCCGCGAGCTATTGCCCACGCCCCAGTCCGCGGACTTTGTGATTTTCCTGCGAGAGGGTAACACTCCGCTCTACCAGCTGCCGCAGTCCTCGCGCCTGACCGGCGTGTCGCGTCTTTATGCGAAACATCAGGGCATGAACCCGACTGGCTCCTTCAAGGATGCAGGTATGACGGTTGCCGCCACCTTTGCACGCCAAGCGGGGTACCACTGGGTGGCTTGCGCATCCACCGGGAATACGTCCGCATCGATGGCCGCCTATGCGGCGCGAGGTGGCATGCGCAGCCTGGTCCTTGTGCCCGAAGGGAAGATTTCCTGGAGCAAATTATCTCAAGCACTCGACTACGGCGCCCTCACCTGCCAACTCCGCACCGACTTCGATGGCTGCCTTCGACTGCTGCAAGAACTTGTGCGACGCGCCCCCGTGTACCAGTTGAACTCCATTAATCCATTTCGCATTGAAGGTCAGAAGACTCTCGCGATTGAATTGCTCGAGCAACTCGATTGGCATCCGCCCGACCACATCATCGTGCCCGGCGGCAACCTGGGCAACAGTTCTGCGATCGGCAAAGCGTTGCTCGAAATGCGGGATCTCCGACTGATCCCGCATCTGCCGAAGTTATCCGTGATTCAGGCCGAAGGGGCTAACGCGTTGGTTCGCACCCTGCGCGAAGCTGGAGGGAAGCACCTGGTCAGCGTGCCGCCTGAGACTCGTGCCACCGCCATCCGCATCGGCAATCCCGCTTCGTGGGAAAAGGCGGTAAGAGTTATTCAAGCCACCGGGGGCGCCTGCGAAGAAGTGAGCGAGGTCGAGATGGCGCAGGCGAAAGCTGAAATCGGCGGGGAAGGAATTGGCTGCGAGCCCGCCTCCGCGGTCACTCTCGCCGGACTGAAGAAATTGCTACGCCAGGGATTTGTAAAGCCGGAAGAAACTGTTGTCCTGGTGCTCACCGGAAATCTGCTTAAGGATCCTGACTTCACCATGGAGTTCCACCGCGGCGAGCTCTTTCGCGATACCGTGAATGAGCGCGACAACGCGCGACTGAAGCCGCTACGCCATCCTCCCGTCGTGCTCGATGCCAGTTTGGAAGCGGTAATCCAGACCTTGGAGCGAGCAGACAAAGCCGATCCTACGCAAGCCAATGCCTAGAAAGAAACAGAAATCAATTCCAGCGTTTCGCCTGGCGCTCCCCGCCACCTCAGCGAATCTAGGGCCGGCCTTTGATGCCGCCGCGCTGGCGATGGATTTGTTTATCACGATCAATGCCCGGCCCGCCACCGAATTTTTGATTCGCGCCCGCGGCCGCGATCTCCAAATCTGCCAGGCTTTGGAGAACCACCTGATCCTGACCACCTACCGCGAGATCCTCGAAGCGCAAGGCGCAGATGTTATTCCGTTGTCTCTTGGCATCAGAAACGACATTCCGATCGGCAAGGGCTGTGGCTCTTCTGCTGCGGCGCGTCTGGCTGGCATCGCCTTGGCCAATCATTTCGGCGGGCTGCGATGGAGCAATGCCCAGATCATCGGCGAGGCGTCGCGGCGCGAGCACCATCCTGATAACGCCTCCGCCTGCTGGATGGGAGGGCTCACCGTGGCCCGCATGTCTGGGGAAGCCGAGGCGCAAGTGGTCAGCGTCAGGCCGAAAGGGAAGTGGCCCCTGCTGCTCGCCCTCCCCGATCAGATGCTATCCACTGAAGAAGCTCGACGCGTTCTCCCGGCGCAGTATTCCCGAGCCGATGCCGTGATCAACATTCAAAACTCCATGTTGCTGCTCGTTGCCTTTATGCAAGGGCGTCACGAATTACTTGCAACCGCGCTGGAAGATCGCCTGCACCAGCCGTACCGCGCTTCACTCTGTCCGCTGCTGCCGTGCTTGCATGAGCTGACGGGGAATCCGGGAATTCTGGGTGCGGTTCTGAGTGGGGCCGGTCCGTCGGTCGTCGTCTTTCTCGATCCCCACTCACCAGCTCAGAAAACAATAAAAGTTGTTGCCGCTCATCTTGCCAGCAAGGGACTGCGCGCCGAGTTGCTTCTCACCTCGATCTCCTCAGGTGGAGCACGTAGATCAAGTCCTGCGAATCGCGAGAATGTGATGAACTAGTGATTCCGAAAACCGAAACTTTCCCCTGCTGCACGTGTTAATTTCAACGTAAGGGTTGCTGCTGCTGCGAGAACTCGGCAAGTATTTGGGGTGAAAGAATGAAGCCGAAAATGCAAGGTCCCATCTCGCATCCCAACCGGCAGGCCTTTGAAGAGATTCGGGAGTTTCTTCGCGCTGTTGAATCCTACCCTGAGCGCGTTGCCAAAGAACCTACGATCACCTTCCGGCGCCATCTATCCAGCCTCATCGCAGCGCCCGAGGACGATGCGCCTCGACGTCACTAGACGCTTGAAAGATCCCTACCGGCTGGCTGGAGGTACGATTCCGCTCATGCGCAGATATTCCACCATCTGCCCGTAGTGGTCGAAGCCATGAGCTGCAACGCTGGTCGCCAGGCCCAGCCGCGTCACTGATCCTTCTCCGAACGGACTCTTTAGTGGATCGACCAGATTCTTCTCGTTAACCGTCTCCATAGCCTTGTGAACATAGGCAAATGAATCTTTGAGGTAGCTAAGGATCTCCGCCTTGGTCTTGACCGATGCCGGGCCGGATTCGTCGCCGACATCCACTGGAACTTTTTCGCTCAGTATTGCCGCCCCAAAAATATAGTTCACCGCGGCCACGTGTTTTATTTGTTCGCCGAAGGTGCGCACCCCTTTAAACTCACCATTGGTGGGCGCGAATTCGAACTTATCTTCGGGCATGGCCTCCGCCGCGGAAGTGAACTCATGCTCGGTATTCGTGACGGAGCGGTCGAGCACCTGGGTGACCGTCCGATGCTCATCTTTCTTCGTGGTATTCTGCTTGGCGTTCTGAGCCGTACATAAGCCCACGAACGCCATCACGCAAACTCCAAGATAACTAAGCTTACGGTTTGTCAGTGCGTTCCCCATTTTGATTGTCCCCGCCTTCCTCGGTTTTCCTCTGTGTTGAAAATTATGAACTTCCTTCAGAACCCACCGTCCCAAACGGCCACTGCGAGCCCCTCCAAGCGCGAATCATGTATATCAGGAGGCCAAGCAACAATATAACCGCCGCATAGCGTATTTCCTTCTGCCAGTTATCGCGATTGAATAGAATAAAAATAAATCCCGCGATCGCCACCAACGCTGGCAGCGGATACAGCCACATGCGAAACGGGCGCGCGATCTCCGGCCGCGTAATTCGGAAGACGATCAATCCAGTCGCCTGCACCAGAAATTGCAGGATCAGGCGAATGACGACCAGAGCCGCGATCGCATCCTTAAGCCGTAAAAAGCAGAACGCTGCCGCCACGATTCCCAGTGCCAGCAATGAAACATGCGGGAAGCGGTACACCGGATGCACTTTGGCAAATGCCCGGAAATAGTTCCCGTCCAGGGCGGCTGCATAGGGCACGCGCGAATACCCCAACGTCAGGGAGAAGATAGACGCAAATGCGGTCACGATTACCATTCCGGTGACCAAGCGCGCCGCCCACATGCCATAAATCCTCTGCATGAACAACGACACAACATACAGTCCGTTGTTAGTCTGGCCTGAGCGGAGCATCTCTCGCCAGGGAATCACGGCCAGAATACACAAGTTCATCATTAGATATAGACACGCCACCAGCAGAATGGAAAGCAGCAGAGCCCGCGGAATATTCCGCGTCGGATCTTTTATTTCATCCCCTAGGTAGCAAACATTGTAGTAACCCCAGTAATCATAAGTGGCTACCAGAAGGGCTCCACCCAGGCCGGTGAAGAAACCGCGTGAGAGGGTGAACGCGCCGGGAGGAAAATCAAAGGCCCGAGCGGCGTTGAAGTGCGTCAGTCCGGCGAAGATGACCCACCCAATCGTTGCCATCACGCCTAGCCACAGTATTTTCGAAAGGCGTCCGATCACTGTGATGCGCCGATACAGCAACAAAACGGTGAAAAAACAGATGACGACCGCAAGTGCAGTTCCCGGCGTGACCACCCAACTCACCTGAAGCGGCCCTGCCCATGGGATGGGCAAAGCTGCAGTGTGCGCGGCGTAAACCGTTTCCAGGCCCGGCCAGTAATAGGCGGCGTAGCCTGCGAGTCCGATGCACCCGGTGGCAATCGAAAGCGGCGCGCTGAAGGAGAGTTGCCAGATAAACAGAAAGGAAATGAGCCGCCCCCATTTCCGCGGCCCATAAATCTCATTCAGGTAGCGGTAGGGTCCGCCCGACCCCGGTAGCGCCGCGCCCAATTCTGCAGAACCCAGCCCGTCGCACACCGCTAACAGCGCGCCCACAACCCATCCCAGCATGGCCTGCGGGCCGCCCATCGCTCCCAACACCAGCGGCATGGTGATGAACGGACCCACGCCGATCATGTCGATCATGTTGAGCGCGGTCGCGCTCCCGAGGCCCATTCCACGGATCAGGCCAGGCGAACTCGAATTTAATTTTCGAGGAGAATCCATGCGTCGGTCGGATCACACACCAGCAACGAAGCACTCACGGCAATCCAGAACGCGATTGGTTTTTGTCAGTACTACCCGCCAGACACCGATCACTACTTCCCATGCCCCGCGCTCAACAAATTCACGTAAAGCCGCACCGCTCCCGGCACTCCTGCCGGCAACTGGCGAAAGAACGCGTATCCGGCGTAGATATAAGTTCCCTTGCCATATTGAGCCCGCAGCAAACCGCCCTTTTGGGACTGCTCGCCCGGATCATGGCAGGCTAGCAGCGCCTTGAAATGCTCGTCCCATTTGTCCATGAAGTAAAGCCCGCGCTCCTGTACCCAACCGTCAAAATCGCGGGCCGTGATCGCGTTCGGATAATGAAATACTTCATCGTCGGGAGCCAGGATATCCACCGGCGCTTCCTCTACCGAAACCCGCGCGCGACTCAGTTCCGCGGAATACGGCGTGAAATGTCCACTGTTAAAATCCGCCACCCCGCTGTTGTACTGCACGACCAGTGTTCCGCCTGTGGACACAAAATCGAGAAGCTTCTTATTGTTTGCGGCCACATCTTTTTGCGTGTCGTAGGCGCGAATTCCCAACACGATCGTCCCGTAGCGATTCAACTCTGCGCTCGCGAGCTTCTCTGGCGAAAGCAGAGTCACATCCATTCCTACCTGCGTCAACACGGTGGGAATGTCGTCGCCCGCGCCCATGATGTAACCCATCTTCAAATCATGCGGCACCTGTACGTCCACAATACTTACGCGCTGCAGAGCCGGTTGATAGTAGTAGAAGCTGCCCAGATCCTCGCGCGTCACCAGAGTATAGCCTTCGCTGAACTTTTTGCCCTCGGCCTCCAGCAGGGCCCGAACCTTCGCACGCCCCTCCTGCAAGCCGGCAGGGAAGACCTTGAATTGAAAATCCTGCTTCTCCCCGCGCCGCGTAAACTTCACTCCCAATTGCGCTGGCTCCGACCGCCAACCTGGTGGCAACTCCAGGCGCAGTACTCCCGCCGTGTCACGGTTAAGATTGCTGGTCACGCCCACCGTTACGGTGGAACTCGCACCGTTGTGAGTTGAGATGACATGCGTTCCAGGTTCCAGCGCGACTGAAAACGCCGGGACGACAGCCAGCGGACGAGCTCGTCGCTGTCCGGCATCGTCCACAAACAGCGTAACCACGGTTGTGGTTATATCGTTCTCGACCGTCTTCCCTCCATCGCTAACCACATACTGCGCCCGGGCTCGCAACACGGGAGGGGGAAACGGCAAAGTCGCATATTTCTCGTCGTCGACGTGATTCACGCTTTCCGTCTCGGGATCATCGCGATGCCAATAGGGCCGAGTGTACCGGGCGTCGTTTGGCACCCGCAGCCGAAAAACCACTCGCGCGTTTTCCCCAGGCGCGACGGAAAACCGTTTCGTTTTGCTGGAAGTCGTCGCCCATCCCTCTGGCACTTCCAGCTTCAGGCCATCGATAACCAGAGGCTGTTTCGAACCATTGTGGAAATCCGCCGCCACCAGAAACTCCTGCCCAGGCGAAACCGTGGTAATCGCGTCCGCCTCTTTTCTCACGACTTCTTTTACCGGCTCACCATTCACATCAACGCGCGAAACTGTCGTTGCCTCGAACGTGGTATGCAGAGCTTTGTTAAGCGCGGTTTGCGCTTGCTCGCTTTTTTCATCCAGGCGGGAAACCATGTCAGACTTTGCAGCCGCACTGAGGCCGGATTTGCTGACCTCGGCGTTAAGCCGCTTGAACGCAGCGACCACTCCGATGAGAGGCGCTGCTGCGGCCGACGAGTCGTCTTTCTTCGCATACGTGCTGGCTTGGGCAACCTGGTTTGCAATCTCCGTCAACTCGTGCCGCAGCTCGGGAACCTTCGATTCTTCCGTCCCCAACCGCGCCGCCAGTCCCGGCAGGGAGGTGTCAATTCCATCAAAGAAGTCTTTTTCATGCCCATCTTTGTCCCGCTTCGCGGGCTCTACCGAGTCCACCAGCTTGTAGAACGTGTACCTGTCTCCCGGATCGACAGTCCAGTTCGCGGAGCCTTGCGAAAGCTGATGCCGCAGTCCCTGCATTGCAAATTGCACATACGAGCCGCCCAGATCCGCGCTGGGCTCACCGGTATTCAGCTTCAGCGTCCAGTTCGCGTCGGGGCAGGTCGCCGCCCCAAACCCGCACACATTGCCGATGTAGAGCTTCTTCGCCTGCCACGGCTGCAGTCCCTGTGCGATCTGCTCGGAAAAGCGCTTCGGGTCGGCGGCGGCGCGGAACGCCTCCTGGGTCAGGATGCTCGAAGCCTGGTGATGTCCATGTCCATCGCGATCTGTTCCGGAAAATCGGGCTACCAGCACATCCGGACGAAATGTCCGAATCACTCGCACCATGTCCCCCAGCGCGACATCGTGTCCACCCCACTTGGCGAACGTTTCCTCCGCACTTTTCGAGAATCCGAAATCGGCTACGCGCGAAAACCGCTCCTGCACTCCGTAATATTCGTCCGCCGCAAGCAATTCCAGAGTCCGAAGAACGCCCAGCACGTCCGACAGATTGCTGCCGACTTTATTTTGGCCCCCCTCGCCGCGATTCAGCGTCATCAAGAGCACGCTGGCGCCACGGCCACGCGATTCGAGCGTCAGCATTCCGCCATCTTCATCATCGGGATGCGCCACCGTCTGCATCAGGCGAGCGCTTGTGCTCAGCCGACGCAGCATCAGTCGCAAGCCGAGAGCGCCTTCATCCTGTGGAATCTCAGGAGGCGTTCCCTGATAAGGCAATTGAGGAAAGTCCGTTACTGACGTACGAGGATTTTCAGAAGCTGAGACCGCCGCCGCCGCAGGCCGCTGGCCTTCTCCAGTCTGCTGCGGAGCTGCGAGGAGCAGGGCGGGAAAGGCCACAAGAATCAATAAGAATGGAGGAGGGACTGATGCCGCTTTTACAAAATGCAAGAAGCGCCGCTCCAAGCGGCTCGCGAGCTGGCTAGGTTCCAAATATTTCACCCTACAAGGATGGGGCCTACCCCCGCTCGGACGCAAATTCTTTCCCCATATGTAATCTCGAACATTAGACGCAGGCCGCGAGGAAAAGGGGGCAGCGGAAACCAAGATCTTAGAACTACCCTACTGCCCTCGCCCTTCTTTCAGCGTCTCCTGGCAAGTGCTGGCCGCCGTCAGCACCTGATTAAAGGAAGATTCCTTCCTCAAGTCTTTCAATAGCGGATCTCCCAGCAGGGCCGAATACCCGCAATAGTTCTGCTGCACCGCCGCTTTCAGCAAGCGCAGCGCAGCATCTTTCTGGCCGCAATATGCCATTAGAGCTCCCACGTGATACCAGGCCTCGGGATCGGGCTCGGTCATCACCGACGATTCCGACTCCCGTACAATCCTATCCATGTCGGCCGGGCGCTGCGCTTGCGTGCATGCGACCAGCAAATCCCGGTGATAGAAGGGAGCCTTCGCCACACTCTTAACCGCCTCCCGCGCCTGCGTCAAATTCCCCGCGGTCAGATAAACATAAGGCGTTGCCCAGGCTGCCCATTCAGAGCCGGCATCAAGATGTACGAAATCCATAGCGCGATCAGTCTGGCCGAGCTCCATAAACGCCCAGGCGCATGATCGGAAACTGAAGTTCCCGGGATCGAGTGACCGTGCCGCGTTGCACTCCTGCACCGCCTTTTCCTGCATGCCTGCATAGCGCAGTACATAGCTCAATGCGAAGTGTGCATCGGCGCTCTGTGCCCGGCGCCGCACCAGATCGGTAGCTGCGTCATAGGCGCGGCCAAGCTCGCCGCGTTCCACCCGATTAACGATCAAATTGCTGGCGGCTTGCACGCGATTTGGATCGAGAGAGAGCGCCCGTTCATACGCGGCATTCGAGCGCTGGAACATTGCCTCTCCGCCACCGCCGTAAGTTGAATCAAAGTAATACCGCTGACCCAGAGCCTCCCATGCCGGCGCATAGTTTCGGTCTTCTCCCACCACGTGCTCCAGCACGGCGATTGCGTCTTTGTTTGGACCGGGATCGTGAGGCAGGGCGAGGCTGTGGAGATAGAGGTCGTACGCTTCCTGACTCTCGGGACGCGACGCCGTGTTCAAAGCTCCCCCGGCTACACCCAGCGCAGGCAGTAAGCCCTGCTGGACTTGCGTGCTCAATTGCGATTGCAGAGAAATCAGATCGTTCACCGATGCCGATGCGCTCCCTTGCCACAGCAGCCGGTCGGTGGAGACATCAATTGCCTCCAGGGTCACGGTCAATCGTTCGCCCTGCCGCATATAGTGCCCCGTCAGCAGCCTGCCCACGTGCAGTTGCAGCCCCACTTTGTGGGGATCCAGATCGAACTCCACATATCTTCGGGTTACTGATGAAGGCCGCACTTCGAGCGATCGCGAATAACTCAAGACGCTGGTTAATTCGTCCGCCAGGGCGAAGCGCAGGTAATCGACGCTGACGTCGCCGTTCATATTTTGCAGGGGTAGTACGGCGATGGCATTGCGCTGCTGCGCACTGGATACTTCACGGTGCTTCAACCAGTACGCGCCAACTGCCGCCAATACCGTCGCCAGCATAGCCAGACTTCCCATCAGCAACCAGAACTGCCATCGTCCGCCGGGTCGGCCGAACGTCTTGCTCGCTACCCTGAGCTTCGCGGTGTGCAGCCCGCTCCGCACCTGTCCCGATTCGCTTTCCCGCTTCAGTTGCTGCAGATCCGCCTTCATCTGCGTCGCGCTCTGGTAGCGGTCCTTCCGGTCCTTCTCCATCGCCTTGCCGATGATGCCTTCCAGTTCCACCGGCACTTTGGGATTCAATTCTCCCGGCGGAACCGGCTTCTCGTGCAAGACTGCATCCAGCGTCATCAGTGAGTTTTTGCCGGAGAAAGGCTTTTTTCCC
>Ga0209330_1000117_pt1 | contig 38058 bp, 34 predicted proteins | sample JacPinW_OM2H0_O3_FD_187969 | JGI IMG/M metagenome (GOLD analysis project Ga0209330, IMG submission 187969) | Forest soil microbial communities from Algoma, Ontario, Canada - Jack Pine, Ontario site 1_JW_OM2H0_O3 (SPAdes) (version 2) | ecosystem: Environmental > Terrestrial > Soil > Boreal... | reverse complement strand
GAATCCGGAAGCGCCTTCTTTCATCGCGCGATCGCGATGCTTCGCACCCGCTCGAGAAGTAACTACCAGCACGGGAATCTTTTTCGTCATGGGGTCCTGGCGGAGATGCGCCAGCAGTTCGTAACCGTTCATACGCGGCATTTCGAGATCAGTGATCACTAGGTGGCAACCGACTTCCGCGATAATTTCGGAAGCTTCCAGGCCGTCGGAAGCAAGCTTCACGCGGTAGCCCGCTTTTTCCAGCATGCGTCCAACGAACTTCCTCACGCTGATGGAGTCATCCGCAACCACCACGACGCGATCGTTTTCTACCGGGTCAACCGCCGCGGCGGGAATGTTCCCGGCGGCTACAGCTTCTGCGCCTGGCGCAAATACACGCGCAGCCGGTGACGACGAAGGAAGCGCGTGGCGCTCCGCCGCATCATTCGAAACCAACCGGTTCAAATCAATGAGCAGGATCAAACTTCCATCCGGAGCAATCGTCGTGCCCGGGAACAGTTTTACCCGCCGCAAATAATCGCCAAGATTTTTGATAACGATTTCGTCTTTGCCTAATACTTCCTCGACAATGACACCCACCTGTTTTCCAGCTACCTTCACGATAACCATGTGAAAATAGCCATTCACGGGTTCGAGCGCGGGAAGCGCGAGCTGCAAATCCAGCCGGACGACCTCCGTTACAACGTCGCGGACACGCGTGAACAGCTTCCCACCCACGTCTTCAATTTCCGCTGGCTTCAGACGGCGAATTTCCTCGACCACTGCCAGCGGCAATGCAAACACGGCGCTGCCGCAACGCACGAACAAGGCTTGCGAAATAATCAGCGTCAGCGGCACCTTCACGGTGAAGCAAGCGCCGCGTCCCGGCTCCGAACGAACTTCGATTTCTCCGTTGAGGGCGTGAACGTTCGCGCGCACCACATCGAGACCGACTCCGCGTCCGGCGAGTTCCGTCATCGATGAAGCAGTCGTAAATCCCGGGCGGAAGAGGAATTCGCGCAGCTCGCGCTCGCTCAACTCCGCTGCGGCCAACGGCGACATAGCGCCGGACTCGATCACGCGGCTACGGACGCCGTCATAATCGATTCCGCGGCCATCGTCTTCGACTTCGATGAAAATATGATTACCGCGATGGTAAGCACGCACTTCCACGCGGCCCTTTTCGGACTTTCCATTCTGCCGACGTACCCTGGGGTCTTCGAGTCCGTGTGCAACCGCATTGCGCACCAGGTGAATCAGTGGATCGGAAATGTGCTGGATAATATTGTTGTCTAGTTCCGTTTCGGCGCCTTCCAGCGAGAGTTCCACCGGTTTTCCCGCCGCTTTTGACGCGTCTCTCACCGTTCGCGAAAGCCGCGTATAGAGGTTGCCGATAGGCACCATTCGCGCCGCGGTGATTTCGTCCTGCAAGTGGTGCGCTAGTTTGGTGAATTCGTCGATGTCCGAATCCACTCTGCCCATGAATCCTTCGAGCTGCGTGAGCACTTCGGTCACGTCCGCCGAGATCTCAGTCAAGGAGCGAGACAAAATGTTGAAGTCGTCGTAGCGATCCATTTCGAGGTCGCTGAACTCCAGCATATCGTTCGACATGATCGCCGGCATGTTTCCCAAATTTCCGCGGAACGTGTCCATTTGCGGCGGATGGCTGCCGAAGTTGCGAGGTGGTCCCCCAATGCGATTGAACTCGTGTTTTTCCTGGAAATCGCCGACTTTGCCCGAAAGGCGTCGTTTTGAGAAGCTAAGTATCTCGACCAGCTTTGCGAGTTCGGACAAGCGTCCCAGCATGCGCGTTCGGTTTATGACCAGTTCGCCGACCGCGTTCATCATGCGGTCAAGTCGCTCGAGCGAGATGCGCACGGACTTAGCCTGAGGCAAAACTTGTCTTGCCGCAGAACTCGAGGCGGCAGCCTGGTCCGGAGCCGCCGGATCTTCACGCGATTCCGCTGGGGCTCCCGTGTCATGGGTGGTTTCGGCTTTCGATTCAGAGGCCATTTCAGGCGCCAGATCTTCAATTCTGGCGAGCAGTGTATCGACGGCGCCACGCATCTCTGCATCGCTCGACCACTGCCGGTGCAAGAACTTTTTCAGCACATCGACGGATTCGAGGCAAATATCAATAATGTTGGCATTTGGTTGCAGCGCGCCATCTCGTAACTCGCCGATCAAATCTTCCACACGGTGGGCTACGGCCGAAAGCCGGTGGAGTCCAACTTGAGCTGCGGAGCCTTTCACCGTGTGCATCGAGCGGAACAAACGGTGAATGTCGTCTGCCTTCGGATTCGCTTCGAGCGCGAGCAGACATTCCGTCACCGATTGCAAGTGTTCTTCAGCCTCGGGAATGAAAAATTCGAGAACCTCTTCGGGCACTTCTGCATCGGCCGGCAGTTTGTCGGCGTAGGAAACCGACGGAAAGGTTTCGGGTACGGATTGTCCCTCACCGGGGTCGGCGCCAACCGTCGCGCTGCCGTATTCGTCATCTGCACTTTGTCGGTGTTCGGACGGCGCGGCGGGAAAGGCGAACGAATAGCGCTGCTTGAATGCGGCGATGTCCTCCATTGTTTCCGCGCCGCTCGAACTGATCTGCAGTAGGTCGAACTCGAGCACTGAAATCGCGTCCGAAATGAATTCTGTCAGCGGCCCGTGCATATCCGCGGTGAGCGTGGCGTTCATGGCGTAATGGAAAATGTGCGCCATCTTAGCAGCCACTTCCGAAAACTGAGGGAATCCGTAGCTGGCGGAGGTTCCCGCGAGTGTGTGGGACGCGATATAAAGCTTCTCGAGATCTTCCGGCTTCGTTTGCGGCTCTTGCAACATACCGGAATATTCCCGCAGAAACTGGAGGTTCTCGGAAGCCTCCTGGAGGAACAGTTCCACCGATTCGTGGTTTGGCACGTTCACGGTAGTTCCTCCGCGAAAGCGAACATCCGTGGCGCCTCAGCAGAAATAGGCTTGCGATAGATCAAGCAATCGCCAAGCCTGATCGACTCCAAATTCAGCGAAACATTCGAGAGTGTCTCCGAGTGGCCCAGCAGAAAGTATCCGCCGGGTTCGAGCGCGTCGTAAAATCGGCGTAGAATCGCGAGCCGCCTCTTCTCCGAGAAGTACATCAGCACGTTCATGCAAAAAATGCAGTCGAACTTGCCGAAATACGCCGGCTCGACGAGATTCATCTGCACGAATGAAATCATCTTTCGAATTCGCGGCCTCACTTGGTATCCGTGTTTCGTCGGCGAAAAATGTGTCTCCACCTGTCCCAGTGAAACGTCCTGCAAGCTGCGTTTGGCATAGATTCCGCGCTCGGCTTGGGACAATGCGCGGCGGCTAATGTCGGTCGCCAGGATTTCAATCTGCCACGCTTCGGCAAATTTCAGCGAATCGCACAAAGTGATCGCGATCGAACAAGGTTCTTCACCCGTCGAACATCCCGCGCTCCAGATGCGAAGAGACCGCGGGTCCTGCCAGAACTTTCTCTCCTGCATTTCAGGCAGAATCTTTTTCCGCAGCGCTTCGTACACCGCTGGATAGCGGAAAAAAGAAGTCTCTTGGGTCAGCAACTGCTCCAACAAGGCGTCGTATTCGCTAACCGACACACGCACGATTTGCAGCAGCTCCGTCCCGCTCTCAATATGTTTCTCGCCCAGATATTCGCGGAGTCGAGCGGAAAAGAAACGCTCGCGCGACGAGTCGAGCAAAATTGCGGAGCGCTGCTCGATGAGCGTGCGAATCTCGCCGAGTTCAGTCTCGGTAAGTTGCGCGGTAGTGGAGTGTTGTTTCATGTTCGGCACGCGTCAACGGCCGGCCCTGTGGCCAGCCATCCGGCACACCGTTATCGATGTGCCCCCACCGGCGCCGCTGGACGCGTGTCTTCGGATGCAACCGATTCCGGCCGGCCGGATTGCGATCGAAATTGCGCGAGCGCTTCGTTGAGTTGTTCCGATAGTTTCACCATGTTTCCCACGGTGGACGCAGTCTGCCGCGCGCCTTGCGTCGTCTGGCGAGTGATGCCGGAGATAATCTGCATCGCATTTGCCACGCCTTCCGTTCCGCGCACCTGCTGCTTGGACGCGAGTGAAATCTCCTGGACCAACTCCGCAGACTGTCGAACCACGCTCGAAATCGCTTCGAGCGCTTTGCCGGCTTGGTCGGCTAGTCCGGCTCCTACTTCCACTTCGCGCGTGCCTTCTTCCATCACCACCACTGCTTCGTTCGTCTCCGCCTGAATGGCCTTGATCAACGCGGCAATGTCCTTGGTGGCGCTGCGTGAGTGTTCGGCTAGTTTTCGAACTTCATCTGCGACGACCGCGAAACCTCGCCCGGCCTCTCCGGCGCGCGCCGCTTCGATGGCCGCGTTGAGCGCCAGCAGGTTCGTTTGTTCGGTGATGTCGTTAATTACGTTAATGATTTCTGAAATTTCAAGTGAGCGATCGCCCAGGGACTTGATTTTCTTAGCGGTGGCTTGCACCGAAGCGCGAATCCGCTGCATACCGTCCAGCGTATCGCGTACGGCGCGGTTGCCTTGTTCCGCGGCGTCAAGAGCGCGGCGAGCAGCTTCCGCGCTGGCTTCCGCGTTGTTGGATACTTGTTTCATCGAAACCGTCAGCTCTTCGACTGCAGATGAAGTGTTGGTGATTTCCTGGTCTTGTTGCGTAGCGCCCGCAGTCATATCGTCCGCGGCTTCGAGAATCTGATTCGCGCTGGTGCTGACGTCGACGGCGGCCTTACGAACGCGCTCCAGAACCTTGGTGAAGTTGTCGAGCATGAAGTTCACCGAATCCACAACATTGCCCAGAGCGTCGTTGCTCACTTTGCCGCGGATGTTCAGGTCGCCTCGCGCTACCTGGCTGATGGTGTTCAGCAAATCCGTGATGCTGCGCTGAAGCGAATCCTGCGCTTGCTGATTCGTTACGGCGTGAGCGACCTTCGCGGCGCTGCGGTTGAAATTTTCCGCGATGAATCCAAACTCATCGTTCGCGACAATTTCCACGCGCGCGCGCACATCTCCGGCCACCAGTCTCTCGGAGAACGTGGCAATCTCCTGCACTGGAGTCAGCACACGCTTGCCCAACACATAGATGAGCGATATCGCCGCCAGAAGTGCGAGTGTGGCCGCGGCCACCAGCGCGCCATTTGCGCCGCCCGGAAACGAAGTGGCGTCGGCGCCCCCTGCTGCGTGTGAGCCGGCGTAGTACGCCAGTCCTAACACACCAAAAAGTGCGGCGCCGATCCAGAAGACCAGCAACCAAATTGTCGAACTCAAACGAGCTTTCATGACTTCCTCCAAAGAACTTGTTTACCGTGCGATCCGCTTTGCGAATCGCGAGTAGCTTTCAAATTACCGGAACCGGAAAAACATCAGTCAGCCGCTGCAAGTCAACCACCAGCGCAAGCCGGTCATCATGTCGCAACATTCCGCGACAGTGCGGCACTTCCGCAGGCGCTTGATCGAGCATCGATTCTTCGGTCGCCGAATACGTGCCGATCACTTCGTCGGCGGCAATACCGAGACGCAAATCTCCGCGTTGCGAATCGCCTCTAAGCGCTGCAACCACCACGTGCTTCGGCAGAAGTCCGGGACGCCGACCTTCCGTAAACGCAATGTCCACTAGCGGTACGATTGTTCCGCGCAGGTTGAAGACGCCCATAAGAAACGCGGGCGCAAGTGGAACTCGAGTCACGATCGGCCAATCCACTACTTCCTCCACTTCCAGGACAGAAAAACAAAAACGCTCGCGGCCGGCGCGGAAAACGCAGTACTGCCGTTCAGGCAGCCGCTCTTCAGAAAACGACTCGCTCTCGAGAAACTCGCCCCCGGCGAGTTGCGCGTGCGACAGCGCCCCGTTTTCGCGCTCATTCGGCATCAGGCAAACCTCTTCACCGCACTCAGCAGTTCATCCGGCGTGAATGGTTTGGCCACGTAGCCATTCGCGCCTTGTTGTTCGCCCCAATAACGATCGCTAGGCGTCGTTTTTGAGGTCACCAGAATCACCGGAATCTGCGAATACGATTCGTGGTTCTTCAAGTCGCGACAAGCCTGAAATCCATTTCGCTGCGGCATCACCACGTCCAGCAAAATTACGTTCGGCCGCTCTTCCTCTATCGCTTCCTCAATCTTTGTGGGATCGGAGATGCCCACGGAGTGAAAGCCCCCCTGCTGCAACATGTTTTGCATCAGCCGAATTTCGGCTTGCGAGTCATCCACGACCAGAATTTTCTTCAACATACCTCCGCCTCCAGAATCGAGTCCCGAGAAGGAATTGCAACTGGGCAGCCACCCGCCGCGCGAAATTCTCGTACTGCGAACATCTCGACAACTCCCTGTAGCGCCTGTCCTTACGCGTTACCTTTGGTCCGCATATGCCCCGGATACCAGACGATGAGAATCCTCTCGCGTATCAGCTTGAGACTCTTTCTCACCGGCCCGCATTTCGGCGGCAAGCGATGAGAATCGCTGCATGATCTCGTGCAGCCGCAGAGCCATGGTATGAACGGTGCGAATCTGATCGCGGCATTCGGCGGTTACTTGCGCCGGATCCAGCAATAACAGGTCCGCATTGCCCAATATCGAGGTCAATGCGTTATTCACGTTGGGACGCATTTCGAGCATGTAGCGGCCCAGAGCGGCGTGCGCTTGGCTCTCAATCGCGAGTCGCTCGGCACGCTGAGCCCGCGCAACAGCTTGCACGCGTCTGAGTACTTCGCCGGCAACGAGAATTAATGTGGAACTCCAGCCATCCTGCCGCGGCACGATCTGCACATGCGGATATTCAGATTGCAGCAACGAAATCTCTTTGTCGTCGTCCGAAACACAAACTGCTGTGACGTTCGGATAAGAGCGCAGAGCAGAGAGAATTGTCGAATTCTTGCCGTCACGCACAGGCCCGAGAATCACCAGGTCATAGCTCGCTGCGCTCGAGCCGTGCCAGACGTCGCTGGTGACGAGCGTAATTTCCGGAACGTGCCGCTCGGCATGCCAGCGCGCGGCAACCGATCGAGCAAATTCAGTGTCGTCCGAGACAATCAGGACGCTTGCGTGACTCAAGTGGTCTCCCATTCGCTTTGGTCTCAGGGCTGGAGCTTTTCCGCTTCCTCAATGGTCGAAAGCAGACGTTTCGTGCTGATACCGAGGTTCACCGCAGCTTCCGTATTCTTTGCATGTTTGGCTTGTTCTACTCGGCCCTGGAAGTAAGAAACTTCCGTTCGCGCCAATACGAGCGCCGAGGCGAGTTGTGTCAAATCACCGGAGCGCTTCCGCTGGTCCATCGCAAGTCCTAACAATGCCCGGGCGACGACAGCGCGCCGCAAATCTTCCGCTTCCTGCCCGCCGTCAGCCACGAATGCGCCAACCTCCCAGGACGACAGCAAGACCTTGGTGTCCTGCAACACGACGGTGGACATCGAGCGCCCACGGGAAGGCGGAGCGGCGATCAGTTGCTCCCAAATTCCCTCCAGGCACTTTTCCATTTCTGCGGTGCTCGTTGCCGGAACAGGGCCATCGTTGGCCGCGTTCGCGGGCTGGCTCACCCCTGGTGGAATGCTGGGCGGTTTCGGTGCGGGCAAATTCGCATCTTTGCCGGCGTTTGCGGTCTTGGGTGCAGGGGCGTTGGCTGGCGAAACTTGCACGGCTGCTGGTGCTGGCTTGGTCGAGACTGTTGCTCTGTGTTCTTCGCCATTCGCTGCAGGGGTGGCGTTTTCGGTCACTTCTGTGCGAATGGCAGTTGAGGGCTTTCCGCTCTTCGGATTTCCCAGGGCCTCTTCAAGATCGGCGCGCAATGCCAACAGTTGTTCGAACGCTTGTCTAACTGAACTCGCGGTGTAGTCCTTATGAAAAGGCTGGCGCCAGTTTTCGAAGTAGTAGCGGAGCTGGATCGTTGTTTCCGCGGCAGAGAACCCCGCGCGACGGCAGTCCACGGTTTTCACGCCGTTGGAATCGAGAGTTTCCACAGCTTGCTGCACGGCGCTCAAATCCGCATGCAGCAAACGAATGAACGCGCGGCGAAGCAGAAAATTAAAACGGCAAAACGCAACCAGTGCTGCCGGATCGTAGAATAAAGGGCCGGCGGATTCTTTCACCAGGCGTCCCTGTTCCAGCAGGCCATGCTCCATCAAGTCGCGCAAACTATGGCACTGCGCTATTTTTTCGAGGATTTCATCCAGAGGGGCGCACCATTCCAGCACGGCGACATCCGCACTTCCCAGTGCAGGCTCCAAAACCCGCGCGACGTCGTCGAGCCCAATGTCTTTGCGATAAAGGTCCTCCGGAGCGCACAACGCGAAATATTGCACCAGCAGCAAATCAATTTTGTCTCGGTCAGCCGGCGATTTTTCCTGCTTCTTCAACTGGCGTTGCAAGAATGCGCGCAGCCCTTCTTCGCTTGCGTTCAGAACTTCCGGAGGGAGCTGGCGAATCTGAAATGCACGAAGGTCCTCGTCGATCGTGTCGAACCATTTCAGGTCAGCGTCAAACACATCGCGAGTGGGCCGCTGTGGGGGCAACTCGCCCTCGGGATGCGGAAGCGGAGCGAGATTGAACTGCGTGGACAGCGCCGCGTACAAGGGGTAGGCAAGCCGGGCCTCGCTCCACTGCGTAGCAATGTCCGAAGGACCCGCCGGGTTTTTCAAGCTTGAGACATTCGTGTTGGTAGTCATGGTTTGATAATCCAGTTGTCTATGTCCCCCACAAAACGCGCTGCGACGGCTTTTCGGCCCTCGTGATACCTCACTGCAACCACAGTGGCCCACGCATCCAACGACCCGTCCGAATTGAGCATCCGGACGCGATCTTCGAATTCCAGCGGCAGAGTTGAAGAGAATAAGACCTCGTGCGCCGTTCCGAACTCAATCACGGTCTTCTCCTGCAGCCGCTTACGGCCGGTGCCCGTCGTCAGAACTCGCACGGGTATGCGCACGGGAGAAATCCCGGTAAAAAGCTGGGCTAATTTCTCAATGCACGTTTGTCCTGCGGAAGCGAACGTAATTTCGGCTTCACTCAACACTAGTGTCCCGATCCTTTCGCTCTCCCCGGTCTCCAAAGGTTCATGCTTCAGAGAGACGGAGCGAGCGCAGCAACACCACGAATGGAAGCGCAAAACTGCCCCGATGGAGAATGCACTCGGACGGCCAAAGATTTTTAGGAGATTGGAATATTAAGTGATTTTATTTCATGCCCTTGCAGGATGCAGAGAGGTGGCTTCGTCTCGCGGCGTCTCAGTATGCGACGGAACGTCTCATTCGTGCGCGCAAAATTTGGAGCAGCGAATCGAGAAACGAGATTTACACTCGATGCGAGTCGGCTAAGACGCCATCCGCACGTGATCTTTGTGCGACGACCGTAAAGGAATATTGTAGAGCTTGAGTTTTCGGTACAGCGTAGCCCGGCTGATTCCCAACATTCTTCCGGCGAGCGCTTTATCGCCTCCCGCTTGTTCGAAGACGCGCAATATAGTCATGCGCTCCAGATCGGACAGCGCGGTGGTGGAGAGCGCCGAATCGGCGGCGGGCGCGTTGCCCTCCTGAGCCGCACGAACGGCTGGCGGAAGGTCACCAACATCAATTGTGCGATGATCGCCGAGCGCAACGGCCCGCGCGATACAATTTTCAAGTTCCCTTACATTTCCCGGCCAGTCATATTGCAGAAAACTCTTCATGGCGTTCGGCGTCACCTGAATATTTTCACCAGGCGCGTAGCGGTCTAGGAAACAATGTGCCAGCTGTGGAATATCAGACCGGCGCTCGCGCAAACTGGGCAAATGCACAGTGACCACATTCAGCCGAAAATAAAGGTCCTTGCGGAACGTCCCGGCACGATAGGCCGATTCCAAATCGCGGTTGGTCGCGGCAATCACGCGAACATCCACCGGTACTTTCACATTGCTGCCCACCGGACGTACTTCCTTTTCTTGCAGCACGCGCAGCAGCTTGGCCTGCAGTTCCAACGGCAATTCGCCAATCTCGTCCAGGAAAATCGTTCCACCATTCGCGGCCTGGAAGAGTCCGGCTTTTGTCTTCAACGCGCCGGTAAAAGAACCTTTTTCGTGGCCGAAAAGCTCACTTTCCATGAGCGTGGGAACCAGGGAGCCGCAGTCCACTGCGACGAACGGCATTTGCGCCAGCGGTCCGCGGAAATGAATCGCGCGCGCCACCAACTCTTTTCCCGTGCCGCTCTCTCCCGTCACTAACACTGGAGTGCGCGTTTCCTTCAGTCGGGAAATCATTCGCATCACATCTTCGATCTTTACCGAAGTTCCAACTATTCCGTCGAGCTGTGTTTCCGTGCTCACGCGTTCGCGCAGGAATTGATTCTCCGTCACCAGGCGAACTTTTTCGGCCATGCGCTGCAGAAGCTGCCGCAGGCGTTCCACGCGAAATGGCTTTTCAATGTAATCGTACGCACCTTGTCGCATGGCTTCTACGGCCGACTCGATTGAGCCGTGCCCTGTCATGATTGCCGTTTCTGCCCGAGGCAATTGCTCGCGGATTTTCCTGAGCAGATCCGTTCCGGACAGGCTGGGGAGCTTCAAGTCCGTGACGACGATGTCGGGCGGCGTCGTGTCCAATGATTCGAGGGCGGACTCCGCGGTCTCAGCCTCGGCACAAATGAAACCAAGCCCTTGCCCAACCGTCATGCAGAGCCGCCGAATACTTTGTTCATCGTCCACTATCAAAAAGCGGAGCTTCGATTCGTCTCTCATGGTTTTCCAATTGTCTTTTCCACCGCGGCCATCAGCTGATGAACGCGGAAGGGTTTTTCAACGCAAGGTGTTCCGTTTTGCGCGAGTAGCGCCACAGTCTCGGCGCTCGCCGTATCGCCGGTGATGAAAATGATTCGCGACGCCAATTCCGGACGGTGGCGCAACAACCAGTCATGAACGTCCGCGCCGGTGATTCCCCCGGGCGTTCGAAAATCCGAAATCACGCCTCGGAAATCGCCGGTAGCGAGTAACTGCAACCCCTCGGTGGCCGAGGCAGAGGCCGTGATTTCATAGCCACGACGCTCGAGTGCCGTGCGTAGGAATGCGGCCACGGAGGGCTCGTCCTCGATCAACAAGATTGGTCCCCGCCTAACTGCGTCGGGCCTGTTAACGCCTGGCATTCGCTTCCTTTTCATCGTCCGGCGGCGCAGTACTTTTCGCAATCGGCAGCCGCACGACAAAGGTGGATCCGATGCCGTCGGAATTGTTGCGCGCAGAAATTTCACCTCCATGCGCTCGGACAATTCCGTAGCAGATACTGAGCCCCAGGCCTGTTCCTTTGCCGACTTCCTTGGTGGTGAAAAAAGGGTCAAAGATGCGGTCTGGGTGGGAAATGCCCGACCCGTTGTCGCGAAAAACTATCTCGATCGAACCGTCCCGCTGGGACGATCGGATTCCGATTTTTCCCTGGCGTCGCGTCTCATGCACGGCGTCGTAGGCGTTGTTCAATATGTTCAGAAAGGCTTGTTGCAGTTGGTGCGGGTCTCCGACGATCACCGGCAACTCCGCATCATAATCTTCAATCAGCTCCACGCCATGGTTTGAAAGATCGTAGGCGCGAAGCTTCACTGTCTGCTGCAAAACGGAATTTACCTGCAGTGGTTCGCGCTGTGCCGGCATCTGCCGCGCGAAGCTGAGCAAATTCTGCACGATCACTCGCGTGCGTTGCGCTTCCTGCAAAATCACTTGCAAATCCTCTTTGGCGTTTTCCGGGACTTCTGCGCTTTCCAGCAGAAGATCGGTGAAGCCGACGATTGCGGCTAGCGGATTATTCACTTCGTGTGCCACGCCGGACACCAGTTGGCCCAGCGCGGCCATTTTTTCCGTGTGCATCAATTTTGCCTGAAGGTCGGCTGCATCCGTAATATCGGTCATCACCACCACAACGCTGTTGATGTCCCCTTGTTCGTCGCGCATAGGGCTGAGGCTCACCGAAAACTGACCGGTAGTTCCATTGCCTCGAAGAAGCGGAACCTCGAGATTATCGAGCGCCGCGCCCTGCAGAGTGCGCTCCAGCGCCTCTGCTAGCAGCGCCCGACGCGCCGCCGGCACCATCTGAACCAGCGAGTGCCCCAGTAAATCCTGTTCGCGGTAGCTGGCCTCAAAGCAACGGCGATTCGCATAACTCACCAGCCCCGCCGTATCCAGCACGAGAATCATGCTTTGCGTGTTGTTTAGAATATTTTTGTTGAAGTCGCGTTCCCGCCGGTAGCGGCGCTCCGCCGTGCGGCGGTCGGTGATGTCCTTCAACACGTGAATGGTGCGCAGTTCGTCTTTGGGCCCGCCGTGTATGCGCGAAGCAGAAACCAGAAACGTGCGTTCGGCTGCTTCATGAATAAATTCCTCGTGCACTGCTTGCGGATTCCTGCAAAACGGACAATAGCCGGGCTGTGCGCTGGAGGAGAGTAATTCCAGTGTTCCCATGTCGCGGCCGATCACTTCCGTAGGCCGAAACTCCAGCAGGTCTGCCAGCGCGCGGTTCAGACGCAGCACGCGATTCGACGCGTCATGCACGATGATGAAATCCGAGATGGCGTCAAAATCCTGGACCCACTGCTTTCGAGATTGTTCGATTCGAGAAAATAACCGCACGTTTTCCAACGCCACCGACGTGTGGCTGGCCAGCGCTTCCAACAGTTGCCGCTCGGCGGGATAAAGTTCTCGCGCTAAATCGACAAGACACAGCACGCCGAGAAGCTCTGCTTCGCTGCCATAGAGCGGCGCGAGCACCAATCCCTTCCACCCAAGCGACTCGGCTAGCCCAGCTCCCAGCAGACGCTCAGCTAATCCCGTACGCAGATCTGAGCCCAGCCCGCTGGCCTGTTCGGCTAGCGTCCCAGCGAGACGATGCTGAGTCATTGCGTCCCAGCGATGGGCCGGCCCACTGAGCGCTGCGATCTCCCAGTCTGTTTCGCGCGCCAACACTAAGACCGCCGACCGCGCCCCCAACATTTCCGCCGCGCGCGCAGTCAAGCGCTGTGCAAACTCCGGTTTTCCTAGCGATGGGTTGAGTTCCAGGGTTGCGGCGGAGAACTGCGCCAGCAGGCTCTCGAAAGAGCCATCGAGACGAGCCGACACTTCGCGAGTTCGTTTCAATGCACGCATGGAGGATTTCGGGGCTGCGCGCGATTCTTGCTTACCGCTAAGGACGTTACGGCCCAATCTCATTTTGAGTCAAGCGAACCGGTGGTCGTTGTTGCTTAACTGGCAATCGTCCAAGTCGCAACCTGAGACGATAGGAGCGATCGAGAGGAGCGGGTTGAGACGGTGGCTATACGCAAGAACCGATCGCCGCCGTCTTTTGGGAAGCATTAAAGCACTGCAGGTCAGTGACTTCCAGACAGATTTGACGAGTTGACGTAGCCCGAAAATATCAATGCTTCCGTGGCAACCTTCGTGCAATTTCCGACGTTGGAGTCATCCCCCCGCGTGGAGGCAGTGGCATGAAATCGAGAGTGGGAATAATCGGCTTGGGGCTGGCACTTGTGCTGGGTGAGTCCCTTGCACTTCCGCCACAAGGATCGGCAGCACAGGAAAATTCGAAAGAAGTGACTGGACGGAGAGTTCGCCTACGAACGGTTCCCGAATATCCGTCGCTCGCCAAGAAATTAAGAGTCTCCGGGAAAGTCAAAATTGAAGCCACTGTTACGGCGGATGGGCACGTCACCAACACCAGAGTGATTGGCGGGAGTCCCTTGCTCGTGGATTCGGCCGTTGAGGCCGTGAAGAGGTGGCGTTTTGAGGCAGCTCCGAAAGAAACAACCGAAATCGTTGAATTCGAATTTAACGGCCAGTTCGCCAAGTAACTGGGGTCGCTCGCATGCGAGCGGAGGCCCTGGCAAGTGGAAGTGGAGGCGGCAAACATGACTATAGGAAAGAAGCTCTATCTCGGATTTGGCGCGATTCTCGCCATCATGCTGGCTTTGTTCATTGTCAATATATTCACCGTGCGGCGCGAATATAACGCTCGATCCACCGTCGCCTCCACACTCTCTGATGTGAAGGCAATTGAGAGTGTGCGTTTTCAGATGATGGAGAACCGGCTGTATCTCGGAAATTATCTTCTCAGTGGCGATCTCCGCGACGAAGAAAAAACTAACAAAGGCGTCAGCGATCTTTCGCAGCTCTTAAAGGATGCTGAATCCAAAGTTAGCGATGCAAGCCTGAAAGCCGCCTTCGTGCAGGTGGAAGAAGGAGAACGCAGTTGGGCCGAGGATTTTGCGAAGCCGATGGTGGCCAAACGCCACCAGGTCGACGCCGGCGACGCCACAGTTTCTGATCTGCAGATTTACTACCTTCAGCATGATCCCAATTCCTGGTTCAATAAATCGTCAGCAGTGCTCGACGAGGCCAACCTCGCTGTTCGCAAAGCACTGGATGATTCCAACTCGTCAGCTACTGCCGCAACTTCACTAAGCACCATCATTACGACTGTCGGTACATTCCTGGCGATTCTGCTGGGAGGGTTCATCGCGTTCGCCACGGCAAAATCCATTAAGGAACCGTTGTACCACTTGATTGAAGTTGCGCACCGCATCGGGGAAACCGGCGACCTTGACCAATCCATTGATATTCACCGCGATGACGAAGTGGGCATCCTGGCCTCAAATTTCAACAAGATGATCGTCCACTTGAAGGAAATGGCAGCTGTCTCGGCGGCGATTGCCGAAGGCCAGTTATCGGTGTCGGTCCAACCCCGGTCCCAACAAGACACTATGGCAGTAGCGTTCACCCGGATGACGCATGGGCTTCGCGAACTTGTCCGACAAGTACGCGATAGCGCGTCGCAGGTCGCCAGCGGGTCCGGCCAAATGGCGAGCGCTTCCGATGAGTCGGCAAAGGTAAGCGTGCAGGCGGCATCAGCGATTGATGAAGTCACTAGCACCATGCACGAAATGAGCATCAACGTGCAAAACGTTGTCAAGAACACGCAGGTACAAGCTTCGAGTGTCGCCGAAACTTCCGCTTCCATCGATGAAATGGTCACCTCGATTCAGCGCGTCGCGGACACGGCGAAACTGCTTGTCGATATTTCACATCGCTCTCGCGAAGAAGTTCAAACCGGAATGGTGACCATGGATAAGGCCACCGAGGGATTAAACCGCACCAGCCACGCTATCCAGTCTTCAGCCGAAATTATTGACGTTCTCGGCCGGCGCGCTGACGACATTGGCAAGATTATCGAAGTGATTGACGATCTCGCCGAACAGACCAATCTTCTCGCATTGAACGCCGCGATTGAAGCTGCGCGCGCGGGTGAACACGGACTGGGTTTCGCAGTCGTCGCCGAAGAAGTGCGCAAGCTAGCTGAAAAATCCACGCAATCCACGAAGGAAATTTCCGAACTCATTCAAGGCATACAGAAGGAAGCGCGCGAAGCGGTGGACAACATGGAAAAGAGCACCAGCATGGTGCAGGAAGGCCTGCTGTTGAACAAAGACCTGAGCTTCGCGCTCGAAAAAATCTCCGACGTGGTTTCCGAGGTTTACAAGTTCTCCCAGGAAATTGGAGCGGCGACCACCGAGCAATCCAGCGGCTCCACGCAAATCGCCAAAGCTACCAATCGCCTGACGGAAATCACCCAGGAGATTAATTCTTCAGTCGAGGAACAGGCCTCCGGTGCGCAAGGCGTGGTCCGCGCGATGGAGAAAATGCGCGAGCTTGTGCAGCAATCCACTTCAAGCTCTACCGAATTGGCGGCAGCGGCGGAACAGATGTCGAAGCTGTCCCGCGCGCTCTTGGAATCGATGGATCGTTTCGTGCTCGACGAAGGGTTCGCCGATAGCCGGCGCCCAGCGTCCCGGCGGCCGTCGCCTGCTCCGGAGCGGTCGGCACGTCAGGAGTATGCAGAAGTAACTCGCTAGTAGAGGGCATGCGTCCCAAAATGGATAAAGAGCTTCAGGTTGTGGGCTTCCGCATCGGCCGCGAAACGTTCGGCGTGCCGATTTCATTGGTGCGCGAGATCGTGCGCGTGCCCGAAATCACGTCCGTTCCCAATGCGCCCGATTATATCGAAGGCGTCATCAATCTTCGCGGCAAGATCATCCCGGTGGTGGACCTGCGAAAGCGGTTTCGGGAAAAAGTGGGCGAGCCAAATAAAAAGAATCGCATCGTAGTGGCCGAGGTGGATGGGCGTCTTATCGGATTGCTGGTGAATTCAGCATCCGAAGTGTTACGGATACTACCGTCGGAAATAGAAGCGCCACAGGATGTTTTTCAAGAAGGCGAGTTGAACTACATTACCGGCGTTGGAAAACTCCGCGGTCGCCTGGTAATCCTGTTGGACCTTAACAAAATTCTACAACGCGGTGAGCTTCGCAGTTTGGAAGATGCGGCCGAACTAGTCGGCTCCGGTCCGGCCAGCGGCACAAAAAGAGAAGTCTAGGCCAGCGGGAAAGAGATATCGAGGAACGAATGTCGACCACACTCACGACGCAGGTACCACTCACGGAAGCCGAGCTGAAGCTCTTGCAGACATTGGTGTATCAGGAATGCGGCATGTATTTTGACGAACGCCGCACCCATTTCCTGCGCGATCGTTTGCAGCGCCGCCTCAAGGCCTGCCAGATGGATTCTTTCTACAGCTACTACCGTCTGCTTACAAGCCGCGAAGGCAAGCAGGAGCTCATCGCGCTGCTCGAAAACCTCACGGTGAACGAGACCAGTTTTTTCCGTTTGCGGCCGCAACTGGAACTTTTCCAGAAAGTAACTCTTGAAGACATTTTGAAGCGTAAGCAGGAACGCCGCGATTGGTCGCTGCGCATCTGGAGCGCCGGATGCTCGACGGGACAGGAGCCGTATACCCTTGCGCTACTGGTCTGCGATGCGCTCGCCTACTACTATCTAAGGAATCCTCTGCCGTTCGAAATGCCTACGCCGAAGCCGCTGATACCTCCGCCGTGGAAAGTCGAGATCTTGGCTTCGGATATCAATTACTCGGCGCTGCTCACAGCGCAGCAGGGAATTTACACCGAAGCGCAGATGGAGACCGTGGATTACACCTGCCGTCTGCGCTATTTCGAAAAAATTGGCGACAAGTATCTGGTAAAGCCGGCATTGAAAAATTTGGTTCAATTCGATTTCCACAATCTGAAAACGGAATATCTTCCGCAGCGCAACGACGCCATTTTCTGCCGCAACGTGATGATCTATTTCGACGAGCCCGAGCAGAAGCGATTGATCGACAAATTCTATCGATGCTTGAACCCTGAAGGCTACCTTTTCGTGGGGCACGCGGAAAGCCTGTTTGGCCTCACCACAAAGTTCCACATGATCCACCAGAACAACGCAACTGTATACCAGAAGATCGAGGGGGCGCAGTGAGTTTTCTGCCCGACGATCGCGCATCAGAACTCCGCGAGCTCTTTTTCGAGAGCGCTGCGGAGATCCTCCAGGCCATGAACGATGCCGGCCTTGCGCTCGAAGAGCATCCGGCCGATAAAGAAAGCCTGCGCAGCGTCCGACGCGCGGTACACACGCTCAAAGGCGATTCTGCCGCGTGCGGTTTTCGCGAACTTAGCGAACTCGCGCACGAACTCGAAGATGTTCTCACTCCCGAGCTGGCCAAACAAAACGCGGCCCTGATTCCCGAAGTTGTACTCACCGCCGCAGATACATTTCACGAAATGCTGGCCGCTTATCGCAACCATCTGCAGCCGCCTGTTGGAGGCGCTCTCCGGGATCACATTAATCGGCTGTTGCACCGAACCGCTTCCGAGCCTGAAAAAGCTTTGAGCGAAGCGAAGTTTGACTGGAACGAATACGAGCGCCTTACGATCGCCGAAGCTTTTCGGCGCGGCGAATCGGTCTACAACGTCGCGCTCCATCTGGATTCGGAATCGTTGCTTCCGGCCGCGGCCTTCGAACTCGTGCGCAAAGCGCTGGAAAGCGCGGGCAAGATTTTAATTCTCCATCCGGAGAGTGCGGCACAAGCAGCCAGCACGAACCTGATCGAGGCAGCAATCTCAAGCGCGAAGCCGGCCGACTGGATACGCGAGCATTGCCGCGTCCCTTCTGTGGTCGCCCGGATTTCAGTGCTGCAAGTCCCGGTGCCGAAAGCCGCGCCGCGGGACTTGCTCCAGATATTGATCGAGTCGGAAGCCGCCGCGATCGCCGCCGGAGTTGCCTCTGGTACACAGGATCCAGCTTCGGACCACGACGAATGGCGCGACGGCGCAGCTCCTTCAGGTCTGGCGCACGCCGCGGCCGAAAATACTCTGCGTGTGGATGCCGAGCGAATAGATACGGTTATGAATTTGGTGGGCGAGCTCATCATCGGAAAATCCATGTTGCAGCGCACCATCACGGAGTTCGAGCGCCTGCACGCGAAGGATCCGCTGCGCGGTAAATTCGCGGATGCGCTTTCATTTCAATCTCGCGTTCTCGGCGAACTTCAGAAGTCGGTGATGAAGATCCGCATGGTTCCGGTGGAACAGCTTTTCCGCCGCTTTCCCCGGGTAGTGCGCGACGTTGCCAAGCTGCGCAATAAAGATATTGGCCTTGAGATCGCCGGCCAGAATACGGATTTGGATAAGAGCATCCTCGACGCCCTCGCTGAGCCCCTTGCCCATCTCGTGCGTAACGCTGCCGACCACGGAATCGAGACTGCCGCGGACCGCCAGTCTGCGGGCAAGCCGGTCCGCGGGACTGTGCGTTTGGATGCATATCATGAAGCCGATCACGTGGTGATCGAGATTTCTGACGATGGCCGCGGACTCGACCGAAAGAAGATTCTAAGTCGCGCTATCGACAATGGCAATCTGCGAGCTGAAGACGCCTCGCTCTTGAATGATTCCGAAGTCATGAACCTGATTTTTGTCGCCGGCCTCAGCACTGCCGACGAGATAACCCAAATTTCCGGCCGGGGTGTGGGTTTGGACGTCGTCAAATCGGCCATCGACAATCTAAAAGGTTCCATCGAGCTCGAGAGTGAACTCGGACGCGGCACTACATTTCGCCTGATGGTGCCGCTCACTCTTGCGAGCATTCACTCGCTCCTGTTTCGCGTATCAGGAAAGCTGTACGCCGTTCCGCTCGCATCGGTTGTCGAAATCACGCGCGTGGCGGAAGGCGAAATCCACCGGGTGGACGATCACGAAGTTTTTCAATTGCGTGATCAGGTTTTGACCCTCGTTCGCCTGGAACGTCTCGGATCGCAGATGCAGCGCGCGCGTGGGAATCGGGTTTTTGTGATCGTAATTTCTTCTGGGACTCGCAAATTTGGTCTGGCCGTTGACAGCCTAATGGGCGAGGAAGAATTAGTGATTAAGGCGCTCGAAGACCGCTTGGTGACCTCGCCGCTCGTCAGTGGCGCCTCTATTCTCGGCGATGGAACAGTCGTCTTGATTCTAAACGTGGCAGCCGTGATTTCTCATTTGTCCAGAATCCAGCCCGTGGGAGCCATAGCGTGAACGGGAAGATTCGCGTCCTTGTGGTCGATGATTCAGCGCTGATGCGGAAGCTGATTCCGCAAGTGCTTCATCGCGATCCATCCATAGAAGTGGTGGGCACAGCGATGGATGGCGAGATGGGCTTGAAAAAAATCGGTGAACTCCGCCCTCACGTGGTGACGCTCGACCTCGACATGCCGCGCATGGATGGAATCGAGATGCTTCGCCAGATTACTCGGAAGCATCGCGTGCCGGTGATTGTTTTCAGCGCGCAGACCGATCGCAGCGCATCGCTCACCCTGAAGGCGCTGGCGCTAGGCGCTTTCGACTTTGTCACCAAGCCGCAAGACGCGCCTTCCGGCCGCATCGAGCAAATTGCCGCCGAATTTGCGTTGAAGATCAAGTTTGCCGCCGCTTCCGGCGCGCCAAAAATGATCATCACCGTGCCGTCGATGAAGCGCAAAGAACAGCGGCGAGCCTCCATGCCCAACTGGCCTTCGCGAATCGTCGCAATTGGGGTTTCTACGGGGGGCCCCAATGCTCTGCAATATCTCTTTTCGCAGCTTCCCGAAGATTTTCCCGGCTGTCTGCTGGTGGTACAGCATATGCCCGAAGGATTTACCGATATGTTTGCGCGCCGTCTCGATGAATCCTCTGGCATCGAAGTAAAGGAGGCGCAATCGGGCGACTTGTTGCTGGCCGGCCGCGCATTAATCTGCCCGGGCAATCGCCATATGAAAGTGCGCCGCATGGAGCATGGCAACATCGCCATCCTCGTGGACCAGCCGCGCGTGAACGGTCACCGCCCGTCCGTGGACGTTCTGTTCCAATCGGTGGCGCAGGAATTCGGCAGCAACTCCGTAGCCGTGCTGATGACCGGAATGGGAGACGACGGCGCGGCAGGGATGGGCGCCATACGCTCAGCGGGCGGCGCTACGATCGTCCAAAGTCCGGACAGCTGCGTCGTGGATAGCATGCCACGGTCGGCAATCGAACGCGGTTTTGCTTCGCGTATTGTTTCGCTTTCGAATCTTTCCAATGTGTTGCAGTCAAAATGTCTGCCGGAACGCGCAGCGGCGGAACCGGTTGCAGCAAGAATTACGAGTGACGGAGATTAGTAGCGCGAGATTCTCACGAAGGAGATGGTTATGAAACAGTTTGAAGCATTAACGAGAAAGAAGGACAGCGAGCCGGTGCGATATCTAATCGTGGACGACTCGGTCTTCGCGCGAAAAAGCCTCGCCAAGATGATTGAATCCTTTGGCGGCCATGTGATCGGTGAGGCGGGTGACGGCTGCACCGCAATCACCGAATACTCGCGCACGAACCCCGACATCGTTCTGATGGATATCACCATGCCGCAGATGGAGGGTATTGAGGCCGTCGAGCGCATCGTCCAGGAGCACCCGGACGCCCGCATCGTGATGGTTTCGTCAGTCGGCTATCAGGACAATATCCTCGCCGCGCTTCAAAAAGGTGCGCGTCATTTCGTTCAGAAGCCGGTGAAACCGGATGCGCTTTACGAAATCATCCGCTACGTTCTCAACGACGACGGCGTTACTGCCACGGTCGGCGCCGAGGAGAAATCTCGATGAGGATGGAACTGATTCAGCCGTTTATCGGCTCGCTTGATGCTGTGTTGGCCGAGATGATGCAAGAACCTGCGAAAATTGCCGATCTCAATATGGAAATCGAAGGGTACCGTCGTAAGGGCACTGCGGCTGTTGTTACTTTTCGCGGGCAAATTGAAGGCCGCGTGATTCTCGACATGGACCCTGCCGCCGCTGCCCATGTCGCCGGCTGCCTGTTCGGTAAGGAAGTGGATCCCAGTGAGCCGATCGTGCGGGAAACTGTCTGCGAGCTAGCCAATATGGTTATCGGCAACGCCGTGACACAGCTCAATGACCGCGGATTTCAATTCAAAGTGCTTCCGCCGGAGGTGCTCACACAAGAACAGTGCGACAAGGCTGGGAATGATTCCGAAGCGACGGTGCTCTGTTTTGAAACTTCAAACGGGAAAGTTTATCTGAATATCGCCATGAAGTACCTTCAACGCCGCACGCGCGAACGTTCTGCCGTACCGGTGGCTTAAATAAAGCTCTACCCCCGGCCCGCGAAACGAATCTACCGTGCCCTGGGCCCCACTCTGCGATACTCCACACCGTGCCTGAATAGCCCGGCCCGCGGCATTTCCTCTGAATAAACCACATGAGCCGGAAGGAAAATATTCGCCGCGTCCGGTGAATAGGGCACCGCGACTTGAATCACCGCTTTTGTGTCGTAGCGGCGTTTGCTGCGAAAGCACATTCCAATCGGCGAGATATCTTCGCAAACCGCCAGCTCGTCGTCCGCGTCTGTCTGCCGGATACATGCTGTCAGGCGCGTTTTCATGCGCATGCGCTGGCGTTCGCGCTGCTCTTCGCCTTCGGGAATCGGCTCAGGTTCCTTTGTGCGGCGCGCGGCGCGGATTGCCCGTTGCTTTTCATCCTCGTGGGGAGCCTGGGTCCAGATGCTCGGCACACTGCAAGTTTTGCAATGGCGCGCGATTCCTCGATTGATTTCGAAACCGCGCAACTCGAGTTCGTTCAGGTAAGCCACCTCTCGGCTCTTGCAGTAGCTGCATTGCAACAGCATTCGAGCTACGGCCTCCGTAGATTCCGCGATAGGAGGGAACTCAATCTTCCAAAAGTCTTCCTCACGATTTAGTATCTCGATGCCGTAGAGCGCTCCGTCCTTTTGACGGCCGAATTCACCCACCACACGCGCGCGTACGACTTTTTGGGAATCGGCCCCCGTCTGGCGCCGAATCTCGATCTCCTGTTCCGGCTTCAACTCCCGATCCAGTACGATCACCGCGCCCCCGCGATTGATCAACATCGTGCGAGCCCGCTCCTTGAACTCCTGTCCCGTGCTGTCAATGCCGGAAGCTTCCAGCAGCACGGTCAACGAGACACGATCGCTGCGTCGCATCGACGCGGATTCCATCAAGACCTCCTGCTGGGCGCGGATTCCCCAATTCCCAAGATAGCACAACGTCGCCCGCTGCTAGTCTCGCCGAACGCCATGCTTTCCTCAATGTCTAACTTGTCCGCTAGTTTTGTCATGGCAATAATCGCGATTTATCTCCTTTGATATGTTGACGATACCTCCATTGACGGATTCTTTTCCTCGTGCTAAGCTTGTTCTGCTGCAGTTTTAATTTAGCCATAAAGGGAGTTAGGACTATGGAATGGGTTACCCCTCAACACGAAGAAGTGAACCTGAATTGCGAAATTAGCTCCTACGCTAACGCCGAACTATAGCTCGAATGCGCGTTAAAGTCCTCGGCTCTGGAGCCGGGGGCGGCTTCCCCCAGTGGAATTGCGGTTGTTCTAATTGCGTTCGTCTGCGTGCCGGCAAGCTACGGGGAAAGCCTCGTACACAAACGCAAATCGCCTTCTCCCTCGACTCTCAAGCATGGTTTCTCCTGAACGCTTCGCCCGATCTGCGCACACAGATACTCGCTACGCCGGAGCTTTCTCCTCCCGTTGGTTCGCGCCGCTCGCCCATAGCCGGCGTCTTCCTACTTAGTGCTGATGTCGATTCCGCAATGGGTCTCCTCCACTTGCGTGAATTCACGCCATTCCGTATTTTCGCTACTCCTGCAGTCCAGCAGATACTCAGAGAAGAAAACACCATCTTTCGCGTTCTCGATCGGGCCACGCCTAAAGTGCAGTGGTCGGATCTCCCGATGCGCACTCGATGCGGTGCTCCAATCGTCGATAATCCCCATGGGGATTATCCTTTCCGTTGCTCGTCCGTTCCGCTCGGTGGCGCTTACCCTGACTATGTGAGCGATGCCTTGCGTGGCAAGCTACCAGCGGAGCAAGCCGTCGTCGGATTACTTGTCGAACATGGAGGCAAGCGTTTGTTCTTTGCGCCTTCTCTTTCGGGCCAAAATCAGGAATGGAAGAAGCTGGCCGACTCGAGTGATCTGGCGTTTTTAGATGGCACATTTTGGAACGATGACGAACTCATCCGCGCAACAGGCTCCGGCAAGACCGCGCGCGCGATCGGACATCTTCCGCTTTCTGGCGCGGATGGTTTGCTTCAGCAGTTTTCCGGGATCGGCCGCGGCCGCCGCGTCCTCATCCACATCAACAATACAAATCCCATCCTGGACGAAGACAGCGCCGAGTATCGCCAGGTGCGTGAACAGGGCTGGGAAATAGCGCATGATGGCATGGAGTTTGTCCTGTGAACGCACCACTGTCGGAAACTTTTCTTCCCGAAGCCCAATTCATAGCGCGCTTTCACGCCATTGGAGAAGAGCGCTATCACCACAAGCACCCGTTCCACCTCTTGATGCACGAAGGGAATCTCACGCGCGGCCAACTGCAGGCCTGGGCCCTCAACCGCTATTACTACCAGAGCCGGATTCCCATAAAAGACGCCACGATTCTCGCGCGCAGTGAAGACGCCGAATTCCGCCGTGCATGGCGGAAGCGCATTTTCGACCACGATGGAGACGGCACGCATCCCGGCGGCATCGAAAAGTGGCTGCGGTTGGTGGAGGCGACCGGCCTCACACGTGAACAGGCGTTGCGCGGAGATGGCATCCTGCCGGCGGTTCGGTACGCAGTGGATGCTTATCTCGAACTGGTTCGCTCCGGAACCTTTCTCGAAGCTGTGGCTTCTTCTTTGACCGAACTCTTCTCCGGCAAACTCATCGCTCTGCGCATGGACGCGCTCCGGCGATATTATCCCTGGCTTTCCGGCGGCCTCGACTATTTTCAGGGCCGCCTCACGCAGGCGCCCGAAGACGCGGACTTTGCGCTAGCTTGGGTGGTGAAGCATGCTCGAACGCGTGAGCAGCAGGAACAGGCGCTGGCTGCTCTCCGCGCGAAGTGCGATATTCTTTGGGCCCAGCTCGATGCGCTGTACTTTGCCTACGTGTCGCCCGGATGGCCGCCTCCGGGCGCTTTTCATCCCCAGGCGGGCTAAAGTATGAATCCTGAAATGCACGCGCAGCCCCGGCTAGCACCCGGATGTAGGCTGAGCGAACTCAATCGCGGGCCGCGCATGTTGCAGATGCCCGAACGCGCTCTCCGTCTGAATGGGCCAAGCCTTGAGATCGTTGAGCGCTGCGACGGCAAACACACGGTCCTGCAAATCATCTCCGAGCTACAGAAGATTTATTCGAAAGCAGAACCCGAGCGCGTGGAGAAGGACATCCTCGGATATCTCGCGCTGCTCCGAGAACAGGGCGCTATAGAGTTCGCGGCCGAAGACGCCGCCGGACAGAAATGACTACCGTAAATCCCACACCACTCGCGCTCATCGCTGAGCTCACTCACCGCTGCCCTTTGCACTGCGTCTATTGCTCTAATCCTCTGGAGTTGCAGTCTCGTGGACTCGAGCTTTCCACCGAGGCCTGGTCGCGAGTGCTGCGAGAGGCCGCCGACGCCGGCGTTCTGCAAGTTGATTTCACCGGCGGCGAACCGCTCGCGCGCCGGGATTTAGTCGAACTTGTTCGCGCCGCCCGGGCCGCTGGACTCTACGTAAGTTTGATCACGTCGGGCTTGCCGCTTGATGAGCGCCGTCTCGCAGAACTTGTGAATGCCGGACTCGATCATCTTCAACTGAGTTTTCAGGGTGTGCAGGAGGATGCAGCGAGTGAGATCGCCGGAACCCTAGCGCTGCAGCAAAAGCTCCAAGTGGTCCAGTGGGTGAGAGCGCACCGCATTGCCCTAACGCTAAATTTTGTGATTCATCGGCAAAACCTCGATCGCCTGGAGGAAATGATCGCTCTCGGAGAATCGTCCGGTGCGGGCCGCCTGGAATTCGCGCACGTCCAGTATTACGGCTGGGCTTTCGCCAATCGCGAGCGTTTGCTACCCACGCGCGACCAAGTAGACCGTTCGGTCCGCCTGCTGCAACAGGCCGAAGCTCGGCTGCGCGGGAAAGTTCGCGTCGAATACGTCGTGCCGGATTACTACGCGAAGTATCCCAAGGCTTGCATGGGCGGTTGGGGACGCAAGCTGATGCTCATTACTCCAGGCGGCGACGTGCTACCTTGTCATGCCGCGCAAATCATCCCAGGGCTGCGCTTTGAAAACGTGAAGAATCGGCCACTCCAGGAGATTTGGGACTCCTCCGAGGCTTTTCAAAAATTCCGAGGCGAGGAGTGGATGTCAGACCCCTGCCGCAGTTGCGACCGCCGCGGGCAAGATTTCGGCGGTTGCCGCTGCCAGGCGTTTCTACTCGCCGGTGATGCTGCAGTCACCGACCCCGTTTGCACCCTAACGCCTAAACGGCAAATCGTGGACGCAATCGTCACCGCCGCGAATGACGCGCCTCCGGCAGAACTCCCCGCGAAACTCGACTGGCTCTACCGCCCCAATCCTTCCTGAAGAACTCGTATGAGAACTCGATACTCTTTGTGGGTCGTGTGTTCAGCCACGACATAAAGGCCGTAGGTTTGGCGACTTCAGCCGCTGAAGTTCCGCTCTTGCGGTCGCCGCCCAGCCGTGAACTTAGGCTCCGCGCTTCAGGGATCAACGTGCGGAGGGTAGATCAGGTGGCGGATATTCCGGCAGCTTGGCGTTCTTTTTGTCCGTGCGCTTCACTTCCAGTTCATCGAACAAAATTGACGGGCAGATCACCGTGGTGGGGATCGCTCCTTCGCGATTGCTCACCAACGGGTCATCTCCGGCGGCGACCAGATCGTTTCGCAGTGAGCGTACATCAAGTTCATTGAACACCGCGCCGCGAACAAGTTCTTCGTGCCCGTCGTCAACATACACGCGATAGAGCAGTCGCGGATCGTACCCAGACAGCGTTTCGACGTAATATCCGTACGGTTTGTTTTGCTGTTTGCACATCTCGATCAGCTTTTTCTTAAGTTCCGCGGTCGAGAGCGGCTGCTTGGGCTGCACGATCAAATTGCCGACGCTGGGCATGGGCGGTTGGCCTGGCGCCGCTCTCCCGTGCCCGTTCGAATCGGGAAAATCGCGGATGGGCATCCTGCCCAGCAGATAATCCACCAGCACACCATCTTTGATGAGCGGCACTGATTTCGCGCGAACTCCCTCTTCATCGATCTCATAACTCCCGATCAGACTCTTTCCCTGAAAGGACTTCATGGTCGGGTCATCCACGACCGACAGAAAATCAGGAAGCACGCGGCTTTTGTAGCTTGAAGAAAAGTCCCCGATCGTTCTCGCCGACTCGCCGGGTTTTGGCCGAATCCCCAGCAGGTTGTAGCCCACCATCCCGTTAAATACGTCACTCGCTGCGTCGTTCGAGAAAAGTACCGGCCCGCGATAGTTCTCCTCTACAAGTGGTGCTTCGCGAAGGTCCTTCAAAGTTCCAAGCATTTTCGCCATGTCTGACTGCAATTTCGCCAGCTGGGGTAACTCTTCCTCAGTGCTTGCCATGTAAAAAGGCGAACGCTCAAGCTGCATCCCATCCGTCGCTTGCGTTTCTCCGGCAAGCTGTACGGAGTAGGCTGCATAGCCCTGCCTTGTAATCGTTCCTTCCGTATTCACAAAGTAAACGTTTACTGCGCGAAATCTAACCGCCGCGGATAACGATTGAATTTTCGGGTCCGAACGGAAAAGCTCCGTCGATTTTTCGAGCGCCTGCTTCCACTCCTCAGGAGAGAATTCGAGTTTGGAGAGAGGCCCGATGGACTGCACGGAAGGCACCTTCGCAAAATCATCAAATGGCTGCTCGGCGCTGAACTGGCTCAGGAGCGCCTTCTTATTCGCAAACGCTTCGTTCGCAATTTTGTAAGCGCGGTCCGTCGCGTTCCAGAGTTGGCGGCGGAGCGCTATGGAATCGTTGTCCAGCGGTGCAAGGTCTACCACTCCCACGCCGGGGCCGTAGTAGCTGTCCTGTTTGTAATCACCGACGCGAACCACTACTCGAACACTGCGCACATGCACGCGCTGATTCTCCCGCAACGCGCCAAAAGTCGCTTCCGCCGTATACTCCTGCACATCCGAGAGCCGATATTCGATGTAGTAAGGCGCTGAGACGTTGTCCATCTTTACATGAGCTTTGGAACGCTCCAGCTCTTCGCGCATCGCGCTAATCACGGGATCAGAGGAAACAGCTGCGGCCGTCGCATCAGCGGCCGAACCTAGTGCGTTACTTGCATGCACGGGATCCGGCTTCGCAGTCTTCTGCGGCGAGGCCGCGTTCGAGCACGACAATGCGAGGAATATTGTCAGCGAGAAATAGAGTGTCGGGAGCGACTTCAGCCATTGGCTATTCCCGTTCATCGCTATCGCGAACCTGTTGTAGTGGTTTGTGTGCTTGAAGCGGAGGGTGGAGCGTCAAGGGATGGCGGTGGCAGAATAGGGGGCCGTTCCGTTCCGCGTCGCCGTTTCTGCACTTCAATTTCTGAAAACAGCATGGCCGGCGCTGCCGCAGCCACCGGAATCTGTCCCGATTCAGCTCCGCATATCCCGTTGAAAACCTGCATTGTGTCCCCGGTCACCATAATATTGTTGAGAGAAAGCAGCGGCGTTCCGACGATGTCCACTCCGCGCACCAGTTCATCCGGCCGGCCGTCGGCGTACACGCGGTACACCATCACCGGAAGCACCTGAAAAGCTTGGGGGGTCGAACGACCCGTCAGAGTGAAGCCGCCTTGAATATCGTCGAAGTAAAGCCCGTAAGTTTTTCCTTGCCTCTTGATCTCGTCGACAAATTTCTTTCGAAGCTCGGAATCCGGCACTGTATTTGTGGACGTCACGATCAAGTTTCCCTGGCGCCCCGTGGGCATCAGCCCCGGCTGCCGCCGCCCGTGCCCATTCGAATGATCGAAATTCTTAAGCGGCATGCGCGACATCAGGAAATTCTTCAAAATTCCGTTTTCGACCGCTTCCACGCGAACGGCCGGAACTCCTTCGTCGTCGAAGTCATACGACCCCGCAAGTTTTACTCCGTTCAGTTCCTTCAGCGTGGGATCGTCGATCACGCTCAAGAATGGAGGAAGAACCAGCTGATTTATTTTCTTCGTGAACGTTTGGCCTTCCGTTTCATCCCTTTGACGATGCCCTTCGAGCCGGTGCCCAAGCACTTCATGGAAAAAAACCGCGGCGGCTCTTCCAGAGAGCATGGCAGGTCCGGCATAAGGCTCAGCCGCTGGAGCCGCGCGCAAGGCTTTCAAATCTTCGGCAATTTTGTCCACTTTCGCCGCAAGCTCGGAATCCGCAGGAAGCTGATTGGGAGACGGAGCCTGAAAAGACTCCACGCGCATCAATTCCATGCCGTCGTCCGCACGCGTTTCGCCCTGGACTATCAGCCGGCTGATCGCTCCGGGCCGCACGACCGATCCACCGTCGCTCGTGGCGAGATATGATCGATCGTCGCTCACCTGAAGTGACACAGTCGAGCCGTATACTTCGGGGTATTTCAGAAAGCCTGCCGATATTTGGCGGGCCCGTTCTTCCCACTGCTTCTGATCCCAAGTCGCAACTTTGTGCGCAGCGTCTGCATGCGCTTGCGGAGATTCTTGCGAGAAGTCCGGCGACTTATCCTCTTCCTCCGATTGCACAGCTTTGCTGGTTTTCACCGTCAGAAACGCGGAAGAGGCTTGGTTGTATTCGCGGTCGGTAAGTTGCCACAGCACACGCGCAATCGCATCCGAATCGCTGTTCAATGGAAGAAATCCCGACGTAATACCCGACCCCCGGCTCTTGTTATGAGTGTTATCCAGCGCGGCCGAACCCACGCGCATCATCACATCGGCCTGTCGGCTCTGAGAGCCGGTCGCAAGAACGAGACTGCCGTTCGAGGCTACGATTAGGAATTGATCGATGTCCGTGACGGCGTAACTCAAGTAGTAGGGAGCAGGATCCGTTTTGGCCAGAGATGTGGTAGCGCGCTTCAATTCCTGCTGCATGGTCTGCAACACTACGTCGGGTGCCGAGCCGGAAGGAAAAACTGGAATGGCGCAGAAAACAAATAAGAAACCAGCGACGAGCCTAAAGAAGGGTCGAGTCATTTTTTAGTTAACACTCTCCGGAAGCCAGAACCAGCATACAACGATTCTGCATTTAGCGCGGACTACAACAAACTACTTTCCCGTCGTTGAGGGCGTAGAAACAGTTCCAGCGTTGCAGCGCGAAGAAAAACCGGAAGATCAAGAACGATTCAACGCGAGTACAGTGGCCCGGGCGAAAATTGGAGCATCAATTCCACAAAGTTAATTTTTCGGAGCCGACGAGCTCTCCGACAATATGTCCCAGATCACGTAACCCACGCCCCCCGCGGCTCCCACGGCGACTATGGACCAGGCAAGGCTGCCGGTGTTTAAAGCTCTTTTGGGCGATCCGCTGCCAGAGCCAGTGCCCGCTCCGGTGGGAGTTTGCGGCTGAGCAGCAGCCTCCAGATCGAGCGTCACTCGATAGGACTTACCAGCAGGGATCTCTCGGCTTACTCCGTTGTAATCCAGAACCAACGTGCCTTTATATGCGGAGATCACAACTTCCAGAGGACCGGTGATCGTCACTTGTCCATAAGCCGGTTCGCCATTTGCGGCGTGGAGAATACCTTGCGGGATTTCAAGCTCCACCTGATCTTTGCCGTTCGAAGAAAACCCAACCGTACCGCGGTTCACCATTGCGTGCACCACGTTGGTGGTGGCAGTTTGCGCGAGGCTGGCTGAGCTGGCCGAAAGCAGGTACAACTGGCTGGCTCCAAACTTCAGCCGCAGCGTTCCGCCGACATCGGTGGCGAGTGTGTCGCCCGGAAAAATCGAGGTCCCGACGTCGACCTTGGTATTCCCGATCTGTGCGTTCTGCGCTTGCGTCACCAAGCCGAGAGGCGCTTCATTGGCCGCAAACGCTGGAATATTCAGCAGGCTGGCTACTAAGATTGCAATCAGGCAAGCGCGCGAGAGTACGCTCATAAATTCCTCCGAGCCTACGAGTTCAATTTAGGCGCACCCGCCGCTGCTGTCAATACCCGAAGATAGAAAATCGGTTCCGGCGTCGAGTGGGCAAGAGCGGGCGCAACAACGCGCAACAGAGATGGAGATGGCACGAATGGCGTCGCTAGGAGTGGCGGAATTTTGCGATAGAATGGTTTGGTTTCTTCGGAGGAGCTCGTGATCCACCGTTTCGTCTTTCACAACGATCGTCTGTCTCCCATCGAAGAGGTTAGGCTTTCTCCCGGACAGGCTGGATTGTTGAACGGGTGGGGACTGTTCACGACCATGCGCATCGTGACTGGCATCCCCTTCGCCTTCGAACGCCATTGGAAGCGGCTGCAGCGTGATGCCGAGCGGACTCATTGCCCCTTTCCATTTAACGCGGAAGCTGTGCGGGGCAAACTGGACGAGCTTCTGCTCGCCAATGAAGTTCGTGAAGGCTGCGCACGGATCTACGCGATCTACAATCAAGTGGGATTTTGGCGGAGCGATGAGAATTTTCCGCGCGTGGACTTGATACTTTATTCTTCGGATCTGCCTTCCTACCGCGAACCCGTAAAACTAGGACTGCGTGAAAACGGGCGTCATGCCGCCTCGCCGCTCGCGGGAGTGAAGGTCACCTCCTGGCTCAACAACGTCTGGAGCCTGTACGAAGCGCAGCAAACGGGATGCGATGAAACAGTAATGCTGAACGAGCGCGGAGAAGTGGCGGAATGCACGGCTGCGAATATTTTTTGCGTGCGTGGCGGCAGAGTGTACACACCGCCATTGGCTTCCGGGTGCCTGGAGGGCGTTACGCGCAGCGTGCTGTTGGAAATTGGCGCGCGCGCTGGTGCTCCGGTGGAAGAACGCACGCTGTTCCCGGAGGATCTCTACGGCGCCGACGAAGTTTTTATTTCTTCCACAAACCGCAGCATGCTCGGAGTAAGTGAAATGAACGGCCGCCGCATCGCGAACGCACCCGGCCCGGTGACGCTCAAACTCGAAAAAACATTCGCCCAGTACGTTCGCGAATACATCGAAGCAAGGTCTGCGGCCTCAGGAAAGCGTTAACTGCGTTTCAGCCGCACGGATATTCGGCCGTGTATCTAATGGATCAGAAGCCCCGTCGCGGCAATTGCCACCCCCGCCAAACCCAAAACGATTCCCATTAGCCAGAAGACTTTCTTGCGAGTGAGAAGTGTAATCGAACAAATAACCAGCGCAGCTTCGAGCAACACCTCGCCGAGATCGAAGCGATCGGCACGCTTCTGATCCGTGATGACCTCGTTTTCGGCGCTCTTGGCCTCGGACTGAATGTCCTTCTGCTCGTCTTTGTAGCGCTCCACTTCCTTGGCGTACTTTTCCTTGATTTTTTCAACCTGCTCCGAATTCTGCAGAGAAAAAACGGAGACCTCGTCGATAAACAGCTCGTAACTTCTGCGGCGAATGTCTTTCGCCTGATAGAAGCTCCACTGATCGCTCGCCTTCGTCTGGTGCAGAATCTCCTCGGTGTGTGCGCGATGGCCCATCAGCGAAACGGAAGCTACCAGCACAGCCAGGACGGCCATCGTTATCGTCACGGGAGCCAGGCTCTTCTCGTGCGCTCCGTGTTCGGCGTTCTCCTGCAGTTCTTGAAGTTCGTCAGCCATAATTCCTCCGCGGCGGGTAGCAGCAAGTTTCTGCGGAGGAGGATAGCAGAACTCAATTGCAATCGGCCAGTCGTAAGACTCCACTTCCTGTACAATTGCAATTCGTGCGCAATTGCCTTTCTGCAATTTTAACCGAGGAGCCTCGATGACTGAATTAGCGGATAAAACTTGCGTGCCGTGTCGCGGAGGAGTTCCTCCGCTCGCCGGCAAGGAATTGAAGGATTTGGCGAAGCAAACTCCGCAATGGGAGGTGGTTGCTGAACATCACATCGTGCGCGAGTTTGAATTTCCGGATTTTGCCAAAGCACTCTCGTTCGTAAACAAAGTGGGTGCGATCGCCGAACAACAGGGACATCATCCCGATATTTACCTGGCCTGGGGAAAAGCGGAAGTTAAAACCTGGACGCACAAAATTAACGGCCTCACGGAAAGCGATTTCATCCTCGCCGCCAAAATCGACAAATTGTAGTTTTTCTTGATTCTCATGGCGCGGTTCACGCTCATGCCACCGCAATAACCCGGTGCCTCCGCTTTGCCGGGAACCGCCGCGTCCCTGCCTGAAATAATTCATTCAACTTCCTTGGCAAGGTATTCGGAAATAAGGGTTAAACCGCAACAGCCGGATGCGAGCCTTAGGACTCCCCACCCCGTAGTAGTGTCTCTTACACCACTTGCCGCCGCTTCCAGATTGACCCAAACCCCTGCAGCACCTAGCTTGGTTACATAAGGTTCCGGAGGAAGTTATGCGATCCATTGCTCGACCCTGCCTGGCGACTCTGCTTTCTTGTTTGCTTGGTCTCCCCGGATTTGCGGCCAACGAGAAACCACTAGGTCTGGTTACACAGGCCCAGGACGCTCAGATTGCCAATTCCAAGGTTACTGTCGGGACCACGATCTACTCGGGCGATAAAGTGGAAACCGAGGCCAAAGGCGCGTTGCGGCTGAGAATGGGCGCGAGCCAACTCTACCTGCTCGGGTCAAGTTCGGCCACGCTCACGCAACAATCCGATGCCGTCCTGGCGGTGGTAGCTCACGGAACTGTTGGATTCTCCTCCGACGGTACGGATCAATTCGAGCTGGAAGTGCCTGAGGGAATCATCCGAGCGGCGAACGGCCAGCCAGCCTACGGACAAGTTACGATTGTTGGACCACAGGAAATCGTGATCTCGGCGTACCGCGGTTCGTTGGTTCTTGATAATGATGGAGAAATTCACACCATTCCGGAAGGAAAGTCCTATCGAGTAACAATGGACCTCGAGCCTGCAACATTGGGTCCGGAAGTAGCGACGTCGCAAGATGACGCAAATACCACGCCAGCCAAGCGCAGGCGCAGGAAACTGGCATTCTTCTTGATTTTCGGAGCTGCCGCGGCATTGGCGTCATACGGCATCTGGGACGTACTCACCGAGAGCTCCTCGACCCCTAAGAACTGACCTCCACTTGACACCCAGTGTAGCGAAAGATACGGTTGCCGATGGAGCCATGGCCAACACCGTCTTCGATCTCGAAACTTTTCGCGCCGTACCTCTGGAGCGCGTGCCCTACGAGCATCTCGTCCTTCGCAATTTTATAAAACCCGAAGCGCTTCACCGCATCAATTCTGATTATCCCCGCATCGCGCAGTCCGGCAGCTTCCCGCTCGATTCCGTTAAGTTCGGCCCCGGCTTCCAAGCCATGGTTGACTCCCTCGAATCCAAGGAATTCCGCAAAGCCTTCGAGGAAAAATTTGGCGTAGACCTCTCCAGCCGCCCGACCACCATTACGGTCCGCGGCCGCTGCGGCGCGCACGATGGCAAGATTCACAACGACTCCACCAGCAAAATTATCACCGTGCTGCTCTACCTGAATCCCGCGTGGGACGATTCCGGCGGCCGCCTCCGTCTTCTGCGTTCGCGTGACGACATCAACGATGTCGCCGTCGAAGTGCCTCCTTCCGACGGCACGCTCGTCGCCTTCTTGCGCTCCGACCGTTCCTGGCACGGCCATTTGCCTTTCGAAGGCGAGCGCCGCGTCATCCAGTTCAATTGGGTCAACGACAGCGGCAACCAGCGCCTCGCGCTTTTCCGGCACCGGCTGTCCGCGTCGGTGAAGCACCTCTTCGGCGCCATCCGCCCGGCGAAAGACCCGCAGCCTGAAGATCCCGCGCGCATGTGACGCACCCAGCATGACGGAAACTTCGCAAAGATTTCTCGTTGTCCGCCTCAGCTCGCTGGGAGACTTGGTTCACACAATTCCCGCCGTCGCCGCCCTCCGTGCGAGTTTTCCCTCGGCCACGATTGACTGGGTCGTGGACCAACGCTGGTCCCCGCTCGTCGAGATGGTCACCGTGATCAACGAAACGGTTCCCCTCGGCCGCTCGATTTCCGACGTTCTCTCCTGCATTCGCCGACTTCGCCGCGCTCGCTACACCTGCGCGCTCGATCTTCAGGGACGTTACCGCTCTGCCGTACTCTCCTGGCTTTCCGGCGCGCCTCGCCGCATCGGCCGCGACCGCCTCGCCACGCGCGAACCCGGCGCCACTATTTTTTATACCGACCGCGTGATTCCCACCGGCCGGCACATTGTGGACATGACCGTCGATCTCGCCGTTCGCGCTGGAGCGCAGCCGCAGCCCGAGCCGCGCTTTCCTCTGCGAGTCCCGGAGAACGAATTGCGCGCCGTCCGCGACACACTCTCGCGTGAAGGTATTTCTGGCGACTACGTGGTCATTAGCCCCGGCGGCGGCTGGAAGTCGAAGTGCTGGCCGCCGGACCGTTTCGGGGCGCTCTGCGCCTCGCTTCTTCAGCGCGACAATCTTCGCTCCGTCGTAAATATTGCGCCCGGCGAAGAAAATCTCGCGCGTGAAATCGTGTCCGCCGCGGGTCCAGCGAATCCGCCGGTCGTTTCGCTCTCGATTCCCGCGCTTGCCGCGCTTCTAGCTCAAGCTCGTCTCGTTGTCGCAGGCGACACCGGCCCGCTGCACCTTGCCGCAGCGCTCGGCACGCGTGTCGTTGGCCTTTTCGGCGCCACCGACCCGGAGCGCAACGGCCCGCTCCCGCGCGGCGCCGTGGTCCAAAACATTTCTTCGCAGCCGCCCGACTATCTTCGCGGCGATTACGTTCGCCTGGACTCTTACTCCGCCGCGATGCTCTCTCTTTCCGTCGAACAAGTGCTCGCCGCCGCGGAGCAGGAAATCAGCATCACCGCTTAACTCGCTCTTCTTCAGCGAACCTTCCGACCCGCCGAGCATCCGCCCCATAAATTCCGCTGGCTTGCTATGATATGCGGCGTCATTTCACTTCTCGAGGCGGCTGGATGGTGTCGAAATTCAGGCAGGTGTTCCGCGATAGCCCGCTCTTCCATCTCTATAAAAGCATTTCGGCTCGGGGCGAATATGCGTCGTGGAAACTTCGCGCTGTGCCGGGAGCCGGCGCGCCGCACTTGGTGAAGCAGCGAACGATCGCGGAATTCGCGCGCAAATTCGATCTGCACGTTCTGGTGGAAACCGGAGTGAACTTCGCGCACATGCTCTACGTGAACCAAAACCGCTTTCGCGAGATTTACTCCATCGAGCTCGACGGCCGCCGCGCGGAAAGCGCTCAGCGAAAATTCGCAAACCGTCCCCACATTCACGTTCTTCAAGGTGACAGCGGAAAAGTTTTGCCTCAACTTTTGCCCGCGCTGAAAGAGCCCTGCCTTTTCTGGCTCGACGCACACGATTACGACATCTCCTCGCCCGTCAAGCAGGAACTGAGCGCCATCTACAGCCATCCCGTTCGCGGCCACGTTCTGCTGATCGACGACGCTCGCTGGTTCGACGGCCGCAGCGACTACCCCACGATGGAGCAGTTGCGTGAGAAAACCGCGCGCGAATACCCTGGCAGCCTGGTCGAAGTGAAAGACGACATCATCCGCATCTACCTCCCCCGGAAGTAGCACCCGCGCTTGCTCGCCGTGACGAGCCTGCCCGCCACCGACATGCCGAATCCCAAAACCGCACATACCGCCTAACACAGCGTCTGATTCGATCGGAGAAACTATCGTGAAATCAGTTAAATACGAGCTGGCCCGTCTGGCGCCGAATTTGCAAGCTAACTATGCCGTCACACGATATAGTGCTACGGACGCTGATACAGAGCGCGATTGAGGCCGGAAAGGGAAATATGGCAGCGAAGAAAAAGCCTGCAACATCGTTTCCGCCGCTCACTCCGGCGATGTTTCACATTCTGCTGGCGCTGGCCGATGGCGAAAAACATGGCTACGCCATCATTAAAGAAGTTCTTCGCCGGACTAACGACAGAGTACGTCTTAGCGCCGGCACCCTGTATGGCAATCTGGCGCGACTGGAAGGCTCGGGCTGGATCGCGGAATCGAACAAGCGTCCGGCCTTCGGTCTCGACGACGAACGCCGCCGCTACTATCGTCTCACGGAGCTTGGCAGGGAAGTTGCCCTTGCCGAAGCCGAGCGCATGCAATTGGCGCTCGACCAGGCTCGTGCCATGAAACTCTTTCAGAAACCCAAACTGGCGTAGCGCATTCTTTTGCCAAGGACGAACAGCATGAAAGCAAGCCAGGCCACGTTTTCGCAGCGCATGTTCCGAGCGTTGCTTCGCATGATGCCCTTCGATTTCCGCGCGAACCACGGCGGAGAGATGGAAATGGTCTTCGAGCAACAGCGCCGCGACATTCAAGAGCGCGGACGTCCGCTGGATTTCCTGCGTCTGTGGGGCGAAACGCTGGCCGGAATTTTCTCCACCGCTCCGCGCGAGCATTGGGAAATTCTAAAGCAGGATAGCGCCTACGCTGTCCGGATGATGGGCAAGAACAGAGGCTTTACGGCGATGGCCGTTCTCATTCTGGCGCTCGGAATAGGCGCCAACACCGCGATTTTCAGCGTGGTGCACGCTGTGCTGCTTCGTCCGCTGCCGTATCCCGACGGCCGGCAATTGGTTTTCATCCGCCAACAAGCGCAGAAACAGGGCATCGACGACATTCAATTCTCGGTGCATGAAATCCAGGATTATCGAGAACAGAATCGAACCCTTGCGGGACTGGTGGAGTATCACACCATGAATTTCATCCTCCTGGGGCATGGCGTTCCCGACCGCGTCCGCACCGCGGTTGTTTCCGCTAATTATTTCGATCTGTTTGAAGTAAAACCGCTACTCGGCCGCACGTTCTTGCCGGATGACGACAAACCCGGTGCCCAACCCGTATTGATCCTGAGCTACGAATACTGGAAGAACAAGTTCGGCGCCGATACCGAAATCGTCGGTAAAACTTTCGAGTTGAACGACAAGGTTCACACCGTCGTTGGTGTGCTCCCCCCGGTCCCGCAGTACCCTTCGCCGAGCGACGTTTACATGCCTACGTCGGCATGTCCCTTCCGCTCAGATCCGAAATTGATTGCCAACCGCGACGTTCGAATGATGGAAGCGTTTGGAAGGCTGAGGCCGGGTGTTTCCGTCGCGCAGGCGAACGCTGATTTTTCCACGATTGCCGACCGCCTGAAATCCGAATATCCGAAATCGTACCCCGGCCTCGGGTATACCGCCGGGACTAGCTCGCTTCAGGACGAACTCACGCGCCAGGCCAGGCCGACTTTGCTGATGCTCCTGGCCGCGGCGGCGTTCGTGCTGCTGATCGCTTGCGCCAACGTTGCAAACTTGACTCTCGCCCGGATGTCCCGCCGGGAGCGCGAGCTCGCCGTTCGCACGGCCTTGGGCGCTGCGCGAAGCCGTCTCCTGCGCCAGCTTCTCACCGAAAGTTTTTTGATCGCGCTTGTTGGAGGCGCGTTGGGATTGCTCCTCGCGTACAGCAGCCTGCGGCTCTTGACCGATTTTGCCGCACGCCTGACGCCGCGCGCCCACGAAATTCGGATTGACGGCGGAGTGCTGGCCTTCACTCTGTTGGCCGCGCTGGGCACCAGCATCGTCTTCGGCACGCTCTCCGCCGTTTTCACGCGCGCGAATCTGTCGTCTGGTTTGAAAGAAGGAACGACAGCCGCCGGCGCGGGACGCCACAAGAGCCGCGTGCGCGGAGCGCTGATCGTCTCGCAAATTGCGTTCTCGTTCATCCTGCTGATCGGCGCGGGATTGATGTTGCGAAGCCTGATCAACATTCAGCAGGTAAATCCCGGGTTCGCCCCCGAGCACGTGCTGGCCATG
>Ga0209330_1000116_pt1 | contig 38658 bp, 40 predicted proteins | sample JacPinW_OM2H0_O3_FD_187969 | JGI IMG/M metagenome (GOLD analysis project Ga0209330, IMG submission 187969) | Forest soil microbial communities from Algoma, Ontario, Canada - Jack Pine, Ontario site 1_JW_OM2H0_O3 (SPAdes) (version 2) | ecosystem: Environmental > Terrestrial > Soil > Boreal... | reverse complement strand
ACCCATTCCACTACGAAACGTCCGCAACCGTACAACAACAGAAATAAGCCGGTGGGTGCCAATCGCGGCCGCGGCTTAGCCGTGTACCAGAGCAGAATCAGAAACAGTAAAAGACCCTCGAGAGTGGCCTCGTAGAGCTGCGAGGGGTGCCGCGAGATCAGCACACCCTGCGCATCCGGCACGCCGAATCCCCAGGGCAGATTCGTGGGTTTACCCCAAAGTTCGCCGTTGATGAAATTCCCCAGTCGACCGAAAAACAGCCCGAGGCCGGGCAGCGGCGCGACGAAATCCATGACGTCGGGGATATTCTTGTGTTTGACGCGGGCAAAAACGATGGTGGCGATCACGACGCCGGTCAGGCCGCCATGAAAGGACATGCCGCCGTCCCAGATGTGAAACACATTCAGCCAATTTTGGGCGATCACGTCGTGGCCGTAGAAAATGCACCAGCCGAGGCGCCCGCCCACGATGACGCCAATTGCGCAGTAGAAAATCAGGTCATCGATTTCAAGCGGCACCCAGGTCGAGCCGGGCCGGCGTGCGCGGTATCGCGCCAGCCACCACGCACCGACGAATCCGATCAAATACATGATGCCGTACCAGTGCACCTGCAGGGGCCCGATGCCAAAGACGGGGCCGATGGACACGGCGATGGGATTGATGTGCGGATAGGTAAGCATGACCGCTACTTTAAACTCTCATTGATCCGACAGAAATAGGCTTTGAGATATCGGGTCTCGGGGATGGCGGGATGCACCGGATGATCCGGCGCTTGGCCGCCCATTTCAAGGATTTGCAGATGCTTGTCGGCGCCGCGCGCGGCTTTGGCGATGGCATCCTGCAATTCCTCCGCGCTCACGTGAGACGAGCAGGAGCAGGACACCAAGATGCCCTCGGGCGCGAGCACTTGAATGGCAAGCTGATTCAGTCGCTTGTACGCGGCCAGCGCTTTCGGCAGGTCCTTCTTGCGCTTGGCGAATGCGGGCGGATCGACGATGACGACATCGAAACGCGCCCCTTGTTTGGCGAATTCTTCGAGCACATCGAAGGCATCGCCTTTGCGCGTGGCCAGCTTGACGCGATTGCGCAGTGCGTTCGCGGCCGCCAGGTCAAGCGCGGCCGCGGAACTGTCGACGCAGGTGACCTCGCGCGCGCCGTGGTGCGCGGCGCGAATCCCCCAAGCTCCCACATAGCTGAAGACGTCCAGGACACGCGCGCCCGCGGCCACGTATTTCGACAAGGCGCGGCGATTGGCGGCCTGATCGAAAAACCAGCCGGTCTTTTGTCCTTCCAGCAACGGCGCTTGGAATTCAAGATCGTCCTCGACGACCAGCGCGGGCGCATCGAAGCTGCCTTTCGCGGCCTCGACATAGCTCGGCAAGCCCTCCATTTCCCGCGCAGCGCTGTCGTTCTTGAAGAGCAGGGCATCGCATTTTACGACCTGGATCAAGGCTTCCTGGATTTGCGGTTTCAGCCGTTCCATGCCGGCGGTGCCGATCTGCGCGACGCAGCTCGACCCGTAGCGGTCAACGACCAACCCGGGCAAGCCGTCGGATTCTCCATATACCAGTCGATAGTAAGGCTTCGGGTACAGGCGGTCGCGCAAGGCCATGGCGGTACGCATGCGCGCGGCCAGCCACGCCGTATCGGGGATCTTCCAGGTCTCGAGCAGGCGCGCGGCAATGAGTGATTGCGGATTGACATAGGCCAACCCCAGCGCCCGATCGTTGTGCGCCAATACGCGCACCAACTCGCCGGCCTTGAACTTAGGTAAAGGCGTCTGGCCGGTATCAACCTCGTTGCTGAAGATCCAAAGATGCCCGGCGTGGAGGCGGCGATCTTCGTTGCGCTTGAGGCGCAGCGCGGGCAGTTGCGCCGCTTCAAGGGAGTCAGTCATGGAACAGTCTTCGGCTATAGTAAACGTCATTCTAACCGACTAGGCCCGTGAAGATGCTGCGCAATCATCTCGCCGAGGAGACCAGCCCCTACCTGCTGCAGCACGCGGACAATCCGGTCGAGTGGTATCCCTGGGGCGAAGCGGCGTTGCGCAAGGCCGAGAAGGAAAACAAGCCCATCCTTTTGTCCATCGGCTATTCCGCCTGTCACTGGTGTCATGTCATGGCCCATGAGTCCTTCGAAGACTTGGGGACTGCCGCACTCATGAATGAGTTGTTCATCAACATCAAGGTCGATCGCGAAGAACGTCCCGATCTCGACAAGATTTATCAGGTCGCGCAGCAGATGCTGACGCACGGCTCCGGCGGTTGGCCGCTGACGATGTTCCTCACACCGCGGCAACAGCCTTTTTTCGGCGGCACCTATTTTCCCAAGGAGCCGCGCTATGGGATGCCGGCATTTCGCGATCTGCTGCGGCGCGTGGCCCAGTACTACCGCGAACAAGGCGGGGAGATCGCCGCGCAAAATGAGCAGCTTCAGGCCGCGCTCGCCGCCATCGTGCCGCGGCCCGATACCGGCGCCGTGCTCGACCGCTCGGCGATGGCGCAGGCGCGCGCGGCGCTCGAGAAATCCTTCGACGGTACCTTCGGCGGCTTTTCAGGCGCGCCGAAATTCCCGCATTCGAGCAGCATCGAGCGCTGTATGCGGCAGTGGTACGCCACGTCGGCCGCACCCAAGCCTGACCTAAAGGCGCTTTACATGGCGACCCTGACGCTGACGCGCATGGCCGAGGGCGGACTCTTCGACCAACTGGGCGGTGGATTCGCGCGCTATTCGGTGGACGGCGCCTGGATGATTCCGCACTTCGAAAAAATGCTGTACGACAATGGCCAATTGCTTTGTGAGTACGCGCGCGCCCATCTGGCAACCGGCGAGGCTTTGTTTGCGAAGGTTGCCCATGAAACCGCCGATTGGGTGCTGCGCGACATGCGCTCTGCGGCGGGCAGTTTTTACTCCAGCCTCGACGCCGATTCTGAAGGCCACGAGGGGAAGTTTTATGTTTGGAGGCGCGACGAGGTTCAGTCGTTGCTGACGCCGCGCGAGTACAGCGCCTTTTCGGCCCGTTTTGGCTTGGATCGCAGCGCCAATTTCGAGGGCGAATGGCACCTGCATACCTATGCATCGCTCGACGACATTGCCGGCGCGCTCAAAGAGTCCGCGCAAACGGTGGCCGAACTCATCGAAGCCGCGCGCTCGAAGCTGTTGAAGGCGCGCAACTTGCGCGTCTGGCCGGCACGCGATGAGAAAATCCTCTGCTCCTGGAACGCACTCATGATCAAGGCTTTAAGCCTTGCGTCGCGCGTGCTGGGCCGGCCCGACCTGGCTGAAGCGGCCGGCACGGCGGTGGATTTCATCCGGCACCATCTGTGGCGCGACGGGCGCTTGCTCGCGACCTATAAGGACGGCCGCGCCCACCTGCCGGCCTATCTCGATGACTACGCCTTCCTCGCCGACGCGTTGCTCGAGTTATTGCAGACCCGCTGGCGCAGCAGCGATCTCGATTTTGCGCGCCAGTTGGCCGAGGTGCTGCTGGATCAGTTCGAAGATAAAGCCGACGGTGGATTTTTCTTCACGGCCAAGGATCACGAACAGCTCATTCACCGCAGCAAAAGCTTCGCCGACGAGTCCGTCCCGTCGGGTAACGGCGTCGCGGCATCCATGCTGATCCGCTTGGGCTTCCTGCTCGGCGAGACCCGTTACCTGGATGCGGCGGAGCGCACTTTGCGCGCAGCCTGGACGGGCATTAAAGACTATCCCCAGGCGCACATGAGCCTGGTGAACGCGCTCGAGGATTTTTTATCCGCGCTGCAAATCTTGGTTGTTCGCGGCGAGGCGTCAAGCGCCGCGCACTGGGCAAGCGTCTTGGGTAAGCTGTATGCACCGACGCGAATGATTTACGCCATTCCCGATGATGCGCAGCTGCCGCCCGCGCTGGCGGCGAAGCGTCCGGGTGAGACAACGGTGGCTTACTTGTGCAGCGGCATGACTTGCTCCGCACCCCTGGAGAATCTCGAGGAAGTCACCCGCGCCCTCAAGCTTCGGATCACTTAGAAGCGTAGTGCTTGCGCAGTTCCATGCCGACGCGGCGCTTGAAATCGCCATGCAGGGCATCGGAGTACAGGGGCGCGGCGTTCCAATCGAGCGCCCAGGGCTGAGCGGTGCGCGTGTTTTCCGGTTCCGCGCTGTCGCGGGGAAAAATGTGCGCATGCAACGCGGGATCCACATTGCCGTAGATCGCGTAATTGATGCGCACCGCCGCGGTGACGACCAGCAGCACATCGCCGATGAGCGCCATGTCGAACATGAATTGAGCGCGGGCGTCGGCGTCGAGCGCATTCAAATGCGGCACGACCGGATCCGGCAGCAACAAGCAGTACCCCGGCAAAACCTGGCGTTCGCCCATGATCACCCAGCCTGAGGGCAGTTTGGCGATGGCGGCCGGCAACTGAGTTGCGCGGCAACGATCGACCAGCGCATGGATGGTGGTTACGGCCATTTATTTTTCGCGCGACTTCGCAATCAATACCGCATCCACCGGGGGTGCGGAATTCCCAAAATGCGAACGGATGTAGGTCAAGAGAGCGGCAGCGTCTTCGTTGTTCATCCAGCCAAACAATAGCATTTGTGTCGGATAGCGGCCCGCAGGAATGCTGGCCGGCCGTTTCTGACTCAACACCCACTGCGCGAGTTCGGTCGGATCTCCCAACACTGCCGGCGAGCCGGACAGGCTCGGAAAAACCTTCGGTACCCCTTCGCCGTTTTCGTGGTGGCAGGGCACGCAATTTTGCGCATACAACGCCGCGCCGCGATCGGCGCCGCTGCCGGCCGCGGCACCTGCCCCAGGCCCCGGGTTCGATTGTTGACAGGCCCCCAGGAGCACCACCAATCCCAGCAGCAAGAGCCCTTTTGTCCTCATTGCCATGCGGCTCCTAGCCACGCCAAGTACGGAACGCACCGGTATCCAAATGCACGAAATTCGACGCACGGTAGTAGCCAACGCCTCCTCGCTTCAATGATTCGGCCCGAGCCGCCAAGTCCCGAGAATCAACGCCGCCGATGCGCACATCGATCGCGCGACCCTGCATGTGCAGACTGTGTTGCGACACCCCGCTGCTGCGCTCATGTAAGCGCTCGTTGGTCTGCGGCGAACGATAGCCGGAGATCACGCTGTACGCCGGCGGCACGCCGATGTGGACGGCGACATCGACCAGGTAATCCAGAAGCTTGGGATCAATGGCGTGTTTCTCGCCATTGCGGAAATCCCGCAGCAAGACTTCGAGCGCGGCGAGCGCGTCCGGCGCATAGGAACCGTCCCGAAAGTACTCGATATCCAGCCGCTCGTCGGTGTGCAAATTGGTCAGCGCAATCCGCCGCGAACCTGCATCGGCCGCCGCCGCACCGGTCGCGCCGAGCAACGCCGCAGTACCGCTCAACGCCGCAGTACCGCTCAACGCGGCAGTACCGCTCAACGCGGCAGTGCCCAGGAGCATGCGGCGGCGCGTGATCATGCGTCCCGATCCTCGAGCAGGCTTCCCTTGTCCAGCGCCAGCACCGTTGCCTTGGGAAAGAAATTGAATTCGGAGGCCGAGGCCCAGGTATAGGCGCCCATCACGCGGCCGACCACTAAATCGCCGATGTTAAGCTTGGGCAGGTCGAGTTTTTCCCGGATCACATCGATGCTGTCGCAAGTCGGGCCGGCCAGCACCGAGGGGAATGTTTCCGCGCCCGGCAGCAGTGCTTCGACCGGAAATATCGAGTGGTCATACATTTGACCGCTGTAGCTGCCGTACAGCCCATCGTCGAGGTAGTACCACCAGCGGCCGTCGCGCAGGGCGCGGCCCATGACTGAAGCGACGGCGATGGCCGCCGGCGCCGCTATGTAGCGTCCCGGTTCGGCGATTACGCGCACATCGGATGACAATTTCTTGAGCGACGCGTTGATCGGCGCGCAAAACTCTTCGATCGATGGTGCCGGCTTCAGATACTGCACCGGAAACCCGCCGCCGATATCGAGCAAGTGCACAGGATGACCCGCGGCGGCCGCGCTTTGCAGCAGTCCGCGGCACACCTCGATGGCCCTGACCATCATCGCGGAGTCCGCATTCTGCGAGCCGGTGTGAAATGAGAGTCCGTCGATCTTGATGCGTAATTCCGCCGCGAGCTGGAACAGATCCTCAACCGCTTCCGGATCGCAGCCAAATTTGCGCGACAAATCCACCTGCGCGTCGGGACTGCGAAAGGAAACACGAATCAGCACCGAGCTGCGGGTGCGAAATTGAACGAACTTGCGCAGCTCGTCCGGATTATCGATGACAAAACGCGTGACGCCAAAACTCAAGGCCGTGCGGATATCGCTGTCGCGCTTGATGGGGTGCGTGTGAATGCAGCGTTTCGGATCGACTCCGAGCCGGCGCACCAATTCGACCTCGCCATTGGTCGCGAGATCGAAGAAAGCGCCCTCCCCCATGAGGGTCGTGATCAGCGATGAGTGCGGCAGCGGTTTCAAGGCGTAGTGCAGATCAACGCCCGGCAGCGCGGCGGCGAGGCGCCGATACTGTTGGCGCACCCGCTCGGCATCGATGACGAGCAAGGGCGAGCCGTAGCGAGCCACTAAATGTTGGATCGCCTCTCGCGAGAAAGGATCAAGCGTTGGATCGAGTTCCATCAGGGTCGGGAGCTTAACTGACACTCAGCTCCAAGGAATCATCTCCCATGCCGCTGGCGCGCTGCAAGCGATCCAGAATCGCAGCCCACCTCTCGTCCTGCGGCAGGCTTTGCACGAATATCTTTACGCAGCCGATCCGATCCAGCGTGCGCAAATGGTTGTACAGATTGTGCGCGTAGGTATCGGGCTTCTTGCCGGCATTGATCCAAGTCATATGCCGCTGGGTGTGCAATGGCGGGCGCATCGCCAGCACCGCCACTTTCTCGTCGCGCGCCACGATCTCTTCGGCTCGAACCTCGAGGTCGTCCGAATCCACGATCTCCAGGGGCGTCGAGGGTGCGTAGTGCAAAGCGCGGTCGCCGGGCGCACGCGGCACAACCCCGCCCACCGCCATGGGACCGACCACCTGTTCCAGCTGCGAGCGGGTGATGAATCCCGGCCGCAGCAGCCGGGCTTGGTTGTCCAGGCAGGAAACGATGGTGGACTCCAGTCCGATGGGCGAGTCGCCGCCGTCCAGAATGATCTTGACCGCATCGCCGAGCTCATCGCGCACATGTTCCGGCTTGGTGGGACTCAAGCGGCCGTAGCGATTGGCCGAGGGCGCGGCGATACCCCCGCCGAACGCGTTCAGCAGCTGCTGTGCCATGGGGTGCGAGGGTACGCGAATGCCGATGCTGTCCTGGCCGCCGGTGACGATTTCATTGACGTTGTCGGCCTTGGGCAGAATCAGCGTCAAGGGACCCGGCCAGAATTTATTCGCCAATGCTTCGGCAACCGCCGGCATTTTAGAAACCCAGCGGTGCAGGTAGCGGGGATCATCCAAATGAACGATGACCGGATGATCGGGCGGGCGGCCCTTGACCTCGAAAATCTTGCGCACCGCCGGAGGGTTGGATGCATTCGCGCCCAGTCCGTAGACGGTTTCCGTCGGAAAGACCACCAATTCGCCGGCGCGCAACGCCTCGACCGCGGTTTCAATCTCTGTCTGTGTAGCTCTTACCACACCCTCATGATATCAAGACTCCGCTACCAGCAAGCGCCGCTTCCGGTTTAAGTCGGCGGTTTTACAGTTGTTAACAGCTTTGTAGCAGGAAGGCGACACTCCAGGAACACCAAGTCGAGCCAGCGGCCGAATTTAAAACCCACTTCATGAAAATGCCCCACATTGATGAACCCCAGGCTTTCATGCAGCTTGATGGATATGGCATTGTCGGCGTCGATGCCGGCGATCATGACGTGTTTATTCATGGCCGCCGCCTGATTCATCAGTTCGATTACCAGTTGTCGGCCGATGCCCTGACCGCGGCGGTCGGAGCGGACGTGGACGCTGTGTTCCACGGTGTGCTGATAGCAAGGCGGCGCGCGAAATTCGCCAAAAGTCCCAAACCCGGTAATGCCCGATGCATCTTTGGCGACAATGAAGGGAAAGCCGCCGGAGCGCTTGGCATCGAACCAGGCGGCGCCGCGTTCCGCCGTCATCTCGATCTCCGTGTACACGGCCGTCGAGGTGCGAATGACTTCGTTATAAATCTTTAAGATTTCAGGCAGATCTTGGCGCGAGGCAGAGGCTAGCGTTGCGCTCAATCGAGATACCCCGGCGGTTTTGGCAGGTCCTGAAAATCCTTGGGATCGTGTTGCACGATCAAGCGCCCATGGGTGTTCCTGAGGATGGTTTCGATACGGCTCATCGAGGCCAGCGTATCGGCGCGATCCGTGTTGTACATCGGCACCCGCTTGAAGAGTCGATTGGTCCGCAGATGATAGAGATCCCCGGAAAGAATGACGGTGCCGCTCTTCTGCAGTTTGAGTTTCAAAGACTGATGTCCCGGCGTGTGTCCCGGCGTGCGCAATATCATCACAGTGCCGTCGCCGAACACATCATAATCGCCCTCGATTGTCTCGTTTTTTGCGTTCTTGTAGGCACTCCAGGTTTCCGGCAGCACCCCGCCCGGCGGCGGTAAAACCAGCGCCCACGCCAGCTCAGCTTTGTTCAAGATCCACACCGAATCGGGAAACTGGTTGGCGTTTCCGGTGTGATCCCAATGCAGATGCGAAAAGGCAATGAAATTGATGTCCTTGGGTGTCAACTTCAGCGATTGCAATTGTGCCAGCAGCGTGACGGGTACTGTGACGTGCACGCCCGGCGCCGCGTCGCTGCCCTCCTTGGGATAGTTGTAGTGATCTCCCAAGCCCGCATCCCACAATAGATCGCCCTTGGGATGGCGGATCAGGAAACACGGCACGGCGATTTCGCCCGATTTGCCGTCATATTCGCCGGTGTCGGAATATCCGCCCATATCCTTGAAAGTGGCATGGCCGCAGTCGAGGACGTACAGCCTTAAGTCGGTGCCACGAGCCGCACAAGGGGCCGCCACAGCCAAGCAGAAGAGCACGAGTGCCATTGCCGGAAGCGTAGATTTAAGATACGCGTCATTCATGAGACTGGCCCTCCTGGTGCCCCCTATACTAGTCCAACCATGAGCGAACACGAACACCACGATCACGAACCGCACGCGCAGCGCGCCCCGAGTGCGCTCGAAATGCGAGTTCGTGCTTTAGAGGCCCTGCTGACCGAAAAGGGCTACATCGACCCGGCCGCGCTCGATGTTCTGATCGATGAGTACCAGACCAAGATCGGGCCCCGAAATGGTGCGCAAGTCGTGGCGCGGGCTTGGGTACATCCCGAGTTCAGGCGCTGGTTGCTGCAAGATGCGACCGCTGCCATTGCCTCATTGGGGTTCAGCGGACGTCAGGGCGAGCACATGGTGGCGGTCGAGAACACGCCTGAAGTACATAACATGGTGGTATGCACGCTGTGCAGCTGCTATCCCTGGTCGGTCCTGGGGCTTCCGCCGACGTGGTACAAGAGCGCGCCCTATCGCGCGCGGGCCGTTAAAGATCCGCGCGGCGTCCTCGAAGAATTCGGCGTCCAATTGCCGCAATCCACCCAAATCCGCATCTGGGATTCGACCGCCGAGGTTCGCTACTTGGTCCTACCGCAGCGGCCGGCGGGTACGGATCACTTGAGCGAGCGCGAGCTGGCAAACCTCGTGACGCGCGACTCCATGATCGGCACCGGCTTGCCGGCATCAGCGGCGTGACTTGCCGCTCCCTCGCAGACTTAGGGGGTGAGGATGTGCCGGGCGCCATCGTTCAAGAACCCGAGGGCGAATACTTTCACGCGCCCTGGGAGCCGCGCGTGATGGCGATGGTCGTCGCCATGGGTCCCACGGGCATGTCGAATATCGACATGAATCGCGCGGCGCGCGAAACGCTGCCGAATTATCGCGACTTGAGTTATTACGAGATCTGGCTGGCGGCGCTGGAAAAGCTGGCGTTGCAAAAGGGCGTGCTTGGCGATACGCCCCCTCCACCGAAACAGGTCCTGCACGCCGAGACCGCGATTGCGACCATCAAAAAAGGCTTTTCGGCGTCGCGGCCTGCGAGTGCGCCTGCGCGTTTCTCCATTGGCGATCGGGTGATCACCACTGCCGCGCCACCTGATCATCACACGCGCCTGCCGGCGTACGCGCGCGGCAAGCAGGGCGTGATCGCACAAGTCCACGGCGTACACGTATTCCCCGACACGAACGCTCGAGCACTGGGAGAATCGCCGCAGTGGCTTTACACCGTCGCGTTCGCTGCGCAGGAACTCTGGGGCGAGCGCGCCCCGGCGCCGCACTCCGTCATTTCGATCGACGCGTTCGAGCCGTATCTGGAACCCGCATGAGACCCGAGTTGCCGAAAGGTCTGCCGGGAATTCCCATGGACGGTGAGAATCCCGTGTTCAACGAGCCGTGGGAAGCGCGCGCGTTTGCGATGACGCTGGCACTGCACGAGCGCGGCGTATTCACCTGGCCGCAATGGGCCGAAGCACTCTCGCGGCAAATAGCCGAAGCTCGCGCAGCGGGCGATGCGGACCTCGGCGACACCTACTACCAACACTGGCTGCGGGCACTCGAGTCGCTGGTCAAGAATCTGCCGGCTTAAGGCTGCTATCTCGGCGCGGTGAATTTGAGCGGCCCGAGCTCTCGGCACTCCGCCGGTCAAAATCACCGCGCCGACGGAGCCCCCGCCGACCCCAGTGCCGCCGTCACGTCCGGCGGATCGAGCGAGGTCCTCACCCAACTGCCGTCTTCTTGGCGATTCAGTTCGTATGCCGGCCAGTAGTGCTTGTCGAGCTTCAGCGTAATCACGTCCGTCTGGCCATTCCAGCTGATGGTCTTCAGCCGCAATGAGGCGCGATCGGGCTTGCCGCTGACCGCCTTGATGAAGGCGTCTAGATCGGGCGTCGGCTGACCGTCCACTTCGGTGATGCGCCGGCCGGCGTACAGTCCGTAATGCGTCGCCGGCGATCCATAAAAGAAAAACGAGACGAATACGCCATAGGGAGCAATACCGCGTTGTGCGGCCATGGCACGATGCGGCGCCTGCAGCGTCGCGCCGGCCCAGATGAGCACGCGGTCGATGTCGCGGCCATTTAAGGCCACGGTTTTCATCTGCAGGGTCTTTTCAGCGCCATCGCGCCACACCGTCACGGATACGGCGGGGTTCTGCACCGCGCGTTCCACCTCTCGAAACCGGTTTACGACTTTGCCATCCACCGCCAGCAGCAGATCGCCGGGTTCGAGCAATGCCGCCGCAGGCGAACCGGCAACCAGCCGATTGATGCTGAGCACCTGACGCCGCTGCGAATTGTGTTCCTCGAAGCGGCGCACCCATTCGTCGGGCAGGCCCAATTCGCGGGCACCGGCCAAGGATTGCACGTCGAATTCCGCTTCGAAGGAATACAGCGGCCGGCCATCGGCGACGACGCTGATCATTTCGCTGACCAGGTCCGATGGGATGCCCCGATTGATCTGCTCCAATTCGCGCTGCGACTCGAACGCAAAACTCGACCATAGCGCGAGCACATCGCCCTTCTCGTCCGTCAGCACGCCGTCAAAATCGGTGGGCGCGTTGATGAGGCTGACGACTTCCAAGTTGCTGTCGCGGAAGCGCAGCGTGCGCGACAGCGGAAATGAAACCACATCGACGCTGGAGATTTGCGTCTTTTGCGATTGAAGTTTCGAGTCCGCGCGCTGGCCAACCACCCACACATCATCGCCAGGACTCAAGGCCCGCGTCACCAACGTTGCGGCGCGCACCGGGGTGTTGCCAATCGACTTCGGATCGTAGGAGATGACCGCTAGATTGTGCAAAGGATGAATGAATACCACCTTGCCCGGAACCTCGACGGTGCCTGCAAAGGTGATGCGCACATCGCCCATCGCCACCGGTACGGTATTGCGGTCGATCGCCACCAGCCCGCGCTCCGCATCCACGATGACGCCCGTGCCATGGTAATTCTTCTCAGTCACGCCCGAGGTTGAATAGGGCATGTCGAAATTGACCAGCACCAAGGAGGGCGCCATTCGATCCATGCGTGGATCGCCGGTCTTGGCGAACTGCGTCGAGGCGGGCTTGACGACGGAGGGAGCCGGTCCCGGAGCGATGCTGATACAGGGCCAGGTACCGAGCGTATCGTCGCGCTTGCACTCTCGCGCCGGAAACCAGCGCCGATCCATGCGAATCACTTTGAGCTGCACCGCGCGCGGATCCTCGATGGTGACGTAGCGCACCGGCGCCCTCGCCCCATCCGCCAGTTCGGACAACGCCGCGGCAAAGTCCGCCAGGGTTTCTACCTTCTTGCCATTGAACGATGAAATCAACGCGGCGCGCGGGATGCCGGCGGCGCCGAAGACATAGCCGGGGTTGGCGATATACACGCCCTTGATCGGCACATTGAAGTGCCGCGCCTGCTGATAGGACAGCGTGTGCACCACCGCCTCGCCGAATTCGATGTATTCGTCCGGGGTGATGGCGCTCAAGGACTGCACATCCAGATCGTGCGTCAGCGTTTGGCTGCCGCGCTGCACTTCGACCTTGACGCGCCGGTCCACGTGATTGTCCAGCACGTCCTCGAGCGCGAAGAATTCCGGAATGGGCTTGCCGTCGATTGCAACCAGGATGTCGCCCGGCGCCAAGATCCCATCGGCGCCCGATCCGGGTTGCACATCGTCGACCACCAACATGCCGGTCAACCTGGGATAAGCCTTGCGCATGCTGGCTTCGGTGCCGGCGTTGAGGCCGAGCCGCTTCAGCTCATCATAGGGGGTGTACTTGAACACAGTTTCGAGCGTGCCGCGCGGTACCGGCTTGCCGACCTCGAGATACTTGAGTGCGCGCACCACCGCCGTCAGCGGCAGGTAGAAACTCGAGGCCGCGCCCGTGGCGCCGCCCGCATTCAGCGCCACGACCCGGCCCTCGATATCGATCACCGGCGATCCGGACGAACCGCCTGAGGTGCTGGAAGCCGCTTGGTAATAAAAGGTATTGAAGTCGTTGTACTTTCCATAGCCGTATTCCGGCGCCTCGCGGTCCAGTCGCGCGAGCGTTCCGGCGAGAATCGACAACTGCTCGCCGGCATCATTGCCCACCACGCGGATCTCGCGGCCAATGACGGCGCCTTGCGGATACAGCGGCAGCTCCGCCGGCTGAATGAAATGCAACTTCGCCGGATCGTAGTGATAGATGCCGAAATCGTGTATCGGGTCGCGATAGATGGGATATAGCTGAACTTCTTCGCGGTTCAGAAAAATCGCCTGCGCGGTGACCGGTCCGGGTGTCACCACATGCCGATTCGTCAGGATGAGCCCGCGCTTCGCATCGATGACGAAGCCGGTCGCCTGCGCGGTGGTGTTCCATTCGGTATCGAACGCGCGCGTGCTGTCGATCTGAATGGTGACGACGCCGGTGGCGATGCGCTCCAGTGTCTGCGCCCAATTGGCGGGCGTATTCGGAATGCCGATGGCCTTGGCCGGGGCCGGGGTCGGCGGAGCAGTCGGGGCGGTGAACGCGGGAGTAGCCGAAAATGCAAGCAGGGACAAAAACAGCGAAATACGGGACATGCCGATCCTAGGGTTGGTTAACTCTTAAGTGCCTTCGGATCGGACATCGCCCAGCGCCGGCCGTTCCTATGAGGCGGCCGTTCCCTGCCAAATCAGGTCGAGCTGCTTCGCCGCGCGCACATCATCCAATCGCCTCACCGGCATTGTATGCGGCGCCGAGGTGAGTTTCTCTGCGTCATGCTGCATTTCCTCGCGGATCGATGCCAGCGCATCACAAAACCGGTCCAAATCCTCCTTGGCCTCGGTCTCGGTGGGTTCGATCAGCAGGCATTCGGGCACCAACAGCGGGAAATAGGTCGTGGGAGCGTGAAATCCGTAGTCCAGCAGACGCTTCGCAACGTCCATCGCAGAGACGTGGTACGCCTTCTGCTCCTGCCTGAGAGTGATGATGAACTCGTGGCTGGCGCGACGCTTCGGGTAGGCCGCTTCGAAGCCGAGAGCTTGCAGCCGCTTCATCAAATAGTTGGCATTGAGCGCCGCGAATTCCGCCACGCGCACCATGCCTTCGCGGCCCAAGAGGCGCATATAAATATAGGCGCGCAAATTCACGCCGGCATTCCCCATGAACCCGGATAGGCGCCCAATGGATTGCGGCAGATCGCGCTCGGTCAGCCAGCGGTAGCGCGCACCCTCCTTGCCGACGATGGGCAGCGGCAGGAACGGCTTCATCCGCGCGCTCACGCCCACTGCACCCGATCCCGGTCCGCCGCCGCCATGCGGCGTCGAGAAAGTCTTGTGCAGATTCATGTGGATCACATCGAAGCCCATGTCTCCGGGCCGTACCTTGCCCAGGATGGCGTTCAAGTTCGCGCCGTCGTAATAGAGCAGGCCCCCGGCATCGTGCACGATGCGCGCAATCTGTACGATCTTGCGTTCGAACACACCGAGCGTGGACGGATTCGTCAGCATGATGCCGGCGGTTGCCGGACTCACCACGGCCTTCAGTGCCTCGATGTCCACATCTCCATTCGCATCGCAGGGAATTTCCTTGACGACGAACCCGCACATGGTCGCGGTTGCGGGGTTGGTGCCGTGCGCCGCCTGCGGCACGATTATTTCAGTGCGTGCCGTATCATTGCGCGCTCGGTGGTAGGCACGGATCATCGCCACGCCGGCAAACTCGCCCTGCGCGCCCGCCATCGGCGTGAGACTGACCGCGGGCATCCCCGTGATCTCCTGCAGCATCTCCTGCAGTTCGTACATGCACGCCAGAAACCCTTGCGGCTCCGGGCCCAGAGGATGCCTGCCCAAAAATTCCGGCAGCATCGCGTAGGCGTTGCAGGCCTTCGGGTTGTACTTCATGGTGCACGAACCCAACGGGTAGAAGTGCGTGTCGATGGAGAAATTCATTTGCGACAGGCGGGTGAAATGCCGCACCGCCTGCAGTTCCGAAACCTCCGGCAGTGCCGGTTGTTTTGTCCGGCGCAGATTGGCGGGCACCTGTGCGGTCCCGGCAACCGGCGGCGGAAATTGGGTGACGGCCCCGCGCCCGGGCTTGCTCAATTCGAATATCAAAGGCTCGCGCGTCTTGAGTTGCATCGATTCTCTCCTAGGCCGCCGCGCGCGAGGCGCTCATCACATCGGCCAATGCGGTGGCATAGGCAGCGATGTCGGCATCGAGTTTGGTTTCGGTCGCGCACACCAGCATCGCATGGCCCAATTCCGGGTAGCGCTCGCTCAGATCGAGCCCGCCTAAGATTCCCCGCCGCGACAACGCCGCCAGAATCGCCGCCGGCGGGCGATCCAGCAGCAATACGGCCTCGTGAAAGTGCGGCGCCGTGAAAGCGCGTTTCACACCGGGCACTTTGCCGAGCGCGCTGACCAGATCGTACGTGCGCTGCATGCTGGCTTGCGCAACCGCTTCCAAGCCGCGCGGCCCCAACAGGCTCATATAAATTGTCGCGGCCGTCACCATCAAACCCTGATTGGTGCAAATGTTGGACGTGGCCTTGCTGCGGCGTATGTGCTGTTCGCGCGCCTGCAGCGTCAGGGTGAAGCCGGGCCTGCCCTCCACATCGACGGTGCCGCCGACGATACGTCCCGGCATCTGGCGCACATACTGCATGCGGGTCGCCATGAACCCGAAATAGGGACCGCCAGAGGACAGCGGCACACCTAACGCTTGGCCCTCGCCGCAGACAATGTCGGCGCCGCGCGCGCCGTCGACGGTCGCGCCCCACTCGCCCGGCGGTTTGAGGAGTGCCAGCGAAGTGGGATTCACGACGGCTATCAGCATGATCTTGTTTTCGTGTGCCCAGTCGGTGAGCGCATCCACCTCTTCCAGGCTGCCGAAGAAATTAGGCTGCTGCACCACGAGCGCCGTGAAATCCTGGCCGCTGAAGGGTTTGAGCGCGTCCAGCAAGGTACGGCCGGTGGTCCGGTCGAAATCCACCGGCACGAAGCTGATGTCCTGATTGCCGGCAATGGCCTGCGCAACTTGCGCGTAGGTGGGATTGACGGCGCGCGGCATCAAAATGCGCCGCGAACTGGAGCTGCGATTGGAGCGCACGGCCATGAGGCAGGCCTCCGCCAGCGCCGAGGCGCCGTCATACAAAGAGGCATTCGACACCTCCATGCCCGTGAGCGCGCACATCATGGATTGGTATTCATAGATGAGCTGCAGCGTGCCCTGACTCGCCTCCGCCTGGTATGGCGTGTAAGCCGAATAAAATTCGCCGCGCGTGGCGATGGCCCACACGGGCGCCGGGATGTGATGCTCATAGGCGCCGGCGCCGATGAAATTCAAGGGACGCCCGTCGATCGCTGCACGCGTCGTCATCAGCCGCGCGATCTCCATTTCGGAGAGCGGCGCGGGAACGTTGAGGACACCGGCGCGAAGATCCTTGGGGATTTCATCGAACAGATCTTCGATCGAGCTCGCGCCGATGACCTCCAGCATGCGAGCGATGTCGTCAGGTGTGTGAGGAATGAATGCCATGTGCGCCCCCTACTTGGATTCTTCCGCCAAGAAACTCTCGTAGGCGCTTGCGTTCATGAACGACGCGGCATCGAGGGGGCCGCTGCCTTGCAGGCGAAACAGCCATCCGGCACCGTACGGATCCTCGTTGAGCAGTTCCGGCTTGGCCGATAGCGCGTCGTTGTTGGCAACGACCTTGCCCGCCAAAGGACTGTACACATCCGATGCCGCCTTGACCGACTCGACCACCGCGCAAGCCTCACCCGCGCTCAAAGCGCGGCCGACGTCGGGAACCTCGACGAACACCAGATCGCCGAGCGCGCTTTGCGCGTGATCGGTAATGCCGATCTCCAAGGTGCCATTTTCCGCTTGGCGCACCCACTCGTGACTCTTGGTGTATTTCAGATCGCTTGGTATCTTGTTGCTCACGATTAACCCTCTAGCTGATGTCGATCAATGACTTGCCATGGCGCACGAACGACGGCTTCACGATGCGCGCCGCGTGCAATTTGCCGCGAATGTCCACCTGTACGGTTGGTTGCGAAGTTTTGGGCACGCGCGCCAACGCAATGGAACGATTCAAAGTGGGTGAAAAAGTTCCGCTGGTGACTTCGCCCGAGAGGCCGGCGACCGTGCCGCCGCCGACCAGAACTTTCTGATGACTGCGCAGCACGCCGCGATCCTCGAGCAACAGACCCACCAGCTCGCGGCCGCTCTCGCGCTGCGCGCGCTCCAGCGCCTCACGGCCGATGAAATCCCGATCCGTAGGTTCGAAGGCGACCGTCCAGGTGAGTCCGGACTCCAGTGGATGGAAATTCTCATCCATGTCGTTGCCGTACAGGTTCATGCCCGCTTCCAGGCGCAACGTGTCGCGCGCGCCAAGACCGGCCGGCGCGACACCTTGCGCGCGCAACCGGTTCCAAGCGTCCGCGGCATCCGCGGCGGGCAGCATGATCTCGAAGCCATCCTCTCCGGTGTAGCCGGTGCGGGCCACGAACCAGGAGCCAAATGCCGCGCCGAAGAAAGGCTTCAATTCGAGCACCGCCGCTTGCTGTTCCGGCATGAGCAGCAGTGCCGCTTTGCGCCGCGCATTCGGACCCTGCACCGCGATCATCGCCAATTCCTTGCGCTCTACGACCGTGACGTCGAAATCCAGCGCGTGCCGGCGTATCCACGCCAAATCCTTGTCGCGCGTGCCGGCATTGACCACCATGCGATACCAGGTTTCCGATAGGTAGTAGACGATCAAATCGTCGATCACGCCGCCGTTGGGCAGCAACATGCACGAATACAGCGCCTTGCCGAAGGTCTTGAGGCGGCCCACATCGTTGGCCAAAAGGTGTCGCAAAAATTCGCGCACGCGCCCGCCGGTCAAGTCGACGATGCACATGTGCGACACGTCGAACATGCCCGCATCGCGGCGCACCGCGTGGTGCTCTTCAATTTGCGAGCCATAGTGCAACGGCATGTCCCAGCCGCCGAAGTCGACGATCTTGGCGCCCTGCTGGACATGGGTGTCGTATAACGGAGTCTTAAGGCCCATCGCAACCTCGCTGCGAACGAATACAGAGACGCCAAGCACCTTCGTGCTTCGCCCCTCTGTCCTTAAGACCTGAGAGATTGCGCGCTAGAAGCGCTGCTCCCCTTCGGTGGATCGCCTGATGCGACCGCTCTCCAGAGATCGCGAGAGTCTGCCGTTCATGTGCCTGAGCGTTTCCGGGCGGTTGCGCCTTCGGCGGTCCTAGTTAAAGGACTCTCTCCAGACAGCTCTTATCGCGAGTGGGGCGGCATCATACAGAAGAGCCTGTGGGGATTGAAGCGCAAAGCCCTCATATATCTTGTGGGCGGGCCACCTGTCGCGCATCAGGCGCCCGTCGCGCGCTAGCCGCCTGATCGTTTCGCCGGCCATCCCATTTTGATCAGCTCGGCAACGATTGTATCCCGATGATCACCCTGAATTTCGATGATGCCGTTGCGCACCGTCCCGCCCGAGCCACAGCGCTTCTTAAGCTTCGTGGCCAGCGCCTCGATATCCGCGAGAGATAAGGGCAATCCCGTAATCGTTGTGACTCCCTTCCCCGCCCTGCCTTGAGTCTCGCGCGCGACGCGCACGGCGGCCGGCTTGGCCGCACCCGGAACACCTTTGGGGCAGACGCATTCGCGCACCGCTCGGCGGCAGTTGGGGCAGAGGCTGCCGATGCCGGTCGAGTAGACGATGCGCGAACCCATGCCCTATCTTACTCAGCGTGATTTGCGTTTAGAATCCGCGACCACAAAAGATTCTCGCCCGACCCATCACCAAAGAGTTCCAAGTGCTCCAAAAAATTGCCTTCATGCTGGCCCTGAGCCTGCCTTCCCTGACCCTGGCGGACACCTTCACTTATTCATTTATTTCCGGCGAGAAGAAAGTCGGCCACTTGACCGCTGACATCAAGGGCGATCAGACCACCATCGACTACGACGTCAAGAACAACGGCCGCGGTCCGACGATCGCGGAATCGATCACCTTGGATGCGGCGGGTTTGCCGACTGAATGGTCCGTCAAAGGCTCCACGACCTTCGGCAGCAAGATCGCCGAGCATTTCAGCCGCAAGGGCAAGAACGCCGAGTGGGTGGATTCCACCGGTAAAGGCCACGCCACCGTCAACACGCCCAGTATGTATCTGGCGCAGAGTTCCAGCCCCTGGGCCAATGGAATCTACGCACGCGCGCTCTTGAAGGCCGCGGGCATGCAAATGCCCGCGCTGCCCGGCGGCAACGTGCGCCTCGAGAAGGGCGAGACCCTCAACGTCCAGGGAAGCGGCGGCCCGCTTGCCGTGACGCGCTACGATCTGATTGGGATCGATCTCGATCCGGAGACCATCCTGCTGGACTCGGCAAACAATTTATTTGCCGACGTCGATGCCAGTTCCATCCTCGTGCGCGCCGGATACGAAGGCGAGGAGAAGCGGCTGCGCGACATGGCCGCCGCCTGGTCGAGCGAGCGGTTTGTGAAAATGGAGCAAGAGGTCGCGCATCGCTACCCGGGACCCATCCGCATCCGCAATGTCCGGTTGTTCGATCCGAAGAGCTCATCACTGACACCCGTCATGTCGGTCCTGGTACAGGGCAAGGTCATCGCCGCCGTTGAACCCAACGATAGCCCGCCCACCCCCGGTGAGACCACCATCGATGGCGCAGGCGGCACACTGATCGCAGGCCTGTACGAAATGCATGCCCATTTGGGCCAAAGCGACGCTCTTCTCAACGTCGTCGCGGGCATCACCACCGTGCGCGACATGGGCAACGACAACGCGGTGCTCGATGCGCTGATCCAACAAATCGACAGCGGCGCGATTGGCGGCCCGCACGTCATCCGCTCGGGATTCATCGAGGGCAAGAGCCCATTCAGCGCCAACAACGGCATCTTGGTCGACAGCCAAGAGAAGGCCATCGATGCGGTGCGTTGGTACGGCGCGCGTAATTATTGGCAGATCAAGATTTACAACAGCATGACGCCGGCCTGGGTGCCGGCCATGGCCAAGGAGGCCCACCTGCTCGGCATGCGGGTCGCCGGCCACATTCCCGCCTTCTCGAATGCCGATGCCATGATCGAGGCGGGCTACGATGAGATCACGCACATCAATCAGTTCTCGCTCGGCTGGGTGATCCAACCCACCGAGGACACCCGCACGCTGTTTCGTTTGACCGCGCTGAAGCGCCTACCCGCGTTGGATCTGCAAAGCCCCCAGGTCCAGCACACCATCAATATGATGGTGGATCGCAAGATTGCGATTGACCCAACGCTCGGGATTCACGAACAGTTGACGCAGCGGCGCGACGGCAAGATTCCGCCCGGTGCGGTCGATTATTTCGACCATATGCCGATTGGTTGGCGCCGCAATAACATGAAGGCATTGGCGGATACTTCCGCGCCGGGCGATGATCAAGCCTATCGGCAGGCTTTCGACAAGCTGGTCGCGGTGGTTCGCATGCTGCACGACCGCGGCGTGTTCATCGTCTTTGGCACCGACACGGGCGGCTCCTTCACCTATCATCGCGAAATGGAGCTGTACCAGCTCGCGGGTATGACGCCCGCGGAAATCTTGAAGCGCGCCACTTTCGATTCGGCGCGCTACACAAGCCAGGACCAGCGCATGGGCTCGATCGAAAAAGGCAAGCTCGCGGATTTCTTTCTCATCCCCGGCGATCCGATCAAGAATCTGAAAGCCATCAAGACCATCAGCATGGTCGTCAAGGATGGCACCATTTATTACCCCAGCGAGGTGTATCCGAAATTCGGCATTCAACCATTTGCGCCGCCGCCGAAGGTCACGCCCAGATGACCGATGCAGCCGCCGACGCTCTGCGTGATCTGGTCGCGACGTCGCTGGAACGCGTCAAGGAATTGCGGCGCGCGGGTGATCTTGCCGTTCTGCTCGCGGCCGCCAACGCGGCGGCCGACGAAATCGAGCAACGTGTCGGGGAGCGTTTGGATGATGCGGAACGGCAAGCGCTGACAGCGGTCAGACGATTTACATTCAACGCTGCCGCGGACTGTTGGCCGGGATGGAGCGTTCCGGACAAGCCGCCGGAAAAAAGAAATCTCCCGGTCGCGCTGGCGCTGGCACAACGCTCGGCCCGGCTTACCGAGAAGTTGGGCCTTGGACCGCTGCAGGAAGGAACCGGGATCTGGCTTTGCGGAGCCTTTGATCTCGCCCTCGGTAAACACGCCGACGCCTCGAGCGCCTTCGGCGTCGCGCGCCGGCACTACATTGCCGCCAAGGCGCCCGGTTTGGTGCTGCTGATGGAAGGCTATATCGCCATCGTGCGCCGGATAACCGGAGATCAAATTCCAGCCGATGTAGAAGATCTCCAGCAGATCACAGCCAGGATCGAGGCGGGTGCCTTCGAAGACGGGGCCGAGTGGATAGCGCAGCTGCGCACCGCTCTGAAGGTGTTCGCCCCAGGTATAATGCTCCCATGAGAACTCGTCGACATTCCCTGGTTGTAAAAGTAGGTTCGGTCTCCATCGGAGGCCCATCCCCCATCGTGGTCCAATCGATGACCAACACCGACACGGCCGACATCGACGGCACGGTGGCGCAGGTCAAGGCGTTGGCGCGCGCCGGGTCCGAATTGGTCCGCGTCACGGTCAATAATGACGAATCGGCCGCGGCGGTCCCGCACATCCGCGAGCGCCTGGATGCGCAGGGCATCAGTACTCCCTTGGTGGGTGATTTTCATTTCAATGGCCATAAGCTGCTCAAGGCGCATCCGGCCTGCGCAGAGGCGCTGGGCAAGCTGCGCATCAATCCGGGCAATGTCGGGCGCGGCAGCAAGCGCGATCCGCAATTTGCGGAAATGATCGAGACGGCCGTCAAGTTCGGCAAGCCGGTGCGCATCGGCGTGAATTGGGGCAGCCTCGATCAGGATTTGCTCACCCGCATGATGGATGAGAATTCAAAGCAGCCGGAGCCCAAGGCGGCGATCGACGTCATGCGCGAAGCCATTGTCGTCTCGGCTTTGGACAGTGCGAAGCGCGCCGAATCCTTAGGTTTAGGGTCCGACAGGATCGTCATCAGCGCCAAAGTGAGCGGCGTACAGGATTTAATCGCCGTATACCGCAATCTGGCGGGTCGTTGCGCCTACCCCTTGCACCTAGGGCTCACCGAGGCCGGCATGGGCAGCAAGGGCATCGTGGCGTCTACGGCGGCCATGGGGGTGCTGTTGCAGGAAGGCATCGGCGACACCATTCGCGTCTCATTGACTCCCGAACCCAACGGCGATCGCACGCAGGAAGTCATCGTCGCTCAGGAAATACTTCAGACCATGGGTTTGCGCGCATTCACGCCCATGGTGATCGCCTGCCCCGGGTGCGGCCGCACCACGAGCACCTACTTCCAGGAATTGGCGCAAAAGATCCAAAGCCACATTCGGCATCGGATGCCTGAATGGCGCAAGCAGCGTACGGGCGTGGCCGACATGACGGTCGCGGTCATGGGCTGCGTCGTCAACGGCCCCGGCGAGAGCAAGCATGCCAACATCGGCATCAGCCTTCCCGGCACCGGCGAACATCCGGTGGCGCCGGTGTACGAGGATGGCGCGAAGACCGTGACGCTCAAGGGCGATCGAATCGCCGAGGAGTTTCAGGATCTGGTCGAGCGCTACATCGAGCGCACCTACGCGAAAATTCAGACATGAAGGAGCTGTCGGAAAAAAAATGCGCGCCCTGTGAGGGCGGCGTAAAACCCCTGACGCCCGCCAAGGTCAAACTTCTGGCCAAGCAGCTGCACAAGGACTGGAAGATCGCCAAGGACTCCAAGAGCCTGGCGCGGGCGCTGAAGTTCAAGGATTTCTACCGGACCATGAGTTTCGTCAACGCGCTGGCGTATATCGCCAACACCGAAGACCATCACCCCGATTTGGAGGTGGGCTATGACTACTGCCATGTCACCTACTCCACGCATTCGATCGGCGGGCTGTCGGTGAATGATTTTATTTGCGCGGCAAAGCTAGACCGCCTTTAGAAACTCCGGTAAATCCCCCGCCAAGCCCAAGGCGCGCATTGCAAAGCCGCGTTTGACCAAGGGCATCCTCGCCACGGCGCTCAAGCCCGCCGTCCGCAGCCGGGTGCTGAGCGCGTCCGAATGCGAAAATAGCCGCTCCAATCCATCCAGTGCGGCCGCCGCGATGACGTTCTCGCTGCGCCGCCAGCGCTCATAGCGCCGCAGGTGTTTGAAGTCCCCGAAGTTCGCCGCGCCCCCCGCTTCGCCCAAGACCTCCGACAGCGCCGCGCAATCCAACAGCCCTAAGTTCAATCCCTGACCGGCGAGTGGATGCACCACGTGCGCGGCATCACCGAGCAATACGGCTCGCGGCCGCGCGTAGTCGACGGCGTATTGCAATTTCAGCGGGAAGCTCGCCAGCTTGGTCGTCAGGGTGCACTGACCCAACACTCCACCGCTGGCCTCGGTCAGTGCCTTGCCAAAAGCCTCGCCATCCATGGCTCGCAAAATATCTGCCTGGGGCCGCGCGACGCTCCACACAATGGAGCAGCGTCCATCCTCGAGCGGCAGAAATGCAACAGGCCCTGTTTTCAAGAACCGTTGCCAGGCGGTGTTAGCGTGAGCTTCAGCGGTTCGCACATGCGCCACCAAGGCATCTTGGTAGTAGGCATGCCCCGCGGTGTCGATGCCCAGCAGTTCCCGCGTCTTTGAATCCGTTCCATCGGCCGCCGCCAGCAGCGCGCCGCGCAATTCTCGTCCGTCGCTTAAGGACAGCATCACATCATCGTCGCCTGCTTCTATGCCCGCCACGGTACCCTCGATCAGGACCGCGCCCGCGGCTCGCGCGGATTGCAGGCACTGCCATTGCAATGCTCTGCCATCCACGATGTAGCCAAGATTGGGCTCGCCGAGTTCGGCGCAATCAAACTCCAATGAGCCGGGTCCGGTCGGCGTGCCGCTGGCATCGAAGACGCGCATGCGCTCATAGGGGAACACGCGCCCTGCGGGCAGCGAGTTCCAAACGCCGCACACTTTGAGCAGCCGTTCCGAGGCGCGGCTCAAGGCAAATACACGCAGGTCCCAATCGGGGCTTGTGGGTGCGCCCGCAAATTGATCGGCCACCACCGCCACCCTTCCAGGAGGGCTCAATTTGCGCGCCAGCAGCAGGCTCGCCATCACGGTACCGATCATGCCGGCGCCGACAATGATCACGTCGAAATCCGGCTCTCGCCCGCGGCTCACGTCAGCGCCACGCCGCGGGCCAGTTTAGGAACACGGCCGCCGCCCCCGGTGCTGAGGCGCGACAGTGCGGATTTTGCGGGAGGCAGCAGATCGAATGCCAGCAGTCCCAAGTTGCGCACGCGCGCCACCACGCTCGAGGGATTTGAAAACATGCGCACCAAACCGTCGGTGAAGGCAATGACGCCGCCGCGGTCCGCGCGACGCCAGGCATCGTATTCGTGCAGCAGTTGAGCGTTGCCCGGATCGGCATATTTGCGCGCATCGGCAGCGCCGCGGGCGTTCTCGGCGATGAGTTCGGCGAGGCTCGCCACATCGCGCAATCCCAAATTGAATCCCATGCCTGCCACCGGATGCAGGCCCTGCGCGGCATTGCCGATGATGACGCAACGCGGCGCGCTGGTGCGCTCCGATTGTGTCAACGAGAGCGGATAGGGCACACGGCGTCCTACTTTGAGGAATCGACCCAGGCGAAAACCGAAACGACGCTGTACTTCGGCGAGGAATTCTTGGTCCGACCAGGCCAGAGCGAAGTGCGCGGCGTCCTTGGCCAAGGTCAAAACCAGCGTGCAGCGTCCCCCATCCAAAGGCAGCAATGCCAGGGGACCTTCGGGCGTGAAGCGCTCGTAGGCCACGTTATCGTGAAAGCGCTGCGGCAATACCGTGGTGATCACCGCCGTTTGTCCGTAGTCGCGCACCTCCGCGGCAACGCCGAATGCGCTGCGCACCACGGACTGCGCCCCATCCGCGGCCACGATGAGTTTCGCATCGATCGCGATCTTGGCGCCCGACTCGGCGAACTCGATTTTGACCGCTTCATCGTTCGCCGTGAGCCCCGACAACACGGCCGGACAAAATACTTTTGTTTCCTGGCTCGAAAGGCGCGACCAGAGGGCGCTGCCGAGCGCCCGGTTGGCTACGACGTAACCCATGGCTTTAAGGCCCTGTTCCCTGGCGTCGATTCGCGCAAAGCCAAACCGCCCCTGGTCCGACACGTGAATCTTGGCGATCGGCGTCGCGGCTGCATCCAGCGCGGACCAGACGCCGATGGCCTCGAGGATTCTGCGGCTGCCGTTCGAGAGCGCCGTGGTGCGCTCGTCAAAACTGGGTTGTGCCGCCGCGTTATGTGGAATTGCCTCGATGAGGGCAACGCGTAAGTTCAACGGCGCGAGCGCAACCGCCAGCGTCGCCCCCACCATGCCGCCGCCGACGATGGCGACGTCATAGGTCATCGCAGCGCCTCGATGGCATCCGCGGTTTTCTCGAGCGCGCCGGTCAGCACCTCCGGCGCCCCCTGCGTGACCAGCACTTCATCTTCGATGCGAATTCCGATGTTCCAAAACTCCTTCGGAACCTTGGGTGAGGGCCGAATGTAGATCCCCGGTTCGACCGTGAGCGCCATGCCAGGTTCCAACACGCGCCACTCGCCGCCCACTTTGTAATCGCCCACGTCGTGCACATCGATCCCCAACCAGTGGCCGGTGCGATGATTGAAAAACGGCAGGTAGGCTTGGTCCTTGATCAATTTGGTCGTCGAGCCCTTGAGCAATCCCAGCTTGGCTAGGCCCTGCGTGACGACGCGCACCGCGGCTTCATGCGGCTCATTCCAATGGTTGCCCGAACGCACCTTGTCGATGGCCGCCAATTGCGCCTCCAGCACGACGTCGTAGACCGCACGTTGCACCGCGGTGAATTTGCCGCTGACCGGGAAGGTGCGGGTGATATCCGACGCATAGTAGTCGTGTTCACAACCGGCATCGAGCAGCAACAGATCCCCGTCGCACAAGGGCTGATCGTTGTCGCGATAGTGCATGACGCAGGCATTGGCGCCGCCCCCGACGATGGGTTGGTAGGAGACGTCGGCGTTGTGCGAGCGGAATTCGTGCAGCACTTCCGCCATCACCTCGTATTCCATGCGGCCCGGACGGGCGAAGCGAATGGCGCGGCGGTGGGCGCCGACCGCGATTTGCGCCGCGCGCCGCAGACTGGCCTGTTCCGGCCGGCTCTTGTACAGACGCATATCATCAAGCACATGGTTGAGCGCGACGAATTCCTGCGAGCCGCCTGCGCCCTGGCGGGACAACACCTTGAGTCCATTGACCCAGCTCAAGATGCGCGGATCGAAATCCAGATGGGTTCCCATGGAGTAGAAGATCTGCGAACGCTGCTCCATGAGTCCCGGCAGAATTTCATCGATGTCCTCGATCGGAAAGGCATCGTCCGCACCGTAGTGCTCAACCGCCCCTTCGGTGCCGGCGCGCGCGCCATCCCACGACTCCCGCAGGGCATCATGCTCACGCACGAACAGCAGATATTCAGCCTGCGGACGGCCAGGCAGCAGAACGGCGACCGCGTCGGGCTCCGGGAAGCCGCTCAAATAGTAAAAATGGCTGTCCTGCCGATAGGCGTATTCGATATCCCCGTTGCGGTGACGCACCGGGGCGGCGGGCAAGATCGCGATCGCATCCTTGCCGATCATGCGCATGAATTGGCGCCGTCGGCGTGCGAACTCCTTGCGATCCATTCGAAGCCTTAAAGTTCAGTGCAGCCGCTGCTGCGCGGGGTAGACCTGCCGGCGCAGCGGCAGTAGTTCTTCGAACACGACCTGCGCCGCAACCCGGATGAACTCAACCAGTTCTGCGTAGGCTTGTTCGTTGGACTCGTCTCCCTCCGCATCATCGCCGGTGGCGCGAGAGATTTCGGTGAAGTCCCGGACGATTTCACCGACGTCACCGCCCAAGGCTTCCAGATCGGAGATGGACCCGGTGCCCAGTCCATAGAGAAATCCGGTGCACCATAATGCAAGCGCGTTGGCGCGCCCATTCAGCGGTTGTTCATCGTCGGGCAGCAGGGGCTCGAACTCCATCCCCTGTTCGCCGAAGGAAGCCGCCGTGGCCGTGAAGACCCTTTCGAGTATCGCGGCGGATTCCTCGCTGAGCGCGGCGCCGTCCGGGAGGATTTCGTTGATCCAGTCCTGCATTTTGTAAGGTGCGACCGAGCACAGGGCGCCGCACAGTGATCCATGCGCTTCGGCCGCGTCCGCCAGGCCGCCGGCCGTGGCCAGCACATCCTCGAAATCCTGGAACCGAATATCTGACATCATGGTTGGACGAATAATAGCGCAGTGGAGGGATAATTCGCCCTTTGCATTGCGCTATGGCCCGCTCTATATTGGCAACCTATGAACGAAGCTAATCCGAAGTCAGCGGTCGAACTCGAGCTGAAGCGCTTGGAAAAGCGCCTTGAAGATCTCATCGTCACCGTCAGTCATATCAAGGAAGAGAATCGCGCGTTGCGGCAGCGCCAGGATACGCTGACATCCGAACGGGCGACGCTCTTACAAAAAAACGAGCAAGTGCGCGGACGCGTGGAGGCCATGATCGGCCGCTTGAAATCCATGGAACAGGCGTGAGCGACAATCAAGCGCGGGTCAGCGTGCGAATACTCGAAAAGGAGTACCACATTTCCTGCCCGATCGAGGAACGCTCCGACCTGCTTGATTCTGCCGAGTTCTTGAACACGAAGATGCGAGAAATCCGCGATAGCGGAAAGGTCGTCGGCTTGGATCGTATTGCGGTAATAGCCGCGCTCAACATGGCAAATGAACTCATCCGTTTCCGCAATCGTGACACCAATCTCGATTCCGACGTCGGCGGACGCTTGCGTATCTTGCGTGAGCGCGTAGAGTCGGCCTTGGAGAAAGGTCAACAGCTCGAACTCTGAGCTGCCTTTCTCGACAGTTAAATTTGGCGCTGCCTGCGGTGTTCGATGCGGATCGGGTTACCTCCTGACCCTAATTTTGTAAACCCCAGGGGCCAATGCTTGCTGGCAACATTGTGCAAGTCCGCCCTGAGCGGAAAGCCTTAAGTGCCGCAGTCGGTCCCACCTGTTGCTCAGGTCGGGAGCAACGGTCCAAAACGGCATTTGCGGGTAGCGCCATCCCCTTATCCATGAAGGCAGCCCTCCGTAAACAATTGCGTGAGCAGCGCCGCGCACTCCGCGAGCCGGACCATTGGCACCGCTCCCTCGCCGCCGCCAAGGCAGTTGCGCGCCTGCGATTCTTCCGCGCAGGCCGTCGCGTTGCGCTGTATCTACCCTTCGACGCAGAGTCGGACACCGCCGCGTTGATCGCAGCCGCATGGCGGCGCGGGGTGCAGGTGTTTGTGCCGGTCATCAGCGATCGGCGGCATGCTCGCCTGCGCTTCTACCCCTTGAGCGGCGCCACCGTACCCGGCGAGTTTGGAATTTCAGTTCCACGGCTGCGCTTGACCCCCGTGTCGCCTCAATGGCTGGATCTCATCGTCGTCCCCTTGGTCGGCGTCGACGCCAAGGGAAGGCGACTGGGCATGGGGGGTGGGTACTACGATCGCGCCCTTGCGTTCCGTGGTCGGCGGCGCTACTGGAAGGGTCCGCATCTGGTCGGACTCGCGTTTGACTGCCAGCGCACAAACGTGAAGTTTGCCGACGCCTGGGACCTACGATTGGATTCATTGGCAACTGAATCGGGAATGGAGCACTTCCTATGAATTATTGGCTGTTCAAATCGGAGCCTGCCACCTTCAGCATCGATGATCTTGGCAAGGCTCCCAAACAAACCACGGCGTGGGACGGCGTGCGCAATTACCAGGCGCGCAACATGCTGCGCGACTCCATAAAAAAGGGTGATTTAGCATTTTTCTACTATTCGAGTTGCGATGTACCGGGCATCGCCGGCATCGTCAGCATTGCCCGCGAAGGTTATCCGGATGTCACCGCCTTTGACCCGAAGAACCACCACTACGATCCCGATTCCAAAAAGGACAAGCCCTCTTGGTATGTCGTCGACGTGAAGTACGTGCGCAAGTTCAAGCGCATCATCACGCTCGACGAGTTGCGAAAGCACGTTGATAAGCAGCTCAAGGATTTTGTTTTGCTGCGCCGTGGGAATCGTTTATCGGTCATGCCGGTGACGAAAAAGGATTGGGATTTCATCCTCACCCTTGAGTGACGCCGCTCACATCGCTAGCACATTGTGGTGCGAGAGCGCGAGCTATTGCTTGTAAATTAATTATTCGCGTATATACTCGAACCCCGGACTAACCCGATAACGGAGTTTCTATCATGGCAGCGAAAGCAAAGAAGGCGAAGAAGAAGGTAGCTAAGAAAAAGGCCGCTAAGAAAAAGTAAGCCTTCGAAAGTAATCAACTGTGCCCGCGTAAGCGGGCACAGTTGTTTCTGAAGGCAGGAAATCTCGCGTGTCATCGGACCCGTCAACGCAAAAAAAACGCCGCGCCGCCGAGGCCGCGGTCCGCTACATCGAAAGCGGCATGGTGCTGGGTGTCGGCACCGGATCCACCGTAACTCAACTCATCGAAGTGCTGAAAGACCGCAAAATCCAGCTCTCCGGCGCAGTCTCGAGCTCGAGCCAAACGTCCGCAAAACTGCGCGCGGCAGGCTATGAAGAACTCGAATTGAATACTTCAGGCGATCTTGATCTCTATATCGACGGCGCCGACGAGGCCACCGCCGACGGTGTTCTCATCAAGGGCGGCGGTGCCGCGCTGACCCGCGAGAAAGTGATCGCCGCCGCCTCGAAGCGCTTCGTCTGCATCATCGACGACTCCAAGCTGGTGCCCGTGCTGGGCGCCTTCCCACTCCCGGTCGAAGTCATCCCCATGGCGCGCTCCTACGTCGCGCGACAGCTTGTGAAGCTCGGTGGGCAGCCGGTATGGCGCGAAGGCATCCTCACCGACAACGGCAATCCGATCTTGGATGTGCACAATCTGAAGATCACCGACCCCAAAACCCTGGAATCGGCCATGAATCAAATTGCCGGCGTGGTGACCGTTGGCCTCTTCGCCCGCCGCCGCGCGGATGTGCTCATCGTCGCCGGCGATGCGGCCGTCAGAACGCTAGATCTCTAGGCGGGTGCCGATTTCGACCACCCGGTTGTGCGGCAATCCGTAGTAGTCGCCGATGACTTGCGCGTTGCGCGCCATCTGCATGAATGCACGGCGGCGCAGCGGCGGTAGATCCGAGCGGCGGCCGGGAAGCAATTCCTCGCGGCTCAGGAAATACGTGGTCGCTTCCGGATCGTAAGGTACGCCGTGGCTTTCCGCCTCGCGCAGAATCGCCGTGATGTTCGGCTTCTCCATGAAGCCAACCTGAGCCACGACCCGGACGATACCTTCGCAAACGGGCGTGACGGTCAAGCGCTTGGCCGCGGAGACGCGCGGCACTTCGCGGGTCACGACGGTCAAGAGCACGACCCGCTCGTGCATGACCCGGTTGAATTTGATGTTGTTGAGCAGGGCGCGTGGAATTCCCGACGCCTTCTGATCGAGGAAGATCGAGGTGCCTGCCACGCGTACCGGCGGGTCCAACTTCAAGTCCTCGATGAAATCGCGCACCGGCTTTTGTTCGCGCAGCAGCCGAGCCATGAGCGAGGCGCGGCCGCTTTGCCAGGTCTGCATCAGCCAGAATATCGTCAGGCCGGAAACCAGCGGAACCCAGCCGCCGTCCTCCAGCTTGGTCAGATTGGCGAGCAGGAATGCGATGTCGACGATGAACAGCAGCGACAGTCCGGTGCGCATCAGACGGCTGTCCTTGCCGGTCCGGGACTTGATGAGACTCAAGGTCAGGGGGGTCACGATGGTCATGGCGCCCGATACGGCCAAGCCATACGCGCCGCCCAGCGCCGCGGAGCTGCCGAAACCCACGACCAACGCCAGCGCCGCAACCATGAGAATCCAATTCATGGTCGGCACATAAATCTGACCGGCGACGTCCGCCGAGGAGTGCTCGACGCGCAGGCGCGGCAACAGTCCCAAGCTCACCGCCTGCGTGGTCACGGAAAAGACCCCGGAGATGACCGCTTGGGAGGCGATGACGGTCGCCGCCGTCGCCAAGATCACCAGCGGCCACAAGGACCACGCAGGCGCCATCAAGAAAAACGGATTGCTGATGGCGGTCGGATTTTCAATCAGCATCGCGCCCTGCCCAAAATAATTGCAGACCAATGCCGGCATGACGATGCACAGCCACCCTAGGCGAATCGGCGTCTTGCCGAAATGACCCATGTCGGCGTACAGCGCTTCGCCGCCGGTCACGCACAAAAACACCCCGGCGAGCACGGCGAGCGAGCCGACCTGATGCTGAGCCAGCAAGCCGATGGCGCGCGAGGGATCGATCGCCATCAACACGCCGGGTTCGCGCACGATCCAAGAAACGCCCATCACCGTCAGCACTGCGAACCAAAGCAGCATGACCGGACCGAATACTTTTCCAACCGAGCCCGTGCCATTTTTCTGAATGACGAACAGCACGATCAATACCACCAAGGTAATCGGCAGCACCGGAATCTGCGCGTCGGGTGCCGCCACATGCAGACCTTCGACGGCGCTCAATACCGATATCGCGGGCGTGATGGCGCCATCGGCGAAAAACAACGAAGCGCCCAAGATCCCCAAGGTCCCGTAAAGCTTTCGGCGCGGACTCGCCCGGGCCGTGTTGATCACCAGCGCGGTCAGCGCCAGCACGCCACCCTCGCCTTTGTTGTCGGCGTTGAGCACCACCAATACGTACTTGAGCAGGATGACCAGAACCAGCGACCAGAAGATCAGCGACAGCACGCCGAGGACATGCTCCGGGGTCACGGCAATGCCGGGCCCCACGAAACAGGCCGACATGGCATACAGCGGGCTGGTGCCGATATCGCCGAACACAACGCCGAGCGCCGCAAGCGCCATGGGCGCGAGCCGTTGACTCGAATTGTGCTCACCCGACATCAGCAGCCTGTCTTCCTTATCGCCTTAAGCCTAGCGCCGTTAAGAAAAGGGCCCACAACGGTGGGCCCTGTTTGGCTGGGGGACTAGGATTCGAACCTAGGTAAACGGTGTCAGAGACCGTTGTCCTACCACTAGACGATCCCCCAAATTCGATCGATCGTTTAGCTAAGGAGGCGAATGCGCTCTCGTGATTATCGTTTGGAGAACTGGGTGCCGCGGCGCGCCTTGCGTCGGCCAACCTTCTTGCGCTCCACTTCGCGCGCATCGCGCGTAACAAAGCCGGCTTTCCGCAATGGCGAACGCAGCGTCTCATCATAGGCCATGAGCGCGCGCGTAATCCCGTGGCGAATTGCACCCGCCTGACCGGTGATTCCGCCGCCTTCGACGTGCGCTTCGACATCGAATTTGCCATCGAGCTGCACCGCACCAAAGGGCTGCTGCACGATCATGCGGCCGGTTTCGCGGCCAAAGAACTCATCCAAGGTGCGGCCGTTGATCGACACCTTGCCAGTGCCCTGACGCAGGTAAACCCGTGCGCTGGAAGTTTTGCGGCGGCCGGTGCCGTAGTAGTTCGCGGCTGTATTTGCCATTGATTGTCCTAGAAATTAAATTTCCAGCGCCTTGGGCTGCTGTGCTTGATGGGGATGATCTTTGCCGCCGAATACATGCAGCTTCTTATACATGCGACGGCCCAGAGGACCCTTCGGCAGCATGCCTTTGACGGCGAACTGAACCGCACGCTCCGGGTGCTCTTGCAAAAGCTTGCCCAAGGAGATGCTCTTCAAGTTCCCGACGTAGCCGGTATGCTGGTGGTAGAACTTGTCGGTGAGTTTGGCGCCCGTGACGCGTACCTCGCCGGCGTTGACCACGACGATATGATCGCCAAGGTCTTGATGCGGCGCATAATTCGGCTTGTGCTTGCCTTTCAAACGATGCGCAATCTCGGAGGCCAAGCGGCCCAGGGTTTTGCCTGCGGCGTCGACTAGGTACCAGTCGCCACGAGTTTCTTCAGGCTTTGAAAATACGGTATACATGGAGTACTCAACCAAAATAGGGTCTTGACGAAAGGCGCGAAAGTGTACAGAACAGCGCGGGTAGAAGCTAGCCTTAGGATCGCAGCCTTACGCACCTATAATATAATGTGTCCATGAGTACACGAAGGCTTGGGGTCCAAGATCGCCTAATAGGCGAAATAGACAAGATTATCAAGACCTTAACCCTTCCGCCGCGAGCCTCCCGCGACGTTCCCCAAACCACCCCCGGAGAGGTCCTGCCTGAAGCCGAACGCGCAGAGTCGGTGCGTTTGATGCGGGTGAACCACGCCGGAGAGGTGGCCGCCCAGGCCTTGTACCAGGGCCAGGCGCTCACGGCGAAGGACCCCAAGGTCAAATCGGCGATGCACGAGGCCGCCGCCGAGGAAATCGATCATCTGGCCTGGTGCGAGGAACGCCTGAAAGAATTGCAGGGCCGCCCCAGTGTCTTGAACCCGCTTTGGTACATAGGCTCCCTGTCGATTGGCGCGCTGGCGGGCGCGCTCGGCGATCGCGCAAGTCTTGGTTTCATCGCCGAGACTGAAAAACAGGTCGAATCGCATTTGCGCGATCACCTGGAGCGCTTGAGCCCGAGAGATCTGCGCAGCCGCGCCATCCTGACGCAGATGACCCACGATGAGATGAAGCACGGTGCGAAAGCCGCCTCGATGGGAGGTAAACCGTTGCCGTTTCCAATAACATGGGCGATGCGCGCGACATCCCGGCTGATGACCCGCGGCTCGTATTGGATCTAGTAGAGACCCTTTAGTGCTTGCGATTCCGGGACTTATGTAATAAAACGTGCGCCAGCATAGGCGTTTAACCGACCAGAAAACCAGCGGGAGTGAACATGGAAGAAGGGGCAAAAGCCTTAAGCGATATCCCAGCGATCAATCGTTTCTTGAGCTACTGCCGCATTCGGACAGTCCCTTCAAAGACCGTGATCATTCACGCCGGCGATCTGCCGGACATTTTGTACTACATCATTTCCGGTTCCGTCGAAGTCATGATCGAAGACGAAGACGGCAATGAGATGGTTCTCGCCTATTTGAATAAGGGCCAATTCTTCGGCGAAATGGGCTTGTTCTACGAGCAGCCGACACGTAGCGCGTGGGTCCGTACCCGCCAGCAATCCGAACTGGCCGAAATGACCTATCCGCGCTTTCGCCAGATTGCGGCCGAAAGTCCCGGCTTGATTTTTGAATTGGCGACGCAGCTGGCAACGCGCCTGGATCGCACCAACCGCAAGCTCGGCGATCTGGCCTTCGTTGATGTCACCGGCCGTGTGGCGCACGCCATCATGGACTTGTGCGGTGAACCCGATGCCATGACGCATCCCGAAGGAATGCAGATCAAGGTCAGCCGGCAGGAGCTGTCACGCCTGGTCGGTTGTTCCCGCGAGATGGCCGGACGCGTGCTCAAGGTCCTCGAAGAGCAGGGGCTGCTGCGCGCCACGGGGAAAACCATCGTGGTGTTCAACGCGCGACCCAAGGTCAAGACGCGTCCGCTGATCGTTCCGGTGAAAGCCGGTGCGAACGCGGGCGTTGGCAGCGCCAAGAGCACGCGTACCGAGCAGCCTGACGACGACGATGAGGATGACGAGGACGACGAGTAAGCGCTAGGGAACGTCTTTAAGGACCGCCAGGCCCAACAAAGACGCCAGGCTCATTGAAGACGCCAGGCTCATTTCCTACCCGTTTCGATCTGCGCGCGCATGGCCGTGATGGTGCGCGCGTAATCCGCGCTGCCGAAAATCGCCGAGCCGGCGACGAATGTGTCGGCGCCCGCCTTGGCGATGCTCGCGGCATTCTCGACTTTCACCCCGCCGTCGATTTCGAGGCGAATCTCCCGGCCGGCGGCTTGGATACGCGCGCGCGCCTCGCTGAGTTTAGGCAGCACTTCCGGTATGAATTCCTGGCCGCCGAATCCAGGATTCACCGACATCAATAAAATGGTGTCGATCTTGTCGATCACGTAATCCAGCCAATTTAGAGAGGTCGCCGGATTGAACACCAAGCCCGGCTTGCAGCCCGAATGGCGGATGAGCTGAATGGTGCGATCCACATGCTGCGTGGCTTCCGGATGAAAACTAATGTTGCTCGCGCCGGCCTTCGCGAAGTCCACCACCAGCGGATCGACGGGCGTCACCATGAGATGCACATCGATGGGCGCCTTCACGCCGGCCTTGCGCAAGGCCTGGCAGACGACGGGGCCGACCGTGAGATTCGGAACATAGTGATTGTCCATCACGTCGAAGTGGATCCAATCCGCGCCGGCGGCCAGCACGGATTTGACCTCTTCGCCGAGACGCGCGAAGTCGGCGGAAAGAATCGACGGTGCAATGATGATGCCCATGGAATTAACGCATGCCCCGCGCCGCGCGTATGGCTTCGTAGGCTTCCTGGATCCGCTGAGTTTTCTCTTTCGCCATTTGCGCCATTGACTCCGGCAGGCCGTTGGCCACAAGTTTATCAGGGTGATGGCGGCTCATCTGGCGCCGATACGCCTTGATGAGGTCCTGGTCGCTGATGCTAGCGTCGACCTCGAGCTCTGCATAGCATTCTGCCAAGTTATTCGATCGGGCGCGTGACCCGTTCTGCCGCGCGCGCAGCGATGCCTCCATATTCGCAAACTCGAGCGCCGACAACCCGAGCCGCTCTGCGATTCTCTGCAGTATCCTGCGGGCCGGGGGCGAAATGCCGTTGCCGGCGAGCGCCGCACGCAACTGCAAATCCACGAATGCGCGCAGCAGGTCGTAGCGCAAGCCGCAGGACTCGCGCAGCCGCTCGACGCTGAGCTCGGCATCGTAGCCGGCCGACTTGCCGGTTGTGAAGCAGGCGATGGCAGCGGCGACATCGGCAGGCCCCAAGTTGAACTCCCGCATCACGCGCCGCGCCGCGTCGATTTCCGCCTCGGAAACGCGGCCATCGGATTTGGCGACATAGCCCATGATCTCGAAGGTGGTGCGAAAGAATTCGCTGGAGATCGATGCCGCCGCGTTGGAGGCCGCGGCCCGAACTCCCGCCTTCGGGCCGAGCATATAGCCGATGATGGCGCCGGCCACTGCTCCCCAGGCGCTCCGGGTGAGCAGAAAACCAATCATTGCCCCGAATAAAATGCCATTCCAACTCATTCGCGTTGACCTGCACGCCGTGTCCCGCCACAATCGCCGACCTTCAATGGTAGCAGTCGCGAGCGCTTGCACATGGAACAGGTTTCGCATCCGGCACCGCTTTTTGAGTCGCGCTTGCGCGGTCTCAAAAAAATACACCAGGGAAAGGTGCGTGATATTTACGATGTGGACGATCAGCACTTGCTCATCGTCGCCACCGATCGACTGTCGGCTTTCGACGTGGTGCTGCCCGATCCGATTCCCTTCAAAGGCCAAGTGCTGACCCAGATCTCGCTGTTTTGGTTTGGGAAAACCGCTCACATCGCGCCCAATCATCTGTCGGACCTGCGCGTCGAGGATGTCGTCAGCGACGCACAGGAACGCGCGCAACTCGAGGGCCGGGCCATGGTGGTGAAGAAGCTCAATGCCTTGCCGGTCGAGGCGGTGGTGCGGGGTTATCTCATCGGCTCCGGCTACAAGGACTACAAGGCGCACGGCTCGATTTGCGGCATTCCCCTGCCCGCCGGACTCGGGATGGCGGCGCGCCTGCCGGAGCCGCTATTCACGCCCGCGTCAAAAGCCCCCGCAGGTGCCCACGACGAGAACATCGATTTCGATGCCATCGTCAAGCTGGTGGGCTCCGAATGCGCCAAGGAAATTCGACGCACCGCGCTGGATGTTTATCGATTCGCCGCCGAACACGCACGCGCGCGCAACATCATTATCGCCGACACGAAGTTCGAATTCGGGACCGACAAGGCCGGCAAGCTGTTCCTCATCGATGAAGTACTGACACCGGATTCCTCACGGTTCTGGCCGATGGCTTCCTACAAGCCCGGGATCAGTCCGCCGAGCTTCGACAAGCAATTCGTGCGCGATTACCTCGAGTCATTGCATTGGAACAAGAAGCCGCCCGCACCACACCTGCCGCCGGAAATTTTGGCGCGCACCAGCGATAACTACCGCGAGGCGCTCAAGCTCCTCACGGCATAAGCCGGCGCCGCGTACCTGCCTTACGTCGTTCCTGCCTTGCCCCTTGCTTGCCTTACCCCTTGCGTCGTGTAAGGTTCAATGAATGTTCAAGTGGTTCGAGACCCTCGAAGATCGCCTGTTCACCGGCTCGCGCAGCATGCCTTCGCCCTGGGGTCCGGTGCTGCGGGTGGCGCGCTATCCGGCCGCGTTGATACGCGACTGGTTGCGAGGCGAGATCACCGTGCGGGCGATGAGCCTCGCCTACACCACGTTGCTGTCGATCGTGCCTCTGCTGGTGTTCAGCGCCGTCATCTTGAAAAGCCTCGGCGCGCGCGGCGATTTGAAATTCATTATTTCGCAATTCTTCGCGCCGATGGGCGGCGCAGCGGATCAGCTGACGGAAAGCGTGTTGCAGTTCGTCCGCAATATGCGCAGCGATTTATTGGGTGCGATCGGCCTGATCTTCCTGGTTTATACCGTCGTCACGACGATTCAGAAGGTGGAAAAGAGCTTCAATTTTTTATGGCGCGTGGATCGGCCGCGCAGTTTCTTGCGGCGCTTCACCGAATATCTGGCGGTGATGATAGTGGGGCCCATCCTGCTCGCCGTGGCGCTGGGCCTGCTGACGAGCGCCGAACGCAGCCCTTTCGCGTTGTGGGTCGACGGGATCAAACCGTTGGCCTGGACCTTGGGCGCCATCGGCAAAATCCTGCCGTACGTGATCGTCACCATCATATTCACCTTCATGTATGTCTTCATCCCCAACACCAAGGTGCAATATCGGGCGGCGCTGATCGGCGGCATCACCGCAGGGGTAGTGTGGGCGCTGGTCGGCAAAGTCTTCACGGCGTTCATTGTTTACGCGTCTTCATTGGTGGCGATCTACACGGGGTTCGCCATCGTGCTGACCACACTCATCTGGGTTTACTTGAGTTGGCTGATCTTGCTCATCGGCGCGCAGCTGGCCTTCTACCTGCAATTTCCGCAATACCTGCGCCACGGCCAAGAAGCCTTCGAATTGACCGGCAGGGATCGCGAGCAGGTGGCGTTGTCGATCATGTACCTCGTCGGCCGCGATTATTCGGCCGGCAAGAGCTCCTGGTCGGCGCATGCGCTGGCGGCGGAACTCGATATCCCCAGCATCGCCTTGGCGCCGGTGCTGCATTGCCTGGAGCAAAATGGACTGCTGCTGGCGACCGAAGGCGAGGCTTTCGTGCCGGGCCGCGATATTGGGGCAATTCGCCTTGCCGAAATCTTTGAAGTCGTTCGCGCGCTGCACAGCGGCCGACTGGCCATTGCCATTCACAGCGTGGGGCCCGCGGTCGCGCTCTTGAATGAAGTGGAAGCTTCGATGGAAGAACCCTTGAAAAGCCGCACGCTCAAGGATTTTATCGAAACGAAGTTTTGAGCCAGCCTTAAGGATTCCGCGTGGCTCCGATCATTCGCCCGCGATGGTCATTTCCTGCAGCAATATCGAGCCGACGCGCACACCGCCGCGGGCATCGATGTCATCGCCGGCCGCGCCAATTCCCGCAAACATCGATTTTAGGTTTCCGGCAAT
>Ga0209330_1000115_pt1 | contig 39166 bp, 28 predicted proteins | sample JacPinW_OM2H0_O3_FD_187969 | JGI IMG/M metagenome (GOLD analysis project Ga0209330, IMG submission 187969) | Forest soil microbial communities from Algoma, Ontario, Canada - Jack Pine, Ontario site 1_JW_OM2H0_O3 (SPAdes) (version 2) | ecosystem: Environmental > Terrestrial > Soil > Boreal... | reverse complement strand
CCGATTTGGCCCTGATGAATTCGGACGGTAGTGAAAGTGTTGTGTTGACTCCGGACGCTCATAACGTCGGCGGTTCCTCAAGTTGCGGCGACCGGTATGTGGTGTTCGATTCCTTACCGCAGTCACAGGTGGCCGTATGGCGCGTTGAGCCGGATGGTTCGAACAAAACCAAGCTTGCGGACGACGCAGTTTTTCCCGATTGCTCGCGCGATGGAAAATGGCTGGTGTACTCAAACGCGTTTGGAACGAAGTTCTTCCGCATGCCTGTCGAAGGAGGCACGGCAACCGAAATTTCCACCCCGCATCAAAATGGCGACCCCATCGTCCGGATATCTCCCGACGGGAATTGGATTGCCTATCTCTACGAAGAAGCGCGCCCGGCCAAGGAACAGATTGCCATTATTCCTGCAGCAGGCGGCACACCAGCGCACTTGTTTCCTTTGCCTGAAGATACGAATTCGTTTCATTGGTCGCCGGATGGAAAGGCTGTGCAGTTCATACTCACTCAAGGCGGCGCCGCCAATGTCTGGGAACAACCCATCGCGGGCGGCCCGCGTCGCCAGATAACCAACTTTACTTCAGGGCACATCTTCGATTTTGACTGGTCGCGCGACGGCAAGCAGTTATTTTTGGCGAAGGGCGAAATCACGAGCGACGTAATCCTGATCAGCAATTTCCGCTGAGCCGCATGTGTCGCAATCGCCCGCGTTTCTACTTAACAGAAGCTGATTCCGTAGGGGCGTCCGCCCTAGGCGGACTGCGCCCGGCTAAGATGCTTGGCAAATATCGCGAAGTCGTCAAACGCCGTTCTCCCGCGCCGAATCGCGCCCTGAACAATTCGCGGTTGCCCGGGCCATAGCGGGCCCAGCCCACCGCGGCGGGTCTTCGACATGCTGCGACCCTACAAAGACACAGAAACGGTCTGGGCGGGATCGACGGCGGTGGGGTGCGCCTGCGGCAACGCTTCTGGGGCTCAAGCGCCCGGCCTAATCCGTTTTTCGTAGCGCCGGCGTCTCGCCGGCTCTTTTCTGAACTGTAAAGAGATTGCCCTAGCGAAGCCTATCGGCTTCCAACGGACCACGCAACCCGCAGGGGCGCAGCATATCGAAGAGCCGCCGCCAAGGTCATTTCACGCCATCCGCGATAAAGAGGGTCGACAACGCGCGATTGTAAGTGTAAGCGTACGCCTTGCCGTCCGGTGTGATTCTCAGCGGCACCAGGCCATTGACTCCCGCCGTATCCTGCGGCGCAACCTGCATGATCTGCTGCCTCTGTCCGGTTGCCAGGTCCAGCCGAAACACCAAATCGTACACCTTCATGTTCTGGTAGACGTAAGCTGATTTTCCATCGCTCGACCAGTTTGCCCAAATGTCGTCCAGCGTCATTCCCGGCACGGCTGTCGGCCCGCCTCCCGCCAGCGGATAGAACAAACCTTTTCCAATTAAATCTCGCGCAAATATATATTTTCCGTCGGGAGAGACCAGATCAGACTCGATAGTGCCCACGTTGGGCAAGACCGAAGGCGTAACCGCTCGTGGCGCGCCGCCTACCAGATCCTGAATGTAGACGCGCCATAGTTGGCCGTCATTGCCCACAAAATAAATTTGAGTACCATCCGGCATCCATCCAAGCGAAGCGATTTGCTGGATTCCAGCGGCGGCAAGTTGTTTCGTTTGGCCGGCGCCGGTTGAAAATATCAGGAACTTGGAAAACGGCACGCTTCCTCCCAGCATCCATTTTCCATCCGGTGAGAGCACCGGATCGTTCGCTCTTCCCAGTTTGACGGGTGAAGACCCATCCGTACCGCGCATGTCAACCTCGAATTCATTCGCGCCGACTGATTCACCCGCTTCCTCAAATGCAAGGTTCGCGCCGTCGGGAGAAATATCCGTTACCACCGCGCCGTCGAGCCAGGACAAATCGCGTTCCTTGGCATCTCCCGGGCCGCGGAATTGCATTCCCGTGGCCCATATTTCGCTCGATAGCAAAAGACGCCCGTCGCGCGACACGTCGTGCAGCCGAACGACACTGGGCAGGCGGAGAAGGATGCGGCCTTTGCCCGCAAGGCTCAGAGCCTGGATTGAATTTGCCCAGGCCTCATTGCCGGACGTCGAGGCGAACCACACCTCGTTTCCGCTTGGTGGCCAAGCCACTCCTTCCACGCTGGTGAACATGGCCGAGCGCCCGATCTGTTTTCCGGTGCGGTCCACGACCACCACTTGGCCCACATCGCCATCCACATGCTTGAATTCCGCGAACGCGGCCAGCTTGCCGTCCGGCGAAACACGCAGAAAATCCAGCCACGCAGGGCTCTCGTAGATCAAATTTCCAAGCGGAAACTCCACGCGAAACTTTCCTTCCACGTCGCGAATCGCGGCCATCTCGCTGCCGTCCGCGGTCCAGTCCGCGGACACCACATTTTCCGCAACCTGCCGGGGTGCCCCGCCGGAGATGGGCACGCGAGCCAGCGCCCCTTCGCAATCGCCGATGAATAGATCTTTGCAGCCAATCGAAATGGCCATCTCAGATGATGAGACATCGAACAAAGCCGATTGCGGGAAATTCAGCGCGCGGGATTCCGGGCTGCTGGGATTCGTCGAATAGATCTGAACCGGCTGGCCGCTCCATGCTGCGCTGTAATATACCGACGGGCCGTCAACCGCGAATCGCGCGGAATAAATCAGACCGCGATCGAAAGTCAATTGGTGATAAGTCGGCACCGCCACCGCAGCGCCGCGTCCAAGAAAATATCCAGCGAGCCCCGCCGCCAGAAGCGCTGCCGCGCACACCGCCAGGGAAAATAGCCTGCTCCTGGGCTGCCGGGGCCCTTTTTCCGAGGTGAGGGCGCGAGCGCTCGTACTTGAAATTCCGGTAAGTGATTCGAGATCGAACCCGAGATCGCGCGCGGATTGAAATCGTTCCGCCGGATTCTTCTCCAAACAATGCCGCACGACACGCTCGACCGCTGGAGGAATTTTCTTCCCCTCGCCGGAAAGCTCCGGCGGCTCCTCTTTCAGAATCGCGGCCATGGTGTCGGCGGAGGAGTCCTTTTCGAACGCGCGCTGCCCCGAGAGCATTTCGTAAATGATCGTTCCCAGCGCGAAAATATCCGAGCGCGCGTCAGCAGGGTTTCCACGTACCTGCTCGGGAGACATGTAGCCCACCGTGCCCAGCACCACGCCGGCTCCGGTTTGGCTCACCGGATCGGCGGTCCGCGTAGGGGATTGCGTCTCGCCGAGTCCGCTGCCTGCTTCCGGCTGGATTAATTTAGCCAACCCGAAGTCGAGAATCTTCACGTGACCGTCATTGGTGAGGAAAATATTCGCGGGTTTCAAGTCGCGGTGAATGATCCCTCGATCGTGTGCCGCAGCCACTCCGCGAATGGCTTGAAGCGCGAGATCGAGGGCCTTGCGCACCGGCAGGGCCGAGGCGCGCAAGCGTTCCCTCAGCGTTTCACCTTCGAGAAGTTCGGTAACGAGGTAGGGAGCGCCGTCTTGCACGCCGATGTCGTAAATAGCGAGAATGTTCGGGTGATTCAGCGCGCCGGCAGCTCGCGCTTCCTGCTCGAATCGCCGCAGCCGCTCCGCATCCTTGGCGAACGACGCAGGCAAGACTTTCACCGCGACGTCGCGCCCCAGCCGCGTGTCGCGGGCGCGATACACCTCGCCCATTCCGCCCGCGCCCAGCGGCGCGACAATCTCGTACGGCCCGAGTTTTGTCCCCGCCGGAAGTGGCATACGGAAGCACGCGATTATACTTTCCTCAACCTACATTTGCGCTCGAAATCGTACGCCTCGGACCTCACACCTTAAACATCGCGCGCCCATCCACGATACAGAAGCCCCGAATATCGAATTGCCGGACACAGCAAGCTGTGCTCCCTAAGACCGAGGCAACGAAAAAGCGTAGGAACACCCCCTGGTTGTGCCACGTGCCCTTACCAGCCCTGGCGTACAAAGATGAGACGAAATGTGCCTACTGGTACTGCTTATTGTCGCAGATAGCTATTGACGAATTGGCTCCTGCCATCCATAGTGCCGGAAAGCAGGACGTTTTTCTCTGTCGCAGCAGCACCGTTGAATGGAAGGCGCCGTATCTGGATTTGCGCCAATCCATATTTGCTACGAAATCGGATGCTTGGGAGCAGCCGCTCTAACAAGGGGTCACATGACCAGGAAACGCCCAGCCCTTCCTAGTCTCTGCAGTATTCTCGTCTTTATTCTTTCTTGCGCGATTCAGACCGCCGCGCAATCTCCAAACACCGCGCCGCGGATCACTCAGGCGATCGATGAAGCGAACCTCGTCGTACTGCGCGGCAACACGCATCCGCTCGCGCTCCCGAAATATGACCAAGGCGCGGCGCCCGCGAGCCTGCCGGTGCAGCGCATGCTGCTGGTCTTGCAGCGCAGCCCACAGCAAGAGGCGGCCCTCGATCAACTCCTCGAACAGCAGCAGGACAATTCATCGCCGAACTATCATCGCTGGCTTACGCCTCAGCAGTTCGGCGCCGATTTCGGTCCAGCCGCCGCGGACATACAAACGATCACTGCCTGGCTGCAATCGCACGGGCTTCAAGTCACGCGAGCGTCAGCGGGCGGGATCGTAATCGAATTCTCCGGCACGGCGGGTCAGGTACAGGAGGCGTTTCATACCTCCATCCATAAGTACTTGGTCAACTCGCAGCAGCAATACGCCAACTCGAGCGATCCGCAGATTCCCGCAGCGCTCGTTCCCGTGGTCGCGGGTGTGCGTTCGCTTAACAATTTTCCCGTGCAGGCGATGAATCACCCCGCCGGCATTTTTCGCCGCGATAAGGACTCTGGAAAGATACTCCCGGTCGGACCGCTGCCGATTCCGCAGTTTAATGGAGGCGTCGGCTGCGGCATTCTGGCCGGTCCCTGCGAATTTCTCGGGCCTTTCGATTTGGCTACGATCTACAACGTACTACCTCTCTGGAACGCGACGACCCCTATTGACGGCACGGGTCAGACGATCGCGATCGTGGGCGACTCCGACATCAACCCCGCCGACTGGACGGCGTTCTGGAATATGTTCGGCGTAACCACTCCTAAGGGAACTCTGAACATCATTCACGATGGCCCCGCCCCTGGGATACAAGGAGACGAGGCGGAAGCGGACATTGACACACAATGGTCCAGTGCCGTAGCGAAGGGCGCGACGATCGATCTTGTTGTTTCCCAGCCGACCGAAACGACTTTCGGCGTGGATCTCTCAGCCGAATATATCGTGGACAACAACCTCGCGCCCGTAATGAGTGAAAGTTTTGGCCTTTGCGAGCTCTTTGTTGGGACAACCGGGAACGCATTTTACAACGCGCTTTGGCAACAGGCCTCCGCGCAGGGAATCACCGTCCTCATATCTTCGGGCGACCAGGGTTCTGCGGGCTGCGATCGTGGCGCGACCGACGCGAAGTTCGGGCTCGCCGTCAGCGGCTTCGAGTCCACACCGTTCAACGTCTCCGTCGGCGGCACCGATTTCAACGACTTGACGACGACAGGCGAATTCTGGAATGTGACGAACAACCCGAATCAGGCTAACGCCAAGGGCTACATCCCCGAAATGACCTGGAACGACACCTGCACCAATGCGGAAATCTTCCCCTTTACGAAGACCACCACCGCGGAACAGACCTGCAACAATACTCAGGTGCAACAGGAGGGGTTTGTGGGCGTAGTCGGCGGAAGCGGCGGCGCCAGCAATTGCACAACCTCAACCGGACTTGCGCAAGGTTCGTGCTCGGGAGGCTATCCTAAACCGTCGTGGCAGCAGAATATACCGGGCGTTCCCGCGGACGGCAAACGCGATGTGCCGGACGTCTCATTGTTCGCCAGCAACGGATTCAACGGCACGGGCTACATTGTCTGCGAGTCCGATGAGACCGGCCCATGCAATCTAACCAACGGTCAGTTCCTCGGTTTCGGAGGCACTTCCGTTTCGGCGCCCGCATTCGCCGGCATTATGGCCCTGATCAATCAACAAACTGGAGAACGCCAGGGCAACGCAAATTATGTCTTTTATAAGATGGCCGCAACGCCCGCGAACAGTTGCAATTCCAGCACGGTTCCCTCGACGGGCACGAATAATTGCATTTTCTACGATATTCCCGTGGGGTCCACAATCGCGATGCCCTGCGCCAAAGGGAGCCCGAACTGTACGACTTCCTCGGCCGCCGATTCAATCGGCGTCCTCTCCGGATACAGCACAACATCTGGTTACGACCTCGCCACCGGGCTCGGCAGCGTCAACGTCCAGAATCTGGTAAATCAGTGGAGCACGTTCGCCGGTCAATTCAAGGCCACCAAATTCTCGTCCTTCACACTCGGACCGCCGATTACAATTACTCACGGGCAAGCAATCCCCGTGGCTGCTACCGTGGTGCCGCAGACCGGCACCGGAACTCCCACCGGTTCGGTCGTGCTGATCACAAACAATGGTTCGAGCGCCAGCGGCCAGCAAGCCGCCCAGCAACTTCTCGCGCTCACCAACGGCTCTCTCCCTGCTGCTGCGACCACGACCTTTCTGCCCGGCGGAACCAGCTACTCGGTCACCGCGCACTACGGGGGTGACGCGACTTTTGCGCCCAGCGACTCCTCACCCGTTACCGTCACCGTGAACCCGGAACCCAGTAAAACGCAAGCCGCCATCCTTCTGTTCAACCCGACTACCGGCGTACTCACGAACCCAAACGCCACGTCCTTCCCATTTGGTAGTCTCATCTTTATTCGCGCAAACGTCACCAATTCGAGTGCAGGCCTGTGCGCGCCGAACGGAAACCAGGTTTACGGCTGCCCGACCGGAACCGTCACCCTGATCGACACCTACAACGGCGCTACTAACCCGCTTGACGGCGGCGCCTTCCCGCTGAACGCCGAAGGCTATGCCGAGGATCAGGCAATTTTGCCGGGTGGCCAACACAGCATCGTCGCCTCCTATGGCGGCGACAAGAGCTTCAACGCCAGCTCCGCCTCTCCCGATGTCGTCACCGTGACTAAGGTTCCAACCACGATCACCCTGAACCCGGGCAACCCGACGGTTCAGGCGGGTACCTATGTCGCTGTATCGGCCACAGTCAATACGCAAGTTGTGGCGCCTTTTAATGCCACTCTGGCTGAATTCCCCAGCAACAACGTTCAATTCTTTTTGGCCGGGAAACCGATTGCTTTGTCACCTCCGGCGACCTTTGTGGTTTATACCGACCTAATTGTTTCGGCAACAGGATTCGCCGAGTTATCGGCACTCCTGCAAACGACCGCGCTTCCCTTGGGAAACAATGCGATCACAGCGCAATTTGTCGGCGATTCGAATTATTCCGCATCCGCGGTTTCGAATGCCGGAGTCATCGACAATCAGGAACTGACGTTCCTCGCACTTTCATCTTCGAATTCCACTATTCAGCACGGAACGAGTGTCACCCTCACTGCCGTGGTTACGCCGAATCAGACAGGTGGCCCTGCGCTCACCGGAACTGTACAGTTCAATAACAATGGCAGTCCTCTCGGCAACCCGGTCGCTTTGGTAAACGGACAGGCGCAGATGTCCACGTCGACCCTGCCTGGAGGAGTTCTTACTATCGGGGCGACCTACAGCGGAGATGTGAACTACGAGAGCTCCTTTAGCACTGTGTTCGAAACGGTTTCGCTTCTGGCCACGACAGCCACCATAACCACCTCCAACCCTGCGATTCAAGGAGGCGCGAGCGTGACCCTCACTGCGCATGTCGCTCCCAACGCGACCGGCGGCCCCGCTCTCACGGGCACCGTGCAGTTTCTTTCTGAGCTCAGTTTTCAAGGCGCTGGCTTTCCCTTCGGCGCCCCGGTCACCGTGACGAACGGACAAGCCCAGCTGACCACTACTTCCATCCCGGTGGGCACTCAATTCGTACAGGCCGCCTACAGTGGAGACGCAAACTATGCCACTTCCCAGGCCTCTACCGCCGAGGTTGTAACTGCGGCGCCGACGTTTGACGCTGATGCCAACACGACTTCGGTTGTGATCAGCAGTCCAGGTGGGAGCGGTTCGGTGATCGTTACGTTCACTAAGATCAATGCCTTCAGTGGTACGATTCCGCTTTCGCCGTCCGTCTGCTCGGGCATGCCCGCGGAAACTACGTGTAGCTGGAGCGTTCCTTCTGTCTCTCTTAGCGCGACCACAGTCACCACAACGGCCACAGTGACCTTCCAAACGACTGCTCCTTCGAAATCGATAGCGTTGCCGCAATCAAGCAACCGTCCCGCATCGTTCAGGGAGCGTACGGTCGCGGAAAGTTTCGCGCTGGTATGCGTGTTGTATATGGGAGTTTTGTTCACACGTTTCGCTCCCCGGCGGCGCCGCTTGAGCACAATACTAGCCCTGCTCGCGCTCGCTTCGGTGGTTGCCATTGGATCATGCGGCGGCGGTGGCAGCAGCACAGGGCCACCAGGCGGAGGCGGCGGCAATGCGGGCACGCCAGTGGGAAACGCCAACGTTGTCCTTACTTTCAGCGGCGCCGGTGTTACACCTCCGCCGACAGTAACCATCGCACTGGGCGTGCAATGACGAATTAGCAACCGGGAATTTGTTACGCTCTTTTTTGAGGTGCACATGCGGCAGATTGGACTTCAGCTCGGTTTGCTCCTAGCTTTGGCGCTCGATGCGCCCACACCTTCGTTGCGCGCGCAGGACGCCTCGAAGCCTCCACAGCCTGCCGCCGCTCAATCCGGCACAGTGACATGCACGGTGGAGCTCTCGCCCAAACCGCTCTCCGCCCCGCTGGCCGAAGCCCTGCATCTTTACCGCACCGGAAAATTCGACGACGCCGTTGCAGCGTACAACGCCATCATTTCCTCCGGCGGCTCCGATGTGGTGCTCGCTTACACCGGGCTTGCCCGCGTTTACCTCAAGCAAAATAAGCCGAACGACGCCTTCGACGCCGCTTCAAAAGCCGTCGCCCTCACGCCCGGCAAAACGCCGGCGATCACCGCCATGGGCGAAGTATATTTCCGCCAGGGGAAAATGGTGCAGGCCGAAAAATCGTTTTTGACTCCGCTGCAGGTTTGCGATGTGGACCCGCGTTCCTACTTGGGACTCGCCAAAATCTACCGCGCCACGTCCAATTACAAGCGCGCTGCGAACGCCGTCGCGCAGGCCTACAAAATCGATCCCGCGGATCCCGATGTTCAGCGCGCCTACATGTCTACGCTGAACCGCAGCGAGCTGATCCAATTCCTCCGCGACTATCTGGGCCGCGACACGAACGACGACGCCGACGAGCGCAAAAGTTTTGAGCACGAACTTGCCGTTCTCGAATTCGAAAGCGATGTCCCCGGCCGCATTTGCCGGACCACTTCAAAACTCACTGCCACCGACACCCGTCTCGAAGCTTTGCTTAACGGCCCGGACCGCATTCGCGGTTACGGGTTGACCGTCAAAGTGAACGGCGCTTCCGCAAAACTTCGCCTGGATACCGGAGCGAGCGGAATACTGATCGACAGGAAAATCGCGGACAAAGCCGGTGTGAAGAAAATTGTCGAGCAGGATTCGAAAGGTATCGGCGATAAGGGAGCAGCCGCAGGGTACGTGGGCTTCGCCGACACACTTCAGATCGGCGATTTGCAGTTTTCAAACTGCCCGGTAAGAGTGATCAATCAAAATTCGATTGTTGACGAGGACGGCCTGATCGGAACCAACGTATTCTCCAGTTATTTGGTGGACATTGATTTTCCCAACTCGAAACTCAAGCTCACGCAATTGCCGCCCTATCCCGACGAGGCTCCGGCGGAAGCCGCCCTCGAATCGCGGCCCGCGCCGGGCGCTCATCTGCACGACCGTTTTATCGCGCCGGAGATGAAAGATTACACGCCGATTTTTCGGTTTAGCCATGCATTGCTGATTCCCACGAAAGTGAATGATTCTGCGCCCATGCTTTTTCTGATCGATACGGGAGCTTTCGATAATTCCATGACGCCGGACGCTGCCGAGCAAGTGACCAAAATCAGCCGCAGCGATAATATGAAGGTGAAGGGAATCAGCGGGGAAGTGAAGGACGTCTACCTCGCCGACAAAGCGAGCCTCCAGTTCGCTCGTTTCAAGGATGACCGCCAGAATCTCGTCACTTTCAGCATGGATGGGCCGAGCAAATCTTGGGGCACGGAAGTTTCCGGCATCCTCGGTTTCCGCATGCTGCGCCTGCTCGACATGAAAATCGACTACCGCGACGGCCTCGTGGATTTCATCTACCCGCAAGCCGCTAAGCACTAGCCCTGAGCGCCACGGCAATCCCTCAAGAATCTCAATTGGCGTGGAAGGGAATTACTTGTTCGACTTTCCCTCATCCGTCTTCTGCATCTGCGCGATCTGGTCGTTGACGCGCTGCGTTGCGTCCGCCATCATCTTTTGCATCACTCCCGAAGCCGCTTGCATGGATTCCGCAGTCATGGCCGGCATCTCCTTCAGCATCTTTGCGCCGGTTGGACTCTCATAAAATGCCACAAGCGCATCTACGTCGCCCTTGGTGAGGTGCTTTTGATACACAGGAATCATCACATCGATCAACTCATCGTATGGAAAAGCCTTTAGCTGATCGTCCGTCGACTTGTTCAGGCGCTCTTCGGCGTCGGCAGGCAGATTCTGCTGCTTCTGGAGCTGCTCGTGAACGGTCTTACGCATCTGCACCGTCATCACTTCCATCATGCTCTTCATCATGTCGCGGGTATGCATGGCATCCAAGTATCGTTGGATGTCGGCTTTTGAAGCGGGCGCGTTCGCGTCGTTTTGCTGCGCGAAGTTAACGGACGCAAGTACCAAACACGCGAGCAACGCAAGGGCGGGTCGTTTCATGGTTCACCTCCGAAGATGCTCCAATATACTCCATGCAGGCTGTCATCCCGCATGAATTTGCCGCAGCGGTTACGTCTCTGCTTCGTAAAATACCCGCCCGCTCTACTGGCTTTTTCCAGTTATCGCCACCGCCAGAGCCGGAGCCCCTGTTAGCGGGCCCCCTCCGCTAGTTAGCGTACCGTTGCTATTGAGCGTGTAGATTGTAACCGCGCCGCCTTCGTCGGACACGTAGACAAACTTCCCGGAAGGGTCGACCAGAATGGCAAAAGGTGTCATTCCTGTTGAGATTAAGGCTGGCGTGTTCGGTGTTAGGTTCCCAGTGTTAGGGTCGATCGTGAAGATTGAAATCGTGTTGTCCGCCCGATTTACCACGTAAGCGAACTTGCTGGAGGGGTCCACCGCCACCGACGTGGGTCCGTTCCCAGCCGTTATGGCGGGAGGCATATTCTGGGTTAGGAGGCCCGACGTCGGGTCGATGGTGTACATAAAAATGAAAGTTCCGCCATTATCCGGCACGTAGAAGAACTTTCCGGAGGGATCTACTGTTCCCACGAAGGGATCGCCAGGGCCGGGAGCGGTTGCAGGCGTCAATGGCGTCAGCACTCCGGTCGTGGCGTTAATGCGATACATCGAAATCGTCCCGTCATCTTGATTCGACGCGTAGGCAAACTTCCCCGTGGGATCCACGGCTACGCCCAGGGGACTATTGCCCGCTGCCACGGCAGCCGGGGTCGTCGGGGTCAAAATCCCCGTAGTGGAATCCACTGTGAACATGGAAACCGTGTTGTCGTCGCTATTCGCGGTGTAAACGAATTTTCCGGTCGGATCAATAGCGATTCCTTGCGGAAAGAATCCGGTCGGAACCGTCGGCGGCGTTGTAGCCGTCAAGACTCCCGTGGTCGAATCGATCGTGTACATTGATATTGTGGCAAGGTCACTCGCATTGGACACCAGATTCGCCACATAAACGAATTTCCCCGAAGGATCAACGACCATGCTTTCAGGATTGAATCCGGTCGGGATGGTTGCGGGCGTCGTGGGCGTCAGGCTCCCGTTGCAGGAGTTGACGGTGTACATCGAAACCGTGTTTGCAGGATTCCCATTCAGCACGTAAGCAAACTCCGGCTGCGTTGAAGGCACACACGCAGGCGGCGCTGGAGGCTTCATAGTCCCTCCGCCGCACGCGGAGATCACCACGGCGAATAGCACCAAAACGGAAGTGCGCAGAAACGTAGCTCGTTCGAACATCGGACGCTCCATTAACCGACCTGCTTCAGAGGACCTGAAAGAGGAGAGGAACTGTTCAACAGTGGCGTCCCGGGTGAACTGAACCGTAACTCAGCCACAAGGGTATACTCAATCCTTACGTATGTCCATTTTACAAGCGACCCGCTAAGGCAGCGAAATCGCTTCGCCGTTTTCGATCTTAAACGTCATCGAGTCGCCACGCTGTGTCGTCCCGTCAACGCCTTCCACGAGAACGTCGCCTGTGGCCCTAAGCGTCCGACTCCGCACATCGTACTCGACACGATTCGCTTGCAGTGTGAACAGGTTGTAACTCACTAAAATAGGGATCTTAAGTTCTGGAAGGTTCCTACTGTAAAGCGGCAAGCATGACAGGGCCCATGGTACCACACCGATAATTCACTGCTAAGTTCCTCGGCCACTCCACACCACCGAGCCCCTTTGGAGTGCGGCGGATTGCCGCCGCTTTGCCGACGGATACTACAAGAAAGATGCCCGCCTGAAGGCGGCCTCTACACAAACTCGCGCGAATCGCCCGCTCTGTCGTTGCCGTGTGCATTTGCATTTGTAGCGGCGGCCTTCAGGCCGGCAGCCTTTGACTTGTCCAACGCAAATGTGAGCGACGCGGTGTAGAGCCGAGCGACCCGGTGCGAAAGCGGGAGCAAGCCCAGCCTGCCACAGGCGGGTCCCGCACTCTACACCCGACTGTACCAATGCGGGTCGAACCTGCTCAGCCCTGTCCGCAAGTCCAGTAGATGCCCTTCGATATTCTTTTGCGTAACTGATTGACGCAGAACTTCGCTGAAATAACCAGCGCCCTTCGTTTCGCGGAATAAAATTGTGGCAGGGCAGTCTGCGGGGGCTGATCGTGCCGACGGAAACTGCAAAATTTAGAAAGTATCCTCGCATCCGCGCGCCAAAAGGGCTGTGGGTCGCCTGGAAATCGTCCGCGCAACAAACCACCTCGCGCGCGGAGGTAATGGGGCTCGGCGGTCTCTTCCTGCAAGCCGCGCAGGCCCCGAGCGATGGCTCCTACATTGAATTGATCTTCGACTTGCCCACCGGACAAGTTCGCGGACGCGCGATCGTGCGCGATTCAAAGCCGGGAAAGGGTATGGGCATTCAGTTCGTTCAGATGAAGCCCGAGGACCGCGCAAAACTCCACCGGTTTTTAACCTCGCTACAGACTGCACCGCAGGCGTCAACCGCTCCGGTTGCAAATTCCGCGCCGGCAATTCCGCACTCCCCGGCACCGCACTCAGCGGCTTCGCGCCTTCCTAACCGGCAGCTCGCCATTTCTCCCAGAAGCGAGAAACAGGCCCGGCTTCGATTCGAGCGCGAAGTGAAGCAGTTGATCGAGCTGACCGGCAAGTCCACTTACTACCAACTTCTGGAAGTCTCGTCCGACACTCCCGGAGTGCAGGTGAAGAAGAACTATTACTCGCTGGTCCGCAAATTTCATCCCGACAACCATATGGGTAATCGCGAGCTGATTACGCCGCTCAAAAACCTGATGGTAGTTATTTCGGAAGCTTACAAGACGCTCGCGAACGAGGAAAAACGCGCCGCCTATGACAAATCACTGGCTGCGGCCGGCGGTTTCAGCATGATGCGAGAAAAGACCGGGGCCGAGGAATCCATCGACGAATGGATGAATCGCGCCAACGAATGTTTGCGCGCGCAAAATTTCGTGGGCTCGATCGTCTGGCTGCGCAAGTGCCATGAGGCGGCGCCGGAATCGGCGTTGTACCTGGCCATGCTGGCGCGCAGTCTGGGCACCATCTCCCAGTACGAAAACGAGGCCGTGGAACTTTTCCAAAAGGCTATCGATCTCGATCCGTGGAAGGTGCCTGTGTACCTCCAGTTCGGTGAATTGCTGGAGGAGATGGAGCTTCCCGAGCGAGCTTGCGCCGTCTACTCCAAGGTTCTGGAAATCAGCCCCCTGAATGCCAAAGCTCACGAACGCCTGGAGCTGCTGAAGCCGGACGAAGACGCGGAGAACCGTTCGTCACGCATCCCGTATCTGTTCGGCCGGAGAAACTGATCGGCCCTCTTTGGGATACACCCACACTTTGCAATCGGCTCGGCTGGACCGCTAGGAAGTCTTCTGGACGAACAGGCCGGAGAAGTATTGGCGTTCGCGATAAGCAACGATGCACCAGAGAATCGCGACGACGATCGCCAGCACCAGGCCAGTGTGGTTCAACAGAAAGTGAAACAGGAGAATGTTCACGATCACCGGAGCAAGAATCGTGAGCCCGAGCGGCACGTACCGGTTTATAAGCAACAGCGCGCCGCCGATGACTTGAATCGCGCTTACGAAAAGAACGTAGTGCGACTGCATGAGTGCGGTGACGAACTGCCCTGCCAACCCCGTAGGCAACGGTCCCATTGGAATAAAATTCAGAAACCCGTTCAGTCCAAACACAAAGAAAACCACGCCAAGAAGTAACCGCGCAATCAACGCCACAATTTTCATTTTGTTGTCCTCTCTGTAATACAGCAGCCCGGTGGACTATCCAAAAGCGGGAGCAAGCGCTGCCTGCCGGCAGGTCCCGCACTCCACAGAGCCTGGGCCCTTTTTGGAGTGCGGCGGTTTGCCGCCGCTTTCGCCCAAATCCGGCTCACCACCACGAGATCCGTGCAATCAACGCCACAATTTTCATTTTGTGTTCTCGCTCAGAAATAACTTAGGATTCTTGTTCTCCGAATACCTTTGCATAAGTCTTGCCGTAGGGGTAGAAGCGATTCTTCTCGCCGCGTGTCCACGCAGCTTTCAACTCCGGCGTAGTGATGTCCCAATCGGGGCGGCACTTCTTCAACACCGCTCGCAAATCCTGCCTAAGCTCCTCGATTGTCGGCCGGCCGAAGAACCAGTAGCCCATGTAGATCTTGAAAATCACGAGTCCGGGTTCCAGGACGATCGTGTGCGGGATCATCGGATTGTTGGTTTCGTCGGAGTACTCCGCGATATCGAGGTCCTTCTGCACCACGCGACCCGCATCGGACAAGAATGTCCAGTGCGCGTCGACCCCAGCGCGAAATTCGTTCGTCGCGATTAAGTTGTCGGTGCTGATGGTGACGAGGCGGCAGTAACCAACTTCCATTTCGCGATGGAGTTGAACCAACCCTTCGGCCTGGCGGCGGTCTTTCGGGCAGAAACCGCCGCGGCCGAGCACCACAATCATTGGGTCGGGACCCTGCAGCTCCGACAGCTTGCGATGTTTGCCGGTATGGTCCGTCAAAGCGTAATCGGGAAATGCTGCACCCGGAACAATGTCTGCTCGCATCGGTTATGCCTCTCCTTTATCGCCTGCCTGCCGCCGAGACGCAACCAAAGCGGGAGCAAGCCCCCGCACTCCACAGAGCCTGGGCCTCTTTGGAGTGCGGCGGCTTGCCGCCGCTTTGCCGACGGATACTACAAGAAAGACGCCCGCCTACCCGTTCGTTCCTCAGGGCAAAAAGGCGGCCGCTGATAATTCGCGCGTTTGCCCGATCTATTGCTTGCGACCGATATTGTCGATCTCTTGCATGGTCTTGTCGTCAAACTTCAGCGCGGCAGCGGCGACGTTTTCTTCCAAGTGGGATACGCGAGACGTCCCGGGAATGGGCAGCATTACCGGCGAGCGCCACAGCAGCCAAGCCAGCGCGAGTTGCGACGGACTGACTTTCAATCGGGCGGCGATGCGCACGAGCTCACTTCCTGCCTTGGACACATCGCCGGCAGCCAGCGGGAACCAGGGAATGAAACCAATGTTCTCATGCTCGCAATATTCCAGAACGTCTTCGGCAGAGCGGTCCACGACGCTGTAACGATTCTGCACGGTGACCACTTCCACGATGGTCCGCGCGTGTACGATCTGCGCAACGCTGACTTCCGACAGTCCAATGTGTTTGATTTTGCCTTTCGCTTGCAGGTCTTTCAGCGTCTCAAGCTGATCTTCGGCGGGAACTTTGCTGTCGATGCGATGAAGCTGAAACAAATCAATCCGCTCGAGACGCAAGCGGTGGAGACTCCTGTCGCACGCCGCGCGCAAATATTCGGGGCGCCCATTCGTTACCCATTTATCCGGGCCGGGGCGTTCGAACCCCGCTTTGGTGGCAATCACCAAGCCGGCAGGATACGGGTAGAGCGCTTCGGCGATGATTTCTTCACTCACACCGGGCCCGTAGGAATCAGCGGTGTCGATAAAATTAATTCCCAGCGCGACTGCGCTGTGAAGAACGCGGATAGCTTCGTTGCGATCCTGCGGCTCGCCCCAGATTCCTTTGCCGGTAATGCGCATCGCGCCGTAACCGAGGCGATGGATGCGAAGGTCGCCTCCAATTTTAAATTCTCCCGATTTTGCCGCGGGAAGTTCGCCTGGAGCTTTTTTTGCGCTAGCGCTATCCATGTTGTGGTCCTCCGTACGTTAGATGGGATGTATTTTAGCGGCGGCAAGATTCATGCGGATGCGATCCGAGTGCTATTCATTTCTGATACAAGGCGGTTGACGAGCTCCGCGACGGGCAGGGCACGCGCGCGTGCCACGCCTTGGCCGCAGAACAGCGATTGAAAGCCGGACTCGCCCAGTTTTGCGGCGGCATTGCGCATCGGGCGCGTCAAAGCGTTTTGGAGAGGGAAGGGCAGAATGATTTCTTCGCTTCCGGTGAATCGGGCGGTGAAAGCGTTTGCGAGGCCGCGCGCGGGGCGTCCGGAAAAAGCGCGGGTGATGACGGTCGTATCTGTGCGCGCGGCGAGCATGGCGCGTTTGTAAGACTCGGAAGTACCGGCTTCGGGGCAGGGGAGGAACGCAGAGCCGAGTTGCGCCGCATCCGCTCCACGTGCGAGAAAGTTTGCAATGTCGCGGCCGTCCATCAAGCCGCCCGAAGCGATCACCGGCACGGACACGACTTTCAGGAGCCCTTGCACCAGTTCCATCGTCGGGAACATGGAAGTTTCAAACGCACCGGCGAAAGTTCCGCGATGGCCACCGGCTTCAGCGCCTTGCGCTGCGATGGCGGTAACGCCGGATTCCTGCAATCCGCGTCCTTCTTCGGCGGTTGTAGCGGTGCCCACTGTGAGAATCCCGCGCGCTTTGATGCGGGCCATCGCATCGGCGTCCGGAATGCCGAAGGTGAAACTGAAAACGGCGGGTTGTGCCTCCAGTACGGCTTCCAATTGCTCGTTGAATGTATTCGGCGGCCACGGAGGCAGAGTGGGAGCAGGCAATCCGAGCGCTTCATGTGCTTCGGCAAGAACTGCCAACATCGGCGCGGCGTCAACTCTCGTCTCGCTGGCATATCCACCGGCGAATAAATTCACGTTGAAGGGCTTGTCGGTGAGCGACCTGATGCGTCGGATGTCGGAAGCGATTTGGTCGCCGGTCAGATAACCGGCTCCGAACGAGCCAAGCACACCAGCGTTGCACGCCGCCGCGACCAGCTCGGGCGTCGTCGCGCCTCCGCTCATCGGTGCCTGGACGATCGGATGCTCGATGCCCAGGCCGCGCAAAAACTCGCTTTTGTTCAGCGGCATGATTCGGTCGCTTAACCCACCGCCTGCGCGAGCAGCTTGTGCATTGCGGCGGCGATTTCGTCGGGGTGGGTTTCCTGGGCGAAGTGGCCGGTGTCGAGGAACTGGACTGTGGCGTTAGGGTTGTCGCGGCGATAGGCTTCGGCGCCGGGAGGAATAAAGAACACGTCGTTCTTTCCCCAGATGGCGAGGAAGGGAGGTTTGTACTCGCGGAAGTAAGCTTGAAATTTCGGGTAGAGTTTTACATTCGAACTGTAGTCGAGATACAGATCGAGCTGAATATCTTTTACGCCGGGGCGTTCGAGCAGAGCTTGATCGAGCGTGTAGGTTTCGGGCGCGATGGTCTGCGGGTCGGAGACGCCTTCGGTGTATTGCCAGCGCGTGCCCGCGAGAGTGAGCACTTTTCGGCGGAGCAGTTCACGATTGCCCGGCGAGGGGTTCTCCCAATAGCGCCGGATCGGCGCCCATGCGTCGCCCAGTCCTTCTTCGTAGGCATTGCCATTCTGCGAGACGATTGCCGTCACTCGTTCGGGATGCGCGAGCGCCAGACGGTAGCCGACGGGCGCGCCGTAGTCGAAAACATAAAGTGCGTAGCGTTTCAGGCCGAGCGCATCGACGAATGCGCCGATGGTTTTGGCGAGTGTCTCAAACGAATAGTGGTAGTTGCGCTCCTTCGGTACGTCGGTAAATCCAAAACCGGGAAGATCCGGGGCAATCAAGTGGTAATGCGTGGCGAGGCGCGGAACCAGTTCGCGAAACATGTGCGACGAGGCGGGATATCCGTGCAGCAGTAGGACGACGGGAGCGTCTTTCGGGCCGGCTTCGCGGTAGAACATCTTTACGCCGTCAGCTTCGATGGTGTGAAAAGTAGCGCGGGCGATCGAGTTTTCCGGCGTTCTGGCTTCTTTAGGCGCTTGCATCGGGCGCTCCTTGGCGGTTCATTTTCGCGTGGATATTCAGCGATTCGGGCGCGTCACGATGTGCAATTCTAGTTTCGGTTAGACAGGGTTTAATCGCGTGTTTTCTATAACTTCTGTTTGCGAGCCAGTTTCGGTTAGAAATGGCGGGAAAGTGGACAGTTTCGTGCCGGTTTTGTCTCGTGAGAGATGTCTGTGAACTCCTCGGACGTGACTCAAATTTGACCGATGCCTGGCGGCTGTGGGCTAAAGGGAGATGTTGGTCGGGTACGCTGAAGCGGGCGCAGCGAGCAGTGCCCCTACGGAGGAAAGAACCGTTGGTGTCGGCTAAAGAGTGGAGTTGCCTGAATGCGGTGCGGCGGGTGCAGCAAGCTGCGCCCCTACGAAGAGAGTGGTCGGCGGGATTTTTGAGCGGCGGCGACATGGTTGAGACGGGGCGACGGGGTGACAAAGGCAGATTTGGCGAAGTCGGATTGACAGAGCTGCGCTGCTGCGATTGTTCGCCGTCCTGTGCCGCGTCCGCTCTAAGCCACATTTTCATCGCAACAATGATAGGAAGTCGGGACGCGGATTGCAAGGATTCGCAGGCTGTGTGCTTTTCAAACCACGATGCTAAGAGCGGTGGAGCACCTATGGCGCTACAAGGAACAAACTTCCGTGTGGGGTGGCGATGCTTTGTGAATGACTTCAGGGACTCAGGTCATCTTGGTAGATTATTACAGGCTTTATCTTATGGTGTGGCGGTGGGACGAAAAATGAATATAATCGGGCTGGTATCCGTCTGGAATCCGGCGGTAGTTGGCGCGAGAGGCGATTGCCGATACTCGCGACAGGCGGGTTGCCGGGACTGAGGATAGAGATTTTACGGAGGCGAGAAATGACGAAACATTTCAGGGGGCTCCGCAGGACGACCGTGGCCATGTTTGCAGGTGCGGCGTTGATGCTGGTTTCACCGGCCATTTTTACGTCTCACACGCGGGCGGCTGCTCAAGACGCCAAAGCCGTGATAACGGAAAGGACCACCGTATTAACTCATATTCCAGTGCCGGGATCAGCGGTGAGACAGATGTTCCTGCAGGAAGAGAATGGCAAGCGGTATCTCTATTTGCAGCAAAATGTGCACTTCACGGTGGTGGACGTGACGGATCCTAAGAATCCGAAAATCGTGGAGCGCGCGGCGGTGGGCGGCAGATTGCAGGAGGTGGGCTCCGGACTCGCTATTGCGATTCAATCCAATAGCTCGGGACAAGGCACGGTGCCCACACAGAGCGTGAGGCTACTGGATTTAACTGATCCGAAGAATCCGCGTACGGTGAAGTCGTTTGAGGGCGTCACGAGCATTTATTCCGAAGACGGGCGAAAGTTAATCTATTTGGCGAATAATGACGGATTGTGGGTCGTCAAGCACTCGGAGTCGCATCCCTTGCCGATGTGCGATTCAGAATCATGGGAGAACACCGTTTCGCAGTGCCAGTAAAAGGGCTTCTTGCGCGTGGGAAAGGTTGACGCGGCGCGAGCTGCAAGAATTTCCAATTGGCGCTAATTTATACAGGAAAAACTGTATGGGAGGATGAGTCGCGTTTTGGTACGGTTGATCGAGGACATTCGAAAATCTGATTTGAGGTGTCCAGATGAAGCAAGCTGAGTGGTACACGCGATATACCGCCGCTGTTTCGGAATCAAACCCCGCCAAACTTCCCATGCGAATCCACGAGGCTGAATCTGCAGTGGTTCTACGAATTCAAGACCTTGCTGAAAACCCGGACTTTAACGATGAACGGGATGTGCTTCGAAACGCGCTTTCCAGTCTGCACGCTCTGCAACGAAACCTTCTGCGGTACTCCGGAAGACAGATCGCTTAAATAAGCGGGAAGCTCGAAAGCCACGACAAGTTCGTTCACCGCGTCGGATTTTGGAACGACAGTTGTGTCGCGCCTACGGCGTTTATCCGAGGCAAAATCGAAGGCGGCGAATCATTTTGTGGTCGGAAACGGGCGATGCCTTTTGAAACGAAGAGAGCCCTTCAACTCCGCTCAAGGACAAGCCGGCGCTACGATAAGCCGGAGTTGCTGAACGGAGAGGGCTGCGCAAGACATAGCGCAGCCTCGCGTAAATTCGCGCGCAACGGGCTCGGCTTATTTTGGCTGAGACTGATCCGAGGGTTTGGGTTTGGGGGCTGGTTTTGCTTGTGCCCTGGACTGTGACTTTGGCTGCTGCGCGGGCTTGGTTTGCGGGGCCGGCTTTGGCTGTGCCGCAGGCTTCGGTTGCGCCGCAGGCCTCTGCGAGGGTTTCGGTTGTGCCGCCGGCTTCGCATCCGGTTTTGCATCCGGTTTTGGTTGCGGCGTTGGCCGTGCTGCTGGCTTCCGCTGCGGCTTGGTGTCCGGGCTCGGCTTCGTACCGGGAGAAGGCCTGGTTCCCGGAGTTGGCTTTGTGTCCGGCGAGGGCTTGGTGTCGGGTCTCGGGCGCACCGACGGTTTTGGCTGCGGCTTCCCGTCAGGCGATGGCTTGGTGTCAGGAGCCGGCTTCGTTCCGGGAGCCGGCCTTGTGCCAGGTCTTGTTCCGGGCTTTGTATCAGGCTTGGTGTCGGGGTTCGGTTTGGGCTTGTTGTCAGGCCTTGGGCGCGGCGTCGTGCCGGGTTTTGTACCGGGCTTGGAATTGTCGGGCCTTGGATTTGGCTTGGGCCGCGGCGACGGCGTCGGTTTCGGCCGAGGCTGCGGACGGTTGCCGCCGGGACGATTGTCTGGTCCCCAGGGTTTGCTTGGACGATTAACGGGACGGCTCGGTGGGCGATAGTTGGGCGGACGATAGCCCCAATTTCCGCCGTAGCCGGGACGGTCTCTGTAATACACAGGGCGCGGACGATACCAACGGTTGGGCGGACGATAGGGATTTCCCCATCCGCCCCAGACCGTGTGATTGTAGTAAGCGCGGCGCGATCCCCAGTTCCATCCCCAACCGCCCCATCCCCACGGCCGGTTATCAACCAGCAAGGCGCCGATACCGATGCCGACTCCGAAAGAGATCAGCGATGTGGCGACGACTCCGCCGGCAGGGCGGACGTAGACCACGGTGGGATCGTAAACCGGAACGTAGACCACTTGCGGATTTGCGGGCTGAATTACGTAAACGGTCTGACCCGCAGGCTGCTGCACTTCGACTTGAACTTGCGCGTTGGTGCGCAAGGCGCCGGAGGAATAGGCTTGTGCGCGCAGCCGCTGAATTGAATCGGTGACGGAGGCCTGGTCGGCTGAAAATGCGACGCCGATGGCAGTGTAGTCGTCGATGTTCTCCGCCATCATGGTGATGACTTGCGGAAAATTTACCAGCGCGATGAACGCCGGATCGAATCCCGCCTGCTGTGCCGCATCGGTGAGCGCGGTGCCAGTGAGGTCGGGATTTTGGATCAGCCAATTATCGACGTCGAGAATTTCCTGCGGATCGGTGCAGGCGGTGGTGATCTGAGCCAGCAGGGAATCAGGATAGAGCGCGACGGGAGCGAGCAACTGGTCGAGTTGATCGGCAGTGGGAGGAGCAGGAGTGTCGTCCTGCGCGCGGACCAGCGGTACGAAGTCCTGAGAGAATATTAGTGCGATTAGGAGAACGACCGCAGTGAAAGCGCGTTTTCGCAGCATGGAATTCCTCCGTGTGGCCTGGGCTTCCCGATTGCGCGGGTATTGTAGCACTAAGACGGGCGGGTGTAAGGAATTCGAATGGTGACAACCGTTCGGGAGTTATGAAAGGCTGGAACTGAGAGAGCGGGACATTTCTTCGAGAGCGTTTGCGAATTCCGAAGGACGGAGAGCCGGAGAGCCCAAGCATGCGCGGCCGGCGTCGATTGCAGGCAGCCAGAAGCAGCTAGTTTCGACCGGCAGACAAAGAAAGGCGGTAACGGGCAGGCCGGCGAGAAGGGCCAGCAGGCGAAAGCCAGTGCCGTCGGGCAGATGCAGATCGCTGAGCACCACGTCGACGCGCACTGAGCGCAACAATTGGGAGGCCGCGCGCATATTGCCGGCGAAGCGGCAACGGAATCCCCACTGGCGCAGCCGGCCGGACAAGGCCGACGCGGTTTGAAAACTCTTTCCGACCAGGAGCACATCCTTTCCGAAGAGTGTCATTTGCCGCCTCCCAGATACTGACAACTCGTTGGTGATTCGTTGGATGCGGACGGCGCTCTGGAGGAAGTGAACAGTGAGTTAAAAACCGAGCGAGTGATTGTGAAATGCCGCGTGACGATTCAGCAGTAGCGCGTTAAGCGAAAGAGGGCGGGACGAACCCGCCCTCCTCAGCTGCGTTTGTTACTGGGTGGAAACGATTTGTACAGCTTGGGTCTTTCCGCCGAAGTCCACTTCGACGATTTTGTTGCCGTCGAGCAATACTGTCGTGTCGGCTGCTTTCTGGGGGAGCTGAATCCACTGAACTGGAGCTTGGGCGACGACTTTTCCGTTCTGAATTACCTGAAGTTGAGAAGCGTTGTCGTCAACCTTCAACTCATAATCTCCGGCCTTCAGTTGTGTGCCGGCGACGGTGGTCGAGCCGTCTGAAATTGCAGTGGCTGAATGTGTGCGTGCCCAAACGGGCGCCGCGAGAGTTAGTAGCGTGAACGCAGCTAGTAATTGAATCGATTTTGAACGCATAGATACACCTATCTCCTATGAGAAATTTAAATTTCCCCGCGGAAAACCCGGTGGGCCCGCCGACTTCCAGTGGGTGAGCGCTGCAAAACTTATCAATTACGAAAGCAGCCACTCATATAGTAAGACGCTAGATTTTCGTGCTGGTTTCAAAAAAGTTTATAAAATTATTCAGGGGATTTTTTGTTACTTCGCGAGGATAAATCATTCGCATAGAGTGCGTTGAGACGGTGCTACGAAAATCGAAAGGCACATCAACTTCCGCAGGCGTGAAGACCGGTTCCTGCGTCGGGGTAAAGATGAGCTACATGAATAGCCGGCGGGCTTGGGCTTATTCCTTAAGTCGGCGTGAAGCATCAGCGGGCGCAGCATGCTGCGCCCCTACGGGTTGGTCGCCGGTGCGCGAGTGATGAGCGGCGAGTTCGCACACGGTCGTGTCGAGTTCAGGAGGTGAATCTAGTGCGTGAATCGGAGTGTCGAGCGCGAAAGACAACAATTGCTGAAAAAGAAGCAGCGAGAGGATCGCGGCGGCAATCAGAATGCGCAAGCAGTCAATCGAGGCTGGGCTCTTCCTTTGAGCGTAGGTGGCGTATCAGCGGGCACAGCATGCTGTGCCCCTACGGAAATGGACCGGGTGGACGGCGAGATCGTGCGCCGAAGGAGTCACGGTCGCCGAGATGAATCTGAGCGAGTCAGTTGAGAAATCGACGACCGGGTCAGTCTGTTACGACAGCGACGCTGGCGGAACCTTCAACTGCTCCGCTGGCATTTTTGAATAGCACGTAGATGCGGTTCGCGACCGGGTCGTTCGGGACTGCCGCCGCGGCCGTCACGAAAACCGAGAACGTCAAGGAGCCGGGCGCAAATGGGGCTATCGTCAGCGTGGCCCCGGGCGAAGCCAGACATTGGCCCGTGCTGGGATTCGTTTGGCATATGGTTATACCGATCGGAAGGCTGTTCCCATTGGTAGAAGTAAAGACGGTGATGGAAGAAATGCCGCTCGTTCCGGCATTGTCGGCTTCTACCGCAAACGCTCCTGTTCCCTGCGTCGAGAAAGGAACCACTACCACTCCAGGGCTTCCAGCCGTGGCAGTCAGCACTGTAAGCGCGCCGCTGGAGACAATATTGATCGTCGGGGTCCAAGTGACAGGTGGAACTGGCAGCGGTGGCATCCAGACCCCTCCTGAACCGGGAGCAGATTGGCTGCCGCCGGTACTGAGATTGAAGAGACCGGTCACATCGTCTGCGGGATCGTCGGCGACATCCTTCGCCGCTATCGCGGTGTCAACCGCTGCAGTAACTACGCCGTCGGGATGAGCCGATTCCTCAGAGTGAGCCGAGGAATTGGCTTTCACGTTCGCAGGCCCCGGAGGAGTGGTGGCAGCGAAAAGGTTGCCGCAAGCGCTGCCGTCTCCGGCGACCCCGCCAGCGCTCTCCACGCAAAACGAAATAAGGTTGCTAAGGGAGTTGATGGTTTCGGGTGAGGCATCCATGCCTGCGGGCAGCGCAGGGCCGGGGACTGTACCGTCAGTGATGTTCACAAACTCGTTCACCGTGGCGAAAGCCGTTGCGAACGCTGTTGCATCCGAGCCGCCCGATCCGATGCTGGTGGTCGAGGTCATATATAGCGCGAGGGAGAAGATGGAGGCTATGGTTGTGCGTTCGTTTACCCATATCTGGGTCGCAGGCGTGACTGTGCTGCATGCTCCGAGTGCAGTCATCATCACGAGCGCGGTGTTGTTGGTTCCAGCAGCCAGTCCGGGGTTGCCGCCGGTGGCCGTGAGGTAGACGAGCGTATCCGGCGTGGGGCAGACGAAAGCGGGAAGCGAGAAATTGCCGGAACTGTCGGTCTTTACGGCCGCGCCTGTAAGGAGCGGAGTGGATGCGGATCCGTCGCCGGAAGCGCCGACGGCGTAAAGCTGAATCGTCGATCCGGTGACGGGCACGACGCCGCCCATCACAGTGCCGGATTTGGCTGCGGCCGCAGTAACGGTCAAGGTAGCCGCCGTGGTTGTGGCGCTGCCCGAGGTGTTGGTGAAGACGGCCTGATACTTGTTGCCGCTCATCGCCACAGTCGTGCCGGTGATGGTCAGAGTTGTCGATGTTGCGCCTGCCAAGTTTGCAAAAGCTCCGCCGCCCGTGCTCACTTGCCATTGCACAGTAGGAGTTGGCGAGCCGGATGCAGCCGCAGTGAATGTCGCGGTAGTTCCGGCGGTGACTGATAGATTCGTTGGATTGGTAGTGATCGTTGGCGCGGTGCTCGCTGCGTTGACGGTCAAAGTTGCGGCCGATGTCGTCGCACTGCCTGCAGCATTGGTGAAGACGGCTTGATACTTGTTGCCGCTCATCGCCACAGTCGTGCCGGTGATGGTCAAAGTTGTGGATGTTGCGCCTGCCAAGTTTGCAAAAGCTCCGCCGCCCGTGCTCACTTGCCATTGCACTGTGGGAGTTGGCGAGCCGGATGCGACCGCGGTAAATGTGGCCATTGCTCCGGCGGTGACTGATAGATTCGTGGGATTGGAAGTGATCGTTGGCGCGGTATTATTTGCGGCATTTACCGTCAAGGTCGCGGCGGTGGTGGTAGCCATGCCTGACGCGTTGGTGAAGACGGCGCGATACTGGCTGCCGCTGGAGGCGACCGTCGTGCCGACGACGCTCAACATTGTAGCGGTCGCGCCGGCTACGTTGGCAAATGTCGCTCCGCCGTTCGTGCTCAACTGCCATTGAACTGTAGGTGCGGGCTGTCCCGAAGCAGCGGCGGTGAACTGGGCTGCGGTTCCAGCGGTGACGGTCGCATTCGCGGGGTTCATCGTGATCGCGGGAGCGACGGCTTTTGGTGTTGAGTTGCCACCAGAACAGGCGCCAAGAACGATGGATGCGAAAAGAACGGCGACGGCGGCAACGGTCGATAGATATGAAAAACCGGATCGACCGTTGCGCTGGGCGGCCGTCGAACCATCGAAAGTCGGATGGAAAGATAGCGAAGCTGCGCTGCCCTCGAAACGGGTCTGCAGGCGAAAAAGGACAGGCATCCGCTGGGACATGGAACTCCTTGTGAGTGACGAATGGTTTGGCCTAATCGCGATCAACCCAGGAGGGACGCGCTCTCGCCGAACAGGATAATCCAATAATTGCGCTCGCGACACAAACGGCAATCAAGGACAAATCGGGACAAATCGGGAAATTAACGTACGGCGTTCCTCGAATCAATGAGTGGGGCACAACCCGCGCCGCCGCGCAATGTCTGCACGGCGGCGAAACGTCGGGCTATGTGATACGGCTGCGCTCGGCTTGAGCGGCAGATGAATGGTTGTGACCTACGGGCAGCTTGTGTTGCCTGCCGGCTGTTGAAATACGTAGGTGTGGAAAACCACATCTTCGAAAATGGGAATGTTCTGGACGCAGCCCACGGTTGACGACGAAAGGCTGACCGCCATGCTGTGCGCCGTTCCATTTATTTCACCCAGGCTCTCGGTGTCGGTCCACGTGAAGGTAGTCTGGCTTCTTAGATCTGAAGTGAAACCCGGTGGGCCAAATTTCACGTCCCAGCCGAATCCCACGCTATATCCCTGCATTTCGGTGAGAGTAACAGCAGTCTGCGTTGAATCCGACTGAGTGAACGAATTAATGGGTGAGTTACCGCCTGCGATCTCAGGTCCGGAGAGAAGTTCCGTGACCTGTTCCGTGGGAGACGCCATTATTGGCACGTAACGGCACGACGCAGTCGACGTGGGGTTGGTGCATTGGGTAGCGGTGGAAGTATTGGCGTTCAAAGGACTCTCAGTGGACGTGTACTTCAGAAGCGGATCGATATTCAGAATGGGTGTGAAGTCGGCCGGCGTACACCCGCACTGATTCGCAAGCGTGCAGGAGGTCGGATAGAACGGGTGTTTGGCGCAGATATGGCCGAGTCCGGGCAAAGTCTGGCCATTCACTACTACTTGGTTAAGGATGTTCGCAGGGACCGTGGTAACCCCTTGGGCGTTAGGCAACATCACTTGCGCAAAGACTTCAACCTGATCGATCTCCTCGGGTTGTCCGGGATTGGCGTCGCCGGCTACCTGAGTCTGCGTGCCGGTAGCGTAGCTAAACGTGTCCGGGCTTGTCAGCGTGATGGAGACGGCGGGATTGAGCCACACAATGAACAAGTCATTGATATGATTTATAGCGTTTGGATTTGCGGGGTTGTCAGCATTCGCAACACCTGTTGCCGCGGAGATCGAATCGGTAACCGCAGTGCTGTTTCCGGTGCTGGCCGAAGACCCAAAACTCCAGCTCAAAGTATTCCCCGAGCCGAGGAACATCGCGCCGAGTGTGAAAGTGGTGGTCTGACCTTCCATAAAGTTGCTCCCGACCGTAGTCGTCGTCCCTTGCGTGGTTGTGTTGGTGAATCCGTCGTTGCTCTTGTTGCCGGGAGCGTCATAAATGATGGATACGACCTTAAAGAGCGGATCGGCAATCCCGGTCTCAGTAGGCGGTCCGTTGTAAATTACCGCGCTGGAGAGGTAACTCCCGTTATAGCCTCCCGCGATAAGAACCTTGCCGCCAGTCCCCAGCACAGGAACCGAGGGCATATACGGTACCCTGCGTGCAGTGGGCATGCTTCCGGTCACAGTGAAGACTCTCGTTACTGGATTATAGATCTCAGCGCTCGCGAGGTAGCCCGAATTGCTGCCTCCGGCGATTAAGACTGTTCCATCGTCCAGCAAGGCGGACGCGGCGTATTGGCGCGCGGTGTGCAGACTGCCGGTAGCCGTAAATACCCCGGTTGTTGGGCTGTAGAGTGCGGCGAGCGCAAGATAATTGCTCCCGTTGCCTTCATTTCCGCCGGCAATTAGTACGGTTCCGTCAGCCAGCAGTGTGGCCGTGTGATACACCGTGGGCACGCTGGTGCTGCCGGTATCGGTAAATTTTCCGAGTGATGTGTTGTAAATCTCGGCGATGACCCTGGTGTCCCCGCTCGAGAATCCCCCGACGATAAGGACGTTGCCGTTTTGCAGCAAGGTCGCTGTGTGATGAAAACGGGCATGCGTTACGCTGCCGGCAGTGGTGCAGGTTTTCGTCGCTGGATTGTAAAGTTCCGTGCTGCTTAGGGTGCCTCCGCTTCCGCTTTGACCCGCTGTTAACAGGACCATCCCGTTGCCCAGCAAAGTTGCGGTGTGGAACACCCTGGCGGTGATTAGGTTCCCGGTTGCGCCGAACGTTCCGGTCGCGGGATTGTAGATCTCGTTGTCTTGACGAACATCTCCGCTCGAGAAACCGCCGACAATCAAGACGGTCCCGTCGTTCAACAGAGTTGCCGTGTGGTCGTAGCGCGCGTGTATCAGGGCGCCGGTAGGAGTGAATACGCCGGTCGCAGGATTGTACAACTCGGCGGTGTTAAGAGTGCCGCCGTCCGACCCTCCTGCGATCAAGACCATGCCGTTTTGCAGCAGCGTTTCAGTGTGGCCGTTGCGCTCTGCCTCCATGCCGCCAGTGGTGGAGAAGGTTTGTGCGAATAAGGGATGCGAGTGTGACAACAGTAAGCCGATCAGACAGCAAGCGATTGCGAAGAATCGCGGGAGCGAAACCTTCATCGAGTTCTCCAAAAACAAACCGAGATTTTTGTTATTTGCTGCGGCGTGCGTGGTCGAAATCTTGCTTCAGCGATGCCCTAACGCGAGCGCGGCCAACACCGGGTAGACCAAAGTGAAGTAGCAGAAAAATCTGGCGGAATAGAACTTGTTCCGACTCAATGGAGGGGAACAAAGCGAATACTGAGCGTGTGGAAGCTGGATGTCAAGTCAAATATAGACGTCGCGATAAATAACCTTAGATTAAACACATCTTTACGTCTCGTCCTTCGTTTCTTGGGGCAGAGGTGACACGAGTTTCAGAACAGCTTGAGTTGGATCCGGGCGAGACAAAGACGCTAAGAGCCTCGGGTCTAAAGACCCATTCCTTCGTCAGGGTAAACCCGAGCTACATGACCCGGGTGAGACGATCTGGACCCTTAGGACCCGGGGGTTGCTTATCTTGACTTCGGGCGGGCTGCGTTCTAGAGTGATGCTCCCCTGAGGCTATTCTCGATTGAATACTGAGTTTGTGCGTACAAATCCGAGCCTCTGGCTTGGGGAGGCTTGCAGCATGTCCCTTCCGGGTGGAATTTCAGTGTTCTCAATCTTCCTGGCAATTGCCTCGATCGGATTTCTATTCCTGATTATCAGCTTCCTGTTTGGCGAGATTTTCGGGCACGGGGATGTGGGGGCGCACGGCGGGGACGTTCATGGAGACACGCACGGAGTGGGATTTTTTAACACGCGGGTGGTGAGCGTTTTCATCACGGCGTTCGGGGGATTTGGAGCGATCGGGATTCATCTAGGCTACAGCACGGAGATCAGTACACTGGTCGGGCTGGTGGGCGGCGTGGTGTTCGGCGCAATTATTTATTTGTTTGCGAGCTTTCTGTTCAGCCAGCAAGCTTCAAGCGGCACGCTTGTGGGGGATCTGGTCGGGCTTACGGCGGAGGTGAGTGTTGCGATTCCGAAGGGCGGGTTGGGACAAGTTCGGTGTTCGCTGGGCGAAACCGTAATCGAGAAGCTCGCGCGAACGGCGGACGGGGAAGGGATTCCGGCCAACACGACGGTGAAGATCGAGTCCATTGCAGGCGAAACGTTGCTGGTGCGGCGCATCGGTTAGTTCGAAGGAAGAGAAGAGGTGGGAGAAATGCCTACACAGTTTTTTATTCCGGTCATCGTAATCCTGGTGGTGCTGTCGCTCTTTGTGGCCATGGCGCTTTTCAGCCGGAACTATCTGAAAGTGCCGCCAAACGCGGTGGCCGTGCTGAGCGGGCGCAAGCGCAAAACGGCGGACGGAAAGACAGTAGGGTATCGCGTGGTGAACGGCGGAGCGACGTTCCGTTTTCCGCTGCTGGAGCAGGTGGATTATCTTTCGCTCAACGTATTTACGATTCCGCTGGAGATCAAGCGTGCGTACACGCTTAAGGGTGTGCCGATTTCGGTGAAAGCGGTGGCCAACGTCAAGATCAAGAGCGACGACACTTCGCTGCGAGCGGCGGCCGAACGTTTTCTGGGCATGCCGCCGGACCAAATTCAAAAGGTAATTTTTCAAACACTGGAAGGACATTTGAGGGCAATCCTCGGCGGGCTGACGGTTGAAGAAGTGAATAGCGACCGGCAAAGCTTCGCGCAGAAATTGACGTCGGAGGCCGCGCAGGATCTGGAACGCATGGGCATCGGAGTGGACGTACTGACGGTGCAGGAGATCAGCGACGAGGAAGGGTACCTCGACGCGTTGGGAAAGAAGCGGACTGCGGAAGTGAAGCGCGATGGAACCATCGGCGAGGCCGAGGCCACGCGCGACTCAAAGATCAAATCGGCGATGGCGATGCAGGAAGGCGAAAAAGCGAAGTTTGATTCGGACGCCAACATTGCCGGGGCGCAGCGGGAATTCAACATCAAACAAGCGCAGTTCTTGGCGGAGGTGGAGACGCAGAAGGCCATGGCCGCTCAAGCCGGGCCGCTGGCGCAAGCCAAAGCAAGGCAGCAAGTGGTGGTGGAAGAAGTGCGCGTGGAAAGAATGCGCACGCAGGAACAGATCGCGGTGCAGGAGCAGGAAGTCCAGCGCAAACAAAAAGAACTTGAAGCTACCGTGATCAAGTCCGCGGAAGCCGACCGGCAAGCCGCGATTTTGCGCGCGGAGGCGGCCAAGCAGTCGGCAATTTTGGAAGCGGAAGGCGAGAAGTCCGCGCAGATTGCGTTGGCGGAAGCGCAGCAGGAAAAATTGAAGCAAGAAGGAATGGGGCGCGCCGCAGCGGTGGAGGCAGAAGGACGCGCCGAAGCCGCGAAAATCGAGGCCATGGGACTGGCCCAGGCGCGTGCGATCGAAGCGCAAGGAGTCGCTGAGGCGCAAGCTATCCTGAAGAAAGCGGAGGCGTGGAAGCAGTTCAACGACGCGGCCAAACTTCAGACCATTCTGGAAAGACTGCCGGCGGTTTTGCAAGCGTCCGCGGGAATTTTCGGAGCGGTAGCTGCGCCGCTGGGAAACATCGACAAGGTCGTCGTGATCGAGCAGGGGAATGGCGGAGATGGAAATGGTACCGGCGGCATCGGCCGAGTGGCACGCACCGGGCCCGCTCTCGTTTTCGGGCTGCTGCAACAATTGCAGGCGCTGGGGCTGGATATTCCGACCGTTCTTGCGCAGCTCGGAGTGAATGGTGGAAAGCAGGCGGACGCGACAGTGAAACAGACAGACGCTGTGGCGAAGCCGGTGGAACCGAAAGCCGGCAAGCCGCCGCTGACGTAACGAACGGCGCAAGCTTGTCCAATTACGCGAACCCTCTCTATGCCCACTTTTCAGCTCGAATCCAAACTTAAGCGCGGTGAGACTGAGATATTGGTGATTCACTGCGGAGATTACCGGTTTCAGGCGGCCTTCCACGAGTTTCTGAATCGCAGCCTGAATCTGAATGAGAATTACGACCTGATGGTGATTCCCGGCGGCCCGCTGAGCTTGACGCTGTTTGAGTATCTGCCGAAGTTTTCCTGGGTGAGCTGGAAATGGCTGCGATTTTTCGTTGAAAAACACGGAGTCAAGCGGCTCATCCTGATCCAGCATCAAGACTGCGGATTCTACAAGACGATGCCGGCGCACCTGCACGATTCGGCTGAACCGCGCGAGCGTCAGGAGCAGGACCTCGGGCGCGTAGCGGCAACGATGAAGAAGGATTTTCCGGGGATGATGGTCGAGCTTTACTACGCGGGATGGGATACATCGGATCGCATTACGATCGAGTCGATAGCAGAGTGAATCACGCACAGGATTGCGTCTCACGTGCGACGGAGGGAAACGAAACGCAGCACGCCTCTGCGTGGAGAATTAAAAGGGGATTGTCGGTGTGGAACTATTTACGCGGTCGTGATGTAAACCGGAAAAGAATCTAAGACGGGATGTTATTTCTTTTCATCCGGCCTATAGATGGTGAAGCCAGTCAAATCGAATAGCTTCGGGTCGGGCTCGACCCCTATTTGGACGTCAAAATATTCAGTCGTCGTACGATACTGCTTCTCGGTCGGGTCTTTAGTAGGCTTCGTATACTCCATTCTTAGGACGAGGTTATATTGTTTCGACTTGCAGCTACGGCCAATGAGGATTCTCTGGCCGCTCTGGAGAGTGTAAACCGGGAAAATTGAACAAGGAATGCCCTCCACGGAACTTTCACCTAGCGCGGGCTGAGGCTGTCCGGACGAGGAACCCTCCGGCAGGTTAACTGTGGAGGCAGGCTGCACGTAAGCATTATGGGCAACTGAATCCAGCCAATAGTTAACATCGTTCGCTGCGTCATATATTGCGGCCATCGCCATCTTGCCGTGCACAGGATTTCCGTCGGTGGTAAGCCATTGCCGCAGCTCAACGCCAGTGGAAGATCGGTAGAAAACACCCTCCTCCACATGCGTCTCAATGGATTTCCCGTTTAACACAACTTCGCCGGTGTTACGGACTTTTGCTGTTACTGGTACGCTCTGCGCGTATAGACCCGGGAAGAGGACAAATATCCAAAGGGTTGCAACAGAAAGTATCTTCGGCAACATTTTCATCGCCTCCCTTCATTACCTAACGCAACTGCAATACGGCCCGAATTCAAGATATGAAGTCCCGTCGTCGCAATCGAGAATACAAATATCTTCGAAAGGACAGTCACCACAGCCAGTGGAACCAGTACAATTATAGCAAGTCCCCCTTCTGCACACCTGGCCCCATGACGGCGCGCTACCGGCCAATAACATCAACGCTAGTAAGGTCGCGAAACCGACTCCCCGTACTGTCTTCATCGTGAGACCTCCTATCTTGGAGCTATTTACCCCTCCCCCCGGTACTGAACGCTGGTGCCGCGCGGGGCGATCGAGCACCCGCCATTACAATCGAATCGATAGCAGGTTGAATCGCGCACGATCGTCAGAGCTGTCGGCCGAAGGAGTGTGATTTAGTTGCGGGCGACGGAGTTTTTGGCGAGGGCGGTTCGCGAACTGGTTAGGGTGAAGTTGAGCGAATCCTTGGAGAGATTGGTTACCAGGGAGCCGACTACCCAGCCCAGTCCGGTGGGTATATCGCGGCTCAAGGAAATTGCCTGGCATTCCATGTAGGTGCCGCCGTCCTTTTCTTCAAAACGCCAGAAGGTGTTCATCTTCCAGATAAATCCTTTGTCGTGACCTTCGGGCTCGGGGCGTTCGTCGGAGCGTCCGGCATTGTCCACTTCCTGCACGCGCGTGGCACGCGAGCGGCTCCAAGCATGAGTGGCGTCGATGACGTGATAGTGGACCTCTTCATCGGCATCGATAACCGTAGCGATGATTTTCTTTTTGTAAAAGCGCTGCTGAACGAAAAAGTCTTCGCCTTCATGTTTGACAATGGTCGAGCGCAGAATGTTGGGCTTGAAATATTCCGCGTTGCGAGCGTAGTCCTGCATGAAAGCCAGAGTCTGGGCAAGCGTCGCGCCGGGGACGAAAATGGTTCCAATCCAGTGATGGATCAGAGCGCCGGGGGAAGGAACCGGTTGTCCATTATCGAGAGTCTCGAGGCGTTCGATTACGACGTCGCCCCGGCGCAGCGCTTGTACATCCGCAAGGCGATGGGCTTCGGGCAAGCGCTCGACCCAGAGGTACGGCGTGCCCTGCGCCAACTCGTCGTCGACGTGCGCCTGAGTGAGCGCAATGTAACGCTCGTAGTTGCGTGCGGCCTGCGCCTGGAGGTCTGCGGCGTCAAGAGGAAGGGCAAAAAGCAAAAGTGGAGCAATGAAAAGCGCTACGCCTCTCCGAATATAAATTGCTGATTTCCGCGTCACCTGTCCTGAGTCCCTTCCGCCGGGGAGGCCATAGTATCAGAAGCCGATATGCGGCGAATGGATGCCGGGGTATCTGTGAAGAATTTGTGCCGCAAGAAACTCGTCCCCCAGCGGCTGAAGCCGCACTGATTGTAGGCAATTTGCGGTGCGACTGAAGTCGCGCCCTGACGAAAATCGGAGTTGCGACACAGTTTCTGAAGACCCATTCCTGCGTTAGGGAAAACCCGAGCATGAAAGACTCTTCACCGCGTGAGGATAAACCTAAGCTACGTGAAATGTTCGGTTCGATGGATGAAGCTGGATTGACGAAAAGCGAAAAGAGCCGGCGAGGACGCCCTTCCTCGGTCAAGGTAAACCGGCGCTACGAACGAGAGGTCCGCGGCTAAGGGGCCGTCATTGCCAAGTAATTGTACCGGGTGCAGTCCACCTCGACGGATCTTCAACATGCTGCGCCCCTACAAAATCCGGTTTTGGGGCGCGATTCGCTTTGCAAGAATGTCGATTGATATATTGACATCTTCGCAGTACTTTCTGTCCATCGAGAATCCTCAAAATTGAGGTGAGTGATTGCCTATCTCAGCCCCTGATGCAATCAATCCGGCTTTTCAACACACCAAGGAGCAGCTCTTTCGCCCGTTCCGCTTCGGCCAGTGGGCGCGACTCGCTTTGGTGGGACTTCTGGCGGGCGAGTTGGGTTCGGGCGGAAGCTGCCATTTCAATCAAAGTTTCCCAACGAATACTCAGCACCCGGCATCGCAGCAGGCTTTTCTGGGGCCGAACTGGCCTCCGCAACTGGCAAATCACACGGCCTTGTTTACGGGAATGGTGCTGGCTGTGATCGTGATCGGTTTTGTCTTGCTGGTGCTTTTCACTTACATCGGCAGCGTGATGCGATTCATTCTGTTCGACAGCGTCATAGCGAGGGAGTGCCACATCCGCGCGGGCTGGGCTCGGCGCAGGGGGCCCGGTCTTCGGTTTTTTTGGTGGCAGATTGTATTCATGCTTGTGAGTTTCGCGGCCATCCTGATCGTCATCGCCATTCCCCTGACGTGTGCGTGGTCGCTCGGCTGGTTGGCGCATGCCCGCGATCACATTCCCGAGATTGTGCTGGGTGGGCTAGGGTTGCTGCTGGTGTTGTTCGTTCTGTTGGTTGTCTTGGGCGTGGTGCATGTGATGACCAAAGATTTTGTCGTGCCGCAAATGGCATTGGAAGATATCAGCGCCGTAGAAGGTTGGCGGAGATTGTGGTTGTTGCTGAAGGCAGAAAAAGCAAGCTACGCCGGTTACATTGGGATGAAAATCGTGCTGGGCATTGGCGCCGCGGTTGCGGTGACTATCGTCGCGCTAATCGTGATATTCGCGGTGCTCATCCCCGTAGGCGGAGTTGGGGTTGTCGCGTACCTGGCGGGGAAAGCGGCGGGATGGAGTTGGAATTTCCACACCATTGCGCTGGCGGTGGTTTTGGGGTGCGTTCTGCTGGCCGTCCTCGTGTTTTTGATTGCGTTGATCTCCGTGCCGGTGATCGTTTTTTTTCCGGCTTATTCGATTTATTTCTTCGCGCAGCGATATCCACCGCTGGCATCGCTGCTCTGGCCTGAAGCGCCCGCCCCGGCCGCACCGGTTTAGCCGTGGCTAAACAGTGCGGCGTCACCGGCTGAATGATTGCGCCCGGCGTTTCAATTGGTCATGGCTCACGTCGTCGGTTTGGCGTCGCGCGGTTCGGACGGGCCGCAGCGACCGCGAAATCCTTGACGGGCTTTTTCGCGTTCTTCGGGGGTCATCTGCTCCCACCGCTCGGCCATTCGCCTGCGGCCGTTGGGACGATGAGAGCCGCGCATACCAAGGCCGCCGAACAGAATCCGGCAGAGAGCCAGCAGGCCGACAGCTTGCCAGAAGGAAATTTGGCGCCATCCGAATAGCGGCGGCAGCAGCCAGTTCCACAAATGCATCACGAGTTCGCCGCCGATCACGATGAAAAGAGCGATTCCCAGCGGGGCCAGAAAAGCGATCCATATCCATTTCTTTTTCATTTTGCGTCCCTCACTTCTTCGTAAATTCGCCGTAGATACTTTGTAACCGCTCGCGTAGATGCAGCACCGCATAGCGCTTGCGCGAAAGCAGGGTATTCACGCTCACGCCGGTCTCTGCGGCCATTTCCTTGAAACTGCGGCCCTCCAGTTCGTGTGCCACGAATGCCTCGCGTTGATCTTCGGGAAGTTCGTCGAGCGCGAGATCCAGTTCATCAAGAAGCGCGTTGCGAATGTAGAGCGCTTCGGGCCCGGCATCAGGCGACGGCAAGAGATCCTCGATCTGCAGCACCTCGCCGTATTCGTCCTCGACGGCCGCGTCGCTGAAGCTCTGCGACTTCTTCTTGCGGAAAAGGTCGGTGATGCGATTGCGCGCCACACGGAAAAGCCAGCCGGTCACGTGCTCAATGGGCATCAGCAAGCGATTGGCTTCTACCAGCTCGTAGAACACCTCCTGCACGATGTCCTCGGCGTCCAAGGGATCGGGGACTCGTTTGCGGATGAAATTGCGCAGCCGGGAGCGCTCTTCCACGATGATTTGGGAGATTTGACGGTCTCGCTCAGTCATCGTGGTAATGCTCGACAGCTCATCTATCCACTCCTGTAGACGAATGACGGGCCAAAATATTGTATTAAATTGAGCGGGGGAAACGGGACTGAGCACCCGGGCCACGAGACAGAAAGCCAGGAGCAAAGGGAGGTTTTGTTCACGAGCTTAACGTGCCGGGGATGATGGTTGAGGTTACAGCTTCTCGCGAGCTTTTTGACGCGGAATGGCTGCGAGAAGCTTCGCGGTTGCGGCGGGAAGCGACTGTTCGGACCGCTAAAACAATCGTTACTCGTATCTCAGCGCGACCAGCGGATCGACGCTTATCGCGCGGCGCGTCGGAATGTACGCCGCAATCATGGCAACCACGAAGACTAGACTTGCTACGGCGGCGAATATCACGGGGTCGGTGGGCTGCACTTCATAGAGCAGATTCGCAATCAAGCGTGTGAGTCCAAACGCGCCGCCAACTCCAATCACAACGCCTCCCGCAGCGAGCTTGGCAGCTTTGCCGATCACCAACAGTGAGACGTTTGTCCGGCTCGCTCCCAGGGCCATTCTGATTCCTATTTCGTGGGCGCGCTGGCCGACTTGAAAACTCAGCACGCCATAGACGCCAACCAAGGTTAGGATCAGGGCCAACGCACCAAACATGCCCATAAGCGTGGCCTCGAAATTCGGCTGGGCCACTGATGCGCTAATGAGCTGCGTCATCGGCTGTATATCCGCGACTTGCTGGCCCGATGCGTCGTCTTTGATGGCTGCCTCCAACTCGGTTGCGATTCCGATTGAGGCGCGTGTTCGGACGACCCAGTCCATCGAACCATTCATGTTAATGGCCTGGGATGCCGGCACGTAGACCATCGGCGGAGCAGGCTGCCCCACTTCCATTCCTTTCACGTCGGCGACAACGCCGATGATCTCTCGCGGACTTTCGAGAATCTCCGGAATCGCTTGTCCGCGAAATTTTCCTACAACAATATGGTCACCGATCGGACTGCCGCCCTGCCACCAGTCGCGCGCGAGAGTTTCGTTGATCAACGCGATAGGCGCGGAGGAGCTAAAATCGCTCTCCTGGAAATCACGGCCACGCAGAACGGCGATTCCCATGGTGGAGAAGTAGTCGAGACTGATTGCACGATATTCAGTGCCGCCGATGCTGTCGTCGGGATGTCCATCGCGCTGCGCGGGCAAGTTGCCTCTGCCATGGAGCGGGGCGGTGGACACTATCGCGGCCGACTGAACTCCGGGAATTGCGCGGATTTGGCTGAGCGCCTGGCGGTCGAGATTCCAAGCGTTCGTTGCGGACGTGGTGTGACCGGGAGCAAGCGCGGTTTCCATCAAGACGAGGTGCTCGGGGTTGAAACCCAGCGTTTCGTTGTAGAGATTGTAAAGGCTTTGTATCAGAAGGCCCGCGCCGAGCGCGAGCATCAGCGAAACCGCTACTTCTCCGATAACGAGCGCGTTAAGGAATCGCCCGCGCGCGTAGCCCCCGCCGGTGGTGGCACGGCCGTCCTTAAGTGCTTTGTTTAGATCGAGCCTCTGCGTTTGGAGGAACGATGCGAAGCCGAACGCAATACTTGCTCCAGTGCCAGCGCAAAATGTAAATAGCAGTACGCGACTATCCAACGAGATGTGGTCTATGGCGGGAAGCTCCCATGGAATTGCAGAAAGGAAAACTCGCAAGACAACAATCGCTCCGGCCAGGCCTATCACGCCGCCGGCGATTCCCAGGACCAAGTTTTCGGTGAGAAATTGCCGGAGCAAACGGCCACGACTGGCTCCGAGCGCAAGCCGAACCGAAATTTCCTTCTGGCGCGAGTTCGCGCGCGCCAGCAGCAGGCTTGCAACGTTGGCACAGGCAATCAACAGAAGCAGGCCGACAGCACTCAGCAGCATCAGCAGACTCATACGGTAGTCGCGGCCGAGCCAACTTTGGTACGAATCCAAATGGATGGAGCCCTCCCGTTGTTCCATACCGGAAGCCTGTGCCGAAAAGTCCTGGACCAGGAGCGGCATCTCGGCCTCGGCCTGCTCAATAGAAAGGCCCGGCTTGAGCCGCGCAAGCACGTCTGTGTTGAATCCCAGGTCAGAAGGACTGCTTCCGAGATGTAGAGAAACAAGTAAATCCGCCGGCTCGGTGAACTCATATCCGGATGGAAGGACTCCCACGACAGTGTACGTTCGATTGTCGAGCACAATCTGGCTGCCGACGATTGCAGGGTCGGCTCCGAAAGTGCTGCGCCATAGCCTGTCAGTTAGGAGCGCGCCGTTGGCACCATTCGGCAGGGTCTCGTCGCGAACGAATCCGCGGCCGAACTGCGGGTTCACGCCGAGCACTTGGAAAAATCCATCGGTGACAGATAGAGCATTTACCCGTCGCGTGGTCGCGCCGAACTCCAGCTCGCGGTTTGCGACGCCCCGAGTTCCGGCGATTGCGGCGAACGCGCTGCCATGGTCCCGCCAGAACTCAAACTCGGCCACGGTGAAGTTCGGGATGGTGCCGCCTTTCAGTTGCCATGAAAGATGAACGATCTGATCGGCGTCTGTATACGGAAGCGGGCGAAGCAGAATGCCGTCAACCAGGCTGAAGATTGCTGTGTTTGCG
>Ga0209330_1000114_pt1 | contig 39260 bp, 32 predicted proteins | sample JacPinW_OM2H0_O3_FD_187969 | JGI IMG/M metagenome (GOLD analysis project Ga0209330, IMG submission 187969) | Forest soil microbial communities from Algoma, Ontario, Canada - Jack Pine, Ontario site 1_JW_OM2H0_O3 (SPAdes) (version 2) | ecosystem: Environmental > Terrestrial > Soil > Boreal... | reverse complement strand
CCAATCATTTGAAAAGGGAAGCTGCAGGTAAGTGTGGGCGGAAAAATCGACGACGGCGACTTGGTCTGTGGGCGAAAGGCCGTCCACCAGCGCGCGAGCCGCGTCCTTAATCTCCGCGGATTCCGGTAGCGTGCTGGGGCTGGCGTCGATGACCAGTGCAATGGTGGCAGGCTGCGTGGACGCGTCGAAATAAGTGATGGGCTGCTCGATGCCGTTATCGTAAATGCGAAAGTTCTCACGAGTGAGGCCGGCGAGAGCGGCGCCGCCTGCGTCGGTTACGCTGCAGGTAACCGGAACGAGCGGCGATTCAACTCGGATGGAATGCTGCGCCGGCTCAGGTTCTTTCTCGCCGCTGTTCCCGGGGATTTTGGAGGCGACTGCTTTCAATTCACCCGTAACTGGATCGCGCTGAAGAGAAATCCCCTCGTCGAGCGTGCGCGGGCGGGGCAGCTTGGCCTTCTGTGAAGTCTGCGAGCGCAGATATCCCGGCGTGAAAAACAGCGCGAGGACTCCAATCGGAAGAACGAAAAAGGCGAAAGTGCGGCGGCGGGGGGCTTTGAATCTGTTCGGAGCGGACCGTGAGCGCATCAAAGCCTGAATTCAATCGAGGTCGAAATCGCGCAGAGGCTTTTCGATGGGGCCTTCTTTGGCTTTCTTCAGACTCTCAGCGAATTTGCGGGCTAGGACATCCTCTTTTGACTTTTCCGATTCCACCGAAGCGCGGAATTTTGCTTCTACAGCTTCAGTCTGAGCGCGCAAGAGGCTTGCGGTGTCGTCCAGATCGACGGATGACGGCGGCCTGGGCGGAGGAACGTGAGAGAGCACAACGCCGAGCTGGCGGTCAACGTTGAGCTTGGCCCGGCAGCATGGGCAATCCACTTCAAAGGTGTCCGCGGAATTCTTAGCCATCGCTGTATTTTACGCCCATTTCTGCCGGTACGCGCAACCGTGGCGTCAGCGAACAAGACCATCAGACGGACGGTTCACCATCAGCTAAGTGTGAGGCGATCTATAAGGAAAACGAAGATGTCGAGCTGAAGCCCGGCGCTACAGAGGCAAAGGCGAAGACAAGCAATTGCAGCCCGACGCGACTACATCTTGACAGGAGCATCCCCGTCGTACATCCAAGATACCGCGTTAGCGAACGGTTGGGCCTCTCGATACTGGCGGCGCTGCCAAGTACTTTTGCCGGGCGCAGCGTGCTGCGCCCCTACGGGTTCAGTCGTACCGCCTTTCGACCGCGACCAAATGTGGGTCCCGCATTGTGCTGGAGGAAAACTGGCTAGCTGTGTGTGAGGCCGATGCGGCGCAGCAAGTCCTGGAAGCGCGGGTCGGAATGCAGGAAATCGAACACTGGATCGACTTTTACCGTGACGAGGTCTACGGAACGATCCTGATACGCCTTTTCCAGCCACTCCATTGTGGAATCCTTCTCTCCGAGCATCGCGTACTGTTGCGCAATTCCGAAAGGTGAAACGTATTCGTGGCTCGACTGTCGTATCTCATCGTTAACCCAAGCGCGTATCGCGTCTTTATAACCGGAGCGCGCGTACGTGTCTCCGAGCAGGGCGGCAGTTTGCGCATCTCCGTCGGCGGCCAGATCCTTTTGCAATTCAGACATCGCCTCTTTATACATTCCCTTGCGATCGTAAGCGTACGCGAGACTCCCTAGAGCCACCGAAAAATTCGCGTCCAGCGCAAGCGTCTTTTGATACTGCTCAATCGCTTGATCGTATTTGTGTGTGTAGTACAGGCCGTCTCCCAGATTGGCGCTAAGGATCAGATTGAGAGGATCCAATTCCACGGCCCGGCGATGTTGCGCCTCGGCTTCGTCTGCTCTCCCCATTGCATCCAGAAAATCGGCATACATGCCGATTCCCTGCGTGCCTTCACGACCCAACTCAATGGACCGAAGAAATTCGCGCTCAGCGCCCGGAAAATCCCAGTCGTATTTCCACTTAATCCATCCCAGCGCGGCGTGGGCGTCGGCAACGGAATCATCGAGCTGCAACGCTTTCATCGCCGCCGCCTTGGCCAACGGCATCATCTCGCGAGGAGGATTCGTGCTCGCCAGTTCATGATAAGCATCGGCAAGGCCCGCATAGGCCAGGGCGTAGTTTGGATCCTTTGCGATGGCTTGCTTGAAATAGTCCGCGGCCGTTTTCAAATCCGCGTCGGTGAATTTGTTCCAGTGGTAACGCCCTTTCAAATACAAGTCGTAGGCTTCCCAATTCTCCGTGCCGTGCTTCGCGATTTTGGTTTTATCTTCCGGGGTCAGCCTGAGCTTCAGCTTCTCCGAAATGTCCTGCACGATTTCCTGTTGCACTGTGGACACATCCGAAAGCTTGCGGTCGTATTGGGCGCCCCAAATCTCCGAGCCGTTGCTCGAATCCACCAGCTCTGATTCCAGATGAATTCCGTCTCCATGCTGCACCAGCGTGCCGACCAGCACCGCGCCGACTTTCATATCGCGTCCGGCCGCTTGCGCGTCGTTGTCATGGCCTTTATAACGAAACACGGCGCTTCGCGACATGACGCGCAGATTCGGAATCTGCGACAGGCTATGAATCAAACCTTCAGTGATTCCGTCACAAAGGTACTCCGCGTCCGAATTGCCGCTGGTATTTACGAACGGGAGCACAGCCATCGAATTGATACTGCCTCTTCCGGGATAAATCTTCAGGCCCGCAATCACCGCCACCGCGATCAACGCGGTGACTGCAATGGCGACTAACACGATCCTTTTTGAGAGCCAACCGTTGCGAATTGGTGTGCCGGCCGCTGCACCGGAGTCCGGGTGCGCCGCAATTGCGCTCCGGCCAGAAATTCCTCCCGAGTCCGAATCGCGTTTCAATCGCTTTAGATCAGCCCGCATCTCCGCGGCGGATTGGCAGCGAACTTCGCGGTCTTTCTCCAGGGCTTTGCCGATAATTTCTTCGAGCTTCGCAGGAACGTCTGGGTTCAACCTCACGATCGACGTGGGTGTCCGCGTAAGGATGGACTCGATGATGGTGCCGGATGTTTCGCCGCGAAATGGAAGCGTTCCGGTGGTCATCTCGTACAAAACAACTCCGAAAGAAAACAGATCAGTGCGAGCGTCCAGCGTTTCGCCGCGGACCTGCTCCGGGGACATATAGGTGACGGTGCCGATTGCCGCGCCGGGACGCGTGAGCTGTTCCAGTTCGTTGGCTGTGGGCATCGCCGAAAGATCCGCCGAACCAGGCGCCAGCTTGGCTAGCCCGAAATCCAAAATCTTGGCGTGGCCGCGCTCGGTGACAAAAATGTTGGCGGGCTTGATGTCGCGATGGACGATCCCTTTTGCGTGCGCCGCATCCAGCGCGTCGGCGATTTCACTTCCCAGGTCCAGAATTTGCGCCAATGGCAGCGGCTTGCCGGAAATCCGCTCCTTCAGCGTCTGCCCATCGAGACACTCCATGGCGATAAAAGGCCGGCCGTTGTACCCGCCGATTTCATAAATGGTGCAAATGTTGGGATGGTTCAGGGCGGAAGCAGCTTGAGCCTCGCGGTCGAAACGCCGAAGCGCTTCTGCGTCCGGAGCGAAGTCGTCGGGCAGGAATTTCAGAGCGACGAAACGGTGAAGCTTGGTGTCCTCGGCCTTGTACACCACCCCCATACCACCACCGCCGAGCTTTTCGATCACGCGGTAGTGTGAAACGGTTTGACCGATCAGAGAGGAAGAGTCCGGCATCTCGCGCACATCTTAGGTTGCGGCGAAAAGCAAGTCAACGAAGCGAATTACCTACTTCTCAACAAGCGATGTAGGAAGATTCCCGATTTTGCAGCAGGCAAGTAAAAACGGCGCCCCGTCGATCTGGGCGCCCGTTGAATGCTGCTTCGCTACTTTGAACGGGATGCAGTTAGGCTGGCGCCGGCTTTTCGCCTTTAGCCATGCCTGGGATTGGGCGAGGCTCGGGACGCAACGAGAGTTGCGGCTCTTTCGCAGGCAACGGCGGAGCGGCAGGGGGCGGTGGCGGAATTTTCTCCGGCAAGGGCTTGCCTTCGAGCAAGAGTTTCAGTTCAGTGGCGTCGAGGACTTCGCGTTCGAGCAGGGCTTGGGCGATGCGCTCGAGTGTGTCGCGCTGCGTTTCGAGAATGTTGCGGGCGCGGCTGTAACCGTTGGTGACGATGCTGCGGACCTCCGCATCAATTTTGATGGCGGTGTCTTCGGAGTAGTCGCGATGCTGCGCGATTTCGCGGCCGAGGAAGATGGCTTCTTCCTTCTTGCCGAAGGTGAGCGGGCCGAGAGGGCTCATGCCCCATTCGCAAACCATCTGACGCGCAATTTCGGAGGCGCGCTCGATGTCGTTTCCCGCTCCAGTGGTGATGTGGTGCAGGAAAATTTCTTCGGCTGCGCGGCCACCCATCAGAACGCTGAGTTGCGATTCAAGAAATTCCTTGGTGTAAGTGTGCTTGTCATCGATGGGCAATTGCATGGTGACGCCCAAGGCCATCCCGCGCGGAATAATGGTTACTTTGTGAAGAGGATCGGCGCCAGGGGTCATTGCAGCAACCAGCGCGTGACCTGCTTCGTGATACGCGGTGTTGCGCTTCTCTTCGTCGGACAAAATCATGGACTTGCGCTCGACGCCCATGAGGACTTTGTCCTTGGACATTTCGAAGTCGGACATGGCGACGAATTTGCGGTTCTGACGAGCGGCCCAGAGAGCCGACTCGTTCACGAGATTTGCGAGATCGGCACCAGAGAAGCCCGGAGTGCCGCGCGCGATCACGGAGAGCTCCACATCTTCGGACAAGGGCACTTTGCGGGTATGCACGCGGAGAATTTCTTCGCGGCCTTTCACGTCAGGGCGCGGTACAACGACTCGGCGGTCAAAGCGACCGGGCCGTAACAAAGCGGGATCGAGCACATCCGGCCGGTTCGTGGCTGCGATGAGGATGACGCCTTCGTTGGATTCGAAGCCATCCATTTCGACCAGCAGTGCGTTCAGAGTTTGCTCGCGCTCGTCGTGACCGCCACCAAGGCCAGCGCCACGGTGACGTCCCACAGCGTCGATTTCATCGATGAAGATGATGCACGGGGCGTTCTTCTTGCCCTGCTCGAACAAATCGCGCACGCGGCTCGCGCCTACTCCGACAAACATTTCCACGAAATCGGAGCCGGAGATGGAGAAAAAGGGAACGTTGGCTTCGCCGGCGATTGCGCGAGCCAGCAAAGTCTTCCCGGTGCCTGGAGGGCCCACGAGCAGGACGCCCTTGGGAATGCGCCCGCCGAGCTTTTGGAATTTTTGCGGGTCCTTCAGGAAGTCGATGATTTCGTAAAGCTCTTCTTTCGGTTCGTCGATTCCGGCGACATCTTTGAATGTTGCTTTCTTCTGTTGGGCCGTGAGCAAGCGAGCGCGGGATTTTCCGAAGCTCAAGGCTTTGTTTCCGCCGGCCTGCATCTGCTTCATCATGAAAACCCAGAAGAGCACGAGAAGGATCAGCGGAGCGAAGTTGAAAAGAAACGTCATCCAATCGGCGTTCTTCACTTCCTTGTAGTTATAGAGAACGTTGTGATCCTGCAAGATTTTGGTGATGTCCGGTATGGCCGTGTTGGCAATCGTTACGCCCTTGAATTTCCCGGCAGGCTCGCGGTATTCACCTTGAATTTCCGCGCTGTTTGGCGCGAGGTAAATCGTGACGTCCTTCACATTGCCGGCTTGCACTTTGGAGAGAAACGTCGTGTAGGGAGGCTCATCCTCTTTCGCGGCTTGTCCGCCGGTGGAGGCCATCTTCCACAATACGACTGCAAGCAAAATCATTAGGAGCCAAAATAGAATTGTGCGGACTGTTGAGTTCACCGTCTTACCTCACCCTCTTACTACGTTTGAGGCCCCAGTTTCGGAACCCATGATATCTACTTATCTTAGATGCCGCAGCTGACCTAAATGTATCCAAGCTGGAATACAGAAGAGAGCCTCAAAGCCGGCTTTCTTCGATTAGTACTCCGACCTGTGTGCGTGGCCGGGCGCAAAAATCATCCGCAGGAGCCATTCCCCGCGTCCAGACTACCTGACCGCCGCATTCGAGCACGGGCCAACGGGCCCTGTCGCGTAAGGGAATGCGATCGGCCAGAAACATCTGCTTCAATTTACGAGCCTGGTGGCGGCCGAAGGGTCTGTAAGCGTCACCTGGCCGCCAATTCCGCAAGATCAAAGAACCGCGGAGGAGGCTGGCATCGAGGGCTTCGCCATCGCTTTTAGTGTCGCTCGGCTGCAAAGTCCAGTCAATGACTTTCAAACGGAAGCAGCTTCCGAGTTCCGGAATGGAAACAACGGCCGCACCGGTATTTGGAAGGCTTACTGCGTATTGATACGTATTCGCTCGCGCGTCGGTTTCGTAGGCAGTAAGCGAGCGACAGCTAGAATCGAGGAGCGAAAAAGTCAGTTTTCCGAAGACCCGCTCGACAATGATGTTCCCCGGCAATTCTAAACGACTGCCGCTGGCGGACTCCGTCGCGAGATGGATGACCTGCTCAACGTGCTGCGCGAGCAAATCCTTGCGATCTCCGCGGACGCCTTCATAAAGACGGCGAATAAGGCGTTCGGTGAGCGCGCGCAAAGGCGCGGTCTCGCTGGAGATAACCGAAGGCGCTGGGGTGTGGGTTGCTGAGATCTCGAAGGGCATCAATAAATCGCGAACCTGAATCGTCACTGCATCGCCCGCTACTCGTGCAAAGTTGTGATAACGGTCTTCCACGATTGCAGACCAGAATGCTTCCTGCTCGCCGGACAGGCGGGCAAGCTCTCCGAGGTGCGCGACGATGGCAGTCGTGAAATCGCGTTCGAGTACCGGAAGCAGCTGTTCGCGGATGCGTGCGCGAAGCCGGCGGGTATCACGATTCGTGGCGTCCTCGCGCCAGGCTTGATTTTTCGCGCGGAGATAATCGCGTAAGTCCTGGCGGTCGGTTCGAAGGAGGGGACGAATCACGAAGCCAGCAGTGGGGTAAATACCCGCCAGACCGGCTGGGCCAGTTCCGCGAATTAAATGAGCTAAAACTGTTTCCGCTTGATCCTGCGCGGTGTGTGCCACGGCGATGCGCGTGGTTTGCCCCTCGGCACAGACACGTTCGAAGAATGCATAGCGCAGGCGTCGCGCTGCGTCTTCGAGATTCCATCCATGACGCGCAGCTTCGGCGGCTACATCCTCGCGGGTAGCCACGATTTCCAGGCCGCTATCATGGGCCAAGTCTGCAACGAACTGCGCGTCGGATGTGGAAACTTCGCCGCGCAGCATATGGTCAACATGAACGACCGATAGGATTATGCCGAGATCGCTCTGTAGATCTTCCAGAATACGAAGCAGAGCGACTGAATCCGCGCCACCCGAGACCGCGACACCGATACGATCGCCGGGCACAATCATTCGCGCGTTTCGAATGTTGTTGAGTACAGCTTGTTCGAGCGGTGTTCTCATCAGAAAACGGAAGGGAGCAACGTCGGAATTTCACGGCCCATTGCCCCGATAACACTATGGTAGCAGCCAAACCTGGAGGGGTCGAGCGCAGGCGCGAAAGTCGGAACCGACAGCCTTCAGGATGGGCTTGATTACAGCCGGTCCGCGACTTGCTGCGTGAACAGGTCACGACTGTACGAAATGCGGCGGTCGAGAGCAACAGCCGCAAAATGCGAGCAACTTTCGCGTTCATGCTCGGTCCAGTCTGCGATGCGGGGAACTGTGGGTCGCGCCAAACGGCCGAGAATATTGAGCAAGCCGTAGTAAGTGCCTACCGCGCGAATTTCGCCCCGATCGTCTCCGCGTTCCGGGCACAGACGCACCAACTGAACTAATCGACGAAAGTCTTCAGCGCCAAAATCCCGGCTCTGAATACCGGTAACTTCCCGAACCCGGTCGGACAACTCCACCCTCCGGCACGAGGCCAATATCGATCGGCAGTGCCAGACAAAGAATTGCAAGAAGGCTGCAATCGAAAAAACGAAAATGACCGCTGCTATCATCATCGAGCCACCAGACGAGCCGTCGTTAGCCGCGCGTCTTCCGACACCTTGGAAAAGGTGTAAGCCCACGCCAGCGGCAGCCAAGTACCTATCAGCGGCGGTACCCATCTCAGAACGGATTCCTGCAAGCCGGGAAAAAGGTTCCGCAAAGCGTAAGTCCCGGCGGTGGCGCTGAAGTAAACGCCCAGTGCGAGAATCAACTGAATGAGCCGGGTCCGGGTTTCCCGAAGCTTAAGGACTGCACCCCAAAGCAGGTAGGTGAGAACTACACCCACGAAGTAGAGATTCTGGCCGAGTTCGACGACAAAATGACTCGTGAGGTGGTCCTTATTTTGGCGAACCACGGCGTATGAAAAGAAAGCCGTGGCGATAAGCAGAATAGCCGCCGCGCTTCGAATGTAGCCACTTACATTCATTTCTTTAAAGACGTGTTGGTACAGTTCCATTACGGTGAAGTAGATCAGAACGATCAGCAAACTCTCGGAGTAGTAATAGAAATAGCGATACTGCATGGAGGAATACCCATAGGTATGGAAGGTCACGTAATGACCGAGGGTAACCAAGGCTGCCGCTAACATGTACAAATTCAGGGAGAAGTAACGGAAGGTATCTCGATGAAGGGCCAGGCACACCACCACGTAAGCTTCCAAAAGGAAACCTACGCTCCAAACAAAATAATCTAGCGGGCCAAGCATCTTAGATCGCCCTTAGGGCTTGGCTTCGCCCCCGCTTGTGCGGGAGTGCTACACCTTGGTTTTTACCAGGGTGTTGGCGGCATCGGGCTGCTCGTGTTCGCCCATGGTGTGGGCGGCATCGGGCTGCTCGTGTTCGCTAACAACCAAGGCGTCGGCGGCATCGGGCTGCTAGTATTGGCCAACGTTGAATGGGTCGCTAAAGCATTTAGACCCACTGCGCTGGCTAGTACCAGCAATACCAAAACAGCTACCATTAACCACCTGTTCATAGACCCTCCGAGGGAAACTGCGCGGCGAGTCTATAGGTGGTCTGATGCCGTCAAGGGAGTTTTTTTCGGGCGTGTGTCTAAACGGTACACACCCCCGCCTCCCTGGCGGAGCCAGAGCTTTTCGTATTGTTGCGAGCTCAAAATAGCTTTTGGGCGCGGCAGGGTCAATGTTACGAAAGTACTAGATTTGAAACTTAATTCCCTTATGCTGAGAAGCAGTATTCGCGACGCTCGTCAGGGTCTGCAGCTGCCTTGACACTATGCGCAGGAAGCCCTTAGCATCGAGAATTGTTTTGTGCCGGTTTAGCTCAGAGGTAGAGCGAGGGTCTCATAATCCCTAGGTCGTGGGTTCGAGTCCCACAGCCGGCACCAATTCCCCGCGAGATTGCGAGCTACCCGGCGCAGTGTGATCGCGAACTACGGCTGCGACGGCTGTGGAAGCACCTGGTAGGGCCGCATCATTTCGTTGTCTTCGTGCTCGAGTATGTGGCAGTGCCAGACGTAGCGACCGGCGTAGCCTTCGAAGGGCACGATAATCCGCGTCACCATGCCGGGCTGCGCGCGCACGGTATCCTTCCATCCTGCTTCCGAAGCATCCGGCAGCTCTGCTTCTCCCGTGAATTTCAACTCGCGCTTGCTCATGTAGGCGGAGGTTTCGAAACGCCGCCGATCCAAGATCTGAAAGCGCACCAAATGCAAGTGTATAGGATGCGAATCATCGGTGGGGTTGATCAGCGTCCATATCTCGGTGGTATCAAGGACAGGATTCTCCGTGATGGGTTGGTGCCAGTAGGTTTCGTTCAACAGCATGAGAATTGGCTCGGCTACACGATTGACATATTGGTCGAGAGAAAGCAGGCGCGTTTTTACTGCTTGAGATTCAGGAATTTTGGGGACGGGCCGCAAGGTTGCGGGCAGCGGGCTGGCGTCATTCACTTTGACGCCTGAAACGCGGAATTGCATCATCACGAAGGCGTCGTTCATCAGAATCATTTCCTCGCCGCGATGGTTGCTGAAGTCCACGACGAGATCGACTCGCTCACCCGGAGCAATCATCAACGCCTTGAGCGAAACCGGTGCGGGGAGCAATCCCTGGTCCGTTCCTATTTGGCTAAAGGTGGCGCCATTCGCGAATGACAAATGGTAGAAGCGAGCGTTCGAAGCATTGAGCACGCGGAAGCGATACTTCCGCGCAGCCACATCGAGGTATGGGTACATCTTTCCGTTCACGAGCATCGCGTCGCCGAAAACTTCCGGCACCCACGGAGCATTCGGTTTGTCCGACACGGGATAATAGAGTTGGCTTTCCGGGCTAAGAAACCGGTCGAACAACACGAGCGGAATTTCATACTTTCCGCTCGGCAAATGGAGAGCATCTTCCGCGTCATCTCGCAAGAGGTACACGCCCATCAACCCCGCGTAAATATTCAGGCGATTAATTCCCATCGCGTGGTCGTGATACCACAGCATCGCCGCGTCCTGCTTGTTGGGATAGTGATAGAGAGCCGATTTCCCCGGGACAATCCAATCTTCCGGATAGCCGTCGCTCGCCGGGGGAACTTTTCCGCCGTGAAGGTGTACCACCGTTCGCACTTCGGGCTGGTCGGCGCCAGCCCCGGCGAGATTGTGGTCGAGAGGAAGAAAATGTTTGTTGGGGAGCTGGTTGACCCACTCGACCAGAATTTCCTGTCCGCTGCGAACATCGAAGGTAGGTCCCGGAAATCCGGAAGCGAAACCCCACATCCGAGTGGGCTTCAGATCGCGATGGACTTTCATCTCGAAAGGCTGCATCACTTGACGGAAGTACGGAATTTTTGCGGCGGGGTCAGACGGGCTGGGCTGGTATCGATCGGGCTTCGCGACGGGGGGAATCGGAAGCAGGTCAACGAATTTGGCCAATGAATTGGGGTCGAGCGTTAAAGCCTTTACCGGCGCCGATTGAGAGAACGCCGGAAGGCGATTCATCAACAAGGCCGTGGTGGACAGGCCGGTGCGATGTAAAAAGTTTCGTCTGGTGATCAAGCAGATCCTTTGAGCCCGCGAAGATAGCACGCGAGGAAAACAAAGGCACGTGCGCGGGATTGCCGCACGTGCCTTGTCGTCACTCGTCAACTATCGTCGCGAAAGTTAGAACGAAGTAGATGAAAATTCCACTTCGCCGGTTTTGTCGTTCAGCAGGAACAAGTCATTTTCGTTCACCTGCTTGAAATCGAACATTTGGCTGATCGAATTTGCGATGGTATCAAACGAACCATCCCCAATGCGCTCGCTTTCCAGCCAATTGTCCTCGATGAACCGAATCGTGGAGCTCTGGTCGGTCATGGTGTGGTCCACGAAGTTGTGGCGCGCCCATGGCGAAATAACCATATAAGGCAGCCGCGGACCGTATCCGCAACGACCCTGTGCGTGCAACGTGTTGGGCTTGATGCCGGGCAATGCCGTCTTGCCAGTGCCGCACGACGGCGACCCGTCGACCAGAACATCAACTTGAGGCACTGCGGACGAATTCACGAGTTGCCCGAGCTGATGATCGTACCAGCCGTCAGAATCGTCGTAATTGATAATGACCGCTGTGCTGGACCACTCCGGCTGGCCTTGCAGGAAGTTGATTACGTCCACGATAAACTTCTGTTCGTCCAGCGGATCGGAGTAGCCTGCGTGACCATCCTGGAATCCCGGCGCCTTCAAGAAACTTACTGCCGGAAAGTTGCCGGCTTCGATCGCGGTGAAGAAATCCAGAGTGTCATACTGATGATTGGCGCCATCGCCCTGCTGACCGATGAGTTTCACTGAACTTGGACGGGCGTGTGTTGGGTTGGCGGTGGACGCGTAATATTGAAATGGCTGATGGTGTGGAATGTAATCAGCCTTCTTGGTGTTCGTTACGGCGGAAGTTGTCGACCTGTTGCACCCAGTGCTCCCGTTCGCATTCACGATGCTAAGGTTAAAACCTCCCTCGAAAAAACCCCAGCTCACACCGTGTGCGTTCAACAGATCGCCGATGTTCTTTCCGCCCATCCGTACAGTCTCTCCGGTTGTTGTCGAGCAAACGTCTCCTGCTGGGTCAGCGTCGCTGTTTAGCGTGAGCCCACCGTTCCCGTCGGGGACGACCGAGCCGGTGCCATTGTTGTTCACGATGACACCGTTGGTTTGACCGGACACCAGATTGAGGGCACCCGGAGTGGAAGGGCCAAAATTGGTGTCGTAGGAATTGTCACTCATGGCGTAGTGTTGCGCGTAGTTCCAAAGTGCAGTGACGGTGTTTCCGTCGTAATAACCCATTACCAAGCCGGTCGTATCGGCGATTGGCGGCGCGCCTGGAGGCGGTCCGGGAGTTCCTGTGCTGAGGGGAAACAGGTCCATCAAGCCGCCGTCAAAAGCCTGTTGTTCCGGCGTGTAATCGTGGTCCTGGTCGCTTGTCGCAGCGGCAGACCGGTCCAAACGGAATGGGTTGGTCGCTCCGGCAAGGTTAAGAGGATTCAAGTTCGGGTTGTTGTCCATCAGCGCGTTGTTTAAGCCATTGATAGTGGGAGTTCCCGCTGCAGCGTGAAATTGTGGTTCACCCGGCGTGTTTTTCGCAACCGGATAGCTTCCGAAATAGTGATCGAACGATACGTTCTCCTGGAAAATGATGACCAGGTGCTTGATTGGTGTAGTCGTCTTGACGGCTGTCGCCGGTAGAGGAGCTGCGCCCAACATCCCCGGATTCAGCATCAAGCCCGCCAGCAGTGTAGCGAAAACTCTGCGCATATATTCAATCCTCCGTAGGCTTCGTGGCTTGTCGGCTGCCCCGTACAGCCGGCACGAGCGAAGGAAGGCTATTCGCGAGACGTTACAACAGTATGAATCTGCCATGTTCTCACCGTAAACTCGCTGAGACCACGTTCGAGTACTAGAGCAGGCCGTTCTCCGCCCAATGCCTCGGCAGGGAGCGACGAATCTGGGCTGAGGGGCTTACTTGACCGGAGCGTTGAGGGCTGCGACAAGCTCGAGGAAAGTCGCCGCTTCCAGTACTTGATCGATGGCTTCTTTGCGGCTGAACATTTCTTCCGCGTTGCCCAATAAATCGTGCTGGGACTGATTGTCCCCGGTGAGAATCAAAATAACCAGACGCGAGAGTTTGCCGTCTCTGGCGTTGAAATCGATGCCGGCGTCCGATTTGGCAATTACCACGATGGGCTGCGGGAGACCCTCAACCCGGGCGTGCGGGACCGCCAAGCCGTTTTCCCAGCCGCTAGGTATCACGCGCTCGCGTTCCGATACCAGGCGCAGAAACCGCTCCGGCGCATTGTTGACAGTGTCTGCCGCAATCTCACACATGTGCTGGAGAACTTCCTCTTTTGTGTTGTGTTTCATATCCGGCAGGAAAAGCTTGGTAGTGACGGTGTCCTTCAACGTCAAAGTCTGGCGCCTGCGTAACAGAAAATGGATTGCGGGAGCCGAAACTAGGGAAGTAAAGAGCGCCATCACCACGAGAGCGACGAACATGGTCTCGCGAATCAAGCCGGCCTGAAGGGCGAGAAGCCCCAGGATCATTTCCATGGCGCCGCGGGCGTTCATCGCCAGACCGACGCCCCATGAAGTTCGACGATCCATGCCGCCCAAGCGGGCTCCCCATCCTGCGCCGAGCAGCTTCCCGAGGCAGGCAACTCCGATGACCGCCGCAGTGAGGCTCCAATTGAAATTCGTAACGAAGTTCGTGCGCAGGCCGATGCTCGCGAAAAAGAATGGCGCGAATACGTTGGTGACGATGGAATGGATGTGCTCGGACGTTCGCTTTCTAAGATGGGTGGACTCTCCAACGGCAATGCCGGTGATGAAAGCTCCAAAGACCGCGTGGATTCCGGCAAATTCAGCGAACGCGGCACCTGCAAGAGTCAGCGTAAAGATAAAACCTAAGACGCCTCCTGGCCAACTGGTGTGGGCCTGGATGAAAGGGAGAATTTTGTCGATCAGCCAACGCACAACGGTGAGAGCCAGCAAAGTAAAACCAGCGACCAGAAGAATCGTGCGCTTAACGCCATCGAAGGAATGCGAGCCGGCGTTCATCATGCCAAGAATCATGGAGAACAGAATCCAGCCGACGAGGTCGTCAAACATCGCCGAGGACATGACGACCGTGCCCATCTCAGTTCGGAGGAGATTGAGATCCATCAGGATCTTTGCGATCACGGGAAGCGCGGAAATCGAAAGCGCGGTACCGACAAACAGCGCAAAAATCAGCCTACTCGAACCTACTCCCGCGCCCAGGAATTGCGGGAAAGCACCCGCGGCCAAAAAACCCAGGGTGAAGGGAATAATCACTCCAAAAAAACTGACCAGCAGAGCGCTCTTGCCTTGGCGAAAAATGCTGCGCAGGTCGATTTCAAGTCCGGCGGTGAGTAGAAAGAAAACGACGCCGATGGTCGTGACAGTCTCCAGCACGATGGGCATCGAGCCGGTGCTGGGAAACAAGAACGTGTAGATTTGCGGCCTGAAATGGCCCAGCACAGTGGGCCCCAGCAGAATTCCTGCGAAGATTTCGCCCAAAACAGATGGCTGTCCCAGCTTTTGCATCAATTCGCCGGAGAGCTTGGCGGTACCCAAGAGGGTGGCCAGCGCCAGGAACATGATCATCACATCGTGCTGCGTAAGGTGCGGCATGCCGGCCTTTATTCTTGATCTATTAGTACGAGTTTGTGTTTAGCATGGGTCACGGCCTATCGCAAGCGCACCACCCGCACTCGTTTCGGTGCTCTTGGAAACACAGACAAGCTCAGGTCTTCGCCGGTTGGCGAAAAAAGGCTCCGCATCCGCGTTTAGCTATCCCGGAATTCATGAAAACTCAGTGTTTTGCTTATTTGCTGCTATCTAATTGAGCGCAGCATGTTTAGGTAAAGTGGAATTCGGGCGCTTGATAATGTTACAAAACATAAGCTTCCTACAGGTGTGCTTGTGGCAGAGATTTGCAGCGTGAAAGGGTGCAAGATAGGGGTGCCGGCCGGGTTAGCCGCAGAGCACTTCTGCGTGCTTCATTTCACGCTGTTCATCGAAAACGAATGCGCGGAGATGCGCCGCGAAACAGCACTGGGTAAAACCAATCACGAACGTCAAGTAGAGTTCATGCAGAAGATTTCCGGGCGCGGCGAGACGCTGGTAAATACCGCGACGAGCGGGTTTCCCATGTCCGATGAATTGAAGGCGCGCGTTTTGAGTACTTTGCTCACCCTAATGAACACTCGCGAAAATATGGACCGCGCGGCTATGCGACAGTCCGCTGTGCGGCGATTCGTCGGCTGAGGTTCCGCTGTCCCCCACGTTTCAACCAGAGACACTCCAACTTTGCGATCAAAGGAACGAATAGCATGAGTGATTTCGTTTCTAAGCACCGATGAAACGCGCGTAGAGGGACCGCGCGATGGCAGGATCTTGCGTGCCTTTCACGATGGCGCGACCATCGGCAAAGATAGTCATTTCGTACGGAGGAACGCGGAAACGCAGAAGGAAAGCGTTGTTACGCACTTCGGCAGCAGAGGCTTTTGCCAGCCGACGACCGAGTTCGCCGAGATCGAGACTGCGGTGGCCTTCGTGGATCTGCACAGAGTCCCGGCCGCACATGGTGACGTGAGGCTGAGCATCCCCGTTGAGGTAAGTGAATTCCCGGCGCACGCACGCTCGGCAATCAGCATTGCGTGAGATTCCAATCGATCGGAAGCTTCCGGTCCAAACATCGCAGGATACCAGGCGGCCGTTCAGTGCCTCTGGCTTTCCGGCCAGCAACTTTGTTGCCTCGGCGGCTTCGATGGAAGCGATCACTCCGGCTGCGGCATTGAGAATGCCCGCTGTATCGCAGGTATCTTCGGCGCCCGTGACAAACGGCTTTCCCCCGCCTTCCAAGAGGCACGCGAGGCAAGCTGTCTGAGCGGGCCGAATGGTGAAAGTTACGCCATAGCTTCCGACGGCAGCCGCGTAAATCCACGGGATATTGAGCGATATCGCGGCGTCGTTGAGCAGGAGCCGCGTTTCAAAATTGTCTGTGCCATCGATGATGAGATCGAAGCCGCCGAGCAGTTCTTCGGCATTTTCAGGGACCATATCCGCAACAACTGCTTCGATTCGTGAATCGGAATTGATCAAGCGCAGCCGACGTTCTGCTGCAACGGCCTTTGGCAGGGCCTCACGCGCGTCCGCCTCTTCGAACAGAGTCTGGCGCTGCAGATTTGATAACTCCACAAAATCGCGATCGACGATACGCAGGCGGCCGAGTCCCGTCCGCACGAGCAAATTTGCGACGGTGGTGCCGAGCGCACCGCAGCCAACGAGAACAGTCCCGGCGGACAGAACCTTCTGTTGGCCTTCCGCACCGATGCCGGAAAACAGAATCTGGCGGGAGTATTTTTCGCGTTGTTCGGCATTCATGTGCTTGTTTCCTGGTATGAACTTCATAATAGCGCCTTTTCGCATCGGGCAGGCAACGCTACATGCTAACCTTTCCTCTTAACCCTCTGGCGAATGAGACTTCCTTGGAAAAAATCGATTCAACAGTCCCGAGGCGCGAGGCTTGCTGCGGCATGGGCTGGCGGAGCGGTCGTTTTCGGGGTTCTTGCCTGCTTGCCGGCGCGCGCACAGGAAGCGGAGATGGAGCATCAGCGAGTGGCCGAAGTCCGAATCGTTGATGAATCCGGGAACTCGGTGGCGCAATACAAGCCTTCACTGCCTCTGCAGCCGGGTAAACCATTCGACTTTGCCATAGAGCGCGACACTGTGCGGGAACTTTATCGCACCGGCGACTATGCCGACATCCGAGTAACGGCCGAGCACGGGGAGCAAGGACTGCGGGTGGACTTTGTCGTTCGGCGAAATTACTTCAACAACGCTATCCGGGTGGATGGATTAAAAGACCCGCCGAGCGAGCCGGCCGCTTTAGCCTCCATGCGGATGGGACTGGGTGAGCCGTTCCGCGAAAGTTCGCTGCAGGAAGCGATCGAGAGGTTGAAAGACACCCTGCGCAGCGAGGGGCTTTATGAAGCGAAGGTGACTTGGGCGCTGACACCCCATGAAGACACGCGCCAGATGGATGTGCTGGTTAAGGTCGTTCCAGGGCCGCGCGCGGTGGTGGGAAGTTTTGTACTGCAGAATAAGACGCCCTATCCGGACGACGAGATCATCCGGCGATCGAAGATCAAGTTAAAAAACCAACTGACGACCGCGCGCCTCACGAAGAGTACGCAGCGTCTTAAGAAATACCTCGTGAACCAAGGATACCTGGGCGCAGCAGTGCTGATCAGGCCCGGCGAGTACGACCCGCAAACTAATGTTGTGCCTTTGAAGTACGAAGTGACTACCGGGCCGCGTGTAAACGTCGAGCTAGTCGGCGCGAAGCTGAGCAAAGGAAAGCTTCGCTCGCTTCTGCCGATCTATGCCGAAGGCGCAGCGGATGAAGACTTGTTGCAGGAAGGCCGTCGCAACATCCGCGATTATCTTCAACGACAGGGCTATTTCGATGCGGACGTGAAGGTAAGCTCTCACGAAGACACGGCACACGGGGAGCGCGTTATCAGCTATGAAGTGTCCCGGGGTGAAAAATTCCGGCTTGCGATCGTTGCTTTCGCCGGCAACAAGTATTTCAGCAAACGCTTGTTGGACAGCCGCTTGCAACTTCAACCAGCTTCGTTTGGTTCGAACGGCCGCTTCAGCCAGCAGCTGGTAAGCGACGATGCCGATTCCATACGCGGACTTTATCTGTCTAACGGCTTTCTGGATGTGAAGGTGACGTCTTCGGTGGATGACAACTATCAAGGCAAGAAGGGAACTCTCTCCGTCTCATACAACATCGTGGAAGGTCCGCAAACGCTGGTGGCCGATCTGCATGTGGAAGGCAATCACGTGATGAGCACCGAAACGCTGCTGGCCGTAGTCGGTTCGTCCGCGGGCCAGCCTTATTCGGCTTCGGGCGTGGCCAGCGATCGCAATAACATACTTGCGATGTATTACAACGAAGGCTTTCCCACTGCGCATTTTCAGGAGGAAGTTTCTCCCGGAGCTACCGCGACTGAAGTGCGGCTCACATATCACATCACGGAAGGCGAGCGGATCGAGGTCGCGAAGGTTTTAATAACCGGCTATCGATACACGCGGCCAAGCGTGATCGCGCGGCAAATCAAAATAAAACCGGAAGGCCCGCTGCGGGAAGGCGACGTGGTGGAAACGCAGCGACGACTTTATAACCTCGGCGTATTCAACCGCGTTCAGATAGAACCCCAGAACCCAGCAGGTACCGATCCAAATAAGACCATGGTCGTGGATTTACAGGAGGGCAAACGCTATACGATCGGCTACGGCGTAGGATTCGAAGTTCAGCAAATAGGGGCCAGTTGCAGCTCGAATTCCAAGAATCCGACGCAACCCAGTTGCGATCCCAATGCCACGGTAATTGCCGAAAGCCCGCGAGTGATTTTCGAAATCTCCCGATCGAATATGTTCGGCCGGGCGCAGACGCTTACATTCAAAGCTCGCGCGAGCACGCTGGAATATCGATCGCTCTTGAGTTATACCGCTGACAACTTTTGGGGCCACCCCTCGCTGGGTGTCCAGTTGATCGGTTTCGCTGACAAAACCCAGGACATACAGACGTTCACGTCGGTGCGTTATGAGGGGGCGTTTCAGGTTGCTGAAACATTTTCGCGGTCGAGTTCAATCCTGTATCGATATTTCTTCCGGCGGGTCACAGCTTCTGAGCTGCGGATTACGCCGGATGAAATCCCGCTGTTTAGCCAGCCGACTCTAGTGTCTGGATTCGGGATTACCTACGCGCGCGAGCGCCGCGACAATCCCGTCGATGCAAAACGCGGAACGTTCAACACCCTGGACTTGAGTTTCGCCTCAACTTCGCTCGGTTCCAGCGCAAGTTTCTTTAGAGGATTCTTTCAAAACTCCTCGTTTCACCCTTTTGGACGCGCCTTCGTTTTCGCCCGGGCTACACGCTTCGGAGTTGAAGAGCCCTTCGGCCAGACGACGGAAGGCGGAACCTCGGAGGGCGGCTCTACAAATTGCAGTTCGACGGCTCCTCCCGTGGCCGAACAAGTGATTCCGTTGCCGGAACGGTTTTTTGCCGGGGGCGCAACTACGCTCAGGGGTTTTGGGTTAAACGAAGCCGGACCGCGAGATCCTTGCACAGGTTTCCCGATCGGCGGACTTGCGCTGCTGGTTTTCAATCAGGAATTGCGCTTCCCGATGAAGCTTCCGTTCGTGGGCAGCCGTTTGGGTGGCACCATTTTTTACGACGGCGGCAACGTGTACAGCGATCTCGGTCATATATCACTGGCGTGGAAACCGTCTTCCACCTCGAATCTCAATTATTTTTCGCATACGGTGGGTTTCGGCCTTCGGTACCCAACGCCGGTAGGCCCGGTTCGAGTGGACTTCGGATACCAGCTCAATCCGGCTCAATATCAGGCGACGATTCCGCCGTCCGCTGTACCGCAATTTTTCCGGCTGCCGCACTTTGAATTCTCGTTCAACATTGGGCCGATATTTTGATGAGCAAGCGATAGGACCTGAAGTGCGACGCGCGACCTTGACAATTGGGACACTCTGTTGGCTCGGTGTTATCGGGGCCATGCCGGCGCACGCGCAAACAACTCCTCATTCTGCGCCGACTGCGGCCCGCGAAGAGACAATCGACGGAGTGGCCGCGCGCATTGAAGATGACGTCATCCTGGAGAGCGAAGTCCGCGAACTGTCGTCGTTTCAGACACTCGTGGAAGGCCAAGCCAAACCTCGCAGCGAGATAATCCGCGAGCTAGCGGACCAATGGATTGTGCGCGGAGAAGCCACCGCGGTGAAGAATCCACCGCCGTCCGCGGCGGAGGTGGACATCGCATATCAGCAATTTATGAAGCAGTTCGGCTCGCCCGAAGAGTTTCAGAAACGGTGTGACACCGCTGGAATAACGGAAGCAGCGATCAGGAGGGAGCTGGCCCAGCAGTTGTACGTCCTGCACTTTCTGGATTATCGATTCCGCGCGGCAGCGCAAGTGGACGACAAGCAGGTGGAGAAGTATTACGACGAGGAATTCGCACCCCAGCTAAAAGCTCGAGGCGAAAAAGTTCCTTCGCTCGAAGAGGTAGAAGACACCATTCGCGAAGTTTTGATCCAGAGGGCTATCGACGAGCGCTCAACGAAATGGCTGGATGACACGCGGGATCGTTTGAAGATTGACATCGTGCCGCAAGGGAGCGGGTCGTGAAACGCCGCCGTCTTGCACGCAGCGTCGTCCTCATGCTGCTGTTGTTGATTATTGGTGCGGTGGCAGCGTTCGAGGTGTTCAGGATAGAGGTGGTGGAGCGTTGGGCTCGCAATCAAGTGGTGAAACAGCTCGAGCTGCGGACCGGAGCGCGGGTAGAGCTGGGTACACTCCACGTAAATATTTTGCGGCTTGGCGCGCACGCGGAGAACCTAACGCTGCACGGTTTAGAGGACCCCGGCAAAGCCCCGCTGTTTCACGCCGACCGGATAGATCTGGGTATCACGGTTCTGTCGTTGTTGCGACGCAAATTTGCGTTGAGCGAACTGATCATCGACCGCCCTCAGCTGGCATTGCAATTCGAGAAGAACGGCCGCAGTAACTTGCCCACGCCGAAAATTGTGTCGACTGAATCGTGGCAGCAGAACCTTTTCGATTTGCAGATCCGATGGCTGGAATTGCGGGACGGCAGCGCTCTCGTCAACGACCGGCGTGTGCCGCTCACGGCAAAAGGCCGGAATTTCGAATTCAAATTGAATTACATGGCGGCTAAAGCCGGAGCGGATTCCTACGTTGGTAACCTCCAATGGAAACAAGTGGAAATTGCGGAGCAGAAGAACGCGCCTTTCCGGTCCGATATCTCGGCAAAGTTCACGCTGCATCGCGACGCTTTCGAGCTCGACGAGTTCGTATGGAAGCTGCCACGCTCGGAATTCGATCTGCGTGCCGAACTGCCGAGTTTCTCGCAGCCGAATTGGAATTTGCGATATCGCGGCCGCTTGGCGCTGGTGGACTTGCGCACGATTTTTCATCAGCCTCTGATACCGGATGCTCTTGCGGATTTCTCCGGGCAGGCCAGCTACACGGCGGGGCAATGGACAGCAAGCGGGCACTATGCCGGCCACAAGGTCAATTTGCCGTACGATTGGTTTCACGCAAGCGGAATCGAAACCTGGGGCGACTTCGAAGTTGCGCACGAACAACTTGTAGTGCCAAACCTAGGCGTGAGCGCCCTTGGTGGAACTGTCGATGGCCGGCTGGAAATGGATTTGAAGACTTTAGCCGTCCGCACTGAAACTCGTTTGCGTGGTCTAAGCCTGGCAACTTCGTTCGCGGCTGTCGATAATCCCAATTTCCCGGTGCACACCCTGCACTGGGACGCGATTATGGACGTGGACTCGACGAATACCTGGACCGGAGCGTTTGAACGTTTTCGCTCGAAGGGTGAATCACACTGGACGCGGCCCGCCAATCTGCGGGGAGCGGTTCCAGCTGAAGCGACGATTTTTTACGATTATTCCGAGGAAGCCGGAGCTGCAACCTTTTCCCATAGCGCAATCTACACCCCGACGACAAGCATTCAGTTCGACGGCTTTCTGGGCGGCTACGATTCGGCTTTGGAATTGACGCTCAACGCCGAAGACCTGACTCCGTGGGATGACTTCATAAATAAATTGCGTGGTGCGGACGCTGTGCCAGCGCGGGAAGCCGGCGACGTTGTTTTTCGAGGACGTATTTTGGGGCCTATCGAGGGTCCAACTTTCGCGGGACACTTCAGCGCTACGAGAGCGCGTTACGACACGCTGTACTGGGACAGCATTGACGGCGACCTTGAATATTCGTTGGACCTCTTCCGTTTGACGAAAGCCACCGTGAAGCGCGGGCAATTCTCCGCCACGGTCGACGCTCAACTCGACCTCGACGGCGACTGGAGTTTTGTGCCGGCGAGCACTTGGATGCTGAAGGCCGAGGTTGAACGCGGCCCCACGGCAGATCTGCAAGCCATGCTTGGCACCGACTATCCCGTTACCGGGCTCTTGAGCGGCGACTTCCGAGGTGGCGGAACGAACGCTTTGCCGGTGCTGGACGGAAATTTCGTGCTGGACGACATCCAAGCCAAAGGAGTCCGTGTAGACCAGTTGCGAGGGCAGGTGCACTTGGCACATGACGAAATTCGAGTGTCCCGCGCCGAACTTCGCCGCGACGCCGGACGAATTGCGGGCAACGTGTTGTATCGCCCGGCCGAGCAAACCACGGAATTCGATCTCAGCGGTAGCGGAATCCCGTTGGAGAAATTCGCAGCGCTGCAGAAATCTTCGCTTCCCATTGCCGGACAGCTTGCTTTCAATATGCGTGGTGAGGGGCCTATTCGCGCGCCCGCCGCGCACGGCGAAGTCCGGCTCGTCGGATTGAAGGTTGGAACCGACAACGAAGGAGACTTTCGCGCGCAGGTTGACTCAGATGGCCAGAACGCCCAAGTCACCCTCAACTCCGAAATGTCGAAAGGCAAATTGACCGGCCAACTTGCAATCGGATTAACTGGAGACCAAATTATTTCGGGGGACCTTTCCGTAAAACAATTCGATCTCGACGCCCTGATTATTGCAGGGCTTCATCTGAAGAACTTGACGCGTCCGAGCGTCGTTGACGGCGAATTCACAATTTCGGGCTCGCTTCGCCAGCCGGATTCCATTGAAGTGAAAGTGAACGTCTCGGAAATTTCCTTCGACTACCAGTTCGTCCAACTTCAGAATGATGGCCCGATACAGATTACTTATCATCGCAACGAAGTGCGCATCGACCAACTGCATCTCCATGGGCCGTACACGAACATGCAGCTTAGCGGCTCAGCGCGTTTCGATCGCGATCGTCCGTTGCGCTTCAATCTCACGGGAGGCGTCAACATGCGCTTTGCTAAGGGACTGTTGCCGGAGCTGGAAGCGCAAGGTGAAGCGGATGTGAATGTTTCGGTGGAAGGCACGATGTCGAAGCCGCGCATAACGGGACGCGCGAATGTTCGCGATGCCTCCGCGCACTACTCCGATTTCCCGGTGGGATTGAGCCACGTGAACGGAGATCTTGTTTTCGATCAGAGCCGTCTGCTCTTCGACCGAGTCACCGCTGAATCCGGAGGCGGAGTACTCACTCTGGGCGGCAGCTTGACCTACGGCGAAGGCCCCATGCGCTATGAGATTAACGCTCAAACCCCCCAGGTGCGCATTCGCTACCCGGCCGGCATGAGTTGGCTAATCGGCGGGACACTCCAATTGGCGGGAACGCAGGAAGCCGCAGTTCTCTCCGGGCGTATCCAGGTGCAACGCCTGTTATTCGCTCAAGGCGTAGATCTGGCTTCGTTCTTTGCTTCGTCTTCGGATACGGGTGTCGCCGCGCCGTCAACGTCCGCGTTCATGAGGAACCTCACTTTTGACGTCGCAGGGGAAACAACTCCCGGAGCGCGTATTGAGTGGGGCGGGGCCCAAATTGAAATAGACGGCGATCTTCATCTGCGCGGCACCTGGGACCATCCCGTTATGCTCGGTCACATCCATTTGCTCGGCGGAGAGATGGGATTCCGCGGCAATACTTTTACGCTGACTCGCGGCGACATCAATTTCGCGAACCCGTTTCGGCTGGATCCGGTGCTCAATGTGGAAGCCACATCGGTAATCAGCCAATATCAGGTAACCATAAATTTCTCCGGGCCGGCTAGCCGCTTGTCATTGAATTATCGTTCGGACCCGCCGCTTCCGGATTCGGATATCGTCGCACTGCTCGCGCTGGGGACTACCGGGCAAGAGAGCGCGTTGCGGTCGCAATCCGCGGGCGGGCAAAACTACGGGGCGACTGCGCTGCTCTCGGAAGCGATTTCCACCGGCCTCGGCGGACGTATTGAAAAACTTTTCGGCATCAGCCACTTCAGAGTAGACCCGTTTCTGGCAGGCACGGCGACCGAATCGAACGCAGCCGCACGCGTCACCATCGAACAGCAATTCTCGCGCGACCTTACGATCACTTACTCCTCGAATGCGGCTTCCGACCAGGAACAATTAATTCAAGTGGAGTACCACGTGAAGCGCGACCTTTCGATTATTTTCCTTCGCGATGTGAATGGAACGTACGGGTTGGACGTGAAGTTTGTAAAACACTTCAATTAGATTTCCCGCGGGATTCATTCCGGCATAAGGAATAGTGAGTCCGGCGAAAGCCGCACATGCCACGGGTGCGGGAGATTGCCGAAGCGCTGCCACTTTTCCTTGAATACTTCGGCTTGCAAATCGAACTCGCTCGTTTGCGCTACGGGTTGGCGAAGGCTCAGATAGAGAGTGATCCGGAAAGGCGTCTCGGAAGCGCGAACCAGCCAGCAAGCCAAAACATTTTCCGATGCTGCGCCCGCAGGCACAGACTCCAAAAAGTCGAGATGATGCGCTCGGATACCCACGAAGGCGGGCGGCTTCGAGATACTCTGGTCGACGCGAAGGCGGCAGTTCCAGTCGAGCGCCTCGACGCTGCCGTCTGCATTCATTCTTGCGCGCGAGAAATTCTTACAACCTGTGAGCAGCGCCACTTCGCGGGTGGGCGGTCGTCGAAAGACTTCTTCTCTAGCTCCAAACGCCACCGCTCGCCCGCGCGAAAGGAGCAATAGTTGCCGGCCCAGGCGATAAGCTTCTTCAATGTTGTGCGTCACCAGGAGCGCTGGGCGGCGATAGGCCGCGAATATTTCTTGAAGCTGGGCTTCCACTTGGCTGCGAAGATGCGTGTCGAGAGCCGAGAGAGGCTCATCGAGCAAGAGCGCTTCCGGGTCGATCGCGAGCGCACGCGCTAACGCTGTACGCTGTTGTTCACCTCCGGACAATACTTTCGGATAGCGGTCGCCCAGGCCTTCAAGATGTGTGCGCGCGATGAGTGCAGACAGTCGAGCGGCCTGGTGCTCGCGCGAAAGATCCTGCAATCCGAAAGCGATGTTTTCGGCCACCGTGCGGTGCGGAAAAAGCGCGTAATGCTGAAAGACCATTCCGATTCGCCGCCGCCGCGCGGGAACTCGAATACGCTGGTCGGAGTCGAACAAGACGCGATCGTTTAATGAAACATGGCCACGTTCAGGCTGCTCTAAGCCGGCGATACACCTAAGTAGCATGGTTTTGCCCGCGCCCGAAGGCCCAAGAATACTGAGCGGGGTTTCCGACGCGCTGAATGCAACATTAAGCTGAAAAGCTGGAAGGTCTTTTTCGATGTGCACGTCGAGCGGCATGTTAATGCGCCGTCCGACGAAAGTTTCCAAATCCTCGCGCGCGCGTCCAGTAATACAGACCGCTGAGGAGCGCTAGCGAAATCACGATGTCCACGGCGCACCAGGACAGAGCACGCTGGATTTGGTCCGCCTCCACGGCAAAATAAATAGCGATAGGAATCGTTTCAGTCCTGCCGGGGATGTTTCCTGCGATCATCAGCGTGGCGCCGAATTCTCCAAGCGCGCGTGCAAAAGAAAGTATCGTGCCGGCCAGCACACCGGGCCATGCCAGCGGCAACGCGATTTCCCGGAATGCGCGCCAGTCCGATGCGCCCAATGTTCGCGCCGCTTGCAACAACTCGGGTTCCACCTGTTCGAGCGCCGCGCGCGAAGTGAGATACATCAGCGGAAACGCAACTACAGTGGCAGCGATCACCGTAGCAGGCCAGGAAAAAACTATAGTTGCTCCAAATCGAAGCAGCAACTTACCGAAGGGACCATGGCGGCCGAAGAGCAACAAAAGAAGAAAGCCCACCACAGTGGGAGGCAAAACGAGAGGCAAGAGAAAGACTCCATCCACCAAGGCCATCGCCGCGCCGGTGTAGCGTTCTCGCCAAACAGCGGCAGCCAAGCCAAGCACGAACGTGATTGCGGTGGCCGTCACGCTGGTCGCAAGCGATATCCAGAGCGGGGACAAGTCCATCGGCAGGATTGTAGCCGGATCAGATCTTTCCGGACGGATTATTCGGGTCGTTGAATCCGTAAGTCTTGAAAATCTCGAGGGCGTGCGGCGTCTCCAGGAACTGCAGGAACGCCCGCGCGGCAGCCTGATCTTTCGAGTTCTTCAGCACCGCGGCGGGATACACGATAGGATCGTGCGAAGTTGGGGGGGCAGTGAAAATCGTTCGGATTTTCGGTGAAGTTTGCGCATCCGTACGGTAAACCAGCCCGGCATCTGCGTCGCCCGTCGCGACGTAGGTCAGTACCTGTCGAACATCCTTTGCGTAAATCGCCTTTTTCTTCACTCCCTCCCACAGGCCAAGTTTTTCCAGCGTTTCCTGGGCATACATTCCGGCCGGTACAGTTTCTGGTTCGCCCAGTGCGACAGTTTTGACACTCGACTTAGCCAAATCCTGGAAGGTATGAATGTCGTCGGATGCGGAGGGCGCAATTAGAACCAAGTCGTTTGCTATGATATCGTGCCGGGTCTCGGTAAGGATCAGTCCCGCGGACTGGAGGGCGTCCATTTGCTTCTGAGCTGCCGCGAAAAACACGTCTACGGGCGCACCCTGCTCGATTTGATGTTGCAACGTCCCCGACCCGCCGTAGTTGAAGGTAATTTTGGCGCCAGGGTGATCACGCTCGAATTCGCGTCCTAGCTGATCAAGCGCGTCTTTCAAACTGATAGCCGCTGATACCGTAACAGAGGTGGGTTGCGGCGCCGGCTGTTGCTGAGCCTCGGCGCTGCAAATCCCCAAGATCAAGATAGCTGGAAGAACGCCCGTCAACCATAGCGCGCGAGTGATTGAGCAACATTTCCCGAGCCCAAATATTCCTGGCATTGCCAAAGCTCCTTTTGTTCCGGATTCGTGCGCCCCGGATTACTGCTGCGGCGGTTTCTGACCAGGCGCCGGTGGAGGTGTCGCGGCAGGAGGCGTTGCCGGCGATCCTGGCGCTGGTGCAAGACTCGGAGCAGCGGGGGCAGGCTTCGACGGATCCGGCGGAAGCATCGCCTTTAGCTGGGGATATTCGTCCTCCATTCCCCATAGCACCTGCAATGCCGCCTTCTGGTCCATTTGCATGCCCACACCCTGGGATTCCCGACTGACATCCGGCATTTCCTTCACCATTCGCTGGCCGATTGGAGATTCATAAAACTTGGTCACGGCTTGAATATCTTCCAACGAAAAGTGACGGGCGTAAATGGCGACCATCGCGTCGGTCACGGCGTGCGGCGGGGCGCTAGCATTGAACTTCGCCGTGAACGTGTCCATAAATTTGGCAACCTGGTCAGCCGGAATTGCGCCGCGGCTCATCGTGTCGTGGACCTTGGTGATCCAGCCGGCAGAAATGTCTTCGCCCTCTTTAGACACGCCGGTTATGTCCAATAAATGACGGATCGCAGCTTCCTTGGCGGGATCCAATTTTTCCGGGGCGGTTGCCGGAGCAGAGGGAGCGGCTTGGCCCGGCTGAGCTGGCGCGGTCGGCGCGGGTTTTTGTGGCGCAGTGCCTGGAGGCGTCTGTGCAAATAGAGGGCTTGCCGTTGACAGCGCGGCAGCAATCAGGGCGATTCCTAGTTTCATCTGGTTCTCCTGTTCAGTAGTCCGGGCTCTAGCCCTGACGTGTGGTCTCTTGAATGCTATCGAACACTGGGCATAGATGCAATTTGTCCCGGCGATTTACGAATGAGCCGTTTCGGTAGCAACCTCGCGCCACGCTATGATAGCTTCTGCAAAGCACGAACGTAAATCGATGAACGTAAATCGCGATATTTACTCAACTGTCGAACAAAATTTCGAATCGGCGCGCCGAGAAATGGTTGCGCGGCAAATCCGCGAGCGCGGCATTCATTCGCAACGTGTGCTGGACGCGATGATGGACGTGCCTCGCCACCTTTTTGTTTCACATGAGCAGGCCAGCCAAGCTTACGCCGACGAACCGCTTCCGATAGGCGGCGGCCAAACCATCTCGCAACCGTTTATGGTGGCAGCTGTGGCTGAGGCGCTTTCTCTGGAGGGCTCGGAGCGCGTTTTAGAAGTGGGCGCGGGCTCTGGATATCAAGCGGCCGTGTTGTCGCGCTTGGCGCGCGACGTGATAGCCATTGAGTCGCATCCGGCTCTTGCCGGGGCTGCACGGAACCGGTTGTCCCACCTCGGCTATTCAAATATTCGCATTGAAGAAGGAGACGGATCGATGGGATGGCCTGCCGTCAACTCTTCGGATGGAGCGCCAACTGCGCAGTACGACGCAATTCTCGTTTCCGCTGCCGCTCCGGCGATCCCGCCGCCCTTGGTAGAACAACTGGCAGAAGGCGGGCGCCTCCTGATACCTGTAGGAAGTTCCGAACGCCAAGAACTGCTTCGGATCGTGAAACGCGATGGACGCACTACACAGCAAACACTCTACGCCTGCCGGTTCGTTCCACTGCTGGGGCGCTACGGCTGGAGTCCCATCGCCGCGGGATCGCAGCAGGCATGATTCCGCCGCCCGTGGAGCTTTCGATTATCGTTCCCGCTTATAACGAAGCAGGCCGGCTGCCTCGCACACTTACTCGCATGCGCGAGTATTTTGCGAGCCGCGGGTTTACTACCCACGAGCTCGAAATTTTGATTGTCGACGATGGCTCGAAGGATGGGACCGTACAAGTAGCCGAACAGTGGGCGCGCGATTGGCCGTCACTGCGTGTGATCTCAAACGGGGACAATCGCGGCAAGGGTTACAGTGTGAGGCACGGCATGCTGGAAGCGCGAGGCCGAATCGCACTTTTTACCGACGCCGATCTTTCCTCGCCCATCGAGGAATCTGAAAAACTCCTAGCGGCGATCAACGCTGGAAATGATGTTGCGATCGGTTCGCGCGCGCTCGATCGCTCGTTGATCGCGACCCACCAGTCGCGGCTCCGAGAGCTTGCAGGCATGATCTTCAACGGTTTTGTGCGAATTTTTACCGGCCTGCCGTTTTCGGATACGCAGTGCGGGTTTAAAGCGTTCGTGCGCGGGCCTTCGCGAATTGTCTTCGAGCAGCAACGCATCGAACGTTTCGGATTCGACCCCGAAATACTTTTTCTGGCGAAACGTCACGGCTTGCGAACCGCCGAAATCCCCGTTCGCTGGGCCCACGACCCGGCAACGAAAGTCCACATGCTTCGCGATAGTTTGATGATGTTCTTCGATCTCGCCATCATCCGTTGGAACTGGCTTGTGGGCCGCTATCCACAAGGGACCGAGCAGCAATAAGCCGCTATTCTTTGTGGGGTTGCGCCGCCGTCGGCGGGAGCAGCCCGTTGGCGCGCAGATAAGCTGCGGCCATGCTGTAGTGGTCAGCGAAATCGTTCGTCAGCGCGATCATTGCCGCGGCGCGGGAAAGTTTGCGGTCGCCGCCGAAACTGAGCTGCTCGCCCAGGTTTGAGTCATCCACCTTCGCCAGACTCTGCGAGCAGAAGTCGAACGACGCTTTCAGAGCGGCTACGAGTTTATCTTTCGGATCGGTATCGCTCGGCTTGTCCTGAGTCGGGGCTGGAACACCCGAAATCCTGGAGCAAAGGCCGAAATTTGAATTGACCATGTGAACTACCAGTTTTCCGAACGACATCTGGTCTGGCGTTGGATGAAAGCTATATTTGTCCGCGGGCATTTCATCAGCGGCAGCTACCATGTTCTTTGCTGCTCGCTCTACGCTACTTTTTACGGCGGTCGAAACCGGATTTGTGCCGGGCTGGCTTGCTTGCTGTGCACCTGCCGCAAAGGGAACAAAGGCTAAGAATAAAATCGAGGACAGCAGTCTCTTGAATTTCACCATGTGGCCTCCAGCGTTAGTTGCCGTCCGAGAATAGTCTCGGTAAGCGGGACTGACAAGCAATTTTGAGACGTCCAACCGGAGATGTTGTCACCTAGGGTTACTTTGCATCACAAAGTACTTTACATAGGCCGTCGATTCTACTATTCTGCCGCGCATGGCACCCGCCGATCCGAATCCCACGCGCTCCTCGGGCCCTCGCGCCCTTGACGATCACGCTCGCGACAATCTGCGTTTCATTCGCGAGACGATGGAACGCGCCGGCTCGTTCACCGCTGTTCCCGGTTGGGGCGGCATGGCGATGGGCATCACCGCGCTTGGCGCTGCGGCGATCGCGTCGTTGCAAGCCTCGCCGATAGCCTGGCTGCTGACTTGGATCACCGAGGCCGTTCTGGCGATCGCAATCGCCGGATGGACTACCTATTCAAAAGCGCGTGCAGCGGGATCTTCATTGTTCTCCGGCCCGGGTCGGCGATTTGTTTATAGTTTTGCGCCACCGCTTTTGGTGGGTGTGCTGCTCACGGCATTGCAATTGCGCACCGGCGTGGTCGGAGCAATTCCGGGTGAGTGGCTGCTGTTGTACGGCACTGGGGTCGTGACCGGCGGCGCATTTTCAATTCGCGTGGTGCCCTTGATGGGTTTGTGCTTCATGGTACTCGGCGCGGTGGCGCTGTTCTGTCCCTGGAGCTGGGGCAATATTTTTCTAGCAGCAGGTTTCGGGGCGCTTCACATTATTTTTGGCGCGGTAATCGCGAGGAAATATGGCGGCTAAATCAGGCGCATACCGCGCGGAGCGCGAAGATTCGGCAAAGAAGGGAATGCCTCGCGCGCGAGCCGCGGAGACTTCCCCTTCGGATCTCGATCGGCTGATCCACGAGCGCACACGGCTCGCGATCATAAGCGCGCTCGCTGTAAATACTTCTCTGGCGTTCAACGAGCTGAAGCAGTTGGTTCGCGCGACGGACGGCAACCTGAGCGTGCACGCGCGAAAGCTGGAGGATGCCGGCTATATCACTTGCACGAAATCCTTCGCCGGCCGGGTTCCCAAAACTCAATATCGCCTTTCGGCCGCGGGTCGGCGCGCCCTGGAAAAATATCTGAATCACATGGAAGCTCTGATCCAAGCGACGCGAGAAGGTTAAAAGCGAAAGTTTTTTCGGCGCGTACTTTATGAATAAAAACATTTCGAAGATGGCCGAGCATCCAGGACTTCACGTCGCAATTTTGCTGGACGGAAACGGCCGCTGGGCCGCCGCGCGAGGGCTTGCGCGTTCGGAAGGCCACCGCGCCGGCGTGGACGCGGTTCGCCGGATAGTACGAGCAGCGCCTGCGCTCGGCGTCGGCACGCTGACGTTGTACGCATTCTCTTCTGACAATTGGGGGCGCCCGAGCACCGAAGTGGCTTCGCTGCTTTCATTACTTGAAACGTACCTTCGCAACGACGCTTCACAGTGCGCGGCCAATGGCATCCGGCTGCGCGTGATAGGCCGGCGCGACCGCATTCCGCCGTCCTTATCCCAGGCGATCGAATCTGCTGAGCGAATCACCGCTTCCGGACGAATTCTCGAATTGCGCATCGCGATCGATTACTCCGCGCGTGACTCTATTCTTCGCGCCTCTTGCTGGATGTTATCCAGTCTGGAGATTTCGCAGCGCGAATTTGCGAAGAGGCTTGGCGAAGTGATGCATACGAGCGGCCCCGCGCTGGATGTCGATCTGTTGATTCGCACCGGAGGCGACCGCCGCTTGAGCGATTTCATGCTGTGGGAGTGCGCTTACGCCGAATTGCTTTTCACGCCGCGAATGTGGCCCGAATTCGATGCTGCAGACTTGGCCGACGCGATCGAGGATTTCCTGAAACGCGAGCGCCGCTTCGGAAGGCTGCCAGAAGCAGCGGCCAGCTGAGCTGCTAGGTAGTTTGGCGCGAGCGTGCCATCTCGAATGCTGTCTTGATCACGCGCGTGGCTGTTGGAGTCAGCGAAAAACGGGCCAGCTCTTCTTCAAACGCCCAGGCGACATCTACAACATCGCTTGCCGCACGAGCGACGCCGCTCACCGCTTCGCATAAATAATCTAAAATTACAAAATGATAGCGCCACTTGCCATCTGCGTCCGGCATAATGCGGTCGAACGCCTCGATCAAATCCTGGACGCGCACTTCGAGACCTGTTTCTTCTTGAAGTTCGCGCCGCACTCCATCACGCAATGCCTCCCCAACCTCGAGCATGCCGCCGGGAATGGACCATTCGCCTTCCAGCGGCGGCCCACCGCGACGAATCAGCAGCACTCTATCCTCGGCGATCACCACGCCGCCAACACCTACCAGCGGACGCTCGGGATATTCGCGACTAGTCACCTTTTGATGTTCCCTCACCCAAAAGCTTGACACTGGCGTTATATAATACGCTTCCCGGTGCTAGCCGGCCCTAGGAAGGAGAGAAATCAGTGACCAGATGTCCTGAATGCGACGCCGAAATCGATTTGGACGAAGACGAAGTGGAAGAAGGCGAAATTCTCAGCTGCCATGAATGTGACGCGGAGCTTGAGGTAACGCAGACTCATCCTGTTCATCTCATCGTGATTTCCGATGACGAAGATGAGGAAGAAGACGAAGAAGAGGATTCCGACGAAGAGGACGCTGTCGAGGAAGAAGAAGAGGAGGAAGAGGCGGAATAGTTCTTTGAGTCTCTCCAACAGATTCTTCCGCATTTGCTTGCGTTGCCCGGATGGCAGAGGATCAATGATCTCGGACTACTTTATAAAACTTTGCGGTTGCCGCCCTTCAAGCACCCGCCTAACTGCAGATAACAGCGGCGGCATGCGTTGGAAGGACGGGAATTCGTGACTTCGTCCCGCGTTTCTCGCTCGGCGCTTTTTATTCTTCTTATGTTTCTCGCAGCTTTCCCCGCTGTCGCGCACCAAACCAAAGATCAAAAAAGGGCCGAAGCTCAGTTACGTACGGTCCATGGACTGGTGGCGGACAAAGACGAAAACCCCGTGCCTTCGAGCGTCGTGTATTTGCTAAACGTCAAAACGCAAGCAGTGAGGACTTCTTTTGCCGATGAGAAGGGTCTTTACCGTTTCAGCGGCTTGGATCCGAATGTGGATTATGAAATTCATGCTGAACATGAAGACATGACCTCTTCCACTCGCACCATCTCGAGTTTCGATTCCCGCCGGGATATTGAAATCACTCTAAAATTGTCGCGCAAGAAAAAACCATAGACGATAGAGATATTGAAGATTTTAGCCAGGAGTGGGATGCTATGGCCCGTCCGTGCCGTGATTTCTTTCACGCAACAATTCAGCGGAGGATGTTCGTATGAATATTCGCATCGGGATGTCGGTATGCAGCTTGGCGGCGCTCTGCTTCGCCGCTTCCATCGGCGCGATTCCAGTCCGCGCGCAAGAGCATCCGGCCGGGACTCCGCACTGGAGCTATTCGGGCCCGGACGGTCCGGAGCATTGGGGCGATCTGGACCCGAGTTTTGCAGCCTGCAAGACCGGACAGCGACAGTCGCCCATCGACATCAAGGGGGCAGTGCCGGCGGATTTGAAGGCGATTACATTCGATTACAAGCTCGCGCCGATGACCATCATCAACAACGGCCATACGATCCTCGTTAAGTATCAAGCCGGGAGCAGCATTACTGTGGACGGTAAGCAGTATCCGCTCGTACAATTTCATTTTCATCATCCAAGCGAGGAAGAAATAAATGGCCAGAAAGCCGATATGGTGCTTCACCTGGTTCACGTCCACGCGGACGGAAGCGCCGTAGCTGTCGCCGTCTTGCTGAAGAGCGGCAATGAAAACCCGCTCATCCGCGACATCTGGAGCCATATCCCGAAGGAAGTCGGCAAGGAAGCCGAATTCAAAAAAATCATGATCAACGCGGCCGATTTGCTGCCGGCCGATCAGAATTATTTTACCTTTGATGGCTCGCTGACAATCCCGCCGTGCAGCGACGTGAAGTGGTTCGTCCTGAAAACCCCCGTGGAGCTTTCTTCGGCGCAGATCGCAGCGTTTGCAAGGCTCTATCCGGATAATGCACGCCCGATTCAGCCGACGAACGGCCGGAAAATCGAAGAAAGTAATTTCACAAAATAAGAATTCCGAGTCTTGGGAATCACACTAGGGGTGTGCATGAGTTCCGCCAAGGTGAAGTCGATTCGAAAGATCAGGTTCAAGTTCTTGCGGCGATCTCTTTGCTTGCTGATCTTCACAGCTCTTTTCGCGGGCTATGCTATGCCCGCTATTGCACAGAATGCTTCGCCGGTCTCTGCGGACTCCGACAAACTTCTCCATCGCATGTTTGCGTCAGACGATTTCGAAGTAAAGACTTTTGGGCCGGCTCGCTGGCTGGATGGTGGAGATTTCTATACCACCGTCGAGCCCTCGACGAGCGGAAAAGATGCGCAAGATATCGTGCGGTATGAAACTGCAACCGGAAAGCGCGAACTCCTTATTTCAGCTGCCAAACTCATACCGCATGGCGCGCAATCTCCGCTCGCAATCGAGGATTACTCGTGGTCCAAGGACAAAGGCCGCGTTCTGATCTATACCAACTCCGCGCCTGTTTGGCGGCAAAATACGCGCGGTGATTACTGGGTGCTGGACCTGAAGTCCGGCGCGTTAACCAAGCTTGGCGGCGAGGCGCCGGCGTCTTCGCTGATGTTTGCAAAATTCTCGCCCGATGGAACGAAGGCCGCCTACGTTCGCTCCAATAATATTTACGTCGAAGATATCGCCTCGGGAAAAATACTGCCGCTGACTAGCGACGGTTCAGCGGCGTTGATCAATGGCACTTCCGACTGGGTATACGAAGAGGAACTCGACGTTCGTGATGGATTTCGCTGGAGTCCCGACGGACGCCACATCGCATACTGGCAGTTCGACACGCGAGGTGTGGAAATCTTTTCGCTCATTTACAATCTTGGCGCCCCGCACGAAATAATCACTGGCTTCCCCTATCCGGGATTGGCTGACTATCCGTCGATTCTCGATATTCCGTATCCGATTCCGGGGACCACAAACTCATCCGTGCGTGTAGGCGTGGTGGACCTCGAAGGCGGAGCTACGCGCTGGATGCAAGTTCCGGGGGATCCTCGTGACAATTACATTGCTCGAATGGACTGGGCGGGAAATTCGAACGACCTCGCAATCGAACATCTGAATCGCCTCCAGAATACGAACGATGTTCTGCTCGCTGATAGCGCCAGCGGAGAAGTTCGCTCGATTTTCCAGGATCATGACGCGGCCTGGGTTGACGTAATGCCGAAAATAAACTGGCTTCATAACGGCGCGGATTTTCTGTGGCTCAGCGAACGGGACGGATGGCGGCATGCCTATTTGGTTTCTCGCGACGGAAAGAGCGTGCGACTGATTACACACGGAAATTTCGACGTGACCGATCTTGGCCGCGCTGACGAAAAGGGCGGCTGGCTCTATTTCACCGCGTCACCCGAGAATGCCACGCAACGCTACCTGTATCGCACGCGGCTGGATGGTTCCGGAAATGCGGAACGTGTAAGTCCCTCTGCTCTACCCGGGACCCACCATTACGATATTTCCCCGGATTCCCGCTGGGCTTTCCATAACTACTCGCGCGCCGACGTGACGCCTGTGACCGATCTCGTGGAACTTCCCGCGCATCGTTCCGCGCGAATATTGGAAGACAATGCCGCTCTACACGCAAACGCTTCCATACTTCTCAGCAGCCCCACCGAATTCTTCAAAGTTGATATCGGCGACGGCGTCATCCTGGACGCATGGATGATGAAGCCGCCTCATTTTGATCCCGCAAAAAAATATCCTCTTATCGTTTACGTGTACGGCGAGCCTGCGGCACAAACCGTACTCGACGAGTGGGAGACGGGAAACAATTTCCAGCGCCTCGCAGCTGCCGCCGGATACTTGGTAGTCAGCTTCGACAATCGTGGCACCCCGGCGCCAAAAGGACGCGCTTGGCGCAAAATCGTCTACGGTGCGATTCAACCCATCATCGTCAAAGACCAGTCGGCCGCACTTCGCGCATTCCTTCGCACTCATCCGTTCGCAGACTCTCAACGCGTGGCCATCTGGGGATGGAGCGGTGGTGCTACCAGCACTCTTAGCTTAATGTTTCAAGCTCCGGATTTGTACCAGGTAGGCATGGCTGTGGCACCGGTCCCCGATTTGCGAATGTACGACACCATCTATCAAGAACGCTATATGGGATTGCCGTTACAGAACGTGGATGGCTATCGGAACAGTTCAGCCATTAATTTTGCCGAGGGATTGCGGGGAAGCCTGTTGCTCGTGCACGGTTCCGGAGATGACAACGTCCATTACGCGGGATCGGAGCTATTACTCAATCGACTGATTGAACTCGACAAGCCCGTGGATTTTATGGAGTATCCCAACCGCACACACGCCATTTACGAGGGCTACGGAACCAGACTGCACCTGTTCAGCCTTCTGCTACGTTACCTCGAAGAACACATTCCCCCCGCACCAGCCGACTATACTCAACATTAAAGATTTGCGATCTGGTTGCGCCGCGCTGTGCCCTGGGCTTACCGCCCGGCCTGACCCGCGCCGAGTGCCTCGATTAGTTGCGCTGACCAGATCGCCAAGTGGCTGCCCGTCTGCGGGTTTTGCTTTTCCGCCGCCTGATTGTAAAGGACTAGCAATTTCCGCGGGTCAATCATGGCTCCCAAGAGCGCCTGTCGCCCAAACGCGATCTCCACCATGGATGCCATCTTGTAACCCACGGTATACCACGCGCCCTGAACACCGTAGAACGGCTGCGCCCGATCAAGGATGTCGCTCCGCGCAGTGAGCTTTCCGCTCAGGATGTCCATCAGGAACTGCTGAACAGCGGCGAGGTTCTCGTTGAACTGGCCGATGTCATTGTCCCACCGCGCGCGCGTCGCTTGGTCATCCTCGGCATGCGGATGAACGGTCGGCGATCCCGCTGCGGCCAGCATAGCCTCGCCTTCCCCGAGGCGCACAACTACGTCACTCTGAACATCGGGGAGAAACCGGCCGTAGAACAGTCCGCGGCTTACTTCTTAGAGCGGAATATCACCGGCACAGCGATCGGCTTATCAACCAATCCACAGCGCCGCACCGACCAGTTCGACGGTTCCGCGAGATACGGAAATTAAAACAAGCTTCACGAGATCCCATCGGTGCTCCGGACCGGCAGTGAATAGACTATTTCCCGGCGGCTTCATCGCTGGGAGCAGGTTCGCGCGAGCGGAATTGCGTCCACGGGCCGGCATTCATGTCTATCATTACTGAAGATTGCCAGGAATATTCGGGGTGCTTCTCTAGAAATGGCCGGAACTTAAAATCCGTGCCGCAAGGGTGGCCGATGCGCGCGATAAAAGTCATCGCCTCGGCCATGTGGCTGTCCATCACTTTTCCTTCGACAGCCCCTGACGGATTGTATGGCGTCTTCGCGAAACCGGGATCTCCTTCGGTGGCCACATCGCCGTGGCCGCAAAGAGTGCGCCGATTGGGTCCTGTCTTCTTCGTGTACGAATCATAATGATCGGAAAGAAAGGCTTGCGCGAGCGTGGTGTCGATTTTCCCCTGATTCGCAGCCATCAATTCGTCCCAGCGGATATGACGGGCGTTTGCCGAAGCCGCCGGATTCGAAGGGTCAAACGTAGTTTCATCTTTCAGCACGTCGGGATCGCTAGCAAAATTCGAGCCTGCGTAATAGCCGTCCTTGGTGCGCCACACTTTGGAATGGAGAAGGCCCAGTTCGAAACGCGCGATCTCGCCTGTCTTTCGGTCCGCAAGGAGCCAATCGTTCGCGTAACCGCCGTTGTTTCCGTCGAGCATGATTTTCACGTATTCATCGATTGAGCCGGCATATTGCATGGCTTTGCGCGCGCGGACGAACTCAGGCTTTCCATTTGGGTCCCATCCATGGAAATCGGTGATAGTCGTTTCGGTGAACATCAAGCCATTCGAATTCACGCCGAAATCGTCGTCGCTGACGATTACGCCGGGGAATCCGTCCATCAACATGCTGTAGCCCTGTTGCGGCGTGATGTCGAAAATAATTTTCCAACGCGCGCCTTGCAGGTAACTCGTCCAGTTGTTATGCGCCATCACAATCTGGTGATCTTTGGTGTAACTGCCGGTGGCTACGAACGCGCTGCAATGCTCGGAGTCGGATACCGAAGAGGCTTTCGCACCCTGCGCTTTTTCATTCAGCCAAGGCACGTAGTAATCGGGAAGTTCCATGAATGCGTTCATGGCGACAATGTCGTACAGGTCCAGCTTATATTGTTGGGCCTGCATGCCGTCGACGATTCCTTGCAACTCCGACTGGTATTCCGGATCGATTTTCGGCCAGAGCATTTCGCGAGCGGCGCGGCGGAAGAAATTCCAATCGCGCTTGGACGTGTGAGTCATCTCCACACTCACTGCCGCGAATGCATCCGATATTTCCGGCGCTAAAAGATAGCCATGCTGATAGCCGATGTCGTGCGGTGAGCCCTCTAAGTGGACGTAAACCCAGCCGCCGCGCTCAAATCGATACGCCTTCGCCAAAGTCGCTTCGGTGGGACCTCGTTGAGTACGTGCCGCAGTCCCACTCGCATTTACTCCGGCAGTATTTGGACGCGCGACAATCGGCGCCACAATGAACGCAATCCCTAGCGCGAATAGCGTGACGTGCGAAATCCTGTTCCTGCGACAATCCATCGGCTGTTCTCCTTACGCGTAGGCATTGTAGGCGGGCGTTTCAGCACGGTCAATGCGCACCGAGGGATCGTCCCTCCGCGCACCGCCACATCGTTGCTTCCGCTGCGACTCGTCAGCCCTCAAGAGCATCTTCGTTGACAGCCGTCGATGCCACCGTATAATTGACGCTCGGCTGCGCGGAGCCCTTTCGGCAAGCGCTAGCTTATCAACGGTCAAAGTGCCATCTAGAGCGGCTGTAGAGGAATAATCGGCCAGTGTTTTCCCTATATAACTCGGCGATGTGCGTAGCCGCCTGGATTGCTCCCAGCAATCCGCTCTCCGACTACTGGCGCCGCAACATGGACCCCGATCTAAATCCCTTCCGCGGCATTTACCAACTGAATTCCTTCGACCTTGCAATCATGCTGCCGTATTTTTTCGTGATGATCATCCTGGCCGCTTACGGCATCCATCGTTACGCTCTGGTTTACAACTACTATAAAAATCGGAAGAACGTCCCCGGCCCGCCGCCGGAGATCACTTCGTGGCCCAAAGTCACCGTGCAGCTTCCGATTTACAACGAGCGCTACGTTATCGAACGCCTGGTCGAAGCCATTGCTCAATTTGACTACCCGCGCGAGCGCCTCGAAATTCAGGTCCTCGACGACTCGACCGACCAGACCCAGCAAGTAGCTCGTGACTGTGTGGAACGCTACCGCGCCCTCGGCGTGCCCATCAGCTACATTCACCGCAACAATCGCGAAGGTTACAAGGCCGGCGCTCTGCAGGACGGCCTCAAGTCTGCCACCGGTGAATTCGTCGCCATCTTCGACGCCGATTTTATTCCGCCTGCGGATTTTCTGCGCCGCACCGTGCCTTATTTCACC